>Ga0308395_1001823_pt1 | contig 13101 bp, 11 predicted proteins | sample Hotspr20SampleP4_FD_202097 | JGI IMG/M metagenome (GOLD analysis project Ga0308395, IMG submission 202097) | Hot spring phototrophic mat microbial communities from Mushroom Spring, Yellowstone National Park, Wyoming, United States - 20050930_P4 ...
GAATCATCTGCACCAGGGGGGAGCGCCATTGGCCCTCCTGCTGGCCTGAGGGATTGGGGAAGAAAAGCAAGAACAGCAGGGAGATAGGCCTCTCTTTCCCTCCTTTGCCGAATTTTGAACAATCACGCACCAAAGCCTATCGGCTTTTTCGTGGAGGACGTGGACGGTTGGGCGGACCGACTGGCCCAGGCCGGATACCCCGTCCGGGTGCGGGGGCGGCTGGGCCTGGGGCCGCTGCGGACCGACTTTGCCTATATGGACACCGTCGGGGACGCGGGGGTGGTGGTGGAGTTCATCTGCTGGCGGATTGTCGGCCAGCGCTTCGTCCCCCAGGGCCCCGTCCTGCGGGCCGTCGGCGCCCTGGAGCGACGTCTGGGGTTCCGGCTGAGGGCGTAAGTCCCGCGACCTGCCACATCTGCCCTGCGACGGAGAGATATGGAATACAAAGACTACTACAAAATCTTAGGCGTTGACCGCAATGCCAGTCAGGACGAAATCAAGAAGGCCTACCGCAAACTGGCCCGCCAGTACCACCCGGATATGAATCCGGGGGATAAGGCCGCCGAGGAGCGGTTCAAGGAGATCAACGAGGCCTACGAGGTCCTCTCCGACCCGGAGAAGCGCCGCCGCTACGACCAGTTCGGCGCCGACTGGAGCCGCTGGCAGGCGCGCGGCGGCCCCGGCGGCTTTGAGGACTTCGCCCGCCAGTGGTTCGGGCAGGCCGGGCCGCAGGTCCAGTACGTGGACCTGGACGAACTCTTCGGGCAGGCCGGCGGCCTGGGGGACCTCTTTGAGTTTCTCTTCGGCACCCCGCGCGCCCGGCCGCGCGCCGGCACCCGCCGGACCGCCACCATGAAGGGCCAGGACGTGGAGATGCCGGTGGAGATCACCCTGGAGGAGGCCTTCCACGGCACCACTCGCCAGGTGGAGCGGGCCGACGGCCGCGTCGTCACGATCAAAATCCCGCCCGGGGCCCACACCGGCGCCCGCATCCGCTTCGCCGGGCTGGGCCAGCCGGGCCTCATGGGCGGCCCCCCGGGCGACCTCTACCTGAAGGTCACCGTCCAGCCCCACCCCGTCTTCCGGGTGGAGGGGAGCGACCTCTGGCGGGACCTCCCCGTGGACCTCTACACCGCCGTCCTGGGGGGCGAGGTGCCGGTGGAGACGCTGGACGGGACGGTCTCGCTGAAAATCCCGCCCGGCACCAGCAGCGGGACCAAATTCCGCCTGCGCGGGAAAGGGATGCCCCGACCCGGAAACGCTGAGCGCCGGGGCGACCTCTACGTCGTCGTCCAGGTCCAGGTTCCCCAGCGGCTGAGCCCGCGGGAGCGGGAACTCTTTGAGGAACTGGCCCGCCTGCATCGGGCCTCGCGGTCGTGAATTCACCGCAGAGGCGCAGAGGGCGCAGAGAAACGGGACACGGATGGTTGCGAGCCGCCGAAGGCGGCGAAGCAATCTCAAGTTCCATAAGAACAACAAGAACATTCGTGAGGCCTGGGGGGAGATTGCTTCGGCGGCCGTTGCCGCCTCGCAATGACAGCGGTAGGTAATTGCGACCTGCGACATATGCCCTGTGCCATGCGGATAAGGGGAGGAATTCAGATGGGAATCGCAAAGAGAGCGTTTGAAACAACCGGGGTAGTGGATGCTCATTCTGACCTGAAAGGTGCCCCTATGCGACCTGCGACCTGCGACGTGCGACCTGCGACCTGCGACGTGCGACCTGCGACCTGCGACGTGCGACCTGCGACCTGCGACGTGCGACCTGCGACCCTGCGCCCTGCCTACCTGGGCGTGCTCCTCCTGCTCCTGGCCATGCTGGCCTGCTCGTTCCCTATCCCCACCCTGCCCCCCGAACTCCCCGGTTCGGAGACCGTTGCGCCGGGCTCCCCGCGGGTGCAGGTGGTCGTCGCCACGCCGACCCCGCTGCCAGACTTCCTCATCGCCGAGGCGACCGCCGAGGACCTGCTCCTGGTCAACCTCTACGCGCGGGTCAACCCCGGCGTCGTCAACATTGACGTGGCCGCTGGGGTAGGGGAGACCGCCAGCCTATTCGGCAGCGGCTCCGGCTTCCTCATTGACACCGAGGGTCACATTGTCACCAACCACCACGTCGTGAGGGGGGCCGACACTATCTGGGTCACCTTCAGCGATGGCAGCCTGCGGGAGGCGAAGGTCCTGGGCACCGATCCCTTCTCTGACCTGGCCGTCCTGAAGGTGGAGGATCTTCCGCCGAGCGCCGTGCCGCTGGAACTGGGGGACTCGGACACTCTGCAGGTGGGGCAACGGGTGATCGCCATCGGCAACCCGTTTGGCCTCCAGGGGACGATGACAGTGGGGGTCATCAGCGCGCTGGGGCGGGTGCTACCCACGGTCACCACCGCCACCGGCGGCTCCTTCTCCAACCCTGAAATCATCCAGACCGACGCCGCCATCAACCCTGGCAACTCCGGCGGCCCTCTTCTGGATTCGGCGGGACGGGTGGTGGGGGTCAACACCGCCATCCGCACTACCACCGGGGGCAACATGGGCGTTGGCTTCGCCGTGCCCGTGAACACCGTCAAGCGCATCGTCCCCCGCCTCATTTCCGAAGGGACATACCGCTATCCCTACCTGGGCATCACCGCCGACAATCGCTTCACCCTGGCCCAACTGGCCCGCGAACTGGACCTCCCGGTCACTCAGGGTGTTCTGGTCTCGGCGGTGGAGCCTGGGGGACCGGCGGACCGGGCCGGCATCCGCGGCGGGACCCGCACTGTGCGGGTGCTGGGAACGACGGTCCAGGTCGGCGGCGACATCATTATCGCCATTGACGGCCATCCCATCCGGGACTTCAACGAACTCATCGCCTACCTGGTCCGGGAGACGGAGGTGGGGCAGGTGGTGACGGTGACCATCGTGCGGGATGGGAAACAGATGGACATCTCCGTCCGGTTGGGGGAGCGCCCTCGTTAAAGAAGATAGAATCACAGAATCGAAGATGGAATCACAGAATCAGCGATTCCGCTGATTCTGTGATTCCCAAATTCTTTCTGGAGGAATCCCGATGATAGACGAAACCGAATTGCGAAGTCTGGCCCAGTTCCAGGCCAAAACGCCCATCCTGAGCGTGTATCTGGACGTGGATCCGACCCGGCATACCAGCGATGAGTACCTGCTCTTGCTACGGAACATACTGAGGCAGGCAGAGGGTCAGGCGGCCCCGGAGGATATCCGGGCCGTCCAGCGGTACTTTGAGCATGAGTACGACTGGTCGGGTCGGGGGGTGGCGGTCTTCTCCGGCGCGGCGGCGGATTTCTGGCGCGTCTACATTCTGCCCCTGCCGGTGGCCTCCGGGGTGACGGTGGCCCGTCGGCCCTATATCTCCCCCCTGGCGGCCCTCCTGGATACCTACGAGCGCTACGCGGTGGCAATGGTCAACCGGGAGGGCGTTCGTGTTCTGCTGTTCCACCTGGGGGAACCGGTTCACGAGGAAGTCTTTGAGGGTGAGGAGGTCAAAAAACTGAAGCGGGGTCGGGGTTCCTCTGCTGGTGCTGAGCGCCGGGGCGGCGCCCCCTCCGGCAGCCGCCACATGGAGGAGGTGGCGATGCGCAACCTCCGTCAGGCGGCACGGGTGGTGGAGCAGTTCTGTCGCCAGCACAATCCCCGGCATCTCATCCTGGCAGGGCCCGAACCCACCGTCTCTCAGTTCCGAGACCTCCTGCCCAAAGCGTTACAGGAACGGGTGGTCGGCACGATGAGCGTGGACCCGGGCGAGAACGAGCGCGCGCTGCGGGAGCGTTCCCTGCAGGTTCTCCGCCGGGTGGAGGAGGAACGGGAAGCCGCGATAGTGGAGGCCGTGGTCACGGCGGCCGCGAAGGGGAAAGACGGCGTGGTGGGGCTGGATGAGACGCTCAGCGCGGCCCACGAGGGGCGCATCCGCACCCTGGTCCTCCTGCGGGACTTCCACGCCCCGGGTTATCGCTGCACATCCTGCGGTTACCTGACGGCGCAGAGTCCCGCCGACTGCCCCTTCTGCGGCGGCACCTTCGCCGAAATCCCCGACGCTGCCGAGGCCGTGGTCACCAAAGTGGTGGAGGACGGAGGGGAGATAGAGGTGGTGGACCATCACCCGCTGCTGGAGCGGGTCGGCATCGGAGCGCTGCTCCGGTATTAGGGGGCACCGATTTTGCGGCGGCCCTCGGCCGCCGCAAAATCTTTATTCTACCCGACAGACCAATCCCTTGAGGTACGCCCCTTCGGGGAACGTCAGCGCGACGGGATGGTCGCCGGACTGGTGGAGGTAGCCGATAATCTGTGCCTCCCGCCCGGCGTCCAGCACGGCACCGAAGAGGATTTTCTGGAACAAGTCGGGGGTGATCGCTCCGGAGCAGGAGGTGGAGAAGAGCACGCCACTCGGGCGAAGCAACTGAAAGGCCAGCAGATTGATGTCCTTGTAGGCCCGCGCGGCCCGGGGGACGTCCTGCGCGGCGGGAGCGAACTTGGGCGGGTCCAGTACAATCAGGTCAAACCGACGTCCCACCGAACGGAACTCCCGCAGGACGCGCGGGACGTCTCCCTCCACGAATTCGTGGAGGGCCGGGTCCTGCCCGTTCAGAGCCAGGTTTTCCCGCGCCAGCGCCAGCGCCGGGCCCGACGAGTCCACAAACGTGACCCGCGCCGCCGCAGGCCGCATACACCCCGAACCCGCCTGTGTAGCAGAACGCGTCCAGCACCTCCGCCCCGGCGCAGAACTCCCGCACGCGTGCCCGGTTCTCCCGCTGGTCCAGATAAAACCCCGTCTTCTGCCCGCCCCGCACGTCCACCCAGAACCGGATGCCGTTCTCCCGAATCTCCAGACGGTCGGGCGGTTCGTCCCCCCATAGCGGCCCCACCCGGGGAGGGAGCCCCTCTTTGTCCCGGACGTCCACATCCGAACGCTCGTAGATGCCGCGCGGGGCCAGCAGGTCCGCCAGGAGGGCCGTCAGTTCCGCCTTTCGGCGTTCCACGCCCAAGGTGAGGAACTGGGCCACGAGGTACTCCCCGTACCGGTCCACCACCAGTCCGGGCAGGCCGTCGGACTCCGCGTGGACCAGACGGCAGACGGTGGTGTCGGGGTTTCGGAGCAGGGCCTCCCGCCGGGCAATGGCCTCCCGGAGGCGTCGTCGCCAGAAATCGGCGTCTATGGGCTCATCGGGGTCCCACGTGAGCAGACGGACCACAATCTGGGAGTGCTGGTTCAGGTACCCCCGCGCCAGCCAGTTCCCCCGCGCGTCCCGCACCTCCACGATGTCCCCATTGACGGCCGTCCCTTCTATGCGCTCCACCGCGCCGGAGAAGACCCAGGGGTGGCGGCGGAGGACGGACCGCTCCCGCTCCATCTTGAGGACCACCACACCCGTCCCGTCCATTCTTTACCCGTAATGATTCAGGATCCGTAACTATCAGGCTTCCTCAATCCACCCCCGCCGCCTGCGGCGGCACCCCCTTCCCTCTCCTGAACAAAGTTCAGGAGAGGGGAGGGGGTAGCGGCGAAGCCGCTGGGGGATGGGTAAGGATGAATAGTTACCAGGATCCCTCACTCCTCCCCCGCTGTATGTTCCGAACGTGTCAGGCGCTTTCGGAAGTGCCTGGCACGTTCTCCCCTACCCAATCACTTCTCCCTGGGGCATAGCGGGCCGATCTGCCCCCCTGACCCACCGCGTCGGCAACATGACGGTGAAAGTCGTCCCCTTCCCAACTTTGCTCTGGACGGTGATCTGCCCCCGGTGCATCTTGACAATACCATACACTATGGAAAGACCCAACCCCGTCCCCATCCCCGGCGGTTTGGTGGTGAAGAAGGGGGTGAAGATTTTGTCCATATGCTCTTCGGGGATGCCGCACCCGGTGTCGGCGATGGAGATTTCTATGCAATCGTTGTTGATCGCACGGGTGGTGACGGTGATGGTTCCCGGACCCGTGATCGCCTCCGCCGCGTTGTTCAGCAGGTTGACGAAGACCTGATGTAACTGGGCCGGGTCGGCTTGGATGGTGCTCGCCAGGGGATCATAGCGCCGGATGATCTCCACCTCCGCGAAGGTCGGCTGGTGCCGGACGCTCTCTATGGACTGGTCCAGCAGGGCATGCAGGTCGGTGTCCTGGGCCAGCACCTCCTGCTGGCGAGCGAAGTTCAGCAGGTCCGCGACAATCTTCTTGGCGCGGTTGGCCTCCTTCAGGATCATCTCCATATCGCTGCGGTGGGGGCTATCGGGCGGGAGTTCCCGCAGAAGGGCGTCGGCGAAGAGCATAATGGTACCCAGGGGATTGTTCAGTTCGTGGGCCACACCCGCCGCCAGTTGTCCCATAGAGGCCAGTTTTTCCTTACTAATGAGTGCCTGCTGAGTGCGGCAGAGGGTCTCGGCCATGCTGTTGAAGGAGTAGGCCAGCATGGCCAGTTCGCCGTCGCCGTAGGTTTGCATCCGGACAGTCATATCCCCGGCGGCCAGACGGCGGTGGGCCTCCACCAGTTCGGTGATGGGCTGGATGATGATATGCCCGATGGGGATGGCAATCACCCCCGCCAGCAGGATGCAGATGGCCGCGATCAGGGCGACCCGCTGGTTGAAGGTACGCACCAGTCCCAGAAAGGTCGCCTCCCGCGCGCCGACGTAGAGGCTGCCGACCACGTTGCCCTGGTGGTCCCACAGGGGCTCGTAGCGGGTGATGTACCACTCTTTGACGACAAAGGCGCGGCCGACGTACTCCTGTCCCTCCTCCAGGACGACCCGGCGCACCGCCTGGGAGATGCGAGTCCCGATGGCCCGCCGTCCTGCCTCGTCGGTCACGTTGGTGGAGACCCGCAGGTCGCCCAGGAAGATAGTGACGGTATCTATTCCGGCGACCTCCCGGATCCGGTCCACCAGGGTGTAGTCCTTGTTGAACATGTAGGCCGAAAGGACGGCGCCGATCCGTTGGCCTGAGTCGTCCCGGAGAGGGGAGACGCCCACCAGGGCCAGCCCCGCCGTCCCCTGGCGGGGGTCAAAGGGCTCCGGCGCGGCCAGAGGGGTCTCAAACAGAGGGATGAAAGCCTGCCCGTCCAGCCCCACCTGGGCCAGAAACTCCTTGGGGATAATCTCGGTGGCGGCCTGGGGCTCTCCAGTCTCCAGAACAGTCCGCACAATGGGCAGGTCGCCGAAGTGGCCCTGGGTGAGGGTAGGAGAGATTTTCCCTTCGGGCCAGAGCACTTTCCCGACCACCATTTTGCCGTTGGCGTCCAGGACGGCGATCAGGTGGGTGCCGCCCAGGGCCAGGACGATGATTTTGTTGGTGATCTGCCGGTCAATGATTTGGACCGCCTGGGGGTCTCCCCTCGCTGCGGCGGGGAAGTTCTCCACCACCCACGGGTCCAGCACCAGCCGGTGGCTGATGGCGGCGACCTCGTCCAGTTTCAGTTGGTAGAAGGTCTCCGCCAGTTTCATATCCCGCGCCACTCGCTCCGCCTCGGCGGAGGCCATGTAGTCGTTGATGACGCGGGAGACGACCAGCGCGTTCAGCCCCACCGTCAGCGCGGCCACCAGCGCAAAGGAGATGGTCAACACCATCCGCAGCCGTCCGCCCAGAAGCCTCAGCAAAAACGCGCGCATGGTTCTCCTTTTCACCGCAGAGGGGGCAGTAGAATCCACGAAGGGCACGAAGGGCACGAAGAGCACGAAGAGCACGAAGAGCACGAAGGATCACTCTGAAATATCCCAAAATCGTAACCTACCAAGGGGACTCCGAGCAAGCGCCGTACCCTGTAGCGCAGGCCGTCAGGCCTGCATTTGCAGGCTAAAGCCTGCGCTACGTTATCTGCAAACGGATTAGGTAGTTACCCAAAATCCTTTGTGTCCTTCGTGTCCTTCGTGGTTTTTTATCCGATGGGCAGGGTGAAGCGGAAGGTGGTGCCCCGGCCCACCTCCGACTCCACTTCAATGCTCCCCCCGTAGGTCTCCACCACCTGCCGGACGATGGGGAGGCCCAGGCCGGTGCCCGTCTCCTGCATGCGCTTCCCCTCCTCGGTCCGGTAGAACTCCTCAAAGACGCGGGGGATTTCATCGGCCGGAATGCCGATGCCGGTGTCGGAGACGGCGCCGACGGCCACTCCCCGTTCCGGGTCCGCCCAGAGCGAGACGGCCACCTGACCGCCAGGGGGGGTGTAGCGGATGGCGTTATCGATCAGGTGACTCCACAGTGCCCGGAGGTGGTCGGGGTTGGCCCGCACCCAGGGGGCACCCTGCACGTCTACCTCCAGGGATACGCCGCGCCGCTCCGCGCGGGGCCTCATGGTTGCCAGCACTCCCTCCAGGACCTCCGCCAGGGAGATGGCCTCTGCCCGGCTGAGGCCGATGCTCTCTTTCAGGTACGCCAGCAGCAGGAGGTCGTCCAGGGTTGCCAGCAACTCCCCGGCGCGCGTCTCGGCCCGCTCCAGCATCTCGGGCTGTTCCTCCGGGGGGATGTACCCCTGGCGGATCAACTGGATGGTGTTCTGCAGGACCGCGACAGGGGCTCGCAGGATGTGGACCAGGGAGAGCATAAAGCGGCCCTCTACCGCCTCCAGTTTCTGGAGTTCTGCTTTGGCGCGGGCCAGTTCCCGGGCTTCCTCCTCCAGGGTCCGCACCCGTTCCGCTTCTTTGCGGAGGGCCCGCCGCTCCAGTTCCCGGTTAACCACCTGCAGGAGCAGGTCGGCGGAGAAGGGCTTGGCGATGAAGTCGTGTGCGCCCTCGCGGACGGCCTGGACGGCCAGTTCCACCGTGGCGTAGCCGGTGATGATGATGCAGATGAGGTCGGGGTCTATCTGGCGGGCCTGGCGGAGGACCTCTATGCCGCTCATCCCGGGCATCATAATGTCCAGCAGCAGGACGTCGTAGCGGGACTCCCGGAGTTTGCGCAGGCCCACGGGGCCGTTCTCCGCCACGTCCACCGCAAACCCCTGGGGGACCAGCACCCGTCGGCACCCCTCCCGGATGCCGACCTCGTCGTCCACGACCAGGATGCGGGTGGGAGTGTTCATAGCAAATTCCCCTGAAGACCGCGAGTTGTCCGATGTCGTTATAGCATGGAGGTACCGGTTTGTCAATCCTCGCAAATTGTAGGACAACTGCTCGCAGTTGTCCTACAGCCGGGGCAGGACGACACCCTGCTGGGCCTGGTACTTGCCCTTCTTATCCGCGTAGGAGACCTGGCATTCTTCGTCGGCCTCAAAGAAGAGCACCTGGGCAATCCCCTCTCCGGCGTAAATTTTGGCCGGCAGCGGGGTGGTGTTGGAGATTTCCAGCGTGACGTACCCCTCCCACTCCGGCTCAAAGGGGGTGATGTTGACAATGATGCCACACCGCGCGTAGGTGGACTTCCCCAAACAGACGCACAGCACGTTGCGCGGAATCCGAAAGTACTCCAACGACCGTCCCAGCGCAAAGGAGTTCGGCGGGATGACACACACCTCTCCCTTGAAGTCCACCATCGCGCGGGTGTCAAACCGTTTCGGGTCCACGACGGTCAGGTCCCCCAGGCCGGGGGTGAAGATTTTGAATTCGTCGGCGACGCGGATGTCGTAGCCGTACGACGAGAGGCCGTAGGAGATGACCCCGTCCCGGACCTGATGGTCCACGAAGGGCTCTATCATCCGGTGTTCCAGCGCCATCCGGCGAATCCAGTGGTCAGGTTTCAGGCCCATTACTGTACTCCTCCTGAAAAATGGTGATCACCGCAAAGGGCGCAAAGAAAATTTTAAAAAGACCTCTGCGCTCTCTGCGTTCTCTGCGATGAAATCATCGCAGTTCGTAGAGAAAGACGGCGGCGTTCTGGGTCTCCAGGCGGTCCAACTGCACCCCCCGTCCGTCCATCTGCGAAAGGAGGAACGACTGTTCGCTGATCCCGCTGAAGGAATAGATGTGGGCAAAGAGGGCCCACACCCGCCCCCGGGGCAGGCGGGCCACGTCGTCCTGAAGGACGGTGAAATCGCCGTTGGAAGGCCGGCCCACCTGGTAGAGCACCGGGTCGTCCAGGCCGAAACGGGGTGCGTAGTAGGCGAACATCGGCGCCGCGCCGTGATAGACGTATATCCGGTCCCCCTCCTGCCAGTGGTCGCGGATATACTGAATGGCCGGGCGGACCTCCTCGTTGGTCCAGGGGCGGCTCAACACGGTCAGGGAACGGTAGAAGGGATGGAGCACCAGCAGGGCCACCCACACGACGGCGATGGCGCGGGAGTGGGCGGAGATCGTCCGATGGATGGCCTCCCCGCCGCAGGCGATCAGCAGGAAGGTGGGCGGCACGGCAAAGAGAATGACCCGGATGTAGAGGGGGTAAAGTTTCAGCATAGAGGCGACGGTGGCGCCGAGAAGCGGCAAGACCAGGGCCAGCGCCAGCGCGCGGCGCCCGGCCCGCCAGAGGGTGATGCCCCCTGCCAGCCATGCGAAGGTCGCCAGCCCGTAAAAGGGCAGGCCCCCGGCGAAGACCAGAAAATCAAACCAGGCCTGGAGGAACCAGTAGAGGTCGGTCAGCGAGCGGGGTGGGAAGGGGGCGAAGAACTCCCGCCAGAAGGTGCGCAGGAACGAGTCGCTCAGGCCGGGTCGGAGGACGGCGCCGTAGAGCGCCAGCAGGCTCAGTCCCCAGAAGGCAGGTGGGACGCTCAGGCGCAGGGCCAGGCGGTACTGGCGCTGGCGGAGAGGACCCGCCAGCATTACCAGGGCCAGTCCCCCCAGGACGAAGACGGAGGGGTAGGAGAACCAGGGCATCAGCGCGCCCAGGACGCCGGTGAGGATGAGGCGGCGGCAGGAGGGCCGGGCCGCCGTCGGCTCTTCTATCAGGGGGAGAACCAGTGCGCAGGCTGCGACCGCGGTCAGGGCGTCGGTGGCGTAGGGTTTGACCTCGGAGGCGTAGTAGATGAGGGGCTGCGACCAGCACAGCAGCGCCGTGGCCAGCCACGCGCCCAGGGGTCCCAGCATCCGCCGGGCCAGCGGATAGAAGAGCAGAAGCGCCAGGATGCCCCCGATGAGGGGCACCAGTCGCAGAGCAAACTCACTATCTCCCCAGAGGGAGACGGCCAGTTTGACGGCCCAGAGGAAAAGCGGCGGAGCAATCTGGTGGTGGTCCAGTGGGCACAGGAGACCGAAGAAGTCCCGGCCCAGGATGTTCAGCGCCAGATACGCCTCGTCCAGCCAGAGGGAGCGGTTGCCGAGGTACTGGGCCATCCGGGCGGCGATGCCCAGGGCCAGCGTCGCCAGCAGCGCCGCATAACGCCAGGGGAGAATCCCGGCCGGGGTAGAAGATGGGGCTCCGGTCCTCAATGCTGGATGTTCCCGATCAGAGATTGCCCGTTCCTCCGCCTATATCTGCGCCAATGCCTGCTCCAGATCCGCAATGAGGTCCTGGGGGTCCTCAATCCCCAGAGCGTATCGGACCAGGTTATCCCGGATTCCTGCCTCCGCACGCTCGCGGGGGTCCAGGGAGAAGAAGGCGGCGGGCTGCTGTACAACGCTTTCTACTCCTCCCAGCGTAGGACCGATATACGGGATGCGCAAAAGGTCTATAAAACGGGCGGTGCAGGCAAAATCGCCGTCAATCTCAAAACTGACGACGCCCCCGAATCCGCTCATCTGTCGGCATGCAATGGCGTGGTCGGGATGTGAAGGCAGAGCGGGGTAGTACACCCGCTGGATCCGGGGATGGCTGGCCAGGTATTCTGCGACTCGCTGGCCGTTTTCATTCTGGCGATGGACGCGCAGCGCCACGGTTTTCAGTCCCCGAATTAACAGATAGGCCTCGTTGGGGTTGCTGATGGTGCCCAGGACACCCCGGGCTTCCTCAATCCGGTTCAGGATTTCCGCCGGGCCGATGACCACACCTGCCAGCAGGTCATTATGACCGCCCAGGTATTTGGTTGCGCTGTGAATGACCAGGTCCACCCCATATTCCAGAGGCCGCAGGTTGATCGGGGTTGCGAAGGTGCTATCCACGATAGTCAGCAGGCGGTGCCGTCGGGCAAAGTCCACCAGTGCGTGCAGGTCTATCACCCGCAGATAGGGATTGGTCGGCGTTTCGGTGAAGATCAGGCGGGTATTGGGCCGAACCGCTTCCTCCCAGGATTCGGGCTGATCAATGGGGACAAAGGTCGTCTCTATTCCCCATAAGGAAAGATAGGCCTGGGCCAGTTCGCTGGTGCGGCGGTAGATACCGGAGACCATCAACAAATGGTCGCCCTGAGAAAGAATGGTCAGCAGGGTGGTCGTGATGGCCGCCATGCCGCTGGCGAAGAGAAGCGCCCGTTCTCCCCCTTCCAGGGCGGCCAGTTTTTGCTCGGCGATGCGGAGGGTGGGATTGCCGTAGCGGCCGTACTCCTCTCGGGAAGGGGGACCTCCGTTACTCTTACTATGCATAAACTCCAGAATTTCCGCGCTGTTGGCGAAGGTGAAAGTGGAGGTCTGGACAATGGGAGTGGTCAGCGAGCCGTAGGGTTTTCGCTTCTCTTCTCCGGCATGAATCGCCAGGGTGGACCAGCGAGTGTTCATTTCACTACTCCTCTCTGAGAGATGGGTCATCCAGAGAGGAGCAGGGGGAAACGAAAAAGCCTCTTCAGAGGGTTCAGGAGTAGATGAAGAGGCCAGCAAAGTTTCCATTGCTGCCCCTATCATCTTCCAAAGCGCGGTGTGCTTCCTTGCCAGGTTCACCTGGATGCGGTCTGCCCTGCTCGGAACTTCTCCGTCTGACCGGTGTGTCAGGGGGAAGTCTGGCGGCCGGAAGCACCTGTCGGGGATCCACGCGCTTTGCCGGAATTGGCACCGTAGGCGGCGACACCTGTTCCGCCAACCTGGTTGCCGAGGTTTCACAGGGCCGGTCCCTCCACCTCTCTGGATGACAGGCAGCCAGCGTATGCAATTGTTCAGGTAGAAGTTGGGGGCAATTCTAACACGATCTCCGAGAAAGTCAAGAGCCCGAAAGCCCAGCCCAACGGTTGGTTTCACCTGCCGCCGTGATAATACCAATAGTGTTTGTTAAAGCCATTAATGCTTATAGTGAACTTTTAGGAGATATTTATGGCGGTAATCCAGCCCACGCTTTTTGAATCCACGACCAGCTGGTCAGCCGCCGTACCCGCTCCGG
>Ga0308395_1001831_pt1 | contig 13060 bp, 13 predicted proteins | sample Hotspr20SampleP4_FD_202097 | JGI IMG/M metagenome (GOLD analysis project Ga0308395, IMG submission 202097) | Hot spring phototrophic mat microbial communities from Mushroom Spring, Yellowstone National Park, Wyoming, United States - 20050930_P4 ...
AAGTAATTTTAAATATTTGAAACTATTCTTTTTCTTTTTAAAGAATTAACAAATACTTACAACCTTAAAGACATGTTAGATTGGTCTTTTAGTATAAAAACTTTCTTGTAGGTTTTTTAATTTTTTTCTTTTTTTTAATATGAAACATAAAGAGATTATAATCTATTAAATAATTTTAACTTCCATAAGTTTTCATCTTAGTGTAAAGACTTACAAAAGACATAAGAGTTTTAAAAAAATAAAACTTTACTTTAAAATTTTCTAAAAAATTTTTTCTTATAAAATAGGATTTTTTAGACTTTAAGACTTAACTACTTTAAGCCCAAAAACTTATGTAGTTGAAGTCCTATTTTTATATTAGAGTTGCATTTTCTTAAAACCCATTCAGCAACTAAAGAGGGAGATACTTTATTGATATTAGGTGAAATTATAATATTTTTAGTTATTCTCTCCAAAGAGTATTTTTCTATAAAATTAATACTAAAATTAAAGTCATCAATGTCAGAAACAACAAACTTTATATCATCACCTTTTTTTAAATACTTAAGATTTTCAAGCATAAAAGAATTATGAAAACCACTTGAAGGTGTCTTAACATCAATAACAATATGAATATTTGAGGGTATTTCTCTTATACTTATGCTCCCATTAGTCTCTATGCTTATAAGATATTTGTCTAACTTCTTAAAAAGATATAAAAGTGAATCTAATTGCAAGAGTGGTTCACCACCAGTAACTAAAATATTTTTAACTTTTAAGTCTTTTATCCTCTTAGTGAGAATATCAATCTCTATTTCTTCCATAGTATTAAAACTATATTTTGTGTCACAGTAACTGCAATTCAGATTACAGCCTGCAAGTCTTAAAAATATAAAAGGATAACCTGTATAAGTTCCCTCTCCTTGGATAGAATAAAATAACTCAGAAATTTTTATCTTCAATTATATCACCACCCTTTATCTTAAAAATACTTATATCATCAGTCTTTATGCTGCTCGAGTCTTCTATTGTTGATGTCATAAAAGTCTGAAAACCAATGTTTTTAACTATTTTAATTATCTTAGCCCTATTATTAGAGTCAATATCAGAAAAAAAGTCATCGAGAAGTAAGATAGGTTTAATCTTGATACTATTATAAATAAATAAGGCTTGCAAAAGGTGAAGTATAATTATAATAAGTTTAGATTGACCAAAAGAGGCAAAGTCTTTAAAGTTCTTTGAGTTTATCATAATGTTATAAGTATCAAAGTTTATACCACTTGAAAAACCTCTATCCATATCTTTTTTCTTGTTAATCTCCAATGACCTTAGTATCTCTTCTTTTTCAATCCCATCTATTGATGATTCATAAACAAAACTTATATTATCAATACTGTCAGGAAAATATTCTTTATAAGAAACCAAGAAATCATTAAAACTCTTAATAACTGCAATCCTTTTCTTCTTTATTATTGAGGATGCCTCAGCTATTACCATATCCCAAAAACTTGCATCTTTTCTCTCTTTAAGTAATTTATTCTTGTTTTTCAATGCTTTAACTAATTTTAGTAGATTATTGTAATATACTTTATCTATATAAGATATCATCTTATCAAAAAATAGTCTCCTTACCCTTGACTCATACATAAACTCTATATCTTTTAAAGAAAAATCAATTATAGGAAAACTCATCAATAAATAACCAAGATTAACCTTTTTTTCATCAAGTTTAAAAACTTTCCTACCATTAATCTCATAAAATATTTCCAATATACTCGAGGTGTTAAAACTTATGTCCGCCTGAATTAGATAATAGTTTTTATTAAACTTTACAAGGTCCCTATCATGCGTATTCTTAAAGGAACGCCCAGATATTAATGATATAGCCTCAAGTACAGAAGTCTTACCCTGACCATTATCACCTATTATTAAATTAAGGATATTAGGTCTTATAACTACTTTATCTATAATCCTGAAATTGTTTATTACCAAATTATTAAGTCTCAAATAAACTCCAATAAACTCTTTGTTATTTATAAAATAATAATTTAAATTTTGAGAAGTGAAAATTTAAAAAATTTTATGATATAATATCTGAAATTTGAGGTAAAAATATAATGGATGAATTAATAAAAAACATTACTAAAAAAGCATATGAACTAATAAAAGAGGGGAAGTATAAAGAAGCTTTTGAAGAGTTTAAAAAAGCACATGAAATAGATAAACAAAATACATATGTACTTGTGGGTATGGGGGAGTCATTAAGAAAACAAAAAAAGTTCGAAGAAGCACTAAAATACTATAGTATGGCCCACGAAATAGAACCTTCAAATCCATACGCACTCCTTGGAATGGGTGACTCTTATAGAGGACTTAAAAAAAGAGAAAAAGCAATAGAAATATGGGAAAACTACCTTAAAATAAATCCAAAGGACTTTTCTATAATAACAAGAATTGCTGATGCATATAAACAAATGGGAGATCTTAAAAAAGCTGAGGAATATTATTTTAGATCCTTAGAAGCAAATGTAAACAATAAGTTCGCATTGATGGGATTAGGTGACCTTTACTATAAACAAGGTAAGTTTGGAATGGCTGTTGTTTACTGGGAAAAGTTACTCAAAATAGAGCCTCATCTTATAAATATTCTAACAATGTTAGGAAACATATACAGAAAAAAAGGTGAATACAACGATGCATTAAACTTTTATAAAAAAGCACTCAACATAGACAAAAACAATGCTTATGCTATCTTTGGGATAGCAAACTGTCTTTTTTCAATGGGGAAATATAAAGAATCACTGGAATACTATGAAAAAATGAAAAAATTTGACCCTGACAACCCAAAACTCTGGCTTCAAATAGGAAAAGTATATTTTAACATTGATAACCTGAAAGAAGCAGAAAAAGCTTTTAGAAAAGCAATAAGTAAAGACACTAAAGGCTCATCTATTGAAGGCTGGCTAAACATAGCAAAAATAAGAGAAAGAGAAGGAAAAAGAGAAGAAGCCTTAAAGATAATAGACTCTTTAATAGCAACAAATCCAAAAGAAGAATCTTTATATATAGAAAAGTTTAAAATTTTATATGAACATGACAAAGAAAAAGCAAAAGAATATATAAAAGATGTATTAGAGAAGAACAATGACTTTAAAATAGTAAATAAGTTTTACTCAGACTTTGAAATAAAGTCTTTTGAGGAAAGTATTGAGAAAATTTAATTTAAATATCCAAAACTCATTATTGATCGTAATAAGTATTTCAATAATTTTTGTATCAAAATTAATCTATTTCAAAATACCTGAATATGTATATATACTACTAATACTACCAGCACTGATATTAATAAACATAATATTTAAAGACTACAATAAATACCTATCAATATTAATAGTCTTCACTATTACAGAAACAATGTTATCTAAAAAAATAATTTTAGAATACAATATTATTACAAGCCTTGCAATATTCTACATAGGGATAAACTCAAAATATAACATAAGCATTATTCCAAATATAAATATTAAATCTCTTATATCTATTGTAACTTCTATACTTATATTCTTTTTTACTAGAGATACTACATCATCAATATTTTTCTTTAGCATAACAAATATCTTAACAGGAGAAAAAATAAGTTTATTTTTTTTACTACCACTAGTGATAATATACTTTCTCTCTTCTGGCATTAACAACCTTATAGCATTCATAATTGCAATGGCTATAATATTTATAATAATTCAAGTTTATGAGTCATTTATTAAAAAAAACTTAGATATTGAAATTCTTATTTTTATCATAGCCCTATTATCCGCTATACTTGATTCATACTTTATAAAAACTCCAATATATTTCTTAGGTTTATTCTGTAATCAGTTATTAAAGTTCAACTTAATAGAAAACAAAAAATATGATACTTCAAACTATTCACCAGTAGTTATAGGCATAATAATAGCATTATCAATAAATAATATAATATTAGATCCTTTATTGCTTGTCGTCATTGCAATAATAATCATTGATACTATTCAAAAGAGCATAGAGATAGAAACAGTTTTAATATGTCTGTCATTGTTAAATAACAATATAATAAGCAACATAATACTGTTTACAATCACACTTATAATGTTGGAAGAAATATTTTTTTCGAATAAGTCTTGGTTAAAAAGAAGAGAAGATAAATAGTCATGACTTCAAAAGTATGTCTTTAATCACTAAAAAGTATTTCTAATTATTTAAAAGTCTTATATCCTTTAGTTTATCCTATAAAAAATATATGCCTAATATTCAATAAATTAGTTTTTACTAGAATATAAGTTTCTATTTATTTTTCTTTTTTAGGCTAAGAAAAAAATAAGACATGTTTATTCTATATTATATTAAGGGATTTATATACATCCAAAGACAAAAATAAAATGTTTTTTAAAAAAAGTAAATTTTCTTTCAAAATTTTTTAAAAAATTTTTTTCAAATTTTTAACTAAAATAATATTTCTTAAGTTATTAATGTAGTAAATCAGACTTTATAAAAATAATATGCAAGAAAGTCTTATAAAGATGTATAGCCCATATACTTTTCAAGATACTTATCAACTTTATTTATAACATATAACAATCTTTTTTTAGTCTTATCATCTATGTCTTCAATATTCTTAATACTATCATTAAGAAAAGAAAGAAACTTTTTATAAAAAATAATCTCATCCTTAAGAAGTCTTGCATTGTCTTTATAAAACAAGTTATTAGTAAAAAGATATTCTTTTATATACTTAACCCACTCTCCAGCCTTGAAAGATATTATTTCATTTACAAACTCTATATAATCTTGTACTGAAACATTTGACACAAACTCAGAAGGTATAATCTCATATGCGAATATTCTTTCTTCCTTATCTATAGTGTCTTTAACCAAGAAAGAATGACTTATTTTTTCTATTAAGTTTGAATTATCCACATCAATTCTCTATTTTATTTTTATTTTTATTTTCGAAAAATAGAGAATAAATTATTAATAAAACTATACCAATAGTTATAAAAGAATCAGCAACATTAAAGTATGGCCACCTTGCATCCCCAATGCCTATGTCTATAAAGTCAACTACTCTTCCATAAAAGATCTTAAACTCTCCAAAATATATTAAATACCCAAAAAGTCTTTCCAATATGTTACCAAAAGCACCCCCAAGTATCATAGCAAGTGATACTCTTTGAAAAGTATTTTTAGACGATCTTAACATAAAAAAAATAAAAACAACCGCAGCCAAACCTATTAGTAATAATAAAATATTTTTTAATGGGTGATGATCTGAAAATAGTCCAAAAGCAATACCTGGATTCTCTATATAAGTAAATCTTAAAAAATTGCCTAATAATCTTACTGACTCTCCATATTGGAAACTACTCTTAACTATTTTTTTAGTAATAATATCTAAAAACGCTATCGGCAAAGAAACAGTAAAAACAAGTTTTATCAATCTTTAAACCCCTTAAAATTTTAAACTTATAATAATTTAATAAAACGAGAATATAAATATAATAAATACTTATTTAACATTTAAAAAACTGTTTTTAATCATTTTAATATTTGTTTTATTTAATTTCTTATGTACGAGGAATTATGCTTATAGAATTTGAAAGATTAGATTTTATGAGAAAATATATATTAAAAGTTTTATTCTTCTCCTGATCAATACCTTCTAATCTTTATATGTTTATTTAAATAAATTAGGACTTGGGAGTTTGGAAGTTTTTAAAATTTTTTATATGCATTATGACTTACAAAAGAAATTTAATTCCTATATGTTTTCATCTTTATGTAAATACTACAAAAGACGTAGGGTTTTTAAAAGACTAAATTTTATTTAAAAATTTTTTTAAAAAAATTCATTATATTATACTCTTACGACTAAAGTTTAAAGAGTTACTAAGAATTATAAAAAAAGCCCAAGAAGGGCTTTTAAAAAGACAAGATAAATTATTTTACCTTGAACATTTCAAAGAATTTTTGTACATTTTCTTCTATCTTTTTGTACATATCTTCAAATTGTTGCTTGTAAGGGAATTGTATAGATTGAAGATCTGGTATTAATTCAGCACCTTTCTTAAGGTTTTCTTCAACCATCTTTTGGAACTCTTCTCTTATCTTATTAGAAGAGTCTATCCAGTTTTGGATAAGTTTCATACTTTCATCCCTGAAACTTGTAGTTTTTTGAGTCATTGTAGTTATTATCTTTTCAGTTTCTTCTTGTAACTTAGAAAGAGCCTTTATACTTTCTAAGTAGCTTTCTCTTGAAACTTTTAAAAGGTCTTGTAATTTAGCATTAATATCCATGCCATTCCTCCTATTTATTATTTTTATTTCTAGGTTAATTATATATATCATTTTTCGTGCCAATATTAAAAAATTATTTTTAGATAAAAATCAAGGTTTTTGTCAAAATTTTAATACAAAAACCCTAGAAATATGGAAAAAATACAATATAGACTGTTTCTTTTTAACTAACACTATAAAAGAATAAAAAACCTAATGGCTTCTATTGATACACATAATAGATAAATGTATCTATTCGATACATTTTAAAGTCTCTTTTTTAATAATAGTGTCATTTTTATAATACAGCAGGTTTATTGAGTAGTAGTCTTTTCTCTTTTTAAAAACAGGATAAACTATAAAAACATATTTTTTTATATTCCTAACTTCCATCTTAGAGTTTAAAACCAAAAAGTCATCTGAAGAAACCTTAACATCTGTAACATCATTATTAAGATAAGGAGTTTCAAGTCTATAAAACTGTTTTATAACTTTATTGTATATACTGATATCAAGTTTAGGTATATTGAAATAAAAAAAGTTCCATAACCTATAAATCTTAAAGAAAACCTCTGGCTTAGAAAAAAACCTTATATCAGGGAAATATAACCAACCATCAATATATGGATAGTCAAGATTACCCTCATAGACAAAAAAACCTTTTTCATCCTGTTCTCTTGTTGGTGTTATTTTATCAAATGTTTCTTTTAAAGGAATCTTTTTAAACCACCCATAGGTGTTAAAAATATTACTACCAAAACGTTCAAAGCAATAAAAACCTATGGGTGTTATAACAGAATAGGGAGGGAATGGCTGATTATTATATAATAAAAGTCTTTTATCCTCTTTATATTCCCACTGTCCCAAGGTAAAAAATGGTAAAAAATATAATATACAAATAAACAAAAATTTTTTCATTAAATATTTTTTTCGGAAGTTTAGGAAAAAACTGAATAAATACTTGTTTAAGTATAGTATAGATTATAAAAAATGGAGGATAATATGATTAACCAATTAATACTAGAAGGAAGAGTGGTAAAGACTGAGACAAAAAACACTAAAAAAGGTAATAAATACTTTTCACTGGTAATAGCATATGACACTGTGTTTAAGGAAAAAGGAAAATGGGAGAAAAAAACAAACTTCATAAAAGGTTACTACTGGAAAAGTCTAAGTCAAAAACTATCAGAATCAATAAAACCTGGGACACCATTAACAATAGAGGGGAGTCTAGAGCAGGTATCTATTAATGATGGAGATAATAAAAAAACCTTTAACTATATAAACGTGGACAAAATACACTTCAATTCCGCTAGAAAGTCTAAAAAACTAAAGTTCTAAATAGAATCTTTAGAAATAGGGTTAACAAAATCTGTTAACCCTTAAAAATCATGTTTTCAGTATTTAAAAATTAGTCTTAGTTACTCTAAGGTTTATATTCTTTATCTTTCAGTATACAAGAAAGTGACTATCAGATTTGAATTAGTCTTTAATACAAAAATCTCTAATTAAACACTCAAAATAAAAGAAGATATGAGAATTTTTTATTTGAAGTATATTTATACCTACAAAATGCTACAAAAAAATATAATCTCTATCAAAAAATTAAGTTTTATTTTTAAAATTTTTAGAAAATATTTACTAATTCGTTAATTTAGTGTAAAGCAGTTTATTTGAACTTATAATAGTTTACTAAATTAGAGGGATTAGTCATACTTTAAATTAAAAAATATTAAATTTTAATTCCTAAAAAAATTAGGATAATCTTATGTTAAAAGAGCATTTTTTACAAGAGATTGAAAAAAAGTTTAAAGAATATTGGTATTATCCATTATTCTCAGACTATAAGCAGGGAATAGAAAACACATTAACATATAGAGAAGTTGCAGAGACAATACTTAAGTTTCATAGGTTTTTTCATCAAATAGGGATCAAAAAAACTGATAAAATTACAATAATAGGCAGAAACTCGGTAAACTGGGGCACTATATTCCTCTCAGTATCAACATATTGTACTGCAGTACCAGTACTACCTGACTTTAAAGAAGAAGATATTGAGAACATACTTAACCACTCAGATGCAAAAATTCTGTTTATTGCTGAAGAAATTTATGAAACAATAGAAGTCAATAGTAAAAAAATAGAAATAATAATATCACTAAATGATATAAAAAAAGTACTCTATTCAAAAAAAGAAAAGGCAAAAGAGTATTACATAAAAGAAATAAATGAAAGAATAACTATAGAAAAAGAAGACTTTACTATAAAAAAAGACATAAATAAAGATGATATTATGTTGATAATGTATACTTCTGGAACTACAGGTCACACAAAGGGAGTAATGCTGACATACAACAACATATGGGCTAATATAAAGTTTGGGATAGATAACATTGACCTTAGGCCAGGTGATAAAGTATTATCCTTTTTACCAGTAGCACATACATATGCCTTAAGCTTTGATATGCTTACAGAACTTTTTAAGGGTGTACATATAGTATTCTTACCAGTAATTCCATCACCATCTATACTACTTAAGGCTTTAAAAGAGATAAAACCAAGACTCATAAACACTGTACCATTATTAATAGAAAAAATATACAAAAAAATAATTCTAAAAAAAATAAACAAAATGCCTATTAAATATCTCTTAAGAACACCTTTATCAAAGGTAATACTATCAAAAATAAGAGAAAAACTAGTTGAGGCATTTGGTAGTAACTTTATACAAATAATAATAGGTGCAGCACCTTTAAACACTGAAATAGATAATTTCCTAAAAAAAATAAATTTACCTTATACTGCAGGTTATGGTATGACAGAGTGTGGGCCTCTTATAAGTTACATTGACTATAAAAACTATAAAGTTGGTTCAGTAGGCAAAAAAATAAATTACTTAGACCTAAAAATAGACTCAAGTGACCCATATAATGAACCTGGGGAAATCCTTGTAAAAGGTGAAAATGTTATGGTTGGATACTATAAAAACAAGGAAGAAACAGAAAAAACTCTTAAAGACGGTTGGTTGCACACAGGAGATGTTGGTGTAATAGACAAAGATGGTTACTTATACATAAAAGGTAGAATAAAAAGCCTCATATTAGGACCATCTGGTAAAAACATATATCCAGAAGCAATAGAGTCAAAACTAAACAATATGGATTTTATACTAGAAAGCCTTGTGCTCGAGAGGGAAGGAAAATTAGTTGCACTTATTTATCCTGATTATGAAGCAGTAGGCTCTCTTAATATAAATGAGAGTGAAGTTGATAACTTTTTAATAAAAATAATGGAGAAAAATAGAGTTTTAGTAAACAAACAATTACCTTCATATTCACAAATATCAAAAATAGAAATAGTAAAAGAGCCTTTTGAGAAAACACCAACAAAAAAGATAAAAAGGTTTTTATACAAATAGTCAACCTTTTAAAAGTATGTCTTATCATTTGAAACAAGTTTTTTATCTGATTTCTTAGTAAAATTAGGGGAGGTTCTAGGACTTGAAATATCAGTTTTTTCAAAAAAATATTTCGACTCTCCTTTTGAAGGCTTAAGAAATATATAATCGTATTTTATTTAAAAGGCATTTATAATCTATGATAATCTATAAAAGACTATAAGAAAGTTCTTTAAAAAAATAAAATTTTAATTTTAAAATTTTTTATAAAATTTTTCTAAAATACTAAACCTTTAAAGGCTTTAAGGCATAATCCCTACCTTTTCCTTGGGTCGAGCAAGTCTCTTAATTTTTCCCCAATAAGATTAAAGCCTGTAACAGTAAGGAATATAGCTATACCTGGGAAAAGTGTCAAGTGCCAAGCACCATATATATCATCCCTACCGTTATTAAGTATATCCCCCCAACTTGCTGTGGGTTGAGGAACCCCAAAACCAAGAAAGCTTAACCCTGCCTCCAACAGAACAGCACCTGCTATACCAAAAGTTGCAGAAACCAATACAGGAGTAATACCATTAGGCAATATATGTCTTATTATTATTCTTAAGTCAGTTGCACCCAAAGCCTTTGCAGCCTTAACAAAATCAAACTCCCTTAATCTTAAAAACTCACCCCTAACAAGTCTTGCAACAGACGGCCATCCTGTAAGTCCTATCACAACCATTACATTAAATATGTTAGGTCTTAAAAATGCCATTATGCTTAATATTAGGAAAAAAACAGGAAAACATATTACAATCTCCATAAACCTTGATATGAATATGTCAACCCATCCACCATAGTAACCAGCAGCAGCCCCAACAATAATACCTATAATAACTGCAATACCAACAGCAATAAAGCCTATACTCATAGATATCCTTGCACCATATATCATTCTCGTTAATACATCTCTACCGTTTGTATCTGTACCAAGCAAATGGAAATGTTGGTCTTTAGACTTATTTTTAAGTAAAAATGTTGGAACCTGTTTTGACTCAGTAATTATATTTTCGTTCTCACCATAAGGGATAATCGGGAAAAAAGCAATAGAATTAGAAGTTTTTATAAGATTTTTATAGTTGTAGTATGGAAAGTCAACCTTTATAATAGAAACTATAGAAGAAAAAATAGTAGTCAAAATCAATGAGTATAATATAGTCTTGAATGTTCTTATTTCTTTTTTTAAAACCTTTTTATAAAATTTCCTCAACAGAAAAAAAACTAGAGGTAAGATCATAATAAAATAGTCTAAAAAAGTAAGTGAGTTAAAAAGAGGTGTAAAAAACCTTTTTTTAAGAGGGACATCATTAAGAGTCTTTAAGATAGAGACAGCATCATCTATCTTTTTTATATCTTTATTTTTAACATAAGCATTCAGGTTAAAGTCATCGAACTTAGGTATTTCTTTTCCAGAATAGTCCATAAAGTCTATTGCTTCATCAAAACAATAAACAGCCCATTTTATAAACTTTTTGTCTATAGGTTTATTATCTTTAATAGACCTTGAAATAACCTCTAATGTGGATGTTGCAGAGTCAAGAAAGTCAAGGTATATTACCCTCGAATCAGTATAGATTAAAAAAGGTTTATTGTTAGCGATTATGGGGGCATATATAGCAAAAAATCCAATAAAAAGAATTATTATTAATGAAATAAGAGACACTTTATCTTCTAAAAATCCTCTTTTTATATCTTTAAAATCCATACATTCACCTAAGTTTTATAAAATTAATACCTTTTTCTTTAAGTTCTTCAATAAGGTTTTTCATCTCTACTTCTTGAGGAGATGTAAATTTTTTCCACTCCTTGTTTGCTGACTGAAGATAATAGACCTTTGAAGGGTTTATATAACTTGCTATCTCTCTAATATCTTCAAGACTTACAAAACCATCTATTACAGTTGTCCTAAACTCATAGTCTGTGCTAGAACTTCTTATGATATCTATAGATTCTTTTATTTTCTCTATGTCAACACGAACACCAGCAGCTACACTATACTTTTTCTCATCTAAAGCAGACTTTATATCCATAGAGATAAAGTCAACCAACCTTTCCTCAATTACTGACTTTAATACCTTTGGTTCATATCCATTTGTATCTAACTTAACAGAATAACCAATGTCTTTAAAAGCCTTAATAAAATATGGTAAGTCTTTATATATGGTCGGCTCACCCCCTGTAATAACAACAGCATCCAGAAGTTTTTTTCTCCTCTTAAACTCATTTATAACAAAATAAACATCAAGCAATTCAATACTTTCAATATTCTCAACAATATTCATGTTATGACAATAAGGACATCTAAAATTGCACCCCGCAAGAAAAATAACACCTGCAACTTTATCGGGATAATCTATAAGAGAAATGCCTATTATCCCTGCTATTTTGATATTCATAAAATATCTCCTATTGATAAAAATAGTCTATTAAAAACTCTGTAGACAAAGAAATCTTCCCCATCTTTTTTGCATTATCTGAAGCCTTACCTATAATGTAATGAGCAATAAAAACAGATTCTTCAAATGAATTGTATGCACTTAAACCACCGATAAGTCCTGCCAATAAGTCACCACTTCCACCACGGGCAAGAAGGTCATTACCAAAGTCAAGATAATAGAACTTTCCCCCAGAATACAGTATAGAAACACTGTCTTTTAAAAGAATCATAACACTGTTGTACTTGGAAGCAAATATCTCTATTGCCTCTATCTTATTCTCTTTCACCCACTTTATCTCTTTTTTTATAAGCCTTGCAAACTCTCCGACATGAGGAGTAATAAGAATATTTTTTCTATTCCTAAGAACAGTCTCATCCTCAGATATTAAATTTATACCTTCTGCATCTATAACAAGATTACCTTTATACTTTTCCATAAGTGTCTGAAATATTTTTTTATCCTTTTCCCATCCAGGACCTATAACTACAGAATCAAACGATGGTAAATACTCAATATTATCCAATATGATAACTTCAGGATACTTAACACGAACTATGTTTTCAGAATAACCAAAATAGTATATTAAACCACAACCACTCTCAATGCCACCTCTTAAAGACAATATAGGAGCACCACTGTAAGCACTTGATCCACCTATAACCAATAAACGACCATAACTACCTTTATGTGAGTTATTATTTCTATTAGGTAATTTTATATCCTCTTCTTTGACTAAAAAATAGTTAGAAGTATCTAAACAACCTTTAGGGAAACCAATCTTTACTGGGATAATTTCTCCACAGTAGTCTCTACCTGGATAATCTATCATGTTTATCTTAGCGTATTCAACAGTAAAAGTATAGTCTGCTCTGAGAATAGGATAAAAAAAACCTTT
>Ga0308395_1001837_pt1 | contig 13037 bp, 8 predicted proteins | sample Hotspr20SampleP4_FD_202097 | JGI IMG/M metagenome (GOLD analysis project Ga0308395, IMG submission 202097) | Hot spring phototrophic mat microbial communities from Mushroom Spring, Yellowstone National Park, Wyoming, United States - 20050930_P4 ...
AATCGGCGGGGGGGGGGGCGCCCGCCCCACCGACCGTAACTCCAGCCGACCGCTTCGCTCGCTGCGCTCGCTTCGCGGCGGCTGAAGCGCAAGCCGTTGGTGATCGGCAATCCGTGAGGTGCGTATCGTAATGCGGGATTGCTTCCGGGAAGAGAGCAGCGGATAATCCTCGGGAAGTGGCATACTCGGGCGCAAAGACGGCCTGGGGTATGCCCAGGCCGTTTGCGTTTAAAACCACCAGTAAATCGTTAATGGAACATCGGGTTGACAATTGACCTGCGAATCCTGCGGGGTTCGCAGGCCAGCGGTTAACCCCTCGGGCTGAGGCCCTCAGGGCGAGCCCGCTGGTAGCACCTTAACAACCGAGTCGGAAGTGTGAGACTTCAATTTCTCCGCGTCACGGCAAGCTACTAAGGGCGTACGGTGGATGCCTTGGCGCCAGGAGCCGATGAAGGGCGTGGCACACTGCGATAAGCCTCGGGGAGCCGTGTGCAGGCGTTATATCCGGGGATGCCCGAATGGGGAAACCCGCCTGGGTCAAACCCAGGCACCGCCCGCTGAACCCATAGGCGGGACGGGGGGAACGCGGGGAACTGAAACATCTTAGTACCCGCAGGAAAAGAGAGTATTCCCTGAGTAGTGGCGAGCGAAAGGGGAACAGCCCAAACCGATGTCACTCAGTGGCGTGCCGGCCTATGTGGCATCGGGGTTGCAGGACCCGGCTGGGGGACGGCACTACCCCCAGGGAGTTACCAATCCGCCCGTTAGCTGAATCCTCTGGAAAGAGGAGCCGCAGAGGGTGATAGCCCCGTAGGCGAAAACGGAGCGGACTCCCGCCGGTGATCCTGAGTACCACGGGACACGTGGAATCCTGTGGGAAGCAGGGAGGACCACCTCCCAAGGCTAAATACTCCCTGGCGACCGATAGCGCACAAGTACCGTGAGGGAAAGGTGAAAAGAACCCCGGTGAGGGGAGTGAAATAGAACCTGAAACCGTATGCCTACAACCGGTCAGAGGGCTATGCCCGGCTGCGGCCGGGAAGGCCTGATGGCGTGCCTTTTGGAGAATGAGCCGGCGAGTTGCTCTCTGTCGCCCGGTTAAGGCAGTGACAGCCGGAGCCACAGCGAAAGCGAGTCCGAAGAGGGCGCGGTGGGACTTCGGTCCCACAGGTGGCAGGGAGCAGACACGAAACCAGGTGAGCTACCCATGGCCAGGGTGAAGCGGGGTTAACCCCCCGTGGAGGCCCGAACCTTTCTCCGTTGCAAAGGGGTGGGATGAGCTGTGGGTAGGGGTGATATGCCTAACGAACCTGGAGATAGCTTGTTCTCCCCGAAATAGCTTTCGGGCTAGCCTCGCGCGTTCAGTACCGGAGGTAGAGCACTGGATGGGCTAGGGGGCTTATGCTTACCAAACCCAACCAAACTCCGAATGCCGGTACTCCACAGCGCGGGAGTCGGACTACGGGAGATGAGTTTCGTAGTCGAGAGGGGAAGAGCCCAGACCGACGGCTAAGGTCCCCAAGTCCAGGCTAAGTGGGAAACGATGTGGGGTTGCTCAGACAGCCAGGAGGTTGGCTTAGAAGCAGCCATCCTTTAAAGAGTGCGTAATAGCTCACTGGTCGAGCGACCCTGCGCGGAAAATATAACGGGGCTCAAGCCTGGCACCGAAGCCACGGGCCTCCGCCGGGAGCGGGGGCAGTAGGGGAGCGTTCTGCCCGCGGTGAAGCCGTACCGGAAGGAGCGGTGGAGCGGACAGAAGTGAGAATGCCGGTATGAGTAGCGAGAAACGCGTGAGAACCGCGTTCGCCGAAAGCCCAAGGTTTCCGACGGAAGGGCAGTCCGCGTCGGGTGAGTCGGGCCTAAGCCGAGGCCGAAAGGCGTAGGCGATGGACATCCGGTTAATATTCCGGAACCACCCGGGTGGAGCGAAGGGGGGACGCTGTGTGGTAGGCCAGCCCGTTACTGGATTCGGGTGCCAAACCGGTAGGGCGTTGATGGGGGCAGGAAAATCCGTCCCTGGAGCCCGAGAGGTGATGGCGAGGCGCAAGCCGAAGTGGTCCAGCCATGCAGCCAAGAAAAGCCTCTCAGCGTTGAAGCCCGGGTGCCCGTACCGCAAACCGACACAGGTGGGCTGGGTGAGTATCCTCAGGCGAACGGGAGAACCCTCGTTAAGGAACTAGGCAAAATGGCCCCGTAACTTCGGGAGAAGGGGTGCCCCGGTAGGGTGAAGGCCCGCGCGGCCGGAGCCCGAGGGGGCCGCAGTGAAATGGCCCTGCCGACTGGTTACCAAAACCACAGGTCTCTGCGAACTCGTAAGAGGACGTATAGGGGCTGACGCCTGCCCAGTGCCGGAAGGTTAAGGGGAGGGGTTAGCCGCAAGGCGAAGCTCTGAACCGAAGCCCCGGTGAACGGCGGCCGTAACTATAGGCTGGACCGCTGTAGTTACGTTAATAAACCTGGCTATATGCTGGGAAGCCCGGTGGATCCTCCGGTACTCGCTCCCCCTGGGAGAAGTGACAATCCGTGAGGTGCGGGCAATCAGCAGGAAAGGCTCCCAGAGAGCCCCCCAGGAGATGATCGGATGGCCCTGAATGTGAAACGCATTCCGCCACACATCGGCTACTATCTGGCAGGGTTCGCCGATGGGGAAGGGAGTTTTAACGTCTCTTTCCGACCTCGTCAGGACTACCAGGTTCCCTGGAAAATCTCTCTCTGCTTCAATGTTTCCCAGAGAGACCGGGTGATTCTGGCTCTGTTCAAACGGTATCTCCAATGTGGGACGTTGCGGCAGCGGGAGGATGGGGTCTGGTACTACGAGGTTAATAACCTGAACGCGATCTGCGAACATGTGATTCCGTTCTTTGAGCGGTTTCGCTTCCTGTCGGCGAAGAAGAAGCGCGATTTCGCGAAGTTCAAGAAAATCGCCCGGCTGATGCAAGAGGGGCGACATCTCACGGAAGACGGAATGCGAGAAATCCTGAAAATCAGGGCCGGGATGAACGATGGAGGGGCCGGACGGCGCAAATATTCCGATGAGGAGATTTTGAGCCGTCTGCGGGGAGAATCCTCAGAGACCATACGCCAGGCATCCGCTGAATCCGAGGAGGCCGCCGATTCAGACGGATGATGAGATGGTCCGATCTCCGTGGCGACACGGAGGGCCCGGGATGCCCTGGGCCGCACTGGCAGAGGCTTTCATAGAGCCCTGCTGTCGGTGTAACGGAATGAACGGTCCTAAGGTAGCGAAATTCCTTGTCGGGTAAGTGTGAACTTGCCCCGTTGCCCCGTGAGGGGCAACCGAACGCCGGCTCATATCGGGGAAGCCCTCCTGCGGAAGCGGGACCGCAGTGGGTAATCCCGAGGGAAGTCGCCCCCAAAGGGGTTGACCCCGTAACGACTGACCCGAAAGGGGAGGCGCACTGACCTCCGGTGCGCAACACGCCGGCTCTCACCCTTCTGCCCGATGCAGAAGAAAGGGGCAACTATGGAGGCGTCCTTCAGACAGGAGGAAGTGGGGTGTTGCATCCGTGGTACGTAACAGGTCTCGTGGAAGGGGAAGGGAGTTTTGTGGTGAGTTTCAACAAACGCCCGAAACTTCGGGTGGGAATTGAGACCCGGCCCTCTTTTTCCCTCTCCCTCTCTGAGCGGGACCTGGACCTTCTGAAGGCGCTGCAGAACTTCTTCAAATGTGGGGCGATCCGGTACAGTCGCTCTGACCGGACTTACAAGTACGAGGTTCGTTCGGTCGCTGACCTGGCCCGAAGAATCGTTCCCCATTTTGAAAAGTATCCTCTGGCAGGAGCGAAGGGAGCGGATTTCCGCAAATTCGCCGAGATCGTCCGGTGGGTGCATGCGAACCGTCACCTGAACCCGGACGATCTGCGGGAGATCATTGAGTTGGCTTACTCAATGAATCCATCCGGCCAGCGGAGATATGCGAAGGACGATCTCCTACGGTTGCTCGGTGAGATGAAGGGATAGTCTGCGCCCTGAGGAAACTCAGGGGAGGCGCGAAGTTCCGACCCGCACGAATGGCGTAACGAGCGGGGCGCTGTCTCAACGAGGGACCCGGCGAAATTGAAGTCGCGGTGAAGATGCCGTGTACCCGCACCAGGACAAAAAGACCCCGTGGAGCTTTACTGCAGCTTGGTACTGGGTTAGGGCTTAGTCTGTGTAGGATAGGTGGGAGGCGGAGAAGCCGGGGCGCCAGCTTCGGTGGAGCCAACCTTGAAATACCACCCTGGCTAAGTCTTGGCCCTAACCCCTGGCCGTCATCCGGCAGGGGGACCGTGCCAGGTGGGCAGTTTGACTGGGGCGGTCGCCTCCTAAAAGGTAACAGAGGCGCCCAAAGGTCCCCTCAGGTGGAATGGAAACCCACCGGAGAGTGCAAAGGCATAAGGGGGCTTGACTGTGAGGCGGACATGCCGAGCAGGGACGAAAGTCGGGCTTAGTGATCCCACGGTACCGGGTGGAAGGGCCGTGGCTTACCGGATAAAAGCTACCCCGGGGATAACAGGCTGGTGAGGCCCAAGAGTTCACATCGACGGCCTCGCTCGGCACCTCGATGTCGGCTCGTCGCATCCTGGGGCTGGATAAGGTCCCAAGGGTTGGGCTGTTCGCCCATTAAAGCGATACGTGAGCTGGGTTCAGACCGTCGCGAGACAGGTCGGTCTCTATCCGGTGCGGGCGCAGGGGACTTGAGGGGAGCTGCCCTCAGTACGAGAGGACCAGGGTGGACAGACCTCTGGTGTGCCAGCTGTCCCGCCAGGGGCATCGCTGGGTAGCCATGTCTGGCAGCGATAACCACTGAAAGCATCTAAGTGGGAAACGCGCCCCAAGATGAGGTCCCCCACCGGGTCAACCGGGTAAGACCGCCGGGAGACTACCGGTTTGATAGGCGGGAGGTGTAAGCGCAGCAATGCGTTGAGCCGACCCGTACTAACGGTCGAGGGCTTGCCGTGATGCGGAGAAATTGGAGCCTCACTGATCTGACTCGGTTGTTGGGTGAAAGACAGGAGGCAGTTGCTTCTGAGGTGACTGCCACCTGACCTGAAGTGGCCTCCTGGTGACTGGAGCGGCGGGGAAACACCCGGTCCCATCCCGAACCCGGCAGTTAAGCCCGCCAGCGCCGATGGTACTGGAGGGGCAGCCCTCTGGGAGAGTAGGTCGTTGCCAGGAGGCCCTTTTCTTTAAGAGAAAAGTGCCAGGCACTTGCAAAGTGCCTGGCACTTTTTTATCTCTTCGGCACCCATTTCACCGCATCAAAGCCGACCTGCCGGGAGAGGCGGGGCTCAAAGGTGACATCTGCCAGGGAGACGTAGTCGTCCCGCGTGCCCCGGAAGCGGTAGGTGCCCAGCGAGACCCACTGGTTGCCGTACGCCGACTGGTTCACCACCCGCAGGGTGAAGCCGTCGGCGTGGGAAATCCAGTAACGGGCTTTGGTCGTGGTGGCGTTGCGGCTGGGGATGTAGACGAAGACCTCGTACCACCCGGCCCTCAGGCGAGGATACCAGCGGGCCCAGTTGTAGTTGGTCCGGATGCGGTCGTTGTTGTAGGTCCAGAGCATCCGCCCGTTGTATCCAACGTAGGCAACTCTCCACCCAGTGGCGCTCCCCCCGGTGACAAATCCCGCATCCGTGTCGTCCACGATGACCGTGCCCGGCGCGGGAGCGGGCGGGGTCGGTGGGGTGCTGCCGTCAATCCTCTGCCAGGAAAGTTTGGCGACAGCGTGCCCGGCCCGCTCGTAGTACTCTATTTTGACCGGGATGTTCCCTCCGGGCAGATAGATGTCCCCGACGTACGTCGTTTCGGCCTGCTCCCGCCAGGCATCCAGGAGCAGATGGTCGTTCACCCAGAGGCGGCCGCCGTCGTCCACCGTCATCGTGAAGCGGTACATCCCGGCAGGAAGGTTCAGGTTGCGGGTCCAGCGGACTGAAAAGTTGTCGGTGCTGATGCCCGGCGCAGGTGCGCCGGTACCCCAGTTAAAGTTGATCTGGGCGTCATCCCGGACCAGGGCCGGACTTCCTTCCAGGTTGGGGTTGTTGTAGTATTCGCCGCGCCAGTTGGTGATGGTCGGCGGGGCCACGTCCCAGGAGAACCGGATGAGGGCCCCGCCTGTCCGTTCGTAGAATTCCACGATGATCAGGTGGTGCCCCGCGCTGAGAGCCCTATCCACGCTGACAGTTCTGGCCGGACCATCCGACCACTGGTTGATGATCAACGCCCCATCCAGCCAGACCCGCACGCCGTCGTCACTGGTGGCGGTGAAACGGTAAGTGGCGGGAGAGGGCACGTATATGTAGCGGGTCCAACGGGCAGAGAAATAGTCGGCGTTGACTTCCGGCGCGGGGGAGCCCGTACCCCAGTCATGGTCCAGATTGGCCTCCGCGCGCCAGAGGACCGGGGTCCCCGCCAGGTCGGTGTTGTTCCAGTACGCGGCCTGCCAGACGGGGTCAGTGTGCTGGGGACCGGGCCCCTGGGCCGCTGCCCCGCCCGTCAACAGAAAAACGATCAGGAGACTCAACAGAAAGCGAACCTCTTTTTTCATCTCTCCCTCCTTTCTGGATTGAGATGCCCGACGCTATAGCGTCGGGCTTATTTTGCAAAGCCCCTTCGGGGCTTTGAGGCAGTCCCACTTTGCTTGCCTCTGCCTTATAGACGCTGTAACGGGGATTCTTGTTTCATTTTATCCCCAAACAGGCTCGGGATAGGTTTCACAGGGATAACAAATGCGTGACAACGCAGGGAGGTGAATCGCTTGCCCAAACGGGAGAAGATGGTATACTAACGGGCGGTAATCTTATCGCGAGTTTTTTCGGGAGGACCTGGAATTTCGTGAATTGTTCGCCCACCCTTTCACCCGATCTCCCTCCCGGTACGGTCACCTGGGCAGAAGTGGATCTGGCGGCGATTGCCGCCAATATTCAGTCTTTCTGCCGGTTCGTTGGCCCGCGCGTTCAGGTCATCGCGGTGGTCAAGGCCAATGCCTACGGCCACGGCGCCGCTCCCGTCGCCCGGGCGGCCCTGGAGGCCGGCGCGACCCGACTGGCCGTCCACCGGCTTCTGGAGGGCGTGGAACTCCGCCAGGCGGGCATCTCCGCCCCCATTCTGGTGATGGGCTACATCCCCCCCGACGGTGCCGACGAGGTCGTCCGCTGGGGACTGACGCCGACGGTCACCACGCTGGAGTTCGCCCAGGCCCTCTCTGCCCGCGCCGTCGCCGCGGGGGTGACCGCCCCCGTCCACATCAAAGTGGATACCGGCATGGGCCGGTTCGGCCTGCTGCCGGAGGAAGTGGTCCCTTTCGCCCGGTCGCTCTCTGCCCTGCCGGGCCTCTCCCTGGAGGGGGTTTTCACCCATTTCTGCACCGCGGACTCCGCTGACCCCTCGTATATGCGCCTCCAGTTCCGGCGGTTTGCGGACGTGCTGGAAGGGCTGAACGGTGTCGGAATCCATGTCTCGCTCCGCCATGCCTGCAACAGCGCAGCGACAATGCGGTTCCCGGAGGCCCACCTGGACGCGGTCCGGCCGGGCATCGCCATTTATGGGCTGGACCCCTCATCGGAGTGGCCGCCGGTCTTCCCGCTCCGGCCCGCGATGACGCTGAAGAGCCGGGTGGTGCGGGTGCGGACGGTCCCGGCAGGTTGGGGCATCGGCTACGGCCGGACGTTCATCCCGGACCGGCCCATGCGGGTGGCGCTCTTGCCCGTGGGCTACGGCGATGGCTACCACCGCATCCTCTCTAACCGGGGCGCCGTCCTGCTCCACGGGAAGCGCGCGCCGGTCCTGGGACGGGTCAGTATGGACCAGATTGTGGTGGACGTCAGCCATATCCCGGAGGTGCAGGAGGGGGATGTGGCGGTGATTTTCGGTCGCCAGGGGGAGGCCGAACTGCGGGCCGAAGAGGTGGCGGCCTGGGCGGAGACGATTAACTACGAGGTGACCACGTCCATTCTGCCCCGCGTGGTCCGGGTTTACATTTGAGCATTCGTGGGTAACCGCCTGCCCAAGAATCGTTTCGTAAAAACCACGAAGGACACGAAGGCCACACAAAGGACACGAAGAATGACTTTTCTCCCTTTATGTCCTTTGTGAGTACTTTGTGCCCTTGTGGCAGGTAATTACGAATTTTCACGAATTTTACAACGTGTAAGGGGAGGAAAGAATGCCTCGCGTTCGCAACTTCGTCTCGGAACGGATCTCTTCTGTGCCCCCTTCGGGGATTCGCCGCTTCTTTGACATCGCGGCGACGATGGAGGATGTCATCAGTCTGGGCATTGGGGAGCCGGACTTCACCACGCCGGAGCCGATTCTGCGGGCCGGGATTGAGGCCCTGGAGCGGGGGGAGACCCACTACACGTCCAACTCCGGGCTGATGGAACTGCGGCGGGCCATCGCGGAGCACCTGGACCGCCTCTACGGGCAGACGTACAATCCGGCCAGTGAGATTCTCATCACGGTGGGGGTCTCGGAGGCGCTGTATTTGGCCTGCGCGGCGACGCTGGACCCCGGGGATGAAGTCATTATCCCGGAGCCGTGCTTCGTTTCCTACGCGCCGGAGGTCATCTTTGCCGGCGGGGTGCCGGTGATGGTGCCGACATCGGCGGAGAACGAGTGGCAGGTGACGGCCGAGGCGATTGAGGCGGCGGTCACCGAGCGGACGAAGGCGCTGCTCCTGGGCTACCCCAGCAATCCCACCGGCGCGGTGATGAGCCGGGAGCGGCTGAACGAAATCGCCGCCGTCGTCAAACGGCACAATCTGCTGGTGATCTCCGATGAGTTGTACGATCGGCTGGTCTACGATACCCGTCACGTCTGCTTCCCCAGTCTGCCGGGGATGTACAGCCGGACGATTCTGCTGATGGGCTTCTCCAAAGCGTATGCGATGACGGGCTGGCGGATCGGGTGGGCCGCTGGCCCGGCAGAGATTATGGAGATGATGCGCCGGGTCCACCAGTACACGATTATGTGCGCGCCCACCGTCGCCCAGTACGCTGCGCTGGTTGCCCTGAAGGAGGGGGAGCCCTTCGTGGAGGAGATGCGGCGGGAGTATGACCGCCGACGGCGGCTGATCGTGGGCGGCCTGAACGAGATCGGGCTGACCTGTGTGGAGCCAAAGGGGGCCTTCTACGCCTTCCCGTCCATCGCGGTCACGGGGATGGATGAGAACACTTTCGCCGAGAAATTGCTCCAGGAGGAGCGCGTGGCGGTGGTGCCGGGGAGTGCTTTTGGTCCCAGCGGGAAGGGGTATGTCCGCTGCTCCTACGCCACCGCGTACGAGAAGATTGAGGAGGCGCTGGATCGGATGCGGCGGTTTGTGCGGAGGCACGGGTAGGCGCACGTCGCAGGTCGCAGGGAGCAGGGAGCAGGGAGCAGGGGGGCGGGGGGGCGGAGGGGCAGAGGGGCGGGGGGGCGGAGGGGCAGAGGGGCGGGGGGGCGGAGGGGCAGAGGGGCAGGGGAGCAGAGGGGGCAGGGGAGCGGAGGGGCAGGGGAGCAGAGGGGGCAGGGGAGCGGAGGGGAACAGGGTATGATTGCGGCGGAGAGGCCGGAGTTTCGGGAGCGGTTTCAGCAGTTGCCCTGGCCCCAGCAGTTGGGAAATCTGGCGTCCACGCTGGCGCGTATCTCCGGGCGATGCCTGCGGCCAGAGCATGATGCGCTGGTGCGGGATTTGCTCCGGGAGGCGGCCGTGCTGATAGAGTGGAGCGCTCCCTGTGTCCCGCCGGAGTTTCATCTGGAACTGGCCGGCCTGCAGCGGGAGATGCTGGCCTGGAGGGCGGTCTGGCCGGTGGAGGGGGCCCGGCATCTGCTCTCCCTGCGGGCTCGCCAGGCGTCCGATCTGATGCTCTGGCGGGCGGGATTGATCCCGCCAAAGGAGGAGGAAGCGTGGAGTACGAAGCGGTAATCGGCCTGGAAGTCCATGCGCAGGTTCATACCCGTTCCAAAATGTTCTGCGCGTGTCCGGTGATGGAGGACACGGGGGACCTGCCGCCCAACACGTACGTCTGCCCGGTCTGCACGGCGATGCCGGGGACGCTCCCTGTCATCAACCGCCGCGCGGTGGAACTGACGCTGATGACCGCACTGGCCCTCAACTGTGAGGTTCCCCCCGTCTCCTTCTTCGCCCGCAAGTCCTACTTCTACCCGGATCTGCCCAAGGGCTACCAGATTTCCCAGCACGGGTTGCCCCTGGGGGTCAACGGGTACCTGGACATCCAGACGGAGGCCGGGCCCCGGCGCGTCCGAATCAACAACGTCCACCTGGAGGAGGACACCGGGAAACTCTACCACGTGGGCAACGTCACGCTGGTGGACTTCAACCGGGCCGGGGTGCCGCTGATAGAGATTGTCACCGAGCCGGACATGCGCTCCGCCGAGGAGGTGCGGGAGTACGCGGAGCGGCTGCGGGAGATTCTGGTCTACCTGGGTGTCAACTCCGGGGATATGGAGAAGGGGGTGATGCGGTTTGAGGCCAGCGTCAGTGTCCGCCCGAAGGGGACGGATGTGCTGAACCCGCGCCACGAGATTAAGAACCTGAACTCTTTCCGCGCGCTGTATCGGGCGGTGGCCTACGAGGTCGCGCATCAGATAGAGGTGCTGGAGAACGGCGGGCGGGTGTTCCAGCAGACGATGGGCTGGGACGAGGGGCGGGGGGTGACCTATGTCCAGCGGAGCAAGGAGTACGCGGAGGACTACCGGTACTTCCCGGAGCCGGACCTGCCGCCGCTGGAGATTGGTCAGGAGTGGCTGGAGGAACTGCGGCGGGGGCTGCCGGAACTCCCCACCGCGCGGCGGGCCCGCTTTGTCCACGAGTACGGCCTGGGCGCGTACGAGGCCGACCTGCTGGTCGCCGACCGGGCGGTTGCCGATTACTACGAGGCGGCGGTCCGGATGGGGACCGTCAGCCCGAAAGTGGTTGCCAACTGGGTCACGGTGGACCTGTTCCGGGTGATGAAGGAGTCCGGTAAGGGGATCGCGGAACTCCCGGTGAGTCCGCAGGCGCTGGTGGAACTGATCGGGCTGGTGGAGGCGGGGACTGTCAACCTGAACACCGGGCGGGAAGTGCTGGACGAAATGGCGGCAACGGGGAAGTCGGCCCGCCAGATTGTGGAGGAGAAGGGGCTGGCCCAGATTTCGGACGAGGCGGCGCTGCGGGCGGTGGTGGAGCGGGTGCTGGATGAGAACCCGACACAGGTGGCCCAGTACCTGGCGGGGAAGGAGCAGGTGGCGGGCTGGCTGATGGGGCAGGTGATGCGCGCCACCGGCGGCAAAGCCAACCCGCAGATGGTGCGCGGCCTGCTGGTGGATGCGCTGGAGAAGCGGCGGTAGCGCGTTCCGAAAGTTGTGATACAATTGATGGCAGATCCGTTTCGTGGGAGGGGCCTTATGCAGGCTGGGCGAGTTCTCACGATCTCACAGGGTGAGGCGATGGTGGAGGAGTTGCTCCGTCTGGTGGAGGAGCGGGCCGAGTGGCGGCTGCGGTTCCGTCGCGCTTTGCTGGGGGAGGTGGCGGTCTCATTCCAGGAGGTGTTAGAGACGCTGCAGCAGGTGGCCCGGATGCAGCAACAGGGGGAGGAACGGACCTCTCGCCTGGAGGCCGCACTTTCTGTGCTGGCAGAGGCCCAGCAGCGTACAGCGGAGGCTGTCTTGGCCCTGGCCGAGGCGCAGCGGCGGTCGGAGGAGCGCACCTCCCGGATGGAGGCCGCCATTGCCGAACTGGCGGAGGCGCAGCGGCGCACGGAGGAGCGGGTGGAGGCCCTGGCGGAGGCCCAGCGGCGCACGGAGGAGCGGGTGGGGCGCCTGGAGGCTGCCGTGGAAGCCCTGGCGGAGGCGCAGCGGCGCACGGAGGAGCGGGTGGAGGCCCTGGCGGAGGCCCAGCGGCGCACGGAGGAGCGGGTGGGGCGCCTGGAGGCTGCCGTGGAAGCCCTGGCGGAGGCGCAGCGGCGCACGGAGGAGCGGGTGGGGCGCCTGGAGGCTGCCGTGGAAGCCCTGGCGGAGGCGCAGCGGCGCACGGAGGAGCGGGTGGAGGCCCTGGCGGAGGCCCAGCGGCACATTGAGGAGCGGCTGGCGCGGCTGGAGGCCACGGTCCAAGAACTGGTGGAGGTCCAACGTCGGCATGAGGAGCGGCTGGCGCGGCTGGAGGCCACGGTCCAAGAACTGGTGGAGGTCCAACGTCGGCATGAGGAGCGGCTGGCGCGGCTGGAGGCTATTGTGGAGGCCCTGGTGGAAGCCCAGCGCCGCACCGAGGAGCGGCTGACCCGCCTGGAGGATGCGGTCCAGGAACTGGTGAAAGTTGTACAGAAGCACGAGGAGCGCCTGGAGACCATTGAGCAGATTCTCGCTAAGGCCCTCATCCGGATGGGCCGGTTGGAATCGCAGGTAGGCCAACTCGCCAATCGCCTGGGATTGGACCTGGAGGTAGACGCTGAGGAGGTCTTGCGGAGTCTCCTGGAGGACCGGAGAATCCGGATGCTCCAGGAACCTTTTGCCTTAGAAGTGGATGGGGAGATGGACGTGGTCGTTCCAGTGGAACTGCCCACCGGAGAGCGGCCGTGGATCATCGTGGAGGTGAAGGGACGTCTCCGCCGGAAGGAACTGGGGGAGTTCCTGCAGCGCCTGCAGCGTCCTTCAATCCAGGAGGAACTCCAGAGAGCCGGGGTGCAGAAGCCCTACCTGCCTTATGCCTTCGGGCTGCGGGTATATGCCGATGTGGACCGGATGGCTGAAGAGGCGGGTGTTGGGGTGCTGAGTTTTCGCGGGGAGCGGGTAGCACCCCGGTTGTGGGAGTAAGCGGTAGGATAACCGTCTGAGGAAAAGCAGGCGAAATCTCACTTCTCATCAGGGCAGTTTTCGGGTACAATGGCGCGTTGTGCCGGAAAGATGCTCCAACCGTCAGAGATTCCCAATCTAACTTCGTAATACCAATTGCGTTTGTTTAAGACATTATGTATAATTTTAGCGAATTCTGGTTGGAGGTGAAGTCCGATTAAACCCGTGAGCCCACTTGTAGACTGGCAAGAAGATGAAGCAACCTTATATCA
>Ga0308395_1001845_pt1 | contig 12989 bp, 11 predicted proteins | sample Hotspr20SampleP4_FD_202097 | JGI IMG/M metagenome (GOLD analysis project Ga0308395, IMG submission 202097) | Hot spring phototrophic mat microbial communities from Mushroom Spring, Yellowstone National Park, Wyoming, United States - 20050930_P4 ...
TCCTTGTGGCAGGCAATATTCTCACCATCTACCAGACGAAGCAGCTCGATTCTAAACAAGACCTTGTCCACCAGGCACCTCGTAGCGCCTTCCTCTGGATGGTGGGTTTCCTTGCCATCACGGGTTCTCCTCCCTTTGGTCTGTTTTTCAGCGAGTGGATCATCCTGAAAGGCTTGATCGACAGCGGACAGTGGGTTTCTCTCGTCGTTTATCTAGCCGCTCTATTCATCGTGTTCGCCTCCCTTGCTAGATACGTGATTCAGATGACCTTTCCGAGGGATTCCTCTTCTATCGGTGCCCCACATGGGGAGAAACAAGAACGATCGTTTTCTAAAGAACCCCTCTGGATGTGGGGTCCTCCCCTTGCGCTTTCGGGTATTACGTTGATCCTGGGTTTGTATGTACCCCCCACACTTCTTTCCTTTCTCACAATGGCTTTTACAGGATAATAGGGAGGTAGGGTATGCAGAATGGAGAATCTATCCCATTGAACGCCATCCCGAAGCTCGAGTTCTCCAGTTTCAAAGTGGCACTGGTGGAGGGAGTGGCGAAGGGGTCTAGGATCGCGGGTTTATGGGCAGTTCCTTCAGGATATGAATATACGTTATTCAGCGCTCTCCTGGATCCCGCCACTCGAACTTTGGAGGTCCTTTCCAGTACGGTAGAGAAAACCTATCCCTCCCTCACGCCAGATCTGCCCTGTGTGCACTGGTTCGAACGGGATCTGGCAGAACGGTTGGGGATGATTCCCCAGGGGCATCTCTGGCTGAAACCTATACGGTTCTACCGGGGGGAGGCGGGAAAAGTCGAGTTTTTCCGTGTGGCAGGGGAAGAAACCCATGAGGTAGCTGTAGGGCCCGTGCACGCGGGGGTAATTGAACCAGGTCATTTTCGATTCCAATGCCAGGGGGAACGAGTGATTCACCTCGAGATCTCCCTGGGATATCAGCATCGGGGGGTGGAACGTGCTCTTACGGGAGGGCCCCACAGACGAAGCATCCACTACGCGGAAACCCTCGCCGGGGATACGACCATTGGCCATGGGACAGCGTACGCGACGCTGATCGAGGGGCTTTCAGGTCGTAAGCCCTCCCTCTATGCGGAATGGGTCCGTGCCATTGCGCTGGAACTGGAAAGACTGGCCAACCATATTGGAGACATCGGCGCCCTTTCGGGGGATATCGGGTTTCTCCCCACCCAGAGTTACTGCGGCCGTATTCGGGGGGACGTACTGAACCTCACCGCATTGCTCTGTGGGAACCGGTTCGGGCGGAATCTCCTTCGACCGGGAGGGGTGCGGTATCGCATAGAGCAAGAACGACTCGATACTCTACGGAAAAGACTGAAACAGATCGAGGAAGACACCTCTTCCGCCATCGAGCTTTTCTTCGAAACCCCTTCAGTACGCGCGAGGCTGGAAGGTACAGGGGTGGTTCCGGCCGCTACGGCTAAAGACTTGGGATTGGTGGGCCTATCTGCCCGTGCTTCAGGTCTACCCATCGATGCGAGGAAGGATGTTCCCTGGGGTTACTACCGAACCCAATCCCCTCTCCTATCGGTGCATTCCACGGGAGATTGCTTTGCCCGGGCCTACGTACGTTGGATGGAGATCCAGGAATCCTTTCGATTCCTTTTCCTTATCACCGAAAGTATCCCGGAGGAGAGCTCAGGGGAAGATGCCCTCCTCCCCGGGGATTCAGGGTCAACTCACCTCCCTTTAGATCCCGAATCCTTCTGTATCGCCCTTACCGAAGGGTGGAGGGGGGAAATCGTTCACCTGGCCGCTACGAATCGGGAAGGGAAGTTCGCCTGGTACCGGGTATTCGATCCTTCCTTCCACAATTGGTTCGGGCTTGCCTACGCGATGAGAGAGGGGGAGATCTCCGATTTTCCCCTATGCAACAAGAGTTTCAATCTTTCCTACTGCGGGCACGACCTGTAGGAGAAAGGAGGATCCTTCATGTTCACCACACCGTTGCTATCCATCCTGAAAACGAGGGCCAAACAGGGGTACAGGACTCTCGGTTACCCGAAAGGTTCCCCTCCTACCCTATCCGATCGATTCCTGGGTAGGCCCGTACTCCTTCCTGGCCCCTGTCCTACTGACTGCTCCCGCTGTGTGAACTCTTGTCCTGTGGATGCTCTGGAAATGAAGGATAAAAGACTACAACTAGACATGGGCTTGTGCCTATTTTGCGGAGCCTGCCTCGAAGCCTGTCCTAGCGGAACGATTCGGTTCAGCCAGGAGTTCCGATTGGCCGCAAAGGACCGGGCAAGTTTGGTCATCCGTCAAGCAGTACCCCCTGTGAGCGCATTACCAGCGCGGGAGGAAACCGAGGCTGAAACCGCAGGAACCCTGCAGAGGACCTCGCGGGAAGAATCGCAAGTTGCACTCCTCGCCACCGATATTTCCAAGAAGTTCAAGCGCTCTTTCCGGCTCAGGCAGGTGTCTGCCGGCGGGTGCAACGCGTGCGAGGCAGACTGCAACGTACTGAGTACTCTGGCCTGGGATATGGGAAGATTCGGGATCCAATTCGTAGCTTCACCCCGACATGCGGACGGGATCCTTGTTACAGGGCCCGTCACGGAAAACATGAAAGTTGCCCTGGAGAAAACCTATAAAGCGGTTCCCTCTCCGAAAGTAGTGATCGCGGTGGGAAGTTGTGCCATCGGAGGAGGTCCCTATAAGGATCATCCGGAACAGAACAATGGCGTGAATACCCTCCTGCCCGTGGATCTCTACATTCCGGGCTGCCCGCCGCATCCTTTAACGATCCTGGAGGGATTGCTTCGGTTCCTGGGCCGCATCTAAAGGGGGGAGTCCACTCCGATGCAGGGAAAAGGTTTTGTGGGGAAGGACTAACTTATGGAAAGAAAGTCGCAACTCTCTCCCCTAGAACTTTTTCTTGCGGGAAAAGAGATTCGTTTTCGTCTTCCCCCTAGGCTTTCATCTGCCCGGGAGCTATTGGAAAAACAACTGATTTTACTATTACAGGCTGCAGGTTACGACCAATACCAGAGAGAAATATTGTTCTGCGTCCACGAGTTGGTTTCCAATGGATTCAAGGCAAACCTCAAGCGTATTTTTTTTCAGCAAAGAGGACTGAATATCGAAAACATGGAGGATTATCGAAGGGGAATGGAGGAGTTTCGAAACCTACTTGGAACTTCTCATACCCCTCGGGAAGATTCAACCCTCTCTTGCGAGAACTCCTCCTGGGTGAAAGTGAAAGTACACTTAAAACCCAAGGGTCTTCTTTTGGGAGTGGAAAACAACGAAACCCTTCACTACTACGAGCGCCTTCGGATTCTGGATAAAGAGAACCGCATCAGTCGCATCCAAACCGTTACCGAACTCTTGCTGGATTCCCATGATACCGAGGAAGGTGCAGGGTTAGGCCTTCTGTTTCTTTTCTATATCCTGAAGCATCGCCTACCGGGCAGCACTTTTGCCCTCGTAACGGAACCAGGAATCACCCGTATGGAACTAAGGTTTCCCGCTACCCTCTCGAGGGGGAATAAGTTCATCGAATAAAAAGTTAGTACACTGCGTATTGTGGCCCAGAGGACTCTTCCTATCCTGGAGGTGCTTTGGCCAGGATCACGAGGGTCTCTGCTTTTGTATCGTAGGGGGCGTTCTGTAGGTTCCCACACACGGATATTTCGGAAAAACCGGCTTTCCGAAGGAGTTCCTTTACTTCCCTGGCAGAGTATAACCGCTGGGAAAAAGTGTAGTCGCATCGACTGTCTTCGGTGATCAGGATCCAGCGGTTCTTGAGGAGGGTCCAGTCTTCTTCCACCTCGTAGCGAGCCAACACGTACATCCCCTCTTCTTCGTACCATTCGGAATCTTTGAAGTCCCGAGCTGCGATCTCCTTCCCTTTGGTTTCGATCAACAACACCCCTGAAGGGGCAAGGCAGTCCCGCATCCGCTTCAGGAAACGGAGGTCTTCCTCTTCCGATTCGAAGTAACCAAAGGAAGTGTACAGATTCAGAATCACGTCGAAAGGGTGTGGAGGATGAAACTCTCGAATATCCTGCACGAAAAAACGAACCGAAAGCCCTTCGGAAGTAGCCGTTTCTTCCGCTGCCCGAATGAAATCCTCGTTAAGATCAACCGCTGTAACGGGAAACCCGCGCCGGGCAAACTCCAGGGCATGGCGTCCCACCCCGCAACAGGCGTCCAAGATCCGTTCCGTACCCTTAAGCCCCAACAGGGAGATAATGGCATCGACTTCTGAGGGTGTCTGTGCCCACCGTTCTGGACCAAACATTAACGGAGCAAAGACCTGCCACAGTCTAGAGTTCTTGTACCAATCGCGGCCGAGGGTCTTCCGTTCCGGATCAGTCATGGGGGATGATACTATTTTCGGAGCTTATAGATTACATCGATCGCCTTGAGTTTCACGTCCCGTATATAGTTGGCCTCGAGAATTTCGATCAGTACACCCAAGGTTTCTGGATTCTTGATTCCATCGTCCGACTTAGCTAGTTTTTCGATAGCCAGGAGGGTGGCAAAGGCAAAATTGTTGTCCGGAGTCGCCTTCATGTTCTCTTTATGGAGAACCCATACCATCCGGTTCAGTACATCCCCCTTGGGGTCCTTGCCGATACGGCCCAAAGCATACACCGCTTCTGCCAGTACCATGGGTTCGGTGTCCGTCATTACCACGTCCAGTAGAATCCGTTGCGCTCGTTCGCCCCCGATTTCTCCCAGGATATTGCAAGCATCCTTCCGTATCAGGTTGAAGTTCTTCGTATTCGGTCCCTGTTCCTGCTTGGCCAGGCTCTCCAGGATTAGGAAAGCTCCTGGATTTTCGTCATTGATCCGTTTATCCGCTGCCATCGCGCGGAGACTTTGAATGGCAAGGTTTTTTACCTCCCAATCGTTGGATTGGGCCTGGTTTTTGATGATTTGAAGCTCGATATTCTGACTGAGGTACAGTTCCTCGATGGTCCGTTCCCTCCCTCGTTCAGGAGCGGGTGCCTTGCTGTTCTGTGGAAAGATGGGGTAGGCCCCAACCAGGAAGATGCACACCGCAGAAACTACCCATAGGTTCCGTTTTGTCATACACGTTCCTCCCCTGCTACCATACACTAATTTTCCACGTTTCGCCAATTTTTTCAAGCTGATAGATCAGCACAGGATCCTGCCGCACGAACATGAAGGCTTTCACCTTGTTCTGATCGGTAAAAATCAAGTCGTCCAGCCGAACGGAAGCTCGACTGGGAACTACTACGTACATGAAGTAATCGTGGAGGGTCTTGATTTCGATTTTGTTGCGCTTCAGCAGAGGTTGCTCGTTGATCTTTTTCAAGTTTTCAGGATCCATCACCGAAGCGATGAACTTGGGTGTCAAATACTGTTCCCACCGATGGTAGGCCCCTACTTTAATGATGGAGTTCAGTTCCTCGATCACTCGTTCTACCTCTTGAAAGGTTTTTTTATATTCTTCCTGGGTGATCTTCACGTTCTCGTCTTCCACCTTCGAGGTAGATACCTCTTTCGAGGAAGAAGGTTCGGGAGTGGGCTGGATTGGCGGCTCCTTCCTGGATTCTGGTGGCGGTTCCGGCGCCGGCTTAAGCGGAGGCGGAGAAGGGGGTGCGGGAACTGTCGGTCCGGGTGAAACAGGCGGCGGGACAGTAGTTTGCCGAGGGGTACTGCAGGAAAAAACGAAAAGCAGACTGCAAGCGAGTAGAAAAGTCCCCCGATTCATAGTTGAAAGTGTATTGTCCATCCCTCGATTTGTCAATTCAATCGGAAAGAAAATCTATTGCCCAAGAGAAAAAACCGCATTAGTATGATCAACGGTGAGTAAGAAAGAAGAATTGCGAAAACTCCTCAAGGCATACATCAACAAGACCCAGGAGCCGGATATCCCCTATGCTACCTTTCGGTCCATCCTGGACAAATACCTGGAGCGGTACGAAGGGGAACTGAAAGAGTTGGCTTCCGTGAAGAACGAATTGGATCAACACCTGCCTCCCCTATTCATCGAACTGGGGGAAGAGGGGATCGTGGAGGTAATCCAGAAACCGGATGGAAGTAAAACCCTACGGTTCCTCGAGTTTTACAGAGAGTTGATCGAGCAACGGTACAAGGTCATGCAGAATCGAGGGGATACTCCTTTCCCTTCGGAACAAAGTTTTTCCGTCATGTTCCCTCCAGACATCCTCATTCCTGTAGACGTAAAGGTGGATTTCGGTTCGTACCTCGAGTTGGGAGAACATCAACCGCCACGGATTCTAAGGATTCTGTTTCCCGAACTGTCCAAATCCCTGTTGGTTACCACCCCCCTTCTTTCTAGAGTGCTATTGGAACTTGCCTTGCAAAAAATCAGACAATACCTCCGAAACCAGAAGAACGCAACCTACATCCAGCACAAGCTGGTACCTTTATTCCGGGGACGGGAACGGATCCTGAAGGATCAGATGATCAATGTGGTGACCAAACCCGATCTCACCCTCCAGGATCTCATGAATCCCACGGACTTCATTTATCAGTTCTGGAGTCAAACGACCAGTTTTCTTTTAAAAGAATTACTTGAAAAAAAGGAAAAGCTGGAGGAAGAGAACGACCTGGCCATAGCGGCCTATCTGATAGGGGCTTACTCCATCTTCTACAAGGGAAAGACCACCAAGGAAAAGGAAACAGAAACCGCTTTGAAGACCCTGTCGGGCTACTTCGAAAAGTCACCCTATGCGTATACCTTTCATGACATCTTTACCTTCAAGGATTCCAAAGGGTTCCCGCTGGTAAAGAAAATCGACAATCCTACCCTACAACAGTTCCTCGATCGTCAAACCACTCCCGCGGACCCCAGATCTCTGCCTGAAATCATCAGAGTAAAGACCGTCGACAAGAAAGAATACTTCATTTCCAGGAGCACGGTTTCGAAACTTCTATTGGAAAGGTCCTTTTCCCTCTTTAGGGAGATTCGGGCCCGTATCGTTCAGGATTGGTACGAGGCTCTTCAGGAGGACGAAAAAAGGAAAGAGTGGAAGGATCCCCAGGCATTCGAGGAGTACGCTCAATCCGTTCTCAAGCAATTGGACCCGCTATTCTTTAGTTTGCTGAATTTCAGTCTCCTATTCCTCATTCTGGAGCAGGTAAAACCGAACCCCATGGAACAGGAGTTCCTCGAATCGGTACTCGATCGAAAAGGAAAGAAGATACATCCCATTACCAAGATCTTCCGTCTCTATCCGGAAGATCTTCTGGCAGAAGCCAAACTGAGGCTCCCCTTCTGGAAAACCGTCCCCATCCTGAAACAGATCGTGCAGTTTTTTCTCCGGTTGTATTCCACCCAACCGAAACCCAAGAAGACGAAAAAAGCAGGAGAAGAAACGGCTATCACCCTCGGTACCACAACCTCCAAGGGAGAAGAATCACCTTCCGAACCAACCGCCACTACTGAGCGGGCACAACGGGTGAATTTTCAAAAGACTATCGAAGCCCTAAAGGTACGGTACGGGGGGCCTAAGGGTGATGTGCAACGGGAACTGAAAGAGCTCATCAACCTATGGAATACCCTGCTAGATCCAAAAGCCAAGGCGAACCTGGTGGAAGATGTAAACTCCCTCGTACGGGATTTCCTACGAAAACTCAAGATCGCTCAACGGTACCAGGCTCCTACCCCCGAACGATTGGAGAAGCTGGCTGAAGAGCTCGTCGCCCATGAGGCTTTGGAGAGAATTCGGAACAAGGAAGCGTTGAAAAAATACATTCTCCTGTACATGCTGGAGGTTCTCAGTAAGGTGCGGTAAACAATTGGTCCACGAACTGTTTGACGCTTGCGATCTTCGTGTGCAATTCTCTTTCCGCCTCTATCCCAGTCAAGCCTGGGAGAGTACAACAGGAGATATAGAACTTGATTTTCGGCTCTGTTCCCGAAGGACGGGCACTGAGGATGCTCTCATCTTCCAGGAAGAACTGGAGAACGTTGGAGCGAGGTAGGGAAATCTTTCCGGTTTCCCTACCCTCGGCATTCCTCTCTATGCCCATTAGGTAGTCTTTGATCTTAACCACTCTGCGGGAACCGATCCGATCGGGGGGGGAAGTGCGCAACGTGTTCATAAGCTCTTCCATTTGACGCATCCCTTCCTCTCCCTTGAACTCTTTCGAAACCAACGCTTCCCGGTAATGCCCGAACTGGAAGAAGAGCTCCTGAAGTCTCCGATACAGGGACTTGCCCTGGCTCCGGTAGTATAGACACATCTCTACCGCCATTACAGCGGCAGATACAGCATCCTTGTCCCGCACTTCCGTGTTCACCAGGTACCCGTAACTCTCTTCCCCTCCAAACACGTACTGGTACTCACTCTTTTCTTCCTCGAACCTCCGAATCATTTCCCCGATGTATTTGAAACCGGTAAGCACATCGATACAGGAAGCTCCATAGTGTTCGGCGATCTTTCTCTGCAACTCGGTGGTTACGATGGTTTTGATGATTATAGGTTTACGGGGAAGGGTGCCCAACTCTTTTCGAGTAGAAAGGATATAGTCTTCCAAAAGGCAGCCTAGCTGATTTCCTGTCAAAAGGACGAACTTTCCCTGATCCTCCACAGCCACTCCTAACCTGTCCGCATCAGGATCCGTTCCCATCACGAGATCCGCTTTCAATTCGGTACCCAATTCGAGAGCCAGGTGGAGGGCTTCGGCTTCCTCTGGATTGGGATACTTCACGGTTGGGAAGTTCCCATCAGGCATTCGCTGGGAAGGAACCGTTTGGACGGAAACCCCCAAACGTTTCAACACCGTTTCCACAGGAAACGTCCCCGTTCCATGCAAAGGGGTATATACGACTTTTACTGTCGAAGCTTCCTCGAGGAACAGATTGGGTCGCAGAACCGTGGTTTCCACCATCCGAAAGTACGCTTCGTCCACCTCCCGATCTATAAAACACACCCAACCGTTGGACTCCAATTCTTCCAGGGGACGGTAGAGGATCCCCGTGGACACCTTCCCCACCTCCTGGATGATTCCTCTGTCATGGGGAGGAACGATCTGAGCCCCGTCTGCCCAGTAAACTTTGTATCCGTTGTATTCCGGTGGATTGTGGCTGGCGGTTATCACGATTCCCGTATCGGCCCGGAGGAGCCGAACGGCAAAAGAAAGCATCGGTGTAGGACGAAGAGTGGAAAAGATGTATGTCCTGATTCCATTGGAACCTAACACTCTTGCCGCTTCCCGGGCAAAAATATCGGAGAAACGCCTGCTGTCGTATGCGATGACAGCCACGCTCCTGGGTTTTTGCTTCCTTAAGTAATTCGATAGCCCCTGGGTTGCCCTGCGCACGGTAAAGGGATTCATCCTATTTGTTCCCCCACCGATAACCCCCCGCATGCCACCTGTGCCGAACTCCAGATCCCGGTAAAACCGGTCCTGCAGTTCGCGCCACTCTTCTTTCTGGAGGAGATCTTCCACCTCCTTGCGAAAGGAAGGATACTCTTCCCCTTTCAGATAGAGTTGGATTCGTTCCTTCAGTTCCCTAGTTTCCATACGGTTATATCCTTTCCTTCAACCTATCCTCGATAAGTGCAAGAGTTTCCCCCTGCTTGAACAATTCTGCGTACTTCTTCGCTGTCATTCCCAACGCATCCACCGGACTGAGATCAGCCCCTCGATGGATGAGAAGCTGGGCAATCTCGCTCTTCCCTTCCCCGATAGCCAGCATAAGGGCAGTCTGTCCGTTCTTGCTTCTGAGATTTAGATCGGCTCCCCGATCTAAAAGTTCTTCCACCATTTCCCTGTCTCCCTGGACAGTCGCCTCCATCAAGGCCGAGCTTCCCCGATCGGCACTGATTTTGTTCACATCCGAGCCTGCCTCCATCAGTAGATAGGCCACCTCCCGATGTTTGCTTCGAATAGCGAGGATCAGGAGGGGAATCCCCTTGGAGTTCACGGTATCCGGGCTGTACCCTAAGGTGAGGAACCGCCGGACAAAGTCGGCTTTCCCTTCCTGGACACAGAGGGCGAGGTTTTCTTCGGACAATCCAATTCCGGCGTTCACGATGTATTCCCTCGCTTCGGTTTTCTCCTCCTCCTTAGAAAGTCGAAGCTGTTCAGCTGCTAGGTATTCTACGAGGGATTCCAGCTGGGTAAAAAGGGGGAGGACGGTGAGAGCAGAGCCTCCACTCTTCGAAGGCTCTTCACGAAAAATATTGTGTTTGGTAGGCAAAAAGGCCACTCCCCTTCGAGCGGAAGCGAACCCCTCGAGGAACGGAAACCACTCCCCCCGCTGATCCAGATGAATCACTAAATGTGTAGCGGAACGAAGTTTCTCTACCAACCGAGACTTATGCATCTCCCACTGGGAAGTCAATCCAATGGCAGAAGAAGGGATTCCCTTTTCTTTCAGCTTGAGAAAGAGTTTCCGAAACTCATGCTCGAGCAGAGGAGATCCGATCAAAACCACTTGCATGGGCATCAGCGGTTTTCCCCCTTGCAGTGCATACAGATCACGCTTCCCTCTTTGAAATCCTTCGATTCTTTCCAGGTTTGGCAGGATTCACAGAAGACGAGTCCTCCGTAGGGATCCTGTTTTCCCGTCAAGAAATAGTAGCTTTTTCTGATTTTCATCCTGTTATGCCGCGAAATGGGACCTCCCTCTAGCCAGGAACGGATCGTTTGAGGATGCGCTTGAAACATCCAACCCATGGAGCGCTGACTCATGCGAAAGGTGTCCCGTATCCATTCCAGCATCTCTTTCGGTGGGGGTTCTTGTATCCTTGAAGGGTAGGAACTCATGATCCCTCCTTTTCCTACAGTATCGACGGTTTGCCTCGAGTTTTACACCTTCTACTCCCACTCGATGGTTGCAGGAGGCTTGCTGGATACATCGTATACGACTCTTCCTATCTGGGGAACGGCATTGGTGATGAGACTGGATATTTCTTTCAGATCTTTCATGGGGAAATCGAACACATCAGCGGTCATACCGTCCTGGGATACTACCGCACGAAGGGCCAATACGTACCGGTAATCACGCGCATCCCCCAACACCCCTACGGAACGCACGGGAAGAAGTACCGCGAAAGCCTGCCAGATCTGGTTGTACAATCCCCGTTTTTTCAATTCCTCCAGGTAGATCGCATCCGCTTCCCGAAGGATCTGGCACTTTTCCTCCGTCACCTCCCCCAGAATCCGCACCCCGAGGCCAGGCCCGGGAAAGGGATGCCGGTTCAGGATGGATGACGGTAAACCGAGTTCCCTACCGAGAGCCCTGACCTCATCCTTGTACAAATGTTCCAGAGGTTCTATCACCAATCCCTGTGCCCGCTTTTCCTCCACCAGGGGACTCCGTACATTGTGATGACTCTTGATGGTTTGCGCCTTTTTCCCTACCCCCTTCCCGGATTCGATCATATCGGTGTAGAGGGTTCCCTGGGCTAGAAACGCATCGGCGATTCCCAATGTACGAACCTCTTCCTCCTGTACCCGAATGAATTGGTCACCGATGATCTGTCTTTTCTTTTCCGGATCCTCCACTCCTCGAAGGGCCTGGAGGAATCGCTGAGACGCATCGATCATGTGGAGATGGGTGGCTCCCATCTTCCTTAGGTTCTCTCCCACCTCCTGGGTTTCGTTCTTCCGCATAAGACCAGTATCGATGTACATGAGATGAACCTGATCGGGATCGAGGCACTTCAACAGCAGGGCACCCGTAACGGTAGAATCCACTCCCCCCGAGATGAGCACCAGGACCTTAGAGGTCCCTACCCGCTGCCTGATCTGTTCCCGTACCGTTTCGATGTACCGGTCCATGGACCATTCTTTGTGGGCACCGCAGATCCGAAGGGCAAAGTTCTCCAGGATCTTCATCCCGAACTCGCAATGGGTTACCTCGGGATGGAACTGGATCCCATACCAGGAACGGTTAGGATCCTCCAGGGCCGCAGGGATCCCTTCCTTCGATACGGCAATCACCCGAAATCCGGGAGGGGGAACCGCCACGCTGTCCCCGTGACTCATCCAGGAGACAAACCCATCGGGCACCCCCTCGAACAAGGGGGAAGCCTCCAGGAACTGTAGAGCCGAACGACCGTACTCCTGCTTTTCCAATCGTTCCACCTTGCCCTGGAACAGTTCGGTCATCACCTGTAGACCGTAGCAAATTCCTAATACGGGGACTCCGCTCTGGAAGACTCTCTCATGGGGTTTCGGTGCATCGGCGTCTCGTACGGAATAGGGAGATCCGGAGAGAATGATTCCCTTGATCGTGTGCTTCGAGAACTGGAAAGGGTCGTAATCATGGGGGACAATCTCGCTATAGACCCCGAGTTCCCGGATGCGCCGGGAGATCAACTGACAGGTTTGTCCCCCGAAATCGTAAATCAGGATACAGTCCATGGGCCCCTACGAACGATCGTCTGGTTGCGATGGTAACCCACCGAAACGATGTCGATGGGCGTTTCGGTTTCCTCCTCGATGAATCGAACGTAATCCTGCGCCTCAACCGGTAGGTCATCGAATCGGGTACAGTGGGAGATCCGTTGCATCCATCCTTTGAACATGCGAATTACGGGTTTCGCACTGTTCAGCATGCCTACTTGGGAAGGAAAATCTTCCACCCTCTTTCCATCGATTTCATAGGCTACGCAAACCCTGATCTCATTGAACTCATCGTACACATCCAGGTGGGTAAGAACGAGGGAATCGAGGGTATTAACTCTACAGGCATACCGGAGAGCCACCATGTCGAGGTATCCACACCGTCGAGGTCGTCCGGTGGTAACCCCATATTCCCTTCCTAGCTCGCGGATTCTGTTTCCGATCTCCCCATCCCGCTCCCCTTGAAACTCCGTAGGAAAGGGACCGTTCCCTACACGAGTGGAATATGCCTTGAACACTCCCAGCACTTTGTCGATCCCTTTGGGTCCCACACCCCCTCCTATAGCCGCCCCAGCGGCGACAGAAACTCCGGAGGATACGAAGGGATACGTGCCCACATCCAGATCCAGTAACGTTCCCTGGGCCCCTTCGAACA
>Ga0308395_1001847_pt1 | contig 12985 bp, 9 predicted proteins | sample Hotspr20SampleP4_FD_202097 | JGI IMG/M metagenome (GOLD analysis project Ga0308395, IMG submission 202097) | Hot spring phototrophic mat microbial communities from Mushroom Spring, Yellowstone National Park, Wyoming, United States - 20050930_P4 ...
CGCCAGCGTCTTCGTCTGTGCCGGTTCACCGCGATACACCCCCCGGCTCCAGATCACCCAACGGTAACCCAACAGGTCTTGGATAGTGGGGTCGCCGTCGCTCGCCGTGTCCCACAGCGCGGGGGTGTAGCCCATTTCCTGCAAGGTGCGCGTGTAAATATCCGCCTCGCTGGCATCCCCTGCCGCGGCGGTGCGATTGTCATCCACCACCAGGACATCTCCCTTGCTGCCCAACGGGGCAGACGGCGTCTCGCCCGCAACAGGTGTCTCGACAGGCCCTACGGTGGCTTCGGGCGTGGGAGAGGCGGAAGGGGGCTGTTCGGGAGCAGCAGCGCCCTCCTCGGATTGGAAGGGGCAGATTACAATGTCAGGGCGGGTGATGCAGTCGGCAAAATTTTGCATCACCAGGCGATCCAACGCTGCCTCGAGCGCGGCCAGATCGCTGCCCAACACAGCGGTCACCTGTTTGCCGCCCGAGAGCTGCCGGCGCAGGATCATGACGCTGTCGTCGAGCAGCAGCGGCGGGCTGAAGGAAGACTCCAACACGCGCGTCACCGCTGGCGAGGGGGTTGGGGTCGGCGTCAATTCCGCCTCCGGAGTGGCCGGAGGGGTCGGAGTCACCTCCGGCGTCGTCTCAGGCTCGGGCAGCCAGGCGAACGTTCCTCTCTGTGAGGTGCGGGTGGGCGACGGCGTGTTATGAGAGGTGGCGGTTGGCGTGACAGTTGGGGTCAACGTGGGGGTGGGAGTTGGTGTGATCTCGGCCAGACGGATGCCAGCGTCGCGGAGCAGGGTGGTCTCGCGTTCCGCCACTTCGTAGGAAGCCACATAGATCAGATCGTTCAGGGGCGGGGAGGCCATCGCCGATGCATGTCCAGGGGTGCTGATCGGCACCGCCGCGGCGCTGAACGTCATTGTCGCGGTCAGCACCACGTCACGCGGGTTCAATAGCTCCAACGTGCGCCCGTTGGACTGCATCAGCTGTTGCAGCCGGCTCACCTGTGCCAGGAAAGGGGCATCGAGGGGCAGGTTACCCCCGAAGGTCAGCCCCACCCGGGCGCCCAGATAGGCAGGGAAGTCGACAATCTCTTGTTCCCGTTGTGCGGCTGCCAGGAAGTCAGCCACGAATTCGAGCATCATGCGGTTGTCGTAGCGGCTGACATAAGGCTCGGTCAGCACATCGAAGTCGCCCATCGCGAGCACTCTGCCTGTGCTGCGGTTGGCAGCCAGCCCGGCGATGGCCACCGTCGTAAAACCGCTGAGCCCACTGCGCAGACTGCTCTGCACCGTCTCGCCGGTGCGCACCTGACTGATGATCGGCCCACTCAGGCTGCGTACGCCGTAGAAAACGATCGTCTTGCCCTGCAGCCGCGCCGCGCGATCCTGGAACTGACCCTGGTACACATGGGTGAAGTTGCGGTCATTGTGACTCAGGTCGTAAAGATAATCGTCGTGAAAGACGATGCCGAAGCGCTCGGCCAGCCGGTTGAGGTCGCGCAAGAAGCGATCCGGCACCTCAGGCATATCGGGGTCGCTGATCAGCAGCAGTCGTCCACCATCGGCGACGAAACGCTCTACGACGGCGATCTCGGCGTCCTTCCATAAAAATAGGGGGCTGACCACCACCAACGCGGTGGCGTCGCGCAGCTGAGCTGCCAGCTGATCGGATTGATCGGGCAAGCCGGCCAGGTTCGTCTTATCAACACTTGCCATCGGGGTAGGATTGGTCCAGAAGCGCAGCGCAACACCGCGCGCTGCCAGCGCGGCGGAGAGTGCCTGGAACTGGCTCGGACTCACCATATTGAAATGGGCCAGGTCCACCACCACGGCGCCCTTGCGCAGATGCGTGATCGGCGCGACCGGCTCGCGTGGTGCCGCGACGGCGGTAGGCGTCGGTTCCGGCGTCGCCGCCAATTCTATCTGACCGGTGATGGCAGGACGATAAGGACTGGTGCGCCATTCTGTCAGCGCGCTGCGCACGGCGAATGGCAGGGCAAGCAGCAAAATGCCCAGGAGGAGGACCCACAACCAACGATGGGAGCTGCTCATGGAAGTTTCTCTCCAGGTGAGGCGACATCGCCGACGGGTTCAAACGACGTCGCTCTGATCGCTTGGTGGGTGAGCGGGATGAAACGGGTGTCTAAGAGCAGAACTTCGCCGGGCAACGCGTGCCGCAACGTGTCGAGCATCTGGAAAGGATCAACCGGCTGGAAGGGCAGGCCCAAGTATTCGGTGAGATCCCGTACCTCATACTGCTCCACCCCTGCCAATGCAGCGGCATCCGCGATGGCATCGCTGATGCCGCCCAGCGCGTCTACCATGCCCAATGCCAATGCTTCACGCCCCAAATAGATGTGTCCCTCCCCCAAGACGCTGCCGTCAACGCGCAAGGGGTTGTAGGGCGATTGCCTGCGCTCGTGGAGCACCGTGGTGACAAAGGCATCCTTGACCATCTCCAATTGACGGATGTTGTCGAAACGGCTGCCACCGCCCAGCTTGTAGGGTCCTGTGCTCAAGACATCGGGCACAATCATGGGATCGGTGGGGCGGGACATCCAGACACCGATGTTGCCCACGGCCGCAGCGGCAGGCGCATAGATCTTGTTGGCCGCAATGGCCGCATAATAACCCCCGCTGGTCGCTTCACCGTCAATGACCACGATCAGCGGTTTTTCCTGGCGAAATTTGGCCATCGCATAGTACAGCTTCTCGCTGCTGCTGGCGTCTCCGCCGAAGGAGCTGATCTCCACGACAATGCCGGCCACGCGCGGGTCGCGGCGGGCTGCCTCCAGGATGTTCCACATTTGTCGGACGCTCGGAGGCACAATCAAACCTTCAAAGCGCATCGTTCCGATGATCGGACGTGGTGCGAAGCGCGCACTCAGCACCAGCCCGACCACCAAACAGATGAGCAGGAAAGCAATTTCAACCCCCCTGCGCCACAGTCCTGATCGCATGGATATCTCCTGGTTATCCCTTTAAACGGGACATACTCCCGTCCATTCTACTCCAGCCTGATAGCCCGTGCAAACGGTCAAAACTGGATGGGCCGTTGCCATTTGAGATGCGTAGGCGAGAGCGTGCCGGATGGCAGCGGAGCTGTGGCGCATCACAGGCACGCAGATGAAAGCAAGTGTGGCGTTCGCGCGACTGAGTTAGAAGGAATGCACACCTCCAACCGGCGTGGTCGGAGACTCCTCCACCCTCATTGTATCGTTGTGCTGCAAGGCACTATCCCAATTGCGCTGCCAAGAAGCGTTCGCGCAGCCGGAGAGGGGTTTCATCCGCCGCCATGATCGCAGCGGCGTGGACGCGCGCTTTGGGCAGAACCTCAGCCATGTATATTCGCGCGATATCGGCCTTGTTTTCCGAATGGCGCGCGTCTTGCAATAACAGCCAGCTGTTGATCGTATACACCGCCAGATCAACCAGGTCGTTGGCGTAGTAATCAATGACGGCGCGATCTTTCTCGCGCAGGTGATCTTCGCACCGCTTCAGCTGCGCGTTGAGCTCCTCCAGCGACTGCTTGAGCGGCTCCAGCTGAGGGCCGTAATCCAGGTCGGCCCAGTTGTCCAGCAGGTCGTCCAGGCCATGGGCCAACAGCTTGCCGATCGCAGCCACGATCTGCAGCTGGCTGGTGCCTTCGTAGATGTTGGTGACGCGGATGTCACGGAAGTGTCGTTCGACATTAAAGTCGTGCATATAGCCGACACCGCCATGCACCTGCATGGCTTGATAGCACACACGGTTGCCCATTTCGGTGGCATAGTACTTGGCCAACGGAGTGAGCGCTTCGGCCAGCCGTGCGGCGTCCTTCTGACGCTGCCGGGCGCTCTGGTCGGGGTTCTCCGTCTCGGCGAGGTATTGTTCATACGCCTTGGCGAGGTCTACCCACAGGCTGGTGTGATAGACCAAACTGCGCGCTGCCTCGATCTCGGCACGCATGTTCAACAACATGCGATACACCGCCGGCAAATAGGCGATAGGCACTCCGAACTGCACGCGTTCGTGTGCGTATTTGTATGCTTCGCGATAGGCCGCCTCGGCGATGCCGACCGCCTGCGCTGCCACGGCGAGGCGCGCACCGTTCATCATCGCCATAGCATAGCGGATCAGCCCAAAGCGCTGCTTGCCGATGAGTTGCGCAGGCGTGTTGTCGAACTGCAGCTCACACGTGGGAGAGGCGTGCAATCCCAACTTATCCTCAATGCGCCGCACCTTCACCGTGTCGTCGCGCTCAACCAGGAAGAGAGAGAGCCCGCGTGCGTCGGTGCTGCCCTCTTCGCTGCGCGCCAGCACCACCAGCACATCGGCACATCCGTTGGTGATGAAGCGCTTGGCCCCACTGATGCGCCACACACCCGCCGCTTCGTCCCACGTGGCACGTGTCTGCACCGATCCCAGATCCGACCCGGCGTCCGGCTCGGTGAGCACCATTGCGCCGCTCACCTCGCCACGCGCGAAGCGTGGCAGGATACGCGCCTTCATCTCTTCGCTGCCAAACTCGGCAATCGTCGAAGCGATCTCCTGCAATCCAAAGATGGTCATCAAGCCTGCCTCAGCACGTGAGAGGATTTCAACCATCATCTGATAAATCGTCCCCGGCACGTTTAGTCCGCCATACTCCCAAGGCAACATCACGCCCATTAGCTCGGCTTGTTTGAGCGCCTGAAGTGCCTCGCGGGTTGCTGCCGCATACTCCACCTTGCCATCGCGCAGCTGCGCACCTTCTTTATCCGCCTCGGCAGCACGCGGCGCCACGATGTTGGCACAGATATCGCCCAGTACCTCTAGCAGGATGCGATAGTTATCCATTGCATCCTGGTAATTGCGCGGTGCCTGTGGATAATGCGCACGATAACGGTAACCCTTTTCCTTCAGCTCCACGACTTCGCGCAGATCGGCGTGCTCAAAGTAGAACTGCAGATCGGGATTATCTAAAAAGAAGTTGTCGGCCATTCACACACTCCATACCAAGATTTCGATCTTTGCCTTTGCCCGCCTTCCTCGCCAGGGACAGGGGCGCCTCCTTCGAGTGCTCTTATGCCCTACCGAAAGCCTCTTTCACATGCCTCGTGTTCAGGTAGTAAAGCACGATCGCAGAGATCACAATTGAGACAATCTGCGAACCCCAATTGCCATATAGCACACCGTAGACAATGGACAGAAGGATGCTGATAATCAATATAACCACACCCAACGTCCATGCCCACGATTTAAGTGACCATGCGCCAATGGCAAAGACAATTTCCCCCACGCCAATTGCCAGGGCGATGAGACCCAAGACAATGGCCCCCGCACCGGCACCCAGCTCACCCATGCCAGCGCCCAGTGCACCCAGGCCGAGCAAGCCGATTCCGCCGATAATCCCGAAAATACCACCGATCACCGCCAGAATGGCAATGATGGTCACGCCGGTAGGCCTTTTCCTCTCCATGGTTTCATTCCCTCCTCTTGTGATTGTCAAAGCGAGCTGGGTCAACAATTTTCTACCCCATGTCCGGGTTTGATCCCAAGCGCAAACGAGGCGCCCCTGTCCCTAGCGAAAAAGTTCCTCCAGATTAAATGACACCATCAACGTGTCTTTTCACGCAAAGCTTTGATCATCAGCGGGATCACCTCTCTTGCATCGCCGATGATCTTGTAATGGGCGATCTGCATGATGGGTGCGTTGGGATCGGTGTTGATAGCAATGATCTTATTTGACTCGCTCATACCGGCGCGATGTTGCACCGCTCCCGAAATGCCGGCGGCGATGTAGAGGCGTGGACGCACCGTGGTGCCCGTCTGCCCCACCTGATGTTCGCGTGAGATGAAACCGGCGTCCACAGCCGCACGCGAGGCACCCACCTCACCACCCAGCAGATTGGCGAGCTCGTGCAACAATTGGAAATTTTCCTTGCTGCCCATGCCGGCGCCGCCCGCCACGATCACCGCTGCATCCTTCAGGTTGACGTTCGACTCGCGCGACTCCCGGCTGAGCACTTGCAGCACCAGGTCCTTTTCCTCGAAGGTGGGCTGGATGCGCTCAATAGTGCCCTGGCGCGTTGCGTCCGGTTCGGGTTTGCGAAAGACACCTTCGCGCACGGTGGCCATCTGAGGATGCATCAGCGGGTTAACGATCGTGGCAATCAGGTTACCACCGAATGCGGGGCGGATTTGGAAGAGCAAATCCTTGTACGTCTTGCCCTCTCGCCGGGAGTAGTAGTCTCCGATTTGCAGATCCGTGCAATCCGCCGTCAGGCCGGCGCGCACAGCGCTCGCCACGCGTGGCGCCAAATCGCGTCCCAGCGGCGTGGCACCGATGAGCACAATATAAGGTGCGCGCTCACGGATCAACTGACTGAGCACCCGCGCGTAAGGCAAGGTGCGGTAATACTCCAGCTCGGGGTGATCTGCCCACAATACGAAATCGGCTCCACATTGAAGGACCAGTTGGGGCAGTGCTTCCACCTGATGGCCGCACAGTACCCCACCCACACGGCTGTCTAGGGTGCGCGCCAGCTCACGAGCTTTGCCCACCAGCTCTAGACTGACATCCGCAATTTTGCCATCCTGCTGCTCGATGAATACCCACACATCCCGTCGGTCGGTCATAAGAGCTCCCTGGAAAGAATTTACCCGATGATGTACTCCTGCACCAGTTCCTGCACCAGTGCCACGATACCTTCGCGCGTCGGGGGGATTTCCTTGGTCTCGGACTTTTCCAACACGACCATATTGATCTTGTACACTTGGGTGGGCGACCCGGCCAGCCCCACCTTGTCCGGGTCGACGCCGATATCGTCCACGCTCCAGACAGGGATGCGCAGCCCGCGCGCTCCTAAGAAACTGTCCAGCTGGGCTTCGCTTTCGAATTCGGGCCATTTCTGCAACAGCACCGGATACTCATGGGGCGCTGCGGCCAGCTTGTACTCGATGCGTCGCCGGGCCGAAGGGGGACGGGGACGATTGGCCGACGCCACCACCGTCAAGAGACACGGCAAGGAACACCGCACCATTTCCCGGCCATGCTCCAGGGCACGCATCACCACAATCTCGTCTCCTTCCAGCTGCACAATGTGCTCCGCGTAGGTGATCTGCGGAATGCCCAGCTTCTCCGCCGTCTGGGGACCTACCTGCGCCGTGTCACCATCAATCGCCTGTCGCCCACAGAACACCAGATCCACCGGGCCCAGCTGCTTGACGGCGCAGGACAACGCATAGGAAGTCGCCAATGTGTCAGACCCGGCAAAGCGCCGATCGGTGAGCAAGATGACCTGATCGGCGCCGCGATAGAGCGAGTCGCGCAATATCTCTGCCGCCGAAGGGGGCCCCATCGTGATCACGGTGATATGCCCCCCTTTCTCGTCACGCACCTGGAGCGCCATCTCCAGGGCATTTAGATCTTCCGGATTGAAGATGGCGGGCAGGGCCGCTCGGTTCACCGTGCCGTCCGGTTTCATCACCTCACCACTGAGATGGCGAGTGTCCGGTACCTGCTTCGCCAGCACCACCATCCGGTATCCCTTTTCAGAAGCCATGCCAACCTCCTCGGGCTATCGGACTACAAAATCGAGAGTATAACATTCTTAGCGCAAGCCCGCAAAGCGATGTGGGATTTGCTATTAGGACAACACCTAGCAAGCCAATGGGTCACGCTCAAAACAACCTGCTGACGCCGCGCAATGAAGTTGCACGGCAAATTGCCCCAAAAGGCGCATCATGGAGTCCCAAGTCAGAGAGACGGTAGAAATTTGCCCGAAACGTTTGCTGTGCCAGAATTGACTTCATCCGCTAAAGAGGTTAGGCTCAGTACAGAGAACTGGAGAAAAAAGGCAAGCATAGGAAGGCAATTCAATATGCAATTCTTTCGTCTCCTCAATCTTTCCGGCGTGTCGGGATTGCTGGTTTTGGGAATTCTGTTAACGTTCGTGTTCTTCGGCGGGGCTGCCCGAGCAGAGGCACCGCCGCCCTCACCGGAGCGACCGTTCATTCTTCCCTTTTCGGGGGAAGCGGGTCCTTCGACCTGGCTCCTCGCGCAACCCTATGGCAATACCGTCGGAGCATTCCGCCAACGTCACACAACCTATGCCGGTAGCGGTGGCATCCACTTCGGGGTTGATTTGGCCGCACCATGTGGCACACCGGTGGTGGCTATGGCCGATGGAGTGGTGTTCGCCGTTGACGCCATGCGCTTTGGTTCAGCGCCGCACAATCTGATGATTGACCATCCCGAATTGGGATATGCCACCTTCTATGGTCATCTGCTGGAGAAGCCCTCTCTGAAACCCGGCCAACGCGTCAAAGCCGGGGAGGTGGTGGCGCTCAGTGGCGACCCGGCCGAGACATGCTTCGGACGACCCCACCTCCATTTTGAGATTCGCGATCTTGCCCACGTGCGCAAATACAACCCGGTGAAACTCGTCCAGGCGGACTGGGACAATTTGGCCCTGGCCGGTGCTTTCAGTCAGGCGTTTCAATATGATTTGAGTGCACCGCGCAGATGGCAGCATCTAGACGACCAACCCGAGGCCAGTGCGGGTGGTCCGTTGCTCAACGACTTTGCCAATCCCTGGCCACCGGATCTTCCGGCGAACACACGCCTGAGCCCCTTAGTACCGTCCGATGTTGCTGCTGGCTGTACCTCGTCGCCCTATCCAGCAGTTGGCACCCTGGCATCCCTGAATCCACTGCCCCAAGAGAGTGCTGTCCCAGCGCCATTATCCTTGCAGATACTCACCACGGGCGGGTGTTGTACCCAACCATTCTGGTCTCCGGACGCTCGCCGGGTGCTGTTCATCGATCGTCCTTCGTCGGCACAGCCGGCAGCGATTTGGGCTGTCAGCGTCGCTGCGCCCGAAGCGGGGGCCTATCTCTTCAGCGAGCACATCGGTTTCTACACCTCCGACCTATTGCATCGTATCGTGCTTCAGGGCAAGACCACCTGGATCGAGGAGCTCGTGTGTCCGGCCGGCCCGGCGCACAAGCGTTGGGCCGTGCCGGCCGGTGGACGACCGGTGTTCATCGCACCTGGTAAGACGCGCATTGCCTGGCAGATCAGCAATGAAAACCTTCCGGTTGAGCGTCGTATCACGGAAATATGGGTGGCCAACCTGGACGGCAGCCAGGCACGTGAAGTGGCAAAGTTGGCGCGTGGAAGCATATTGGGATGGGCAACGGATACCGTTTTGATCGTGAGCGGACGTGAAAACTTGTCGGCACGGGAGCAAGTGCTATGGGCACTGTCACTACCCGATGGCAATCGCCTTGAGCTGGCGCGCTCGGATCGTCTGCGTGGGGGAAGCATCTCGCCCAAAGGTGCCCGGTTGGCCTATTCGATCGCGCTCAGCAAGGAGCGCGACCAGAATGGCATTTGGCTGATACGCATCGATGGCTCACAACGTCAGCAGCTACCCGGCGCACTGTTCGGTTCCTACCGTTGGCGCGATGACCGTCGTCTGCTCATTGTCCCATTGCGCCCGACAGCCACCTTCCACGAGCTGTGGGAATTCGACGCGCAAAGTGGCACAGCGCGTGCCCTTACTGATCCGGAGACAGTCCCCTTTAAAATCGCTAATAACGATTGGGCAGTGGCACCCGATGGACACTCCATCGTTTTTGTGAGTGCATTGGACCATAATCTATGGCTGCTGACCTTGCCCGACTAGGAACGGATGCCCATCAAGCGCACACTCTGATCGGGTCATTCCTGGAGAGCTACATTCTGGTGGTAGTAATCACACCAATCCTTTAGGATACAAGCAGCACAGCGAGGTCTGCGCGCTTGACACACCTCGCGACCGTGGCGGATAACGTTCAGATGGAATGGATAATACATCTCTGGGTCAAGCAACCGCTCCAGGATGGCGTGCGCTTTCTCCACGGACGCATGGGGATCAACCAGGCCTAACCGCCGCGTGACCCGATAAATGTGCGTGTCGACGGGGAAGGCGGGTCGCCCCAACGCAAACAGGAGCACGATCGCTGCCGTCTTGGGGCCGACACCCTTGATTCGCATCAGCCACTCTTTCGCCTGCTGCACCGGCATATCCTTGAGGAAATCCAGATCGAGTGTGCCGCGCTGTGCGGTGATGAATTGCAACGCTTGTTTGATGCGGGGTGCCTTCTGAGGTGCCAGACCGGCGGGGTTTATCGCCGCTGCGATGGCCTCAACCGGAGCGTCACGCACCATCTCCCAGGTGGGAAAAGCCGCGCGCAGTTGGTTGAAAGCCCGATCACGGTTTCCGTCGTTCGTGTTCTGACTCAGGATCGTGCTGACCACCTCGGAGATGGCGTCCAGGTGAGGTCGCCAGGTGGGTTGACCATATGCCTGGATCAGCTTTTCATGCACGATGCGCGCCTTCGCGCGCGCAGCATCTAGCTCCCTGTTCTCCTCTCTCATCCCAATGCACCCTGGTAAAGATGGCCTTGTGTGTGACTTCAAGCTCCAATGATACACAAGGCGGACGAAAAAACCACCACACCCTGCCTGCGTGCGCGAGGGTGTGGTGGTCTGCTCGGTTCACCCAGGACCGCGCCAGACGGTCACTTGTCTTGCAATGCTGCCACGCCCGGGAGCACCCGTCCTTCGAGAAATTCCAGGGAAGCACCGCCGCCGGTGGAGATGTGGCTGAACTTCTCGGCGAGCCCGCTCTTCTCCACGGCCGCTGCCGAGTCGCCGCCGCCCACAATGGTGGTGGCACCTTGCAAGCCGGCTAACACCTTGGCGATGGCAAAAGTGCCCTCGGCAAAGCGCGGAAATTCAAACACCCCCATCGGCCCGTTCCACACAACGGTCTTGGCACCCTGCAAGCGGTTGCCAAAGTGTGCCACGGTGGCCGGCCCGATATCCAGGATGCGCCATCCGGCGGGCACTTCGTTGACCGCCACCACCTTGGACTGGGCATCTGCGTCAAAGCGGTCTGCCACGACGCAATCCACCGGCAGGACGAGCTTATCGCCACCTTCGCGGAGCAGCTCGCGGGCCGTATCCAGCGCTTCATCCTCGACCAGCGAGTCCCCCACGTGATACCCTTGAGCTTTGAAAAAGGTGTTGGCCATTCCCCCGCCGATGAGCAACGTATCCACCTTGCTCAGGAGGTTGCGGATCACGGCGATTTTATCAGAGATCTTGGCACCGCCCATAATGGCCACAAACGGACGCTCTGGAGAGGCCAGTGCCTTGCCCAGGTAGTTGAGCTCTTTCTCCATTAAGAAGCCGGCCACGGCCGGCAAAAAGCGGGCCACACCTTCGGTGCTTGAATGGGCACGGTGGGCCGAGCCAAAGGCGTCGTTCACGTAGATGTCCGCCAAACGGGCCATTCCCTGGGCCAGCTCCAGATCATTTTTCTCCTCGCCGGCGTGGAAACGGGTGTTCTCCAGCATGATCACCGATCCCGGCGGGGCAGATGCAACGGCTTTCTCCACCTCTGGTCCCACGCAGTCGTCCAGCTGGATCACCGGGCGCTTGAGCAGCTCGCTCAGCCGTGCCGAAACCGGTTTCATGCTGAATTCGGGCGAAGGACCACCTTTGGGCCGCCCCAGGTGACTCATCAGGATAACCGCTTTTGCCCCGTGATCGAGCAGATACTGGATAGTCGGCAAAGCGGCCACAATGCGGCGATCATCGGTGACCACCCCATTTTTCAGCGGGACGTTGAAGTCCACACGCACCAGGACACGTTTGTCCTTCACATCAATATCACGAATGGTTTTCTTGTTCATCGGCATCCCCTAATCTTGCGAGATTCGCTGACTGGGTGTCCTCCCTCTCCCACCTATCCGTCTCGGAGAGGGAGGACGGCACAGAAATCCTTGAAAGCGGGTGGCAGGGCTACATTTTGCTCGCGATCAGCTGGGCCAGGTCGGCGGTACGGCAGGAATAGCCCCACTCGTTATCGTACCAGGCTACCACCTTCACCATGTTGCCTTGGCCACCCAACACCTGCGTGAAAGGCAAATCCACCAGGCTGGAATGGGGGTCGCCTTTGAAATCAATGGAGACCAGCGGCTCGTCAATGGCTGCCAGGATGCCCTTGAGCGGCCCCGCGGCTGCATCGCGGAATGCCTGGCGCAGTTCTTCCGTATTTGCCTCTTTTTCCACCAGAGCGGTGAAGTCCACCACCGAGACGGTGGAAGTGGGAACGCGCAAGGCATAGCCGTCAAACTTGCCCTTCAGGTCAGGAATGACCAGCGCGACCGCCTTGGCAGCGCCGGTGGTGGTCGGAATAATGCTCAGAGCGGCGGCGCGTGCCCGGCGCAGATCTTTGTGAGGCAGATCCAAAATGCGCTGGTCGTTCGTGTAGGCGTGCACAGTGGTCATCATTGCCTTTACAATCCCGTATTTCTCGTGCACAACCTTTGCCGCCGGTGCCAGGCAGTTCGTGGTGCAAGATGCATTCGAAAGGATGTGATGGGCTGCCGGATCATACTCCTGATCGTTGACACCCATCACAATGGTCTTATCCTCCCCCTTGGCCGGAGCGCTGATGATCACCTTCTTGGCACCGGCATCGAGGTGCTTCTGGGCATCCTCGCGCTTGGTGAAGAGGCCGGTCGATTCGATCACGATGTCCACGCCCAGGCTGCGCCATGGCAAGTTGGCCGGATCCTTCTCCTGAAGGACCTTGACCAGCTTGCCATTGATGCGCAGGCCACCCTCGACCACCTCCACGCTGCCGTTGAAGCGACCGTAGTTGGAGTCATATTTGAACAGATGGGCCATTGTCGGCAGATCACCGATGTCGTTGACGGCCACCACCTCCAGGTCATTCGGGTAGTATTCGTGGATCGCCTTGAGCACCTGGCGACCGATGCGACCAAATCCGTTGATGCCTACTTTAGTAGCCATGGTGAAACTCTCCTTGCATACAGTATGATGTTTTTATTCCAATCCGCTAGATCTCATGCGGAATTGTTTCGCTTCTACCTGGCTCACGAGACTGCTTCCCGTACCAGTTCATAAGCGCACGGGCCAGCTTTTCAGGGTGATGACGCCACGGACGCT
>Ga0308395_1001848_pt1 | contig 12981 bp, 14 predicted proteins | sample Hotspr20SampleP4_FD_202097 | JGI IMG/M metagenome (GOLD analysis project Ga0308395, IMG submission 202097) | Hot spring phototrophic mat microbial communities from Mushroom Spring, Yellowstone National Park, Wyoming, United States - 20050930_P4 ...
CACTCTTATTTTACCATAGCGTTTCAGTGCTCTTCAACGAGCCGAAATTGCTGAAAGCCGAGGGAACGACGCAACGCTCGGTCTGTTTCGTTTCATTGCTCTTCAACGAGCCGAAATTGCTGAAATTGTACGAGTGTGGGACGGCTGGCGGGGCGTCCACAAGTTTCAGTGCTCTTCAACGAGCCGAAATTGCTGAAATCGAGATTTTTGTTTCGGGCGCGGAAGCGTATGCAGCGAGTTTCAGTGCTCTTCAACGAGCCGAAATTGCTGAAATCGTACACGCATTTCGATACTCCTTCAAAAGCGAAGGTTTCAGTGCTCTTCAATGAGCCGAAATTGCTGAAATTCAGCGGGCTATCTGAGCGAAAATCGACCGTCGGCAGCGTTTCAGTGCTCTTCAACGAGCCGAAATTGCTGAAATAGATATCCCGGCACAGCACCAACTCTGTGTACGCTGCGTTTCAGTGCTCTTCAACGAGCCGAAATTGCTGAAATCCCAGGAGCCGCGTTGGTACGGGTGCGCCATCAGATGTTTCAGTGCTCTTCAACGAGCCGAAATTGCTGAAATAACGTACCGGAAGACGACGCGGCAGATCGCAAAAAGTTTCAGTGCTCTTCAACGAGCCGAAATTGCTGAAATCGACCTCTACCGCGTCTGGTCGCACTGGCAGAAGCGTTTCAGTGCTCTTCAACGAGCCGAAATTGCTGAAATCGATCCAGGTGCTGGTCGCAGCGACGCAGTGGGTCTGTTTCAGTGCTCTTCAACGAGCCGAAATTGCTGAAATGCACAGGACATATGCACCTCCCCGCAAAACACAATGTTTCAGTGCTCTTCAACGAGCCGAAATTGCTGAAATTTCTGCGCTCAACTCGATCCGTTCGCTTATGGCCGACCAAGTTTCAGTGCTCTTCAACGAGCCGAAATTGCTGAAATAGCGGCATACGACGTGGAGGCGCAAATCTCGCTGCCGTTTCAGTGCTCTTCAACGAGCCGAAATTGCTGAAATCTCAGAGACGTTGATGTGTTCATTTACTCGCCGTCGGTGTTTCAGTGCTCTTCAACGAGCCGAAATTGCTGAAATCCGCAACGTCGCCGCGCCGCAGGTGGAACATCAACGGTTTCAGTGCTCTTCAACGAGCCGAAATTGCTGAAATTTTGGATCGCGTCGATATCGGTGTGACGTATGAGCGTTTCAGTGCTCTTCAACGAGCCGAAATTGCTGAAATGCAGTCGCTTTGCGGCGGCGTGCAGGTCGGAGTAGAGTTTCAGTGCTCTTCAACGAGCCGAAATTGCTGAAATTCGATCCGGTCGCCGGAGTGTTCGCGTTCCTCGCGCGTTTCAGTGCTCTTCAACGAGCCGAAATTGCTGAAATCGAAACTTGCAAACCTACAACATTGCGAACATAAGTGTTTCAGTGCTCTTCAACGAGCCGAAATTGCTGAAATTACTGGATAGAGTGCATCCAGCCCGCTAAGGTCTACAGTTTCAGTGCTCTTCAACGAGCCGAAATTGCTGAAATGCCTCGTCAAGGTTGCCGAACACATACACCAAACCTGTTTCAGTGCTCTTCAACGAGCCGAAATTGCTGAAATCGAACCAGCGACCGATGCCCGCGTAATACCGCCAGACGTTTCAGTGCTCTTCAACGAGCCGAAATTGCTGAAATCGAAAGCCAGGTATACGTGTTTGACACTATCGCTGGTTTTAGTGCTCTTCAACGAGCCGAAATTGCTGAAATCGCCAGAATGGAACCCTGCCCGGTCACGTTAGTGAGTTTCAGTGCTCTTCAACGAGCCGAAATTGCTGAAATTATGCGGCCGCGTGTAACTGGATGGCGGGGCTTTCCGTTTCAGTGCTCTTCAACGAGCCGAAATTGCTGAAATTCAAAGCCGCAATCGCCGTCCGCAGCGCCGCCGCGGTTTCAGTGCTCTTCAACGAGCCGAAATTGCTGAAATTAGTAGACCACGATGCCGCGCGTCACATTAAGCTGACGTTTCAGTGCTCTTCAACGAGCCGAAATTGCTGAAATCTTTGGGCTGCAATGAATGAAGCGGCATACCTTATAGTTTCAGTGCTCTTCAACGAGCCGAAATTGCTGAAATCCTGGGCACTGTACGAGACGCGCCCGGTCAACCGGTGTTTCAGTGCTCTTCAACGAGCCGAAATTGCTGAAATCTATGACCGAAAGCCATCTTGTTGGCGGTTTTCCCGAGTTTCAGTGCTCTTCAACGAGCCGAAATTGCTGAAATCCGTAAATATTGTACGGAATGCTGATGAATGATGTTGTTTCAGTGCTCTTCAACGAGCCGAAATTGCTGAAATCCCCAACATCATTGTGATCCGATCCGCCAAAGGAACGTTTCAGTGCTCTTCAACGAGCCGAAATTGCTGAAATATCCAACCGCTGCTGCGGTTCTTCAACGCAAACGTTAGTTTCAGTGCTCTTCAACGAGCCGAAATTGCTGAAATTCGTGGGATGGCTCGCTCGTTGGCGATCTGATGGAGTTTCAGTGCTCTTCAACGAGCCGAAATTGCTGAAATGTCATCATCGACATCCACCCAGCGCGTGCAGTCCAGTTTCAGTGCTCTTCAACGAGCCGAAATTGCTGAAATGCCAGTACCAATTCCCCATCCCGGCGTAGCCACACCGTTTCAGTGCTCTTCAACGAGCCGAAATTGCTGAAATGCTGGGCGTTGCCGGTTGCCCTCGTCCAGTTAGCGGGTTTCAGTGCTCTTCAACGAGCCGAAATTGCTGAAATCGAAACGCCTGGTAGCGCGCCGAAGGATCACAAGAGGTTTCAGTGCTCTTCAACGAGCCGAAATTGCTGAAATGCGTTGTACATCCGATCTGCATACCTGTTGCGTAGCGTTTCAGTGCTCTTCAACGAGCCGAAATTGCTGAAATCAACACCACCAGCGCACCCAACTTCAGTTGGAATTCATCGTTTCAGTGCTCTTCAACGAGCCGAAATTGCTGAAATCTCGCACTGAGGGATCGTGAGTCGCGCGCGGTCGTGGGTTTCAGTGCTCTTCAACGAGCCGAAATTGCTGAAATACCTATTATTGAACTTTTTGACTACTATCCTTTCAGAGTTTCAGTGCTCTTCAACGAGCCGAAATTGCTGAAATCGTGCGGCACAACTTGTAACTTTTCAGGTTCCTATCGTTTCAGTGCTCTTCAACGAGCCGAAATTGCTGAAATCAGGAGACCATCCAGCCGCTGCTGCGCTACTTCAACGGTTTCAGTGCTCTTCAACGAGCCGAAATTGCTGAAATCCTTGAGCGATTGAATGAGCGACAGCAGACTATCAGGTTTCAGTGCTCTTCAACGAGCCGAAATTGCTGAAATTACTCTCAGCGGACGGTGCTGCAAATCGAAACCCGAGTTTCAGTGCTCTTCAACGAGCCGAAATTGCTGAAATGAAATGCCGGTGTTGTGACAGCGGTTAGGGATCAAGTTTCAGTGCTCTTCAACGAGCCGAAATTGCTGAAATCGGGGTTGACATCAACTCGCTTGACAAACAAGAGCTGTTTCAGTGCTCTTCAACGAGCCGAAATTGCTGAAATGGTGTATCGTACATAGACATCCGCAAACCAGGTTCCGTTTCAGTGCTCTTCAACGAGCCGAAATTGCTGAAATGAACATCGACCTTGTCTGCTGGAAGCGCTGCCAGCAGATGTTTCAGTGCTCTTCAACGAGCCGAAATTGCTGAAATTGTGGATCGCACACCCGTTCTGGCGCGCGCGGTTGAGTTTCAGTGCTCTTCAACGAGCCGAAATTGCTGAAATGGAATACGGAGCGGGGTAGAGAGTGCGGCGCGCGGTCGTTTCAGTGCTCTTCAACGAGCCGAAATTGCTGAAATTATAACTCGTATGACCGTAGCAATTTTCGCATATCTCGTTTCAGTGCTCTTCAACGAGCCGAAATTGCTGAAATGACGCCATCCGATCCGCCGTCGCCGCGAAGCGCCGACGTTTCAGTGCTCTTCAACGAGCCGAAATTGCTGAAATGTCACGCGCTTTTGCCAGTGCGACCAGGTGCGGTGTTTCAGTGCTCTTCAACGAGCCGAAATTGCTGAAATCCAGAGCGCCCGCGCGGACGCGCTGGTTTGCGGGGATGTTTCAGTGCTCTTCAACGAGCCGAAATTGCTGAAATCTGGGCGGCGGACGTAAGCGATTACGCAATCGTACGTTTCAGTGCTCTTCAACGAGCCGAAATTGCTGAAATCCTGCTGGGCGAACTGATGGCTGGTACGGTTGTACCGTTTCAGTGCTCTTCAACGAGCCGAAATTGCTGAAATCCAATTGTTTTTTGCGCGTAATTGAAATTGTAGTAAGTTTCAGTGCTCTTCAACGAGCCGAAATTGCTGAAATTGGGCGGCATAGCGGATTACACGGCGCTGATGTATATGCGTTTCAGTGCTCTTCAACGAGCCGAAATTGCTGAAATCGAAGCGCATTTGGTTGATGCCAACATCTACGACACCAGTTTCAGTGCTCTTCAACGAGCCGAAATTGCTGAAATCTGATAACCGTCTACGCGCTCAGTATACCACGCACACGCCGTTTCAGTGCTCTTCAACGAGCCGAAATTGCTGAAATACCGTCTTTCGCGCGCCACGGAGCGGGCGTGAACGACGTTTCAGTGCTCTTCAACGAGCCGAAATTGCTGAAATCTGCCGCGCGTCGTATACGTCGAGATCGAGCGACACGGTTTCAGTGCTCTTCAACGAGCCGAAATTGCTGAAATGCATTGGGCGCGTGCTGGACGATCGCCAGGTGCACGGTTTCAGTGCTCTTCAACGAGCCGAAATTGCTGAAATACGCGATGCTCGTACAACGATTTGCAGCTTGGCTCAACAGTTTCAGTGCTCTTCAACGAGCCGAAATTGCTGAAATCGCGGCAAGTCTGGCAATCGAGGTATTCGCGTATCTGCGTTTCAGTGCTCTTCAACGAGCCGAAATTGCTGAAATCCCCCTCGTCGGTCAACTCCAGCGCGCCGTAGCCGACGTTTCAGTGCTCTTCAACGAGCCGAAATTGCTGAAATATTGACCCGCTCCAGTCTGACGCCGCACCGACAACGCGTTTCAGTGCTCTTCAACGAGCCGAAATTGCTGAAATCGCCAGACCGCGAAGGTCGTTGCGTTCTTATACTTCTAGTTTCAGTGCTCTTCAACGAGCCGAAATTGCTGAAATCTAGCCGCTTAGGGCTTGCAACCCGCGTGCTGGACGTTTCAGTGCTCTTCAACGAGCCGAAATTGCTGAAATCCGGTGAGGTGCGTCACGCAAAAAGCGCATTGATAGTTTCAGTGCTCTTCAACGAGCCGAAATTGCTGAAATGAGACGAACTCCCGGTACGCGGCGACCATCCCGCGAGTTTCAGTGCTCTTCAACGAGCCGAAATTGCTGAAATGCTGACGCTCATCCAGCACCCGCGCAATGCCCGCACGTTTCAGTGCTCTTCAACGAGCCGAAATTGCTGAAATCGTCGAGCTCCCCGCGCGGCTCCAGTTCCTGCGCGAGTTTCAGTGCTCTTCAACGAGCCGAAATTGCTGAAATTTGTCGAGACGCTGATAGGCGCGTAACCGCGCTGCGTTTCAGTGCTCTTCAACGAGCCGAAATTGCTGAAATCATCGCGCGCACCTCGCCGGGAATGCACGCCAGCGCGGTTTCAGTGCTCTTCAACGAGCCGAAATTGCTGAAATCGTGGGTGTTCTGGCACTGGCCATTGGGGTCACCCTGTTTCAGTGCTCTTCAACGAGCCGAAATTGCTGAAATGATACGTCAACCACGACGCCGCGCGGGAGCGAGCGCGTTTCAGTGCTCTTCAACGAGCCGAAATTGCTGAAATGCCGCCGGGGGAGCCACCGCGCGCCCGAGCGCCTCGGTTTCAGTGCTCTTCAACGAGCCGAAATTGCTGAAATCCCGGCTCGTGATACCGACCAAACCACCACAGCCGACGTTTCAGTGCTCTTCAACGAGCCGAAATTGCTGAAATACCAGTACGGGTAGATACCCGGTCCGTGGTACTCGCGTTTCAGTGCTCTTCAACGAGCCGAAATTGCTGAAATTCAATAGAGTGGGCGAGCGGGGTTGGATCGTACTGAAATTGGTTTCAGTGCTCTTCAACGAGCCGAAATTGCTGAAATTGTATCAATCCGCCTTTCCGCCTTGTACTCTTCCGCAACGTTTCAGTGCTCTTCAACGAGCCGAAATTGCTGAAATGTTTCCGGTTCAAGCCGCACTTCTGTGTTGTTCACGGTTTCAGTGCTCTTCAACGAGCCGAAATTGCTGAAATTCGTCTTTCGACGCCGGAAGCGCGTCTTTCGCGTGCGGTTTCAGTGCTCTTCAACGAGCCGAAATTGCTGAAATCTGAAGAGCCGGAAAGTCAGCGCAGTCGGGGCGCTGAGTTTCAGTGCTCTTCAACGAGCCGAAATTGCTGAAATTCATGTTCTCGGTGTCGGCGCGGTTGAGATACTGCTGGTTTCAGTGCTCTTCAACGAGCCGAAATTGCTGAAATCAGAAGCGCGCGGTTTGTGCATCTGCGCGCGGGGCGGGTTTCAGTGCTCTTCAACGAGCCGAAATTGCTGAAATTCCGGTTCGCCGGATCGCCCCTTCGCTTTTTACGGGTTTCAGTGCTCTTCAACGAGCCGAAATTGCTGAAATCGAAGTATCGCTACCTCGCCCAGATCGCGCCGGAACTGTTTCAGTGCTCTTCAACGAGCCGAAATTGCTGAAATCGCAAAGATGCGCGGGGTGAATATTGATTCGCTCGACGTTTCAGTGCTCTTCAACGAGCCGAAATTGCTGAAATCGCGAACTCACGCAGCGCCCAGGCGAGGATGACGAGTTTCAGTGCTCTTCAACGAGCCGAAATTGCTGAAATCCCAGAAACCCCGCCAGCGTCGGCGGGGCTTCTACAGTTTCAGTGCTCTTCAACGAGCCGAAATTGCTGAAATACGTCGGGATTGTCAAGCGCCTCGCCGCGTCAACGAGTTTCAGTGCTCTTCAACGAGCCGAAATTGCTGAAATGCCAGGCGATGAACCACCCTTGCCAAGGAGGGAATGGTTTCAGTGCTCTTCAACGAGCCGAAATTGCTGAAATACGTTGCCGCAGCGACGGAACTCATCACCGACGCACCTGTTTCAGTGCTCTTCAACGAGCCGAAATTGCTGAAATTGCTGAAAGACACCGGCGGCGGGGAGTACTACGTTTGTTTCAGTGCTCTTCAACGAGCCGAAATTGCTGAAATCGACGCGGGAAACGATTGAGACGCTGTTGAAGTATATTCCGTTTCAGTGCTCTTCAACGAGCCGAAATTGCTGAAATTCGTTTTCGGTGACGACGTTCCGACGCGCACCGAAAAGTTTCAGTGCTCTTCAACGAGCCGAAATTGCTGACATTCGGAAGACCCCGCGCTGCTGGCGTTGTTCCGTTCCGGGTTTCAGTGCTCTTCAACGAGCCGAAATTGCTGAAATGGAAGGATGAGTGACGAAGCGGAACGCTTTGTGCGTGTTTCAGTGCTCTTCAACGAGCCGAAATTGCTGAAATTATGGCGCACTCTGGAGTTCTTGCCGGACTTTTTGCGTTTCAGTGCTCTTCAACGAGCCGAAATTGCTGAAATCGAAAACGCACGCATCGCATATGTTTGTACGCATCGCGTTTCAGTGCTCTTCAACGAGCCGAAATTGCTGAAATCACACTGATCGACGCGGGGTGCCCAACGATCCCGCGGTTTCAGTGCTCTTCAACGAGCCGAAATTGCTGAAATCCAGACGCAAACCGCCGAGCGCGGGGATGATCCGCACGTTTCAGTGCTCTTCAACGAGCCGAAATTGCTGAAATACCGCGCCGGTGGTGGCGCGGCTGGTACGCAAAGCGATGTTTCAGTGCTCTTCAACGAGCCGAAATTGCTGAAATGCACCTGGTCACACTGGCAGAAGCGCGTGACGACATAGTTTCAGTGCTCTTCAACGAGCCGAAATTGCTGAAATTGGGAGAAGCACCGGAAGCCGGAAGATGTTGAGAGGTTTCAGTGCTCTTCAACGAGCCGAAATTGCTGAAATACCGCGTCGCCGTCGCCGGTGAATGCACCAACCCAGTTTCAGTGCTCTTCAACGAGCCGAAATTGCTGAAATTGAAGGCGCGATTTCGCCGAAAGCCGCGCGGGTGCTGGGTTTCAGTGCTCTTCAACGAGCCGAAATTGCTGAAATTTCCGCAGCGCCCCGCGCCGCGTTCGCAGCCAGCGAAGTTTCAGTGCTCTTCAACGAGCCGAAATTGCTGAAATCAGGCGCAACAGAGCGCCTGAATGCTCCTAATTTGTACGGTTTCAGTGCTCTTCAACGAGCCGAAATTGCTGAAATATTCTCGCATCCCACATCATATGCTCGCGTCCGAATGTTTCAGTGCTCTTCAACGAGCCGAAATTGCTGAAATTCGGCGAGGAGACGCTGAAGACGCTGCTTTTCGGCGGTTTCAGTGCTCTTCAACGAGCCGAAATTGCTGAAATAGCGGGAAGGGTGGGGAGTACGTCTCACCCTCTGCCGTTTCAGTGCTCTTCAACGAGCCGAAATTGCTGAAATCTACCGCCAATACGCGCCGGACGCGCGGATATTGAGTTTCAGTGCTCTTCAACGAGCCGAAATTGCTGAAATTTCGACAGCATCGGCGCTGAGGGAAACGAGTAGCGCGTTTCAGTGCTCTTCAACGAGCCGAAATTGCTGAAATCGCCAATAAGTGCGATTTCCCCCACCGCCGCCCGGCGGTTTCAGTGCTCTTCAACGAGCCGAAATTGCTGAAATGGCGCGCTCTTTGCCCGCATCGGTGTCGGTATCGAAGTTTCAGTGCTCTTCAACGAGCCGAAATTGCTGAAATGCGGTTCAGTTCGACATCATCAATCTTCACCGTCGCGTGTTTCAGTGCTCTTCAACGAGCCGAAATTGCTGAAATGCAATTTTGAGGTGCGGGTGGATGCGACCGGTGAGCGTTTCAGTGCTCTTCAACGAGCCGAAATTGCTGAAATGACTATGTTGACAATTTTGTCGCACTGTTGTATAAGTTTCAGTGCTCTTCAACGAGCCGAAATTGCTGAAATCTGATCGCAGTCATAACTTCTGATGACCGCTATCTCGTTTCAGTGCTCTTCAACGAGCCGAAATTGCTGAAATGTCCAAACGATTTTCGGGCCCGGCGCCACGCTGTACGTGTTTCAGTGCTCTTCAACGAGCCGAAATTGCTGAAATCAGCAGCGCCGCCGTCTGCGCGATCAAGCGTTCGTGTTTCAGTGCTCTTCAACGAGCCGAAATTGCTGAAATTCGTGACAACACAAGCAATGCGGCTGACGCGCCGTATTGTTTCAGTGCTCTTCAACGAGCCGAAATTGCTGAAATAATATCTGCTCGAACACGAGTGCGCGCAGTCGCTGTTGTTTCAGTGCTCTTCAACGAGCCGAAATTGCTGAAATCGCGTCTTCAACCGACATATGCAGTTTCTTCGCCAGCCCGTTTCAGTGCTCTTCAACGAGCCGAAATTGCTGAAATCGTCCAGCACGTCCGTCGCTTCGGCGCGCTGCTGCTGCGTTTCAGTGCTCTTCAACGAGCCGAAATTGCTGAAATCGTCTCTGTTTCAGACGCTCTACCCGCGTTTGGAAGGTTTCAGTGCTCTTCAACGAGCCGAAATTGCTGAAATTTTCGACGCAATCGGCGACGAGGGAAACGAGTAGCGCGTTTCAGTGCTCTTCAACGAGCCGAAATTGCTGAAATACGGCGCGTTAGCCGCCGCAACCGTCGTTATTCTCGCCTTTTCAGTGCTCTTCAACGAGCCGAAATTGCTGAAATAATTCCCGCTACGCGCGCTCAAGCGCGTGTACGAGCTTTTCAGTGCTCTTCAACGAGCCGAAATTGCTGAAATCGTCGTTGGTGTTGTCGAGCGTCCAGCCGTACCGCGTTTTCAGTGCTCTTCAACGAGCCGAAATTGCTGAAATGTGTTGCGGAAGCACCGCGAATACGACATCTCAGAATTTTCAGTGCTCTTCAACGAGCCGAAATTGCTGAAATTCGTCGCCGTAGCCACCCGCGGGAGGAAACAACATCTGTTTTCAGTGCTCTTCAACGAGCCGAAATTGCTGAAATTTGTTGAGCGCGCGGGGTTCAGCGTTGCGTTCAGCGTTTTCAGTGCTCTTCAACGAGCCGAAATTGCTGAAATCGCGACCGGTGGGCGGTGCTGGAGTGTCTGCAGCGCGTTTTCAGTGCTCTTCAACGAGCCGAAATTGCTGAAATCGATCCTGAGTATTACGATCCGGTTATCGCCGCGCGCTTTTTCAGTGCTCTTCAACGAGCCGAAATTGCTGAAATTGGCAATCGGCTGCATAAATCGCCACGTCGGTACGTTTTCAGTGCTCTTCAACGAGCCGAAATTGCTGAAATACGGACTGCGCGGCGTCGCAGTGCGCACGCGCAACTTTTTCAGTGCTCTTCAACGAGCCGAAATTGCTGAAATCGTCGGGATTGAACGAGACGGTGTACGTCGTTCGCTCGTTTTCAGTGCTCTTCAACGAGCCGAAATTGCTGAAATCATCTTTCGCCTCGCTTTCACTTCTACCGCAAAGCCGTTTTCAGTGCTCTTCAACGAGCCGAAATTGCTGAAATTCAAGACGCGCCCGCGTTGGGGGTGCGCGACCCGATTTTCAGTGCTCTTCAACGAGCCGAAATTGCTGAAATACTGGTGATCGTCGATGAGGCGGCGTTCGTCAAAATTTTCAGTGCTCTTCAACGAGCCGAAATTGCTGAAATCAGTACGGGTTTGAAGGTACGGTGCCGGGTATGCGTTTTCAGTGCTCTTCAACGAGCCGAAATTGCTGAAATGGTATACGCCTGCGCTGTTTGTACGCAAGGACGTAGTTTTCAGTGCTCTTCAACGAGCCGAAATTGCTGAAATACGTTTGGTATCGCGCCACGCGTTGGGCGGTTGCCAATTTTCAGTGCTCTTCAACGAGCCGAAATTGCTGAAATGCTTCCGTTATTCGCGTTGGTTGAGGTTGACTCTCAACCGCTTTTCAGTGCTCTTCAACGAGCCGAAATTGCTGAAATTATACTGCGGATCGGGATATGCATCCAGTACATGATTTTCAGTGCTCTTCAACGAGCCGAAATTGCTGAAATGTGCGGCTGTTGCGGTGGTTTGCGAGGGGTTTTAACGTTTTCAGTGCTCTTCAACGAGCCGAAATTGCTGAAATATGCCGTCCATCCCTGCGCTCCGATGGATCGTTGACTTTTCAGTGCTCTTCAACGAGCCGAAATTGCTGAAATTAACAGTGTTGTTCCCCGCGCCGTCCGCCAAAATCAGTTTTCAGTGCTCTTCAACGAGCCGAAATTGCTGAAATCCGGCGCAGACCGGCGTACGTCGTTACGTATCCGGTTTTCAGTGCTCTTCAACGAGCCGAAATTGCTGAAATCGTGAATGCCGGGGTAGGGTGCGGATTGAACGTCAATTTTCAGTGCTCTTCAACGAGCCGAAATTGCTGAAATGGAGGAGGAGCGATAGCGCGCGTAGTCCCAGAGAATATTTTTCAGTGCTCTTCAACGAGCCGAAATTGCTGAAATCGTCGGGGAGGGAGTCGGCGTCAGCGCCGCCACGTATTTTCAGTGCTCTTCAACGAGCCGAAATTGCTGAAATCGTGCTCGATCCGCGCCGCCGGCGAGTCACGCATGCGATTTTCAGTGCTCTTCAACGAGCCGAAATTGCTGAAATCGAGCCAATCCACTATCCAGCGCAGCTGAGGACTAGATTTTCAGTGCTCTTCAACGAGCCGAAATTGCTGAAATATGAACCTCTCGACGCTGATAGCGGGCGCGCTGGTGGATTTTCAGTGCTCTTCAACGAGCCGAAATTGCTGAAATCACTATGTTGCGCATCACTTCAGCAGTGTCGTGTACTTTTTCAGTGCTCTTCAACGAGCCGAAATTGCTGAAATCGCCGCTCATCACTCGAACCTCTGTTTCCACACGCCCTTTTCAGTGCTCTTCAACGAGCCGAAATTGCTGAAATCAGATCGAAACTGCGCTGCGTGCGCATGTTGACGCTTTTCAGTGCTCTTCAACGAGCCGAAATTGCTGAAATACTGGAACGCCGCACATTCGCCGCCGCGCTGCGCGTTTTCAGTGCTCTTCAACGAGCCGAAATTGCTGAAATTGCAGCTGGTCCCGATCCTACAAAAATACGGGATACATTTTCAGTGCTCTTCAACGAGCCGAAATTGCTGAAATCGCTATCGCCGTCATGCAACGATCACCGATTGCATCATTTTTCAGTGCTCTTCAACGAGCCGAAATTGCTGAAATCGACATCGTCGGGCGACGTCGATTCGAGGATGGCCTTTTCAGTGCTCTTCAACGAGCCGAAATTGCTGAAATGTAACGATGCCGCGCTCGTCGACGACAATGTCGACTTTTCAGTGCTCTTCAACGAGCCGAAATTGCTGAAATCTGCTGTTCCGAAAGTATCTGATGGACGACATCGCTTTTCAGTGCTCTTCAACGAGCCGAAATTGCTGAAATCGTATTTGCGAAGTGGCTGGCCATGGCGTTGATTTTCAGTGCTCTTCAACGAGCCGAAATTGCTGAAATCCGATATTCGCAGCGAGTACGAAGGAAATGCGTCGAATTTTCAGTGCTCTTCAACGAGCCGAAATTGCTGAAATGCAACAATACTCGGGAAATGGAGATGGAACCATAAATTTTCAGTGCTCTTCAACGAGCCGAAATTGCTGAAATCGCGAGGGTCCGTGGCGTACCGGTAATCATCTGTATTTTTCAGTGCTCTTCAACGAGCCGAAATTGCTGAAATCAGTACGTCCCAGCACGGGCCGGGCGAAAAACCGCATTTTCAGTGCTCTTCAACGAGCCGAAATTGCTGAAATCCCGACCTCCGCTCCCTGCCCCACCCGTGTCCCAGATCCCGATACCTGCACGTCGTCGCTCC
>Ga0308395_1001853_pt1 | contig 12973 bp, 21 predicted proteins | sample Hotspr20SampleP4_FD_202097 | JGI IMG/M metagenome (GOLD analysis project Ga0308395, IMG submission 202097) | Hot spring phototrophic mat microbial communities from Mushroom Spring, Yellowstone National Park, Wyoming, United States - 20050930_P4 ...
ATTTCGACGGTGCCACCCACCGCCTCAATCCCTGCGCGTGCACCGGACGAGAAACGGTGTGCCTTTACAGTGAGAGGATGTTCGAGCTTCCCCCGGCCCAGGATCGCCACTGGCTGTCGAGCAGATTTGATAATACCCGCTGCTGCCAAGGTCTCCGGCGATACCTCAGAACCGGGTGCGAAGCCGGCCAATCGTTCCAGATTCACCTCAGCGTACTCCACGCGCCAGATGTTGGTGAACCCACGCTTGAAAGGCAAGCGACGCACAAGCGGGAGCTGGCCGCCTTCGAAATACGGCCCTTTGATTCCGCCGGCACGTGCGCCTTGCCCCTTAGTACCACGCCCGGCCGTCTTACCCTGGCCAGCAGCGATACCGCGACCGACGCGTTTCTTCTCCTTTTTACTTCCAGGAGCAGGACGCAGATCATGCAGCTTCATAAGCCTACACCTCTTGCACTTGCACCAAATGACGCACCTTATCCAACATCCCGCGGATCACCGGGGTATCCTCATGTTCTACCGTGTGACCCAACCGGCGCAGCCCTAAAGCGCGGATCGTCCTTTTCTGACGCTCCGAATAGCCTATCGCGCTCTTCGTCCAGGTGATGCGCAATCGCTTGACTGTGCCGTTAGCGTTCATTCTTTCTACTCCAAAACGGTTGTACTCGACTCAGCGGTACCCCGCGTAGCTCAGCCGCTCGATCCGGATCCTGTAACTCGTACAGAGCCTTCACCGTTGCCTTGACGACATTCAGAATATTGGAGCTCCCCTGACTCTTGGTCAGGATATCGCGGATCCCGGCTGCCTCCACTACCGCGCGTACCCCGCCGCCTGCGATCACCCCGGTACCGGGCGAAGCCGGTTTTAGGAACACCTTAGCCGCGCTGTAGCGCGAGGTGATCTCGTGTGGGATCGTGGTACCCACCATGGCGATCGGTCGCATGTTACGCCGTGCTCGCTCGGCACCCTTTCGAATGGCGTCCGGGACTTCACGCGCTTTGCCAACCCCGACACCGACACTCCCCTTGTTGTCGCCTACAACCACAACAGCGCGGAAGCTGAAATGGCGACCACCTTTGATCACTTTAGCAGTGCGCGCGATGTGCACGACACGCTCGTCCAATGCCTCGACTTCTTCGAATTCGCGCTCCTGTTCGATCTCCACTATTAATCCCTCCCATCGGGCAGACTATGCACGGCAAAAGCACTCCAGATGTCTAGAACTCCAGGCCTCCTTCACGAGACGCCTCGGCCAGAGCCTTCACCCGGCCATGATACTTATAACCGCCCCGATCAAATACCACCCGCCGGATGCCGGCGCGCAAAGCGCGTTCGGCCAACAATCGTCCCACTTGTGCGGCCTGCTGGGTTTTGGTCAAACCTTTGAGTTGGTCACGCAGCTCTGGATCGATGCTGGATGCTGCCACCAGAGTATGACCCCGGCTGTCATCGATAACCTGAGCATAAATGTGATTTAAACTGCGAAAAACGTTCAGACGCGGACGCTCCGGGGTGCCCACCACTTTCTTGCGCACCCTGCGATGGCGTCTGATGCGTGCTAAGTGAGCTTCGTTCGTCTTACCCATCGAGCTTCTCCGTGCACTTCTTGGATCTCACTTCTTACCGCCTTTGCCTCCCTTGCCGGCTTTTCCAGCTTTACGTCTTATCTGTTCATTGAGATAGCGAATCCCTTTGCCCTTATAAGGCTCGGGTGGGCGGACACGACGGATACGCGCTGCGATTTCACCCACCAGCTCCTTATCCGCGCCCGAGACCACGATTGTACGGCCCCCCTTATCCACGCTGAATGAAATCCCTGCCGGCGGCTCAAAGGTCACCGGATGCGAATATCCCACATACAGTACCAGCTTATTGCCCTGCATCTCAGCGCGATACCCAACACTCTCGACCTCCAACGTGCGGCTGAACCCCTGGCTGACACCCAGTATCATATTGTTGAGTAGCGCCCGGGTCAGACCATGCAATGCACGATGCCGCCGCTGATCGGTAGGCCGGCGTACGACCAGCTGAGTCCCCTCTAAGGAGATTTGCATATCAGGATCGAAGCTGCGCACCAGCTGACCCTTCGCCCCTTTTACGAGCACCTGGCTGCCCTGGATATCCACACTGACACCTGCAGGAATTGCTATCGGCATACGACCCACACGAGACATAGCGTAAACCTCACTCTGGAACATACAGGTTTGAAACGATCACCACACGTAGCACAAGACCTCGCCACCTACCCCCAGGCGACGAGCTTGTCGATCGGTTAAAACACCCTTTGAAGTGGATATGATGGCGATACCCAGGCCGGCACGCACCCAAGGCAGATTGTCGTGCCCCACATAGACTCTACGCCCGGGTTTGCTCACGCGTTTCAAACCTCTTATTACCGAAACAGGCGGTTTACCTGGAGCGTACTTCAGCTTCAGGCGCAGCACGGGTGCCGGGCGTGAAGGGATAACTTCATACCCTTCGATAAAGCCCTCCTCCTTCAGAATGCGAGCAATTGCCTCACGCATCCGCGAAGTCGGCATGGTCACCTGCGTGTGTTGGACCATCGTCGCATTGCGAATTCGAGTTAGCATATCCGCGATTGGATCAGAGACGCTCATTCGTGTGCTCTCCTGCTCATATCTACCAACTGGACTTAATGACACCGGGGATCACCCCTTCGTTTGCCAACTCACGGAAACAGATGCGGCACAACCCAAAGCGTCGCATATACCCACGCGGACGCCCGCAACGCGAACAGCGGTTACGCACCCGCACTGCATACTTACGCCTGGTCTCTCGGATTATCATGCACTTCTTGGCCACCGCTATCTCCTCTTGAAAGGCATCCCCAGAAGCGCCAACAAACGCCGCGCCTCTTCGTCCGTCTGGGCGGTTGTGACGATGGTGATGGACATCCCGCGAATCTTGTCGATCTTGTCGTAAACGATTTCGGGCCAGACTAACTGTTCTGTCAATCCAATGGAATAATTGCCTCGTCCGTCGAATTTGTCCGGCGATACACCCTGGAAGTCACGCTGGCGCGCCAGAGCGATGTTCATCAAGCGATCGAGGAAATCGTACATGCGTCTACCACGCAGAGTCACTTTGACTCCAATCGGATTGCCGGCGCGTAGCTTGAAAGCCGCGATGGATTTCTTCGCCCGTGTGATGATTGGCTTCTGCCCCGTGATGACCATCAGGTCTTGAGAAATGGCATCTAGCGCTTTGACATTTTGCAAAGCCTCTCCGGCGCCGACGTTGATGACCACCTTCTCAATGCGGGGCACCTGCATGACATTCCGATAGCCGAACTCTTTCATCAGAGCAGGCACCACTTCTTTTTGATAACGTTCCTTCAACCTAGGTACAGGCATCGCTGGCATAATACGCCCTCTTCATCGTCAATTAAACGTCTCACCACATTTCTTACATCTCCGCATCTTGCGGCCATCCACAAAAGCGAAGCCGACACGCGTGCGCTCATTGCATTGCGGACAGATCAGCGCTACTTTAGAAATTGCCAGCGGCGCTTCACGCTCGATAATACCCGTCTGGGTACGCGTTTGACGCAAGCGGCGCTGATGCTTTTTGACAATATTACGGCCTCCCACGATCACTCGATCCTTGTTGGGATCGCGTGCAATGCGCCGACGGAATCGGTCGATCTTCCAACCGCGCAGCACCTGGCGCACTGTGCCTCGTTGGCCACGCTCATCTCCCGATATGATTTCAACGGTATCTCCCGCTTTAATTCTCATCATGTTCGCACCACCCCTCTTGCCTCTGGCTTCAGCGATTAGGATGTTCGTTGCTCATAGCACCTCAGGAGCCAGCGACACGATCTTCATAAAACCTTTCTCGCGCAGCTCGCGCGCTACCGGCCCGAAGATGCGCGTGCCCTTCGGATTACGCGTGGTGGGATCTAATATCACGGCGGCGTTATCATCAAATCGAATATAAGAGCCGTCACTGCGCCCATACTCCTTCGTGGTGCGCACAACCACCGCACGCACGATCTCGCCTTTCTTAACCGAGCCTTGCGGGGTGGCCTGCTTGACCGTAGCAACGATGATATCCCCCACAGTAGCATACCGTCTTTTAGAACCACCCATAACCCGGATACACAGAATCTCTTTAGCTCCGGTATTATCTGCCACCTTAAGCCGACTTTCTTGCTGGATCATAGATGACTCCTCAACCGATGTGTGTCGCAGCGTATCCTCGCTCCTGTACAGCTGCCATCGTGCACACCGCGTGCCTCCGCGTGCAGCTGTTGTCAGCATCAAAGACTCGCTCGCTCCAGGATTTCGGTGACCACCCAGCGCTTTTCCTTGCTGAGGGGTCGTGATTCGATCATGCGCACCAGGTCACCAACCTGACAGGCATTGTGTTCATCGTGCGCCTTGTAGCGTTTACGTCGTCGGATCACTTTGCCGTATAACGGATGGCGCTTCAGGCTCTCCACACTGACGACCACTGTCTTGTCCATCTTGTTGCTGACGACGCGCCCTATCAGGATCTTTCGTCTTTCTCGCACCATCGATGTCCCACCTTCGCAATAACTGGATATCCCACCACTCTAATGCGCTCAAGCCGATTGCCTGCGCAGTTCTCGCATTCGCATTTCGGTCTTGAGACGGGCGATATCACGTTTCAGCTCGGTCAGACGATTGTAGTTCTGCAACTGACCGATCGCCATCTGAAAACGCAGGTTAAATAATTCTTCCTGAACACTGCGCAGACGTGCTCGCAGCTCTACATCAGACAACGCGCGTATCTCCTGGGGACGCATTGTTATGCCTCCTCCAGACTATGGCGTGTTACAAACTGGGTTTTAATCGGCAGTTTGTGCGCCGCGAGACGCATGGCCTCGCGTGCAGCTTCTTCGGAAACGCCGCTGATCTCAAAGAGGACGTGACCGGGTTTCACCACAGCCACCCAATGGTCTACGTTACCCTTGCCGCTGCCCATACGCGTCTCAGCTGGCTTCGCCGTCACCGGTTTATCGGGAAAGATGCGAATCCACACCTTGCCACCGCGACGTACATAACGCACAATCGCACGTCGCGCCGCTTCGATCTGACGGCTCGTCATCCAGCATGGCTCAAGCGCCTGCAACCCGAACTCGCCAAAGGACACTTCAGCGCCCCGGCTGGCTTTTCCTTTCAACCGACCGCGCATTTGCTTACGATATTTGACACGCTTTGGCATCAGCATAGCGGCACCCTCTTTCTCAAAACCTAGTATTCCAGCACCATTTCCTCACGGGGCTGAGGAACCACATCACCCTTGTAAATCCACACCTTGACCCCGATGCGCCCAAAAGTCGTCAGGGCTTCGGCACGTGCATAATCAATGTCTGCTCGCAAGGTATGACGCGGCACACGCCCTTCGCGCTGTGTCTCCATGCGCGCCATTTCAGCATTGGCCAGACGACCTGCACACGTGATCATGATACCCTGTGCACCAGCCCGCATCGCGCGCCGTATCGCCTGTTTCATCGCCCGCTTGTGCGAGATGCGGCGCTCAATCTGCTGTGCAATCGAATCGGCAACCAAGTAGGCGTCGAGATCGGGTTCCTCGATCTCTTGCACATCTATGTGCACCTTCTTGCCGGTCAATTCCTCCAGCTCCTTGCGCATCTGATTCACGTTGGCACCCTTCCGGCCAATAATAATGCCAGGCTTTGCCGTCCAAATGCGCACTGAGACCTGCTTGGCTGCCGGGAGCCGCTCGATATCCACCGCAGATACGCTGCCGCGCTCGTTCCTGCTTCTTAAGAAATCGCGGATCATCAAGTCTTCTTTCAAGAGCTCAGTATATTCAGCACCCTCAGCGTACCAGTGTGCTCGATGATCCTTGATAATACCTAATCGAAGCCCTATGGGATGTGCCTTACGTCCCAAAGTAAAACCTCCTTATCCTGGTGTATATTGCCATCCCTATTAAAACCTTGCGCGCTATTCCTCTTCCGCCTCTTGGAGCACAACCCGGATGTGCGACGTGCGCTTGCGGATTGGTTTAAAACGCCCGCGAGCACCGAAGCGGCGCCATGCGCGCATAGGGCCCGGGTTCGCCACGATTTCGGCGATGACCAAATCCTCCGGCGAAAGACCATAGTTCTCTTCTGCGTTCGCTATGGCACTTTTGATCGTCTTCGCGACAGGCACCGCAGCCGCGTGAGGCAACAGACGCAACATCTCCAGCGCCTTTGTAGCCCGCATTCCGCGTACCAGGTTGACAATTCGCCTGGCCTTAATGGGGGATCCGGGCACATATTTGCTCTCTGCTCGTACCTGAAACCGGATATCAGCCATGGGACTTATCCTTTCTCAATCCTCAGCGCACCCGGGAGCCCTTTTCCTTCACCACGTGCCCACGGAAGAAACGCGTGATAGCGAACTCGCCCAATTTGTGATTCACCATACTTTCCTGGATGTAAATCGGCACGTGCTGGCGTCCATTGTGCACGGCGATCGTATGTCCCACCATCTCAGGAGAAATGGTGCTATCGCGTGCCCATGTCTTGATCACCCGCTTTTCACCAGCGGCGTTTAATGCTTGAATCTTTTTCAACAGCTTGGGATCAACCCATGGTCCTTTCTTTGCCGAACGCGTCACCGTTACTACCTCCGCTTCTTCTCACGCCGATGGACGATAAACTTATCAGTGAGCTTATTACGTCGCGTTTTATATCCCAACGCCGGCTTACCCCATGGCGTCTTCGGGCCGGGCATACCGATCGGTGCGCGTCCTTCACCACCGCCATGGGGGTGTGAAGCTGGATCCATCGCCGAGCCACGCACGGTCGGCCGACGTCCTAACCAACGACTGCGCCCCGCTTTGCCCAACGAGATGTGGCTGTGTTCCACATTGCCCACCTGACCAATTGTAGCCATGCAACGCTGATGGATCAGCCGCACTTCACCGCTGGGCAGCCGCACTTGGGCATAGTCACCCTCCTTGGCAATGATCTGCGCCGAGGTACCCGCCGAGCGCACAAGCTGTCCCCCTCGTCCTGGCTGGAGCTCGATGTTATGAATCAAAGTGCCCAAAGGGATGCGCTGAATAGGCAGTGCATTACCCACCTTTATCTCCGCATCTGGACCCGAAGTCAGCACATCGCCCACCATCAGGCCCAGCGGAGCGATGATATAGCGCTTTTCGCCATCGGCGTAGGCCAGCAGGGCAATGCGTGCCGACCGATTCGGGTCGTACTCAATGCTGACCACCCGCGCCGGAATACCAAACTTGTCACGCTTGAAATCGATCACCCGATATAGCCGCTTGTGTCCACCACCACGGTGACGCACGGTGATCTTTCCGGCGAAATTGCGTCCGGCATGCACCTTCAGGCGCGTGACCAACCGCCGTTCAGGCTTAAGCTTGGTGATTTCTTCAAATGTCGAAACCGTCATCCCTCGCCGGCCAGGCGAAGTCGGCTTATAACTTCGAATAGGCATAGCGGTCCTCCACCTTATCGCCTACTGTCTTCCCATTCTCACCGATCTGGCGAATCAGACACCCTCGAATATCTCGATCTTTTGTCCGGGCGCCACCGTTACGATGGCTTTCTTCCACGCCGGGGCGCGTTTAACGCGCTTTCGCCCCCAGCGGCCAAAGCGCGGCGGCATATTGATGACGCGCACCTTCTCTACATTGACCTTGAACACCTGCTCGACCGCTTCGCGGATCTGCACCTTGTTCGCTCGCCGGTCCACCTCGAAAATATATTGGTTCATCTCCGCCGCAAAGGTGCTCTTCTCGGTGTTCAGCGGGCGCTTGATCACTTCATAAGGACTTAATTCGGCCATCGCTACACCTCACAGCCTAACCACTGCTCGATGGTCGCCAGCACATCTGTCGGCATGATCAGATAATCGTGCTGTAGCAGATCGCGTACATTAAGATAACCGGCCTGCAATGTCAGCACACCCGGCAAATTACGGGCCGCGAGCTCCACATTTGTATTACGACCCGCCAACAAGATCACGGCACTGCCATCCACATTCAAGTTCTTGAGCGCGTCCGCCATAGCCCGCGTCTTGGGCGTTTCCAGCTCTAGCTTATCCAACACAATGATGCGCTCTGCCGCTGCCTTGACCGACAATGCCGAACGCAGTGCCAAGCGACGCATCTTACGTGGCATCTTCTGCACATAGCTCCGTGGATGAGGACCGTGCGCGATACCTCCGCCGACGAAGATGGGTGCATTGCGGCTTCCGTGGCGCGCGCGACCGGTGCCTTTCTGGCGATACCATTTCGCTTTAGTGCGATTGACTTCGCCACGCGTCTTCGTATCGTGGGTGCCCAAGCGTCGATTAGCCAACTGGCGTACCAATGCCTGGTACATAACCGGGATGTTCGGCTCAATGCCGAAGATATCATCCCGTAGCGCTACCTCGCCTACGCGCTCGCCTGCCATGTTCCTGACTACGACTTGCATTGCCTATCTCCGCTTCTTCGAAACCGTGGTCTTACGCGCTTCACGAATGACGAGCAGCCCATTACGCGCACCCGGCACGGCTCCCTTCACCACCAGCAAATTGCGTGCCGGATCCACCATAACCACCTCAAGATTCTGTACCGTCACGCGCTCATTACCCATCCGGCCGGCCATGCGCAGCCCCTTGAACACCCTGCCGGGTGTTGAACCGGCACTGATCGCCCCAGGAGCGCGCCAACGGTCAGACTGACCGTGCGTCTTTGGCCCCCCACCGAAGCCGTGACGCTTCACCACGCCGGCAAAGCCGCGTCCCTTCGAAATACCGGTCACGTCCACCAGCATGCCAACCTGAAAAATGCCGACATCAATCTTTTGGCCCTCTTGATATTGAGCGATATCGCTCGTGCGAATCTCACGCAGGTAACGCAGAGCCGGCGCATTGTGCTTGGCCAGGTGGACGCGTTGTGGCTTAGTCAAACGACTTGGCCTGATCTCCTCGAAACCCAGCTGGATCGCGGCATAGCCATCCCGTTCCGGGGTCTTCACCTGGGTCACATAGCATGGCCCTGCTTGGATGACCGTCACCGGGATAACTTCGCCCTTTTCACTAAAAATCTGGCTCATTCCCAGCTTCTTGCCCAGAATTCCTCGCATCGTTCTTCCTCAACAGGGAGGGGACTGTCCAGCTGCCAGATCGCTGCATCATCCCCAGCCCCGCCCTCCTTTCTGTTCGCACTCAAAACAGCGCCGATTGGCACATTTCAACAACCAGATTCGCAACCGCCAAACGGGATCAAAACTCACTTAATCTCAACATCAACACCGGCAGGCAGATTCAGGCGTACCAGCGCATCAATAGTTTTCGAGCTGGGTTCGACCACGTCGATCAGACGCTTGTGCGTACGGATCTCGAACTGCTCGCGCGAATCTTTGTCAATAAAAGGTGAACGAATGACAGTAAATCGTTCGATTCGCGTCGGCAAGGGCACCGGCCCCACCACAATGGCGCCTGTGCGCTCCGCAGCATCTACGATCTGCCGCACGGACTGATCCAAAACACGGTGATCGTATGCCTTTAAACGAATGCGTATCTTTTGCTTGGCCATACCTCTGTCCTTCGCCTACCTAATGTTAATGCCTCTAATTTATGAAATGGGCTCGGAAAGAAGTCGCGAACCCGCTTTATTCCAAGATCTTGGTGATGACTCCAGCGCCTACGGTACGACCCCCTTCGCGAATGGCAAACCGGCTGCCGGCCTCCAGCGCCACCGGCACAATCAAGTCCACCCGCAACTGCACGTTGTCCCCAGGCATCACCATCTCCATCCCTTCCGGCAGGGTCACCGTCCCCGTCACATCCATCGTCCGAATGTAAAACTGCGGCCGATAGCCCGAGAAGAACGGCGTGTGCCGCCCCCCTTCCTCCTTGCGCAACACGTACACCTTGCTCTCAAACGCCTTGTGCGGCGTGATGCTCCCCGGCTTCGCCAACACCATCCCACGCTCCACCTCGTCCCGGTCGATGCCGCGCAGCAGGCAGCCCACATTGTCCCCCGCCTGCCCTTCGTCCAGCACCTTGCGGAACATCTCCACACCCGTCACCACCGTCTTGCGCGTCTCGCGCAAACCCACAATCTCCACCTCATCGCCTACGCGCACCACCCCACGCTCAATCCGGCCTGTCACCACCGTCCCTCGCCCCTTGATCGAGAACACATCCTCGATCGGCATCAGGAACGGCTTGTCAATCTCGCGCTGCGGCGTCGGAATGTACTCATCCACCGCCTTCAGCAACTCCCAGATACACTGATACTCCGGCGCATTCGGATCCGTGCTCGACGACTCCAACGCCTTCAACGCACTCCCGCGCACAATCGGGATCTCATCCCCCGGAAACTCATACTTGCTCAACAACTCCCGCAACTCCAACTCCACCAGTTCCAACAATTCCTCATCGTCCATCATGTCCACTTTGTTCAGAAACACCACCATCGCCGGCACTTCCACCTGCCGCGCCAGCAAAATGTGCTCCCGCGTCTGCGGCATCGGACCATCCGGCGCACTCACCACCAGGATCGCCCCGTCCATCTGCGCCGCGCCCGTGATCATGTTCTTGATATAGTCCGCGTGCCCCGGACAGTCCACGTGCGCATAGTGCCGCTTCTCCGTCTGATACTCCACGTGCGCGATCGCAATCGTGATGCCCCGCGCCTTCTCCTCCGGCGCGTTGTCGATCGAATCAAACGGCCGGTAGGTGGCCAATCCCTTCATCGCCAACACTTTCGTGATCGCCGCCGTCAACGTCGTCTTCCCGTGGTCCACGTGCCCAATCGTCCCCACGTTCACATGCGGCTTATCCCGGACAAATTTCTCCTTCGCCATGGATAACATCCTCCTATAAGTTCATAATGTAGGCAAAACTCTATTATTATAACCTCTACTTGCCGTTCTCGCAAATTTGCGACCAACTCCGTAAAACTTAACGGCGCACCCCTCCGGGCACTATCTGCTGCATCAGCGCTTCCGTGACCTGATCGTAGTGGCTAAACTCCATCACGAAGGTGCCCCGCCCTTGGGTCATCGAACGCAAGTCTGTCGCATAACCGAACATCTGCGCCAACGGCACCAGTGCCCGAATCGCTTGCATTCCCAGGCCACGCGGCTCCATGCTCTCGATCGTTCCGCGTCGCGACGAGATATCCCCCACGACATCACCGGTGAACTGCTCCGGAACAACCACCTCGAGCTTCATCACCGGCTCCAGCAATACCGGTCCTGCTTCCTGAACCGCTTCTTTCAACGCTATCGAACCGGCAACCTTGAATGCCATCTCGGACGAATCCACTTCGTGATATGATCCACCCACGACGATGGCCTTCAGATCGATGATAGGATAACCCGCCAAAACCCCGCTTTCCAGAGCGCTGCGGACCCCCTGTTCGACGGCAGGGATGAACTCTTTGGGAATGCTGCCTCCCACCGTCCGATCCTCAAATTGGAAACCACCCCCTTTTGGCAAGGGTTCTACAAGCAATTCCACATCTCCATATTGACCCCGCCCACCTGTCTGGCGGATAAACCGTCCACGTCCCCGAGCAGGTCGGGTGATCGTCTCTCGATAAGCCACTTGAGGGCGCCCCACCTTGGCCATCACCCGGAATTCACGCATCATACGGGTGACCAACACTTCGAGGTGCAGCTCCCCCATGCCCGAGATCAGCGTCTGGCCGGTATTCTCATCTACCTTCACCCGGAAGGTTGGATCCTCTTCCGCCAGCTTCTTAAGCGCATCGATCATTTTCTCCTGGTCCGCTTTGGTTTTGGGTTCAATGGCGACCGAGATGACCGGCTCCGGGAACTTAATGTCTTCCAAAATGACCGGTCGCCCTGGATCGCACAGGGTATCCCCAGTGAAGGTGTTCTTAAGACCCAAAATTGCCCCAATATCGCCTGCCGAGAGCGACTCGATCTCCTGACGCTGGTTAGCGTGCATCTGGAGCAGACGACCGACCCGTTCTCTGACACCTCGGGTTGCGTTATACGTATTTGCCCCATTGTGTATTGTACCTGAATAGACGCGGACGTAAGCCAACCGTCCCACATAGGGGTCAGTCACGATCTTGAATGCCAATGCCGCGAAGGGTGCTCTGGGATCGGCCGGACATTCGACTGGTTTGCCAGACTTTGGATCGGTGCCTACGATAGCCGGTATATCCAGGGGCGAGGGCAAATAGTCGATTACCGCATCCAACAGTGGTTGGATACCCTTATTGCGCAACGCCGAGCCACACAAAACCGGCACCAACTTCCCTTGTAGCGTAGCGGCCCGTAGTGCCGCACGCAACTCTTCCGAGGAGATCTCCTCCTCCAACAGAAACTTCTCGGTGAGCGCTTCGCTGACTTCCGTCTCTGCCACCTGCTCGATCAGCTGACGACGCAGAAGTGCCGCCTCATCGCGTAACTCTGTGGGTATCTCATCTGAGACGATCATTTCCGTGCCCAGTTCATCTCGATAGGTGATCGATTTCATACCCACCAAATCGACGACCCCAACGAAAGCAGCTTCGATCCCGATGGGCAGTTGCACCAATGCCGGCCGTGCATGCAGCCGTTGTATGATCATCTGTACGGTACGGTTCAGATCAGCTCCCACGCGGTCCATTTTGTTGATAAAGCAAATGCGCGGCACGTGAAAGCGATCTGCCTGTCGCCACACCGTCTCTGATTGAGGCTCGACGCCGCTGACGGCATCGAAGATGACCACACCACCATCCAGGACACGCAGCGAACGCTGCACTTCGGCCGTGAAGTCAATATGCCCGGGTGTATCGATCAAGTTAATTTGATGGTCACGCCAGAAACAGGTCGTAGCAGCGGCCGTAATGGTGATCCCACGTTCCCGTTCCTGCTCCATCCAATCCATGGTGGCTGTGCCCTCGTGAACTTCCCCCATGCGGTGGATCTTTTGGGTATAGAAAAGGATACGCTCCGATGCCGTGGTCTTTCCAGCATCGATGTGCGCAATAA
>Ga0308395_1001856_pt1 | contig 12966 bp, 11 predicted proteins | sample Hotspr20SampleP4_FD_202097 | JGI IMG/M metagenome (GOLD analysis project Ga0308395, IMG submission 202097) | Hot spring phototrophic mat microbial communities from Mushroom Spring, Yellowstone National Park, Wyoming, United States - 20050930_P4 ...
GCGCCGTGTCATTTAGTTCTTCTACCCAGACCCTTATGGAGTGGGGCGTTTTTCCCAATCCCGTTCGGGGCCAATCAGCCATCTCCTTCTGGGGTCTGCCTCCACAGACCACCATCTCCATCCTCACACCCAGCGGCAACCTCTGCACCCGCCTCCGCATTTCCCCCCAAGACCCCCTCCCTTCCTGGAACCTCCAAGACCTCACCGGCAAACGCCTCCAACCCGGCCTCTACCTGATCTTAGTAGAATACGAAGGCCAGAAAGTCTGGGAAAAGCTCTACATAGAAGAGTAAGCACCCCTCCTTCTGTGCCGGGATATAAAACAGCTGGCGTACATAAGCAGCGCCTTTTGGTGCTGCATAGCCCCGAGCATCCAGCATCCCCGCTGAAAACTATCTCCTCGGTGCTCTCCATGGTTCTACCAATCAATGTCCCTCATGGGGCTATGCAGTCTCCGAGCTTGCCGAGAACTTATCCAGAAAAGTCCCCTCCTCTTGGTACGAGTTTTGCCCTTTCTTCATCGTTATGCTCACGCGTATCGTCCTGATGATTGGGGCACTGAGCTTCGGCTTCGCCCAAATTTCCGACAAACAAGCCAAGAAGGAAATCCAAAGTAAAGCCGTCAAACAGGCCCGTAAGGAAGCCCAGAAATTCAAAAAACAAGGCTATGATGTCACCCCTGGCTCCCTCCCCATGGAAAAGCAGCTGGAATACACCTGGATCAGACTTTACCAGCGGGATGAAAAAGGCCAGCCGCTCTTCCTCAGTGCCGATGGAAATGCTGTCGCCCAGACCCGCACCGCTGCCGAAATGCAGGCCCTCGAAGCTGCCAAACTCAACCTCGCCGGCCAGTTAGAAACCTTCATCCGCGCCATTATCGAGGCCAACATCGCCAACGCCCAGCTCTCCACCGAAGAAGCCGCCTCCGTGACCGAATTCCTCACCGCTGCTAAAAACGTCATCGTTACCTCCATCTCCCAAGTAGACCCCGCCTTCAAAATCTACCGAAACCTTCCCAACCAGCACGTGGAGGTCAATCTCAAAATCCTCGTCAGCCGCGATCAAGTCATGCAAGAGGCCAAAAAACGCGTCCGGGAAGAGCTTCGTGAGCGCCTCAAAGGCCTCCAGGAAAAAGTGGATAAGCTTCTGCCCCTTCAATGAGGTGGGCTCTGCCCTTTATCCTACTCTCGCTGGGGGCATCCCTCAGCGCCCAGGAGAAAATCGTCTCGGGTAGCGCCACAGTCGAACTTCTGCCAGGGTGGTCCATCGAACGGGCCCAGCGACAGGCCTACCAGCTCGCCATTCTCAATGCTCTCCAAACAAACTTCCCCTCCCACATCGCGCAGGCCAGCAAGTACATCCTTCAGAATCGTACAACTGGCTCCACCGCTTCCACCCAGACCTACTTTTACCTGACAAGTGACCAGTACATCGGCGCTGAGTGGCTGCAAACCACCAGTATCCGTTACGAGACCTCCCACGAGAAGGGAACCTGGTACATCACCTGCAAAGTCAAAGGGCGGGCCCGTCCGCGCACCGAGCCGCCCCTCCCTCTGGACATCCGGCCCCTGCGATGCCAGGATACCGCCTGCTTCACCCTGGATTTCAAAGATGGCGACCCCCTCTACCTCTACTTCCGCACACCGGTAGCCGGCTACCTGCAAATATTCTGGGAAGATAGCGGCTACGTTTATCGACTTTTGCCTTATCAGAACTCCCGTTTGCAGGCTTTTTCAGTTCGGCCAGACACGACCTATCTCTTCTTTGCCCCCGCTACGCAAAATCGCACAGAAGCCTTCTGGACGGATGAACTGACTCTCACTGCTGAGGCCCCCGAAGTCCTTCATCGGCTTTACGTGCTCTTTTCTCCGCATCCGTTGGCAGCCCCCCCCGAGAAATATGATCCCCAGCGCGGCTTCCATCTTATCCCTTTGGATGCCTTTCACGACTGGCTCCTAAGCGAACGGCTCCGAAACGACAAGCTTTCCCTGCGCCTCTTAGACATTAGCGTCCGAAAATGAGATTGCGCATCCTTCTTTTAGTAGGGCTCTTCTGGGCTCAACCGTACAAAGATTTAGAGGGGCACACGGGGCCCGTCAATGCCATTGCCTTTACACCCGATAGCCGCTACTTGGTCTCAGCGGGCAGTGATCGTCAGGTTATTCTATGGTCTATACCTTATGGATCGCTGATTGGCCGCCTTTCTGGCCGCAAGCAGGGCCGTCAGACTCTTCAACCTCCCCAGGCCAGCGTGAATGCGCTTGCTCTTAATCCCCAGCCGACGGACTCTCTTATTCATCCGTTCTGGGCTGCCTCCAGTGACGGCAACCTCTATGAGATAGAGTTGATTAAGCCTTCGAAGGCTGACGGAGGAGGGCTTCTGCTTAAGCGGGTCGTCCCGCTTTCTCGCCGTCTCTCTAAAACCGGCCTCCCGCTCTATTGGGAGAGTTTGGTCCTCCATCCGAGAAAGGCTCTGGCTTATGTCCTGAGTCGTTTTGGCACTCTCGCTACTTGGGACTGGGAAGAAGACTGGCTTCAGACTTTTCGGGATACGGCGGAGGTCTCTTATGCGTTGGCCATGCCAAGCCACGCCAAGGCACTTTATCTCGGTAGTGGCAGTGGGGCTATTTATGTCTTGGAGCCCAATGAGCTTTCTATTCAGAAAGTTCTGCGGGGGCATCGGGAAGGCGTGCGAGGCCTGGCCTTCAGTTACGATGACCGACTCTTAGCGAGTGCGGGCTTGGACGGTAAAGTCATGATTTGGCAAATGCCCGAGGGACTCCGCATTCGCACGCTGGAAGGCCATCAGGATGGCGTACGAGCCGTGGCGTTTAGTCCAGATGGGCGCTACCTCGCAAGTGGTGGCAGAGACGGCCTTGTTATCATCTGGAATGTCGCCCTTGGCACCCGCGAAAAAATCATTGATCTGGGCACGCCCCTGTGGTGCGTTGCTTTCAGCCCCAATGGTCAGTACCTCGTGGCCGGCGGCAATGACGGCCTCCTCCGCCTGTGGCGAATTGACCAGCTTGGCATTCGCCCAGCCCAAATCCTGGCCGATCGGGATGAGCTTTATCGCCCCCCCGTTGAGCTGGAAGATAACGTCCCTGTTTGCACCCAACCGAAACCTTACCGCTACGCCTACATCATCGGCAACGAAGACTACCGTACGTACCAGCCCACCTTCACCCCGGCGATGAATGTGCCCTACGCTATCCGGGATGCCTACGCCTTCCGCATGTACGCCGAGCAGGTTTTGGGCATCCCCCCCCAAAATATCGTCTTTCTCCAGAATGCCACCGCCTCCCAGATGCGTCGGGAGCTCGAAAAGCTCCTTATCCTCGCCCAAGCCAGCAAGGGGCAGGCAGAAATATTTTTCTACTATGCGGGGCATGGCGTCCCACATCCCGACACGAAGGAGAGCTATCTTCTGCCTGTGGATGCTTCTCCCCGGCAGGTGCAGGAGGGGGGCATTCGGGTGACCGACCTGGTGCGGCAGCTCGGGACAAGTGGTGCCCGCCGCGTGTGGATGGTCCTGGATGCGTGCTTTAGCGGGGGGGCCCGCCATGAAAGCCCTCTCGCCAGCCGAGGCATTCGCATCCGCCCGAAACCCATCCAGCTTCAAGGGCCTGTCGTCATCCTCGCCGCTTCCAGCGCCGACCAGGAGTCCCTCCCCTACCACCAGGCGCAGCATGGCCTCTTCACCTACTTCCTCCTCAAAACCCTCAAAGAGTCCTGCACGCGCCTCCCCCTCCAGGATTTTCACGAAAAAGTCCGCATTGAAACTGCCCGCTATAGCCTCCTCCTGCACGAGAAGCTCCAAGAACCCTCCCTCCTTGTTAGTCCAGACCTTCCCGCAGAGGCCCTCGGGGAAACCTGGTAAGACCTTACCTTTGACCAGTGCTCAAAAAGCGCCTCTGGAGAGGAGTCATGGGACTCCTGACAATACTCGCCCTCCTCTCGCTTCTCCTCCCGCAGGTTCGGATAGTAGTATGGGAAGGCGAGCAGCAGCGCCTCTTGTATCTCTGGGGGGGACATGGAGCCCTGGGGAGCGATGTGAGCGGGGTAGCCTACATCTTAGCCGCGCTGATGGGAATAATTGCCGCCCTTCTCATGATAGGCGGCCTGCGCGACCTTCAAAAGGAAAACCCCCGGGCCATCGCTCGCTTCAACTGGGCTGCGCTATTCCTTGCGATTGAGCTGGTATTTCTTCTGGGGATTGCGGAAGAGGTAATTACGGACCTACGGGTGCAGCACCTGCATGCCGACAGCTATGCGAGCTGGGGAGGCGGCATAGCTGAGTTTCTCCTCTTCGCCCTCCTTTTCGTGCCAGGCTGGGTGAAAAAGGCCTACTTCCCGAAGGTAGAGTCATCGGCCGCTTGAAGGCTGTACAAACTCCGATAGGAAAAATCTTAGCCGATCCGCTGGCCCACCGCGATCCTATCGTTTAGTGAGGGCTAATGGGACCTGGCCAGGCGGCTCCACTGACTAAATAGCCACTCGTACCTTTGTCGCATGGGCGTACTCGTCTTGGGTGCTACGGCGGGCATGATTGCATCCACCCTCCACAAATGGGCCCAGGAAGGCCAAAAACTCTATCTCGTAGGGCGCCAGGCCGAAAAGCTTCACGCTATCGCCAGCGACCTTCAAATCCGTTACGGCACCCAAGTAGAGACCTACCAGGTAGATGTGGATGTGCCTGGCGCTATAGCCGCCTGGTGGGAGCAGTTTCTTGCGCAGGGGCCCACCTTTGAGAAGGCCCTCATTGCATGGGGGTACTTAGGGGATGAAGACCGGGCGAGACGAGACGATGCGGAGGTGGAAACCATCATCCGGCGCAACTACACGTCGGTCGTTTTAGCGGCGGGCCGGATCGCTGCCTATCTGGCCGAGCGGGGCGGCGGGGTGATCGGGATTATCTCTTCGGTGGCAGGGATACGCGGCCGAGCTAAAAACTATCACTACGGTAGCGCCAAGGCCGCCCTCATCGCCTATGCCTCTGGTCTACGGGCCTACTATTGGGAAAAAGGCGTACGGGTGGTTACCATTCTCCCGGGCTTCGTAGATACGCCCATGGTGGCGGGGCTGGACCTCCCTCGGCCGCTGGTTACGTCCGCACAGCGGGCAGGCCATCTCCTCTACAGGGCCATGAAGAAATCCCCGGCAGTGGCTTATGTGCCAGGCTACTGGCGGTGGATTATGCTGGTGATCCGGCTTTTGCCGGAGAGCATATTCAGGCGCTTACGAGGTTAGACAGCGTCTGGGAAAGCTGCTCGTGGAGATTGGGCAGGGTGGCTACCTTTCCCACAGCAATTTCAGCGTGGCCGCCGCCCTTCCCCCCCAGGGGTTCTATAAGCGTTTTCAGGAGGGTCTGGGCATTTTTCGGGGCGGCGATGCCTATGAGGGTTTGCTGGTCTTCGGGCTGATACAAGATAAATGTATGCTCGGGAGCTACCTTTCGCAGGGCGCTGAGGAAGTCCTTCAGGCCCGTGCTGGCGGGGAGCTGAATAGCTTTCAGGACGGGGGTGCCGGACGTAGGGAGGGACCAGGTTTGCACCAGGGTGCGCGCATAGATCAAAAGCCAGTCGGCAAGGGCCTTCTCGTAGGTTTCTTTTTCGGCAAGGAGTTTATCCAGCGTGGAGACTGGATTAGGGGCGTTTTTTAGGCGCTGCCGCAGGGCACGTAGCTCGACAAGCTGACTATCCACCCAACTCAGAAAAGCCGGTCCTGCCACCGCTTCAATCCGACGCACTCCTGCCGCCACCGCACTCTCCGATAAAATCCGGAAGTAACGTAGCTGCAGGGTATTTTCTACATGGGTGCCGCCACATAGCTCGCGGGAGAACTTCCCCCCAAACTCAATTACCCGCACCTTATCGCCATACTTTTCGCCAAAAAGCGCCATTGCCCCCATCTTGATGGCCTCTTCATAAGGGATATCCCGGTATTCTTTTCTGCGCAGGCCGGCGGCAATGCGGCTATTGACGATATTTTCTATTTGAGCAAGCTCCTCCTCGGAGAGTTTCATGGGGTGGGTGAAGTCAAATCGGAGTTTATCTGGGGCGACCAGGGAGCCATTTTGGCGGGCATGCGGACCCAGGGTATCCCGTAATGCCGCATGGAGTAGGTGCGTAGCTGTATGGTGAATGGTCACCGCTTCCCGCCGAGGGATGTCTATGACGGCGTGCCATTCGCCTTCGGGATCGCGGGGTAAAGCTTCCACTACGTGAATGATGGTATCCAACTCCTTGTAGACGTGTGTAACAGCGATTTTCTGGTGGCCTTTGCGGAGGTAACCCGTATCGCTGATTTGACCCCCGCCTTCAGGGTAAAAAGGCGTCTCCCGCAGGATGATGTGATAATGCGTTTTGCCGCCTTCTTTCACTTCGCGCATGCGGATGATAGCGGTACGCACCTCGTATATGTCATACCCTACAAAGTGAGAATGTTCGCCATCGGAAAGCTCTACCCAATCTCCGAAATGTTTCTGGGTAGCTTGGCGGCTGCGGGCTTTTTGCGCCTCTAAGGCTTTCTCAAAGCCCGTTTGATCTACGGAGAGGCCTTTTTCTCGGGCGATTAGATTAGTCAGGTCTATCGGAAAACCGTAGGTGTCATACAGCTCAAAGGCGATTTCGCCGGGGATGACGGTATGGGTGGGGTGGTTCTGAAGGAACGTCTCTAAGCGGCTCAGCCCCCGTTCTAAGGTGTGTAGGAAAGACTCTTCTTCGCCTTCTAAGATGCGGGCGATGGCGGAGGCGTTTTGATGCACTTCGGGGAAAATATCCTGATACAGCTGGCTGAGAGGCTGAACGAGCTGGTGAAGGAACGGCCGGCGCTGGTGGAGATACTGGTGGCCGTAGCGGATAGCCCGCCTGAGAAGCCGCCGAATCACATAGCCTGCCCCCGTATTGGAGGGAAGCTGGCCATCTGCGATCGCAAAAGTAATCGCCCGAATATGGTCGCATACCACCCGAATCGCCACATCCTGTTGAGAAGATTGCCCGTACGGAATCCCGGTTAGTTTTTCGAGTTCGGCGCGAAGGGTCTGGAAAATATCTATGTCATAGGTGGCTGTTTTGCCCTGGAGGACCATAGCCAGGCGTTCTAAGCCCATGCCGGTGTCCACGCTGGGGAAAGGCAGCGTTTCCAGAGAGCCGTCGGCCCGGCGGTTGTACTGGATGAAGACGAGGTTCCAAAGTTCAATCACGAGGGGGTTGCCGCTATTGAGGAGGGGGGTGGCGAGGTCGGTGGGGTTAGGGCGGAGGTCTATGTGGATTTCGGTGCATGGGCCACAGGGGCCGGTGTCGCCCATTTCCCAGAAGTTGTCTTTGCGGCCAAAGAAGCGAATGCGCTCCTCCGGGACAAGCTGACGCCAGATGTCGTAAGTTTCCATGTCTTTGGGGAGGTGCCATTCCGCATCGCCGCCGAAGACGGTGATGTAGAGTCTGTCGGGGGGGAGCTTGTAAACCTGCGTCAGGAGCTCCCAAGCCCAGGCAATAGCTTCTTTTTTGAAGTAGTCGCCGAAAGACCAGTTGCCCAGCATCTCAAAGAAGGTGTGGTGGTAGGTGTCGTGGCCGACTTCTTCCAGGTCGTTGTGTTTTCCGGAGACGCGCAGGCATTTCTGGGTGTCGGCGATGCGCGGGGCGGGCGGCTGACGCAGCCCCATAAAGATGTCTTTGAAGGGGTTCATGCCAGCATTGACGAAAAAGAGGGTGGGGTCGTTGCGGTTTACGAGGGGAGCGGAAGGAACGATCAAATGCCCCCGCGCAGCAAAAAAGTCCAGAAAAGCCTGACGGGCTTGTGCCGTAGTCATGAGAGCAAAGGTAACGAAAGCCAAGGGCAGGCTGTATAAGTACTTTTCTCCCTATATTTGCGGCTGAAATGCAAAAGGGTTTGACTCTGCTTCTGCTCATTGCGCTTGGCTGGGCGCAATCTGCCAAAGTGAAAAAGCTCCTGGCTCAGGCAGACAAAGAGTACTATACCTTCCGCAATCCCGAGAAAGCCGCTGAACTGTACAAACAGGTTCTCCAAAACGACCCTCGAAATCAATACGCTGCCTATCGCTTGGCCCGCTGCTACTGGTACACCAATGAAACGGAACGGGCCGTGGAGTACTACCAGAAAGCCTTGGAGATCAATGCCGATGTCAACGATACCATCTACCTGGACTTGGGGATAGCCCAGAAAAAGCTTGGCCGCTACGAGGAAGCCAAAACGTCCCTCCAAGAGTTTCTCAAGCGCCACAAGACCCAGGATATTCTGCGTAAGCAGGCCGAGATAGAGCTGGAAGGCTGTAACCTTGCTCAGCAGCTGCTGTCTCAGAAGCCGGACTATGAGCTGGTAGTCCTAAACATCAACTCCCCCGCCAGTGATTATGCGCCTACGCTCTTTGTTGTGAAAACCGATAGTTTTTTGATCTTCACCAGCCACCGGATGGGCAATCAGGGCAAAGCACGCTATCCTGAGTATGGCGAGCCCATGTATTCCGACCTGTGGGTGGTGCAAGTCAAGAATGACACGCTCTTCACTGGGAAAACCGGCAAGCCCCAGAACCTGGGCAAAAAGATTAATACCCCAGCCAATGACGGTTCAGCGGTGATCGCCCCGGATGGGCTGACTATGTATTATACCATCTGCGGCGAAGGCCAGTATCAGAAAAAATGGGGCTGTAGCATCTATCAGAGCACCTTTGACCCGCAAAAGAAAGAGTGGGGTCCCTTTGAAAAAATAGAAGCCCTCGCTGGCAAGCGCGAAGTGGTCACTAACTCAAAAGGCAAGAAAAAGTTGGTGCCCACATACGATGCGCAGCCGACCCTCTCGCCGGATGGGAATATCATGTACTTTGTCTCGGACCGGGATGGGGGTTTAGGCGGCACAGACATCTGGTACGCCCAAAAGGTCGGCAAGGAGTGGAGCGCCCCCGTCCATGCGGGAAAAATCATCAATACGCCCTTCAATGAGATTTATCCCCACGTCGGGCGGGATGGGAAGACGCTGTACTTTGCTTCGGATGGGCATCCGGGATTAGGGGGATATGATATTTTCCGGTCGGAAGGGCGTCTGGCTACCTGGTCCCCTCCCCAAAACCTCGGCGTCCCCATCAACTCTTCCTATGACGACTTTTCCCTCTTCTGGACTAAGCAGGATACGGCGGGCTATCTAGCGTCTAATCGGCCGGGTGGACGGGGCCGCGACGATATTTACTTTGTCAAGCGTATCATCCGGCCTGTGATAGAGCTGGCGGTGCACGGGACTGTGCGGGATGCTGCTACTAAGCTCCCGATTCCCTTCGCTACGGTGACGCTTTACGAAATGAAGGGAGGTCAGCTCATCCCGCTGGACACCTTTAATACTGACCAGAGTGCACAATATCGCTTTGCCCTCCAGCCAGGCAAAGACTATAAGCTCATCGGTAACGCCCCCGAATATCTGGCTAATGAAGTCCAGGTCTCCACTCGGGATGCTACAAAGTCTATGGACCTGGAAGCGGACATAGATATTTATCTCGACCGCATCGAGATAGCGCGGCCGATCGTTTTGCAGAATATCTACTTTGACTTTGACAAGTATGATATCCGGGCGGATGCGGCGCCGGAGCTGGATCGGCTGGCGGTCCTCTTAGAGCGCAACCCCACCCTGCGCATCTTGATTGGTGCGCACACAGACACCAACGGCAGTGAGGCGTATAACATCAAACTTTCCAATAACCGGGCCAAGGCAGTGGTGAACTATCTCAAGCAGAAGGGCATTGATCCGAAGCGGCTTACATGGATAGGTTATGGGGAGTCACAGCCACTTATTTATCCGGAGCTATCGGACGCGGATGAGCAGGCGAATCGGCGGGCAGAATTCCGGATTATGAGTATTGACCAAGCGCGGGCGGAGCGGTGAAGGGGGCTTCTGCGCTGGCAAACGCCAGAGGAAAGTCCGGGCACCTGGGGGTAGGCGGTCCTTCGCAAGAAGGAGCTGACGGCCGCAAGGTCGTCTGACGGATAGGGCCACAGAAACCACACCGCCCCACGTGGGGTTCGGGTGAAACCGGAGGGTAAAAGCCTCCGCATGGGTAACCCCCCGCCGGTGCAAGGCCAAGTAGCCGGCGATGACCACCCCCATAGCCGGCGGGTAGGCCGCTCAGAGAAATGCAGAAGTAGAAACAGAACCCGGCTTACCACCCACCCCGCTCCGCATCCGCCCTCCATATTGTATCTTTGCCTCATGGCAATCCATATACTGTCAGATATCCTCAAGGAGGCCTCAGAGAAGTACCCCCGTCCAGACTGTATCGCTGGAAAAGCCCACGGCAAATGGGTCACCTATAGCACCGAAGAGGTCTCCCGTAAAGCCCAGACTGTGGCCCGCGCGCTCCTTCACCTGGGCCTCAAGAAAGGCGACCGCATCGCCCTCGTTTCCAACAACCGCCCTGAATGGAACTTTGTAGACCTGGGGGCTGTTTCCATAGGCGTCATCGTCGTGCCCCTCTATGCTAACTCCATCGCCAAAGACTATGAGTATGTCATCAACCACGCCGAATGCCGCCTTCTTTTCTCCGCTGGCGGCGACATCTATCAGAAACTAAAAAGCATCCTGCCTAACTGCCCTTCCGTAGAAAAAGTCTACACCTTTGACCCTGAGGAAGGGGTAGAACAATTTGACCAGTTCTTAGCGCTTGGTGAGGCTAACCCCATAGACCTCACACCTTATACGCAGGCCATCAAGCCTGAGGACTGGGCGACGTTTCTATACACTTCGGGTACGACGGGCTTGCCAAAGGGGGTCATCCTCACGCACCACAATATCGTCTCCAATGTACTTACTGTGCGTTCGCTCAATCTCATTCCGCGCAGTACAGGGGCAGAGCGGCTTCGAGCGCTGTCATTTTTGCCACTCAATCACAGCTTTGAGCGGATGGTCTTTTACACGTATCTGGCGATGGACATAGGGGTGTATTACGCCGAGAGCCTGGATGCCATCGCAGCGAACCTACGGGAGGTTCGGCCTCATGTCTTTACTTCGGTACCCCGGCTTTTAGAGAAAGTGTATGAGCGCATCATGGCCACGGGGCAGACGCTCACCGGCCTCAAGCGAAAGCTCTTTTTCTGGGCGATGGACCTGGTGAAAGACTATGAGCCGGAAAAGGCAGACAGCTATCCCTTGACGTATAAACTTCAGCTGGCCGTAGCCCGCAAACTGATATTTAGCAAGTGGCGGGAAGCTTTAGGAGGCAATGTAGGGGTGATTGTGACGGGTGCGGCGGCTTTGCCTAAGCACCTTGGTCGCATCTTCTGGGGGGCTGGCATCCCCATCATGGAAGGGTACGGCCTGACTGAAACTTCCCCAGTTATTTCTGTAAATACCTTCGATGCATTTCGGGTGGGGACGGTAGGGCGTCCCATACCGGGTGTGCAGGTGCGCATAGAGCCCTTAGAAGGCTATCCCGAAGGCGAAGGCGAAATCACCGTCAAAGGCCCCAATGTCATGGTGGGTTACTATAAGAACACCGAGGCCACCGCCGAAGTGATTAAGGATGGCTGGTTTTATACGGGCGATATCGGCCGCTTGGATAAAGATGGCTTCCTCGCTATCACCGACCGCAAAAAGGAAATTTTCAAGACTGCCGGCGGGAAGTACATTGCGCCGCAGCCCCTTGAGAATAAGCTCAAAAGCTCGCTCTACATTGAGCAGGCGATGGTCTTTGGGGAATACCGGAAGTTTCCCGCGGCGCTGCTGGTGCCCAACTTTGCCAACTTGGAAAAGTGGGCGCGGGAAAATGGCATTGACGTGACGAGCCGGGAAGCCCTCGTGCATCACCCCGACGTAATCGCCCTCATCCAGCGGGAGGTGGATAAGGTCAATGAAGAGTTTTCCCAATATGAGCGGGTGAAGAAGTTCATTTTGCTTACGAAAGAGTGGACGATTGAAGGGGGGGAGCTGACACCGACATTGAAACTGAAGCGTCGCATCCTTTTAGAGCGCTACAGGGATGCGATAGAGGCCCTGTATGCCGAAGCCGAAAAAAACCCCACCGCCTAAGGCGTGGATGGTTTATCTGACCCTCTCCACGGAGCTGATAGCGATTCTGGGAATATGGGGTGTGCTGGGATACCTACTGGATAGGTATGCTGGTACAAAGCCGTGGGGCCTTTTAGGGGGGCTTCTGCTGGGAGTAGGGCATGTACTGTGGCGAATTTTCCGGCTATAAAATGAGAAAAGGCTACTGGATTATGGGGGCGTTGGTGGCAGGCGGCACTATTCTCCATGTCTTATTATGGTCAGTCTTTCCGGATGCGAGGACTGCTCTGGCGGCGCTTCTGATGTGGGTGATTTTAGGGGTGGGGCATATTTTTATTTATACTTTGCAGAGCCGGGGGGACAAGGTGCTGGCGAAGGCCGTGGTGGTGCCGGCGCTTATTCGGCTGGTGGTTTTGCCGATGATGCTGGTTGGGCTGGTTATGGCGTTTGACCCGCATGTGAAGACATTTTTGGTGCTGTTCGTAGGAGAGGTCTTTTTATTCATGGGGTTGGAGCTGGGGCTGGTGTATAGCGGTCAGAGACCCCCAGCTTCTTCGTAACTTGCGCCCCGCATGAGACGGTGGTTTGTTGCCCTCCTCCCGCTGGCCCTTGCCTGGGCGCGTATGGAAAACGAAGAGGTTCCCACTAGCTTCATCTTGGAGCACGTGAAGGATAGCTACGACTGGCACATTACGGACATCCCCTGGGGACGAAATCCCGATGGCTCCCGGCATTATATTGCCATATCGATTCCGCTGCCGCGCATTTTGTACCATCCGCAGCGGGGGTTGTCGGTCTTTTTTGTGCACGGACACACGGAGGCCGAAATCAAAGCAGACTTAGAAAAGCACGGCTACACCTTAGGAGCGGATGGCAAAATAGCCGCCATAGATTGCCAGCCGATACTGGACTTGTCGCTCACGAAGACGGCGTTTCAGCTTTTGCTGGTGGGGATGCTCC
>Ga0308395_1001857_pt1 | contig 12961 bp, 11 predicted proteins | sample Hotspr20SampleP4_FD_202097 | JGI IMG/M metagenome (GOLD analysis project Ga0308395, IMG submission 202097) | Hot spring phototrophic mat microbial communities from Mushroom Spring, Yellowstone National Park, Wyoming, United States - 20050930_P4 ...
CTGCTTGTCCCCCGGCCCGCGGGGGGACTACCGGGGGGGAAGACCCGACCGTATCCCCTCCCCAGCCCTCCCCGTACGCGGGGAGGGAGTCCACTTGTCCCCCTGCGTGCGAGGGGACTACAGGGGGAGCTGCCACCTTCCACACCCGCGTCCCCTTGCGCACACAGAAAAAGTCCGCCACTAAATCACCCTCGTTGGAAGAAGCAAGAATTATACGAGTGAGAAGTTGTTCAGGTTTCTGAGTGTCGTAATCAAGTCTCTCGTAAGATTGAGAATTTATTGGAGGGATATCTACCCATATGTCCTCTGCTGGATTCCCAAGAGACTCGTCCAAGTACCTTTTCAGTCTGGGCATCTTACCCGAAGTAAATACAATACGACCCTCCGCCATGGCTTGGTCAATTCTTTCCTGCGACCATATCCAGTGTTTTCCAGGAGGTGGCTTCAAAACCCTATCACCGAATCTACGGGGTGGACCTTCGCCTCTCTGCGTCAAATCACAGAGTTGATAACGACGACCCGTTCCTTCCTCAATATACTTGTAGTGCTTACGAATTCTTTCTGGAGACAACTCTGTATATTGGGGATTGAAGGTAAATGAAGACCCCTTAGTGTACACGAGAACTACATCGTGAACGTTACCAAAGCCCTTACTTTGAGCCTTAGAAGAGCGGACTTTTTGCCATATTATCTGATTTAACAGATTGTCGTAACCAAATATCTCATCCATAATAACTTTTACATAGTGAAGAACATTATATCCCAAATGCACATAAATACTCCCCCGTTCACTCAGCAACTCGCGCATCAGCGTCAGGCGTTCGTACATCATGTGGAGGTAGGAGTCGACACCTTTGCCCCAGGTGTCGCGGTAGGCGACGGCTTCCAGGATGGACTGCTCTTTCTGCACCTCGTCGCTGTCGTCGCCGATTTGGATTTTCATGGTGAAGTCTGCGCCGACATCGAAGGGCGGGTCGATGTAAATCAGGTCGATCTTGCCGCGAAACTCTTGCAGCAGGGACGCCATCACGAGTTTGTTGTCGCCCCAGATGAGCCTATTGCGAAAGTCGTCGCGGTGGTGCTGTTGGCGGAACGCGGTTTCGTCGAAGAGCGAGCCTTGCTGGTTCGCTTCGGCTTTGCGGACATCGCGGGGCACATCAATGGTCTCGATACGTTGCAGCGGCAGGGGCGTGGTAGGCAGCTTCACGGGGCGGCGGTTGCCGTACTCGTCGTACTTACCCTCCCAGACCAGTTCGGTCTTCATCTGCGAGAGGGGATGGGGGTTTTCGGATCCATAGGCCAAGGCCCTGGTAGGAGAAGTAGTACTTCTTTCCTGGCTCATGTAAGGACAAATATACAATGCACATGTGCTTCAAACCCTACCGCTACGCAGCCGTACCAGCAGGATAGCCCCTTTTCCTAAACTCCCGGATGCTCCAAAAGCCTCCTCTTAGCTCCAAATAGAATTCTACCCCCCCTCACCTCCTCCCAGAGCGCCGCCCTTAAACCTCACCCCCCTCAAGGCCCACTCAAAGGTTGGTATGCGTAACCTCATCGTAAGTCGTCTCAGCATGGGGCTGCTCCTTCTCGTGAGCGGCCTGTGGGTAGCCCAGGGCTGCCGAAAGAAAGAAAAAGCGTTTGACCCCACGGAGATTCGCGAAGCGGCCGGAGACCAATCCGCCGCCGAGGGAGAGTCCAACTTTATCGGAGATGTGGTGGACGAACAAGGGGAATACGGCCCTAATCGCCGAGTGGGAGGGGTAGACTCCACTTATCTCCCACGTTGTGCGCAGGTTTCCTACGACTCTACCCAGCGGCGCCTCACGATTGACTTCGGTTCTACCAACTGCCTTTGCCGAGACGGGGTGTACCGACGAGGGCGGATCTATGTAACTTTCTCGGGCCCGGTCTGGCCTGCCCCGGGTGCTTCGGCTTTGATTACTACGGACAGCTTCTATGTCAATGACAATCGCCACGATGTAGAAAAGGTGCTCGTCCATGTAGGTTTGAATAGTGCGGGGCATCGCATTCTCCGCGACACGGTTCGCCGCCACATAGTAACTACTCCCAATGGTACTATCCGGTGGAGCGCCACGCGCGAGTACCGGCAGACCCAAGGCCAAAACACCTGGATGCGCTGGGATGATGTGTGGTTCATTGGCGGAAGCGCACAAGGCACCTCCCGTCGCAATCGCCCCTTCACCACCCAAGTTACCGACTCCCTCATGGTCTTAGGTAACTGCATCTTTCGCGTGCCCGTCAAAGGGATCATCCAGCTCAATACGCAAAATCACACCGTCATTCTCAACTACGACCCCTACAACAACCAGGCCTGCGATCGCGTGGCCTCCGTCCAGGTGGATAATCAGGCCCCCGTCAATATCACGATTCGCTGACCCTCCAGACCATCTGAAAAACGCTGGCCGGCCATTCTTCCTGGCCGGCCTTCTTTTTTATAGCAGGCGATAATCCGATACGGCCAGAGGTCCTCGCACCACAAATCCTTCCCCCAGCGCTACTCCAATAAAGTGCCCCATTTCTCTCGCCCGCGCCTCTAAATGCGGAAAAAAGGTGGGCCTTGTCAGGTAGGACGCTGGTTCCAAGTCCCCCTCTTCTCGGAAAAACTGGCTTCGGTAGGCTGAGAGGAGGGTTAGTTTGGCCTCCCAGTAGGCAGAGATGTCTACCACGAGGCTGGGCATTTGCCATCGGTCTTGAATCATGAAGAGCACCTTATGGGGCCGATGGGGTGGATAGCGGGTGTGGATTTTTCGGAGGCCGCTCAGCCAGGCCGCGCGCTCTACGAGTCGCGCCGCTCGCCCATGGTCGGGATGCCGGTCTGCCAAGGCATTCGTAATCACGAGACGAGGACGATACCGCCGAATAAGGTCTATCAAAGTCTTGAGACTCTCCGGCGTTTCCGTGAAGAAACCATCCTCCCATCCTAAGCAGAGGCGGGCTATGGGTTTCAGGATATGGGCTGCTTTTTGTGCTTCTTGCCAGCGCAAGGCGGGAGAACCCCGCGTGCCTAACTGCCCTGCTGTCAGCTCTACCATGACCAGCTTAGCCCCCTCGGCACGCCAGCGCAAAAGCGTCCCCCCAGCCCCTAACTCCGCATCATCCGGGTGCGCTGTTATCGTCATCACATCCACGCCCACCTCGCAAAGGTAGCTTAGCTTTGCAGGGTGCGCTCAGCCTACCTTTTCTCTCAGCTGGGGCTGCTCCTTGCCTTTGCCCAAAATGCCCACTACAGCCTCGCCCGGCATTTCTTTGTGGGAAGTCCCACTCACGAGGTGCCCTACGCGGCTTTGCGCACCGCTGATGGGCGCTTGATTATCGCCGGGGAGTTTCAAGACTCGCCGCAGGCGCTCCCAGATGGGTGGATAGTGTGCGTTTCTTCCGAGGGTGACGTGCTATGGCAAATTCGCCCTGGCGGGCTGGCAGCGGACCGCATCTACGATCTTGCGCTCGCCGACACCATCCTGTACTTTTGTGGGACAAGTGGATCGGCCCTAACACACCCCGAAGAAATGCCCCCGGCCCATCGAGCAGACTTCTGGGTAGGCGCCATCCACTTAGAGACTGGCAAGCTCCTCTGGCAAACCCGCTGGGGTAGCCCCTACCCAGACTTTGCCTATACTGTCGTGCGATCGCCTTATCGCACGCTCCTCGTGGGGGGCGCAACGTGGGAAGACACCTCTATCGGCCTCCAACCCGCTCTCTTTATCCTGAATGCCCAGACAGGCGAGGTTCGCCAGCGGCGTCTTTTAGGTCAACGTGGTCTGATTAGGCGCATCCGCCCCGCTAAAAACGGTCTTTACGCCGCCATTGGCGAGATTCAGAACTATCCAGTCATCCTGGCCCTGGATGATGTCTTGCAGGTGCTGTGGCGGGTCACCCTCCGGCAGCACCCTTTTCCGTCTCGGCTGGAAGCACTCTTAGTGCTCGAAAATGGCCTCTGGCTGGTGGGTGGCCAGTATGAAGGTCAGTGGGGCCTGAGCGCTATCTCCCCCGAAGGCCGCGTCGCCTGGGAAAAAACCTGGGCTCTCCCCGCCGCCACCGGCACCCTCCTCGCCCTCGCCGAAGACCCCAACCAGCATATCTGGGCCGCCGGCTACATCCAGAGCGAGCGCCTGGACCATCCCGAGTATCGCGGCCAGAAAGATATTTGGCTCAGCTACCTTTCCCCATACGGCCGCCCTCTCTGGGAAAAAGCTCTCGGCGGCCCCCACCCCGAAAAAGCTATTGCCCTCTTCCCAACCGCTAACCGCCTCTACCTCATCGCCCAGAAAGAAAACCGCTTTACCGAAGCGCCGCCCAATGGCGATGCTTGGGTGGCCATCCTGGAGGGCCAGCCCTGCGACAGCCTGCCCATCACCCTCCGACACGATGCCCCCTCCGGAAAAGAAAAAGCGGGCCGCCCTATCCGCTTCTGGATAGACCTGCCCGCCCATATCAAGCCCACCCGCATCCTCTGGAGCTTTAGCGATGGCACTACAGCTGAAGGCCCCACGATAGAACGCACTTTCGGCATGCCCGGGAGCTATGATATTTCAGTTACCCTCTCCCTCCCTTACGGGTGTCCGGAAGTTACTATCGGTCCTACCTCCCTCAAAATCCTCCGCCCTTAGACGGAAAAAGCCGCCGCCTAAGCTCCGGTGCTAAATCCACCCGCAGCGAAATCAAATGCGAGTACAGCCCCTGCGAAAAGCCCGTGAAATTCGCTAAGGCGTAATCAATCCCAAAATACCATATTCGGAATCCTATCCCCGCCGTTGGATAAAAACTCAGGTAGGACTTTCCATCCCACCGCTGCTGTTTTTGAAAAGTAGACGCCCCCACTCGCAAAGCCACTATGTCGCGGTATTTTAGCTCCAGCCCCCCAGCTGCATCTATACTGATGGGCCGGCCTGGTAGCAGGACGTTCCGCTTCCCATCCGTGAAGCCCACTACATCCGCCATCGGCACTACCGAAAACCGCCTTCCCGCCCACAAATCATACCGAGCCCCCACCCGAAACGACGGCCGTGTCCACTCAATAGAATTTTGGGGTATCTCATTGCCCGTCAGCCGAAATGCCTCCTCAAAAGTCTCTGTATTGAAAGTCCAGGCATTGAAGGTAGAAGTCGCATCATAAAGGGCTGCCCCTATCCGCAAAGGCCCCCGCCGATATAAGACCCCCACATCCAGCCCGAATCCCCACGCTGTGGCAAAAGGCCCTAACACCCGATGTACCACCTTCACACTTCCACCTACTTGCCAGGTCGTATCCTGCACCAGCCGCGCATAGGACAGATACAACGCCATATCCGCCACCGAAAACTTCGTTATCCGCGAAAAGTCATAGCTCTGCCCATCATAAAAGCGCAGGGTATTTGGAATATCATCTATCCCTAACCGAATGAAACTCACCGCAAACCGCTGATCCCTTTCCCGAAACGGAAGCGCCAGCGCCCCATAGTCATACTTCGCCACACTGCCAAAGTACTCACTATGCATGAGCATAATCTGCGGGTAATCTGGTCCAGCCAGGAGGGCAGCGGGATTCCAATAGCCGGCCGTCGCATCCTCCGCACTGCTCACCTGCGCATTCCCCAGTCCAGCCGCTCGGGCTCCTACACCAATCTTGAGAAACTCATTGCTGTACTTGACCTGTGTCCAGCCAGCCCCCCCTACGAGGACGAGTAACGCACCCCAATAACGCATATATCATCTATTTGCTCTATATCTCCTCGCCAGTCCATGATTGCCATTTCTATGCGCTCTTTCTGCTCGGCTGCGGGTAAGGTACGGATTTTTTCCAAGAGTTCTCTGAAACGGCGCGGCATGAACTTCGTACGGCGGGGGAGCTTGCCCGGCTCACGCTCCCAGCCAAACTGGTCTACAATGCCGTCTGAAAAGAGGTAAAAACTCATGCCTTCTTCCAGGCGAATCTCGTGATTTTCAAATGGCATCTGGTCTGCTAAGTTATCTCCGCCAATGGAGCGGCGAGTACCTTTGATTTCTATAAATGTGCCGTCCGGCCGGAAAAGGTACAACGGCCGCCTAGCCCCCGCAAAATGCATATAATGCTGACTATGGTCTATGAGACATAGACCGATGTCCATCCCATCTTTGACCTTACTCTCTCCCATTGTGTTGTGAATGGTGGCCCGAAGCTCCTCATCCAGCCGCTCCAAGTAAGTCGCCGCATCCTTTATCCCCTCCTCCTGCGAAAGCTTATTGAGCAAAGTAGAACCTATCATGCTCATGAAGGCCCCCGGCACCCCATGTCCTGTACAATCCGCCACTGACACTACACTAACCTGATCGGAAATCGGGTAAAAATAGTAAAAATCTCCACTCACCACATCCCGTGGCAGATAGAGTACAAATGCTTCTGGCAGTCGCATGTAAAGTTGGCTCAAGTCTGGCAAAATCGCCACTTGTATCCGTCTGGCGTACTGGATGCTTTCCTCAATGTCTCGCTTAGCGCGCTCCAGAGCCTCATTTTTCTCTTCCAGGAGCCGTTTTTGTTCCTCTATGAGCGCATTACGGCGAGCCAGCTCGGCGTTGGCTTCCTTTTCTTTTTTATTAGCCCGGTAGAGGGTGAAAATGCCAAAGAGCATAGCGCCCAGCACCAGCACTGAGCCAACCAAGATCACCAGCGTAAGCTGGCGGGCTTTTTCGCTGCGGATCTGCTCCTCCCGCAGAAGCTGGGTCTGCCGCTCCCGCTCCTTCTCAAAGAGATAATTCATTTCCAAGCGGGTGAGGGCGCGGGTATTTTCTTCGTTGGAGAGCCGTCGGATAACCGCTGCCAGCTGCTGGGCAGCTTGATAGGCTTTTTGATATTGTCCTACCTGCGCATAAAGCTCGCTGAGCTTCTCATACACTTCTGCTAACTCAGAGTAGGCGCTTTGGCCCTCCAAGATAGGCCGGGCCGCCTCGTACGCCCGAATAGCCGAGGTATAGGCCTTCTGCTGATAATAAATGTGGGCCTGAGTGAGGTAAATCTGCGCTTGTAGATAGGGGTCTTTGCTCTTTTGAGCATATTTGGCAGCCTTTTCCAGGTCTTTGAGGGCTTCCCCGTAAGCCCCTCGCTCGATATCTATCCACGTCAGATTAATTAGCGCCGTAGTTGCGGCTGACCAGTTTTCCTCAGCCTCTGCCAGCAGACTGCTCTCCTCCAGAAGCCGGCGGGCTGTTTCATAATCCCCTAACTTCGCATAAGACACAGCTAAGTTTGCCGCCACCCGTGCGGGGAAGTCCCGATTTTCCGCTAAGTAGGCGTATCGCGCCGCCTCACTGTACGCTTCGAGCGCCTTCGGATACTGCTCCTGCGCAAAATACACATTCCCGATATTCATCAGCACCATGGGGAGGCGAACGGTATCCTGATGCTTATCACATAAGCTCCGAGCCTGCAAGAATTTCTCCAGCGCTTTGGGATAATCCGCCTGCCGCTCATACAGGCTCCCGAGGTTCATCAGCACCCGAATCCCTACCACCGGATACGGAGCAGCCTCCGCAATCTGGAGCGCTTTCTCCCACAGAGTCTTGGCTTGGTTGAGAGCGCCTTTCTCATATAAGTAGCTGGCAGCTTCATTGAGAAACTCCGCCAAGAGGAGCGAGTCTGTGCGGAGAGCAGCCTCCCCCTGCCGCAGAAGGGTATCCACCTTTTCTATGTGCCCCTCCTCAAGAACTACCTGAACACTCCGGCTATAGCTCTTTCGAACCCACCTTCGTACACCGGTGCGCTCCCCTAACTGCCGCACCTGATGTAGTACCAGGAGAGCCGAGTCCACCTTTCCCTGCCGCTGATAACACCGGGCAAGGATCAAGTAAGTATTGTATAGATGGTCAGCTTCCTGGCCTGCCTGCCCAAGCTGCAAAGCCTCTTCGAGGAGTGGCTGAGCCGCCTCATAAAGGCCCTGGTTTAGGTAGAATTCGGCCAGGTTATTCAACGCCATTACCCGGAGACGGGGCTGCCCACTCGCTCGCGCCAGATCCAGCGCTTCCTGATAAGCCGAAAGCACTTGGGGCAACTCTTCGCGTCTGCTCTCAAAAATAGCCGCCTTCAGACTCTTAAACTGCACTAAAATCCCTGTATCCGGCCGCATGTACTGGAAAAGCGACTCCGCTCGTACAAGCGTCCGCTCAGACTCCTCGTATCGCCCCAGCTGGTAATGGGCCGCCGCCTGGTAATACCAACCCAGCACCTGTCGCCGCAAGTCATTATTCTTAGAAGCTTTCTCACTAAGTTGTCGAGCATAACTCAGCGCCTTCGCCGGCTCCACCGACAGATAGAGCCGGGCCAAGCTCGTGTAAACGGAGAGGAGCGTCGTATCAGACACCTTGCGTGCCCGCAAAAGGGCCTCCAGGGAGTCTATCTCGCCCCGCTCCCGCCCCCATAAAAGCTCCACCCCCCCCAGCAGCCAAAGCCATAATATGACATGCGAACCTCGCACAATGCCAACCAAAGTAGCAAAAATCATCCCAAACTCAGGCTTTCTGCTCCCCCGCCCACCCAATCGCTGCCCAGTAGCTTCACCCCATCCTGATACACACGCTGCACTGGTAGCCCCATCACATTGTAAAAGTCCCCCCGAATCTCCGCTATCCCAATCAGCCCAATCAAATCCTGCGCCCCATACGCCCCTGCCTTGTCTAAACTGGAACCTGTACGTAGATACGCCTCTATCACCGCCTCCGAAAGCTGATGAAACCGCACCGCCGTCTCCTCATAGAAGACCCGCATCTGCTGTCCCCATGCCAGCGCCACCCCTGTATATACCACATGCCACTTACCCGATAGACGCCGCAAAAAAGCCCGCGCCTCTTCCAGATTGCGAGGCTTTCCCAGCACTTCTCCCGCGGCCACAACCATCGTGTCTGCCGCCACGGCCAGCACCCCGGTGGGAAGGGGAAATGCCCAGCGGACCTTGCGCGCTGCAAGTGTCATCGCTGCCTCCAGAGGCAAAAGCCCCTCCACCCCACCCTCCTGATCTGGCGGCTCCATCACTTCTACCGGATAGCCCAGCACCCGAATCAGCGCTTGCCGCCGCGGCGAGCGCGACACCAAAATCACCTTCCGGACATCAGCTTTGCTCGCTCCCACTAAGCAAAAGAAGTAAAACCAGCCCACTCCTAACTAAACTCCCATCCGGCAAAAATCAACTGATAAGTCTTGAATCTGGCGTCGTAGTAATCCTGACTGCATTGTAGGGTAGCTATGGGTTCGGCTCGCTCCACGCTCATTTGGTGGCGGGGTGTTTTGTGTGATGATGAATTGAGCGGCTCTGAGAAGGTGTTCGATGGTGAAGTGAGGTGGTAACGGTAAGGCGCCCGTCAGATAGAAAATCGTAGGTTTCATTTTTGAAGCGTAGCTTGACTTCTACCGCTACGACCTCCTGGATAATGGGTGACACGAGAGTACGATGCTCGAAAAGGTTAGGTCAGATAGTTACCTTCTCAGGATGATAACTGCCCTTTGTGAGCATAAGGAAAGCCATGGCTGCGGAGTACCCAGCACACACATCCTGGATGCGCATCTTCTCCCAAGTCCGTTGCAAAACGTGGTAAAAAGCAGCATAAGCATGCTCAACACTCGGGAAAAGGGAAAAGTAGTCTCCGATACTCAGCACGCCTTTACCAAAAGGGTCATACAATCTGCGCAAAACATGGTCCCCGTACTTATCTTCAGTGAGTGCTCTTGTGTCCATAAACAATATTTCTCTTCTAGGAATCTCAAAATAACTGCTGTTAAAAATAGCTATAACATGACGCAGGCTACTCATAAGATATATCTTATCTTGTGCTGACAGACGTTTATAGTCGCTCAGTACTTCCTCCTCGCTCCATCGGAGAGGTAAAGGACTGTGCATCTCTACGAATGCATAGAAAGCGTTTTTTACTTTCTGCCACAGAGTTGGCTTAGGCATCCTGAGTTCCCATGGCTTTTTGACCTCAGCTGGCCAGAATGGCGCTTGGGCTGCTTTACAAAGCAACTCCCTCTTCTCCTTCTTTACACGTCTTTCATCTAGATCTAGATCCTTAAGAGTTAAGAAGCTATTAAAGCATCTCAAGTAAGCGAACTCAACAGCGCTATGTAAAAAGTAAGCCCTAAGATAAAATGGCGCATCATTAAGTGATCTCTCCTTATATTTTTGCCTAAATGCATTCTTGCCCATCAACATTATAAATGCAATATACCCCAGTGTTAATGCCAATAATAATGACAGAATCTCAGAGCCATACACAGAGTTTTTACGAAACGTAAAATAGCTAGCAAGTACTAAAATGCTGGCCACTGAGAACTTAGGGTATCCTATTAGGATAGCTCGCCACCATCTCTTGCTTTCGTAATGCGTTCTGTCCTTCTCAAGAAAGAGTTTTTCCAGGTAAGCCACAAGAGCCGCATACAAGGCGGCTCGCCGCTCCCGAACGTCTCGCGTCGTTTCCATAACAGGTATGGCCTTGAGACCGCAAGGTAAAATTACGACAGAGTGCCCATCATGGTTGCATTTTGCTGCGGAATAAGTGCTTCGGTTCGTTCGTAAAACTACGACAGGGTGCCCATCATGGCTACCCGGACACACCTCAAGCAGTTACTCGCACAAGCTAACCCGCCTATGGTATCTACAGGTCTCCTCAGTAGCGATACATGAAGAATTTTGCAATCAAATCGTCGTATATATCATGATGCTTATGGAGCCAATCGTAAAGTAAGTTATCACTAACTATCCGATCAGGCAAAGTGTCTCCTCATATATGCTGGAGAATAGGCGTAATGACTTACTTTCTACGCACCTACACTAAGGAGAAGATCAAACTCTGAGCCCATCTGTATAATACTATTTCTAAAGACACAGATTCTTAATCATGAAAGCAGGGCATTCAAAGCTTGACGGATATAGTGCCACCCTACCAGCGACAAGACCTTCCCCTCGGCTTCCAACCGTCTTGGCACCTCTTCCACCGCCCCCTTCTTCGCTTCTATGCGCTCATACCTACGCTCTTCTACCCACCGCCGAACCTCCGCAAATACCCGCTCCGCAGGATTGCGCTCAGGCGAATAGGGCGGCTGATAGACCCGCCTCAGCCCGACCTCCCCCACCACCTTCGCCTTCTGAAAGGCCGCATGGTCCCATACCACGCCCCTCCCCCCTTCCACGCCCTGAGCACCTGAGCTATCTCTCCGCCTCGCACCCGCTTTACCCAGTCCCACCACAGCCGCCCCCGCATCGGACCCACGCCTAACACCAAGTACACCCACTCATACCTCAGCTCTATACGCCGTCTCTGCTTTTCTCCTCGCCTTCCCCACACCCGTCTCACCCGTCGGAGCAGCCCTAACCGCATCTCATCTGCAAAAACCACCTCTTCCCCTCGCCTTAGCCCCTCCACCTGCAAGGCTGCCAATAGCCCCCCTTTTTCCACCCCTCCTGCGCCTGCACATCCGCTTCCTCCGCCATCGGCCGGGGCACCTTCTTCCGATAGCCCCAACGCCGAAACCAGTAGTACAGCTTCTTGTAGGAAACCGCCACCCCCAGCTCCCTCCTACACCACGCCACCGCCTCCCCTATCGTCCGAAACCGCCCTTCTGATACCGCCTCCCCCACCCTCCGCTCTTGCTCCCGCGTCCATACCTCTGGCCCCACTCCCTAACCTGTGTCTCCCTACCTCCTCTATACCCCCAGCCTCATACCACTTCACCCACCGCTACGCCCACCACCTCTTTCACCCGCTTCAATCGCTCCCCTCGTCTCAACATCCACAGCGCCTGCCATCTCTTGGCTATCCGAGCATCTACCTCCTGCTTGTAGAGCTGGTAAAACACTTCTGCTGGATGCTTCCAAGCTATCTTCAATGGCCGTGCCATACCTACTTAGCTTTGGGTGGGGACAAAGGTACAAAATTAAGAATGCATCTCACAAGAAATGGTCTTAGGGCCGCCGCATACGCAATCAATGCCAAAGCTGTCTCATGATGATTAGCCGATAACTCCGAAATGAGTATGCGCATACATAATCCGGTTATTTTTTCTTTCGCCAGCGAAGCCGCCAGTCTGATAGAATTTCTATCTGACCCTCTGCAATCAGAATCTCGAGTATTTGCTCGGCGCTTTTGGGTAGGCGCCGCCGGAGAAAGGCCTGCACATCGGCCAGAGACCGGGGCACCGTCATGAGAGCGGCCAGCTCTACCCGGATTGTCTCCAGGGCCTGGGGGTTAACCTCTTCTACCCGGTAGTAGCCCCGACACACATCACACTGCCCACAAGCAGGAATCGCCTCGTCAAAGTAGCGCAGGAGATACTGGGCCCGGCAAGCCTCGCGCTGCTGATAATACCCCAGCATGAACCGCAGACGCACCTGGGCGGCCCTGAGAAGATCCCGGTACTTATGCCGGACCGTCTCCCAGCGAGTGGGTGTGGGCTTTTCCCCCAGCACGATCTCCAGCGCCCCCTCTGGCAAAGCGTCATGTTCTAACCACCCCAGCCGCCGCAGTGTCTCTAACTCCCGGTAAAGTTCCTCATATCCAACCCCCATTTCCTGACTCCAATCCCGCAAATCTACGTACACCCCCTCCCGAAAAAGCGCTGCGCCCCCCAGCCGCAAAATCCACTCTGCGAGGCCAGAAAGGGGACTTCCCTGCCATATCTCGGGGGCCACGCGCGATCGCAGGTAGGCCCGTTCTCCTACCTCGCCCCGCACCTCCAGAAAATGCTCCTGCGAAAGGAGGTGCAGCGCTTGTCGCACCAGATGCGCCGATGCATTCACCCGCTCTGCCAACCGAGATATAGGGAGGCGCAGCCGCCGAGAGGCCCCCGCCGCCTGCTCCAAGTGCCGATAAAACCCCTGCAAAAAGGCCTGCGAGGGATACTTCTCCTGGATACGCCGCTCTAAATCCATTGCATCCCGCGGCGTGTATAAGGCCACAGCGTATGCCAGCTCTCCATCCCGCCCCGCCCGCCCCACCTCCTGAA
>Ga0308395_1001869_pt1 | contig 12907 bp, 7 predicted proteins | sample Hotspr20SampleP4_FD_202097 | JGI IMG/M metagenome (GOLD analysis project Ga0308395, IMG submission 202097) | Hot spring phototrophic mat microbial communities from Mushroom Spring, Yellowstone National Park, Wyoming, United States - 20050930_P4 ...
CAACATTATCGGCAAGCTCGCAAATTCTTGCCGCAAGCGAAGAGATGTCGGCTGGAGTCAGCGAGCAAAAAATTCAAATTGAAAACATGGCTGAGTCGCTTTCAAGCATAATGACTTCAATTTTTGAATCTGCCGAATATATGCAAAAAGCCACGCAAACTTCAAACAATGCAGGCGAAATTGCTTTGCAAGGCGGCAAAATTGTTGAACAAACCGTTCAAGGTATGCTGAGAATTAGCGAAGTTGTCGGTCTTGCCGCAAAAACAATAGAACAACTTGGAAAAAGCAGCGAAAAAATCGGCGAAATAATACAATTAATTAACGATATTGCCGATCAAACTAATCTTTTAGCACTAAATGCCGCAATTGAAGCGGCAAGAGCCGGAGAGCAAGGAAGAGGATTTGCCGTAGTTGCCGATGAAGTTAGGAAGTTAGCCGAAAGAACATCGAAAGCTACTAAAGAAATCGAAGCTACAATTAAGCAAATACAAAAAGACGCGGTTGAAGCCTCAGAAGCGATACAGAAAGGAACAAAAGAAATAGAAGAAGAGAAAAAACTCGCTTACCGTTCGGGGGAAGCTTTGCAAAATATTATAAAAGCATCCCAAGATGTTAATGCGATGATCGAAAAGATTACATCTATAAGTTCTCAACAATCGGCAGCCGCTGAGATAATAGAAAAAAATATCGAAGAAATAAAAAATATTGCAACTCAATCGGCAGATTCGGCAAATCAATTGTCTAACGCCGCAAATGATTTAACGCGATTAATTTCCAATTTGGACGGTTTGATAAAACGATTTAAAGTTAGATAATTTTGTATTTTGCGTCTATAGATAATTTAAATAGAAAAAAAAGGAATGAAAATAAGCTCAAGAGTTAAAAAAAAATTTTGTGGGCGCCGACGGATTTGAACCGTCGACCTTTCGCGTGTGAGGCGAACGCTCTAACCAACTGAGCTAGGCGCCCAAACTTCTAATTTCAAAGATAATAATTTTAAAAATATTTTTCAATTTTTTGGGTGGTATCAATGAAAAATAATTATTTATATATTTCTATATTTCTGATCATTGTATCTTCCTTCGAAATATTTACTCAAAATTTAAAGGATGCTGTTTTAACAAAATCTGTAGGCGAAAAATTTTATTATATTAAGTTAATTAAATATCTCCACAACAAAAATTATTTAGCCGCAGTTAATTTTATAGACGAGCTTTATTTTTACGATTTGCAAAGCGATAAAGAGCCAAAAAAAATTTCCCTTCCAATAAAAAATATTTCATCTTTATCTATTTCTCCAAAATGCGATTATCTTTGTTTGGGAAATAGCGAAGGACAGTTGTTGTTTTATAAAACTGATGAAAATCTTATTGATAAAGTTATTGACGCTCACGACGATAAAATTAATCATATGATATTTCATCCTGATTCGAATTGGCTTTACACTTGTTCTGACGATAACGCCATCAAGAAATGGAATTATAAAAGTTATAAGCTATTAGATACTTTTAATTATCATAAATCAGACGTAAACTATTTGCAAATTCAAAATAACTTTTTGCTGAGTTCGGGAGACGATGGAAATATTTTCGCTTTAAATTTAAATAATAGAAAAGTCTTAAAAAAATATAAAATACTCGATGAAAAAATTATAAGTTTTATATCTTTTTTAAACGATAGCTTATTTGTTGTTTCAGACGGCTCCACTTCTATTAAACTTGTTAAGTTAGGCTCAAAAAAAAATAAAATTGACACGTTGACCAGTCATACAGAATTAATTACCAAGCTTATTTTTATCAATAATGAAACAGTCGCAACTTCCAGTTTGGATAATTCTATAATTTTTTGGGATCTAAAAGAAAAAAAAGCTAAAGAAAAATTTGTTTACCACTATGGGGGAATTTTAGATTTTGAAAAAATAAACGAATTTTTATTAGCTTCTTCTTCTTATGACAAAACTATAAAAATATTTAATTATAATTACAACTCTGTAGAAAAAAAATTCGGAGCTCAGTTTAATCTAATCGATTTTGACTTTGATAAATTTAATGAATCCGTTCTATTATTTTCCGACGAAGGTTTTATAAGATGGCTTAATATAGATAACTTGTCAATGATAAAAGAACAAAAAGATAAAAATAAAACACACGATATTAAAAGTTATAAACTTCTCCCGGGCGGATATAATCTATTTATTGGAGTTTCAAATTTAAATTTGAAATTGATAGAGTCTGAAAATTTTAAGATATTAAAAGATATTCCGCTGGAAGAAACTGTTAAGCGAAAAATAAATGTTTCCAAAAAGGGAGATATAATAGCGTATGAAAGCGACAATAATACAATTAACGCAATAAATATAACCACAGAGAAAAAAATATTTTCGATACAAAGAGCTCATCGAAGCGAAATTTCAAAAATTGAATTCATAAACAATGATAAATTTGTAGCTTCTTCTTCTTACGACGCGACTTTTTTAATAATAAATCAGAAAGGAGAAATTTATAGAAAAATACCAGCGCACTCTATGGGAATAACGTCTTTTGCAAGCTTTGATAGTAAAAATTGGATAATTACGGTTTCTTTAGATGGAAAAGCTATTATTTGGGATTACGAAAACAATTCAAAGAAAAAAGAAATATTCGCTCATCCAGGCGGCATTGCAGATGTAGCGATTGCAAAAGACGAATCATTTTTTGCGACTGTTTCGCTAAAAGGCGAGATAAAATTCTGGAAAATACCTTCGTGGAATTTATTATCGACAATAAATTTTAACGATAATATAATAAAGATAAAAATAACAGAAGATTTAAAATATATGTTTTGTTTAACAAGCGAAGGAAAGTTATATCAAATCGCATTAGTTTGGGATGGTATTTATAATTTGATGGCAAATGTTTTTCCAGAAGAATTTGCCGATAGAAAACCTACGGAGAAAGAAAAGGATTATAAATTGAGAATTGAAAAACGAAACGAAATCATCAAAGATAAATTTTATGAATATGCCTATAAAAAAATTGAAGAATTAATTTTTTATGAAACCTTAAAATTAGAAGTTTCTCCTGAATACGATTCTGAAAGCGAAATAGCCAGAATATTTTATAAAGGAAATTATTTTAATTTTCATATTCAGCCCGACGAGGCTGAAGATTTAATAAAAGAATATCAAAATTATGAACTAATATTAGAGAAAAAATATAGAGCCAATTTTTTTGAAAGATATGAAATTCCAAAAATCTTAAAGAGAAAATATAGAAAAATTACATTTGGCGAGTTGAAGAACAAAAAAAATTGAAAGCATTAAAAAAAGCCGATTCGAAAAAATCGGCTTTTTTATTTTCTATGAATCATCCAAAGAAAGTTGAAGCTACGTCAAGCAAGGATAAATCTACAGTTTTGAGAGTGCCAACAGCCTCTTCAAGATTGGCAGCTATTACTTGAGTTCCTCTTAAAGCCGCCATTTTGCCCCATTGCTGATTATGAGCCAATTCCGCCGCGAATACGCCAAATCTTGTTCCTAAAACTCTATCAAAAGCAGTTGGAGAGCCTCCTCTTTGGATATGACCTAAAATTGTCGCTCTAGTTTCAAAACCAGTTCTTTTTTCAATTTCCTCGGCTAATACGTTTCCAATACCGCCTAATCTAACATGACCAAATTCGTCGAGCTTTTGACTTTGCAATATCATACCATCGGCTTGACTTGCTTTGTCAAATTTAGCTCCTTCGGCGACTACGACGATTGAGAATGTTTTTCCTCTTTCGGCTCTTTTTTTAATATATCCGCAAACTTCGTCAATATTGAAAGGTTTTTCAGGAATTAAAATTACGTCGGCGCCGCCGGCTATTCCAGCGTGCAATGCAATCCAACCAGCGTGTCTTCCCATTACTTCGACTACGATAACTCTATTATGAGATTCGGCAGTGGTATGCAATCTATCGATTGCTTCCATAGCGATATTTACGGCAGTGTCAAAACCGAAAGTATAATCTGTGGCGCTTAAATCGTTGTCTATTGTTTTTGGAGCTCCGACGACTTTTACGCCTGATTTATAAAGTTTTGCGGCGACTCCTAAAGTATCTTCGCCTCCAATTGCTATAAGGGCGTCGATTCCATGTTTAGCCATATTTTCTTTTACTATATTTTCGCCATTTGGTATTTTGTATACGTTAGTTCTCGATGTTTGCAAAATGGTGCCGCCTCTATGCAATATGCCGCTAATTGCCTCTAAATCTAAAGGCTCATGCAAGTTCTCTATCAAGCCTTTCCAGCCTTGTTTGATGCCGATTACTTCATGTCCTAAGTTTAAGGACTTCCTTACTACGCCGCGTATTACGGCATTTAGTCCTGGGCAGTCTCCGCCGCCTGTTAAGACGCCAATTCTCATTTTAATCTCCTTGAAATGTTTTTATTTTTATCAAAGGACTTTAAGATTTGCAAATTTTGCCAATAAAATCTTTTGTCCAAATTGCTCAAAATTAACGGTAATTTTTTGATTATCGTCTTCGCCTTCGATTTGAAGCACTTTTCCTATTCCAAATTTTTGATGTTCCACTCTGCTGCCAACTCTAATAGACTTTGGCTCTGAATTAAAGTATTCCAGATATTCGGGATCTATTTCTTCTTTTTTATCAGAACTCTTCTTTAAACTTTTTCGCGATTTAACTCCGTATAATTCGTCGATATACTGTTGATCAATTTCGTCTAAAAATAAACTTCTATCGTGATAAGCCACTTCTCCGAATCTATATCTTGATCTTGTATATGTGACAAAAACTTTTTCTTTGGCTCGATTTAAACATAAATAAAATAATTTTTTTTCTTCGTCAATATTGGAATAAGGATCAAATCTATTTGACATTGGAAAAATATCTTCTTCTAATCCTGATATAAAAACAGTTTTAAATTCAAGCCCTTTTACGTTTTGAATATGTATTAAAGTTGTTTGATTTTCTTCTGGAATAAAATCGTCTATTGGTTTAACGACTGAAGCGTAAGTGAGAAAATCTTCAATATTCCACGTCGAATTTTCTTTAAATATCCAGCTTATTCTTTCCATAAATTTTTCAATTTTTTCTATATTTTCTTTTGCTTCTTCCGTATTTTCTTCTTTATAGAGTTGTACGAGTTTTATTTCGTCTAATAACGAAGATAATAGTTCTGGGACTGAAACTTTATTTTTTAAATTAATATATTTTTCAAGCAATAATCGAAAAGCTTTTACGTTTTTTTGAATTCTCTCTTTAACCTCAATAACTTCAAATATTCTGGACATTGTTTCGTATAAAGAAATATTTAATTTGCGAGAGAATTCAAGCATCTTTTCTATTGAAGTGTTTCCAATTCCTCTTTGAGGATAATTCATTATTCTCAATAAACTTTGCTCGTCGCGTGGGTTAGCTATAACTTTAAGATAGCATATTAAATTTTTGACTTCTTTTTCGCAAAAGAAACTGTTAGCTCCAATTATTCTAAAAGGGAGTTTTTGTCGTTCAAATCCGTCTTGTAAAGAACGAACTTGAGGCTTTAGACGATATATTACAGCTATATCGTTAAAATTTATTTTTTTCTCAGTAATTTCTTTTTTAATATGTTTAGTAACAAAGAAAGCTTCTTCTTTTTCGTCTGCGCATCGAATATAAGTTATTTTTTCGCCTTCTGTTTTATTAGAAATTATTTCTAAATCAGGTTTTTTCTTATTATAATTAATTAAAGACGCCGATCCTAAAGCTATATTTTTAGTTGAACGATAATTTTCTCTTAAAAACAAAAATTTTAATTTTGGGAAATTTTTTTCAAATTCTTTTAATAATTCGTTTGAAGAGCCATAGTAACTATTGACATTTTGAAACTTATCTGCTGTCGCTATAAATTCTCTTTTTGTACCTAATAAAGTAATAATTTCAAGTTGTATTGAATTGTAGAGCTGCAAATCGTCGACAGCGATGTAAGAAAATAATTTTCTATATTTTTTTAAGACGTTTTCATTTTTTTTGAAGAGATCTAAAGTTTTAATCGATATATCTTGCAAATCAATAGCGCGATTAAATTCTAGTCTCTGTTCGTATTCAGCGAAAATTTCAGCAAACTTTTTTTCGGCGGCGTCTAAATTTTTTTTCTTACAATAATTTTTGGAATTCAAACCGTAGCTTTTTAAGTTTGCAATTTTTCGTTGAACTTTTTCAGGCGTGTTTTTTTCGTTAAAGTAATTCATTCGTTCGCATATTGAGCTTACAAGCGATAAAGAATCGTCCACGTCATAAATTGTAAAATTCGGCGGAAGATCTACTTTTTCGCATTCTTCTTTGAGTATTTTTGCAAAGATTAATTCAAATGAACCTATGTTAATGTTTTGTATATTTTTATCCGTATGCTGTATAATTGTCTTCTTAATTTCATTTGAAATAAAGATAGAATTAAATATTGCAAGAATGCTTGAAGGCTCAACTTTTTCTTTTGCTATCCAGTTAATAATTTTTTGAATTAATATTTTTGTTTTTCCAGATCCAGCCGAGCCATAAATTAAAAGAGGCAAGTTTGATTCTAACGTTTTGGTTTGCTCCTGAGAAAATTCTAATATTTTTTTCATAAGTATTCGCTAAAAAAAGAAAAATTTAAAGTCAAATTTACAAAAAAAATTATATTTATCAAAATAAATAGAATGAGATTCTATTCTATTAAGGACGAAATGGATATATGTCCAAAACAAATAAATTAGTCTTTTGGAAATGTTTTTATTAATAATAGAATTGAAATTTTAGAATTATTCAATATATTAAAAAATTATTTAAATAAACAATTAAATTGAATATGCAAATATATAAAGAATATTAAAAAAAAATTTATTTCATTGAATTTTAATAAAAAGAATAAAAAAACTCCCGCCAATTATGCGCGGGAGCTAAAAATATTATGCTGAGATTCTATCTTCATAAATAAACAAAGGAGAAGCTCCTTTTTCTATTGTTTCTTTTGAAATTATACATTTAGTCAATCCATCCATTGACGGCAGCTCAAACATAATATCAAGCAACAATTCCTCTACAATAGCTCTCAGCGCTCGAGCTCCTGTTTTCCTTTCTATAGCCTTTTGTACGATAGCGTCTAAAGCGTCTTCTTTAAATTCCAATTCGACGCCTTCCATTTCAAATAATTTTTGATATTGTTTAATAATAGCATTTTTTGGTTCGGTTAGGATATTTCTTAAAGCTTCTCGGCTGAGAGACTTTAGAGGGGCAATAATAGGAACTCTTCCTATAAATTCTGGTATCATTCCAAATTTTAATAAATCTTCAGGTTGAACGTGCTCTATAATTTCGTCTTTTGTCATTTCGTTTTTATGATTTTTTTCGCCAGTGAAGCCGATTACGTTTTTATTTAATCTTCGAGCGATTATATTTTCAATTCCTTCAAAAGCTCCGCCGACAATAAAAAGTATATTTTTTGTATTAACATTAATAAGAGGTTGTTCAGGATGCTTTCTTCCTCCGCGCGGAGGAACGCCGGCTATTGTTCCTTCAAGAATTTTTAACAATGCTTGTTGCACGCCTTCTCCTGAAACGTCTCTTGTTATTGATACGCTTTCAGATTTGCGAGCTATTTTATCGATTTCGTCAATATATACGATTCCTTTTTGAGCTTTTTCGAGATTATAATCAGCGGCTTGCAAAAGCTTTACTAAAACAGTCTCTACGTCGTCTCCGACATAGCCGGCCTCGGTTAAAGTAGTCGCATCTGCTATTGCAAATGGAACGTCTAAAATTTTTGCCAGCGTTTGAGCAAGCAATGTTTTTCCTACGCCTGTCGGTCCAATCAATAATATGTTGCTTTTTTCTATTTCTACTTCGTCGAAATTCATTCCTAATTCGACTGAAGAAATTCGTTTATAATGATTGTAAACTGCAACCGACAAAATTTTTTTAGCGTATTCTTGACCAATTACATATTCGTCTAATTTTTGTTTTATTTGCTTAGGTTTCAATAATCCTTTTGATTTTGAAGAGTTATATGCGGCAAGATTTGTTTTAATGATTTCAAGTCCCGTTTGCAAGCAAATATCGCAAATTACGGCTTCCGGACCTGCCAACATGCTGTTAGCTTCGTCTTTTTCTCTACCGCAGAAACTACATCGAATTCTTTTTCCATTATAAATTTTTTGTCCCATTTAAATCCTATATTTTAATTTGCTAATTCAGATAATTTTTGTCTAGCTTTAAAAAGATATAAAGAATTAGGATAATTTACAAGAATCGTCTTAAAATTCTGTTTTGCTTTTTCAATTTCATTATTCTTTAAATTTAAAGCTCCTAAGAGATATAAAATTTCGTCAAAGAATAGATCGTTTTTGTTTTCTAATATCTGTTTATCTAAAAATTCTTTTGCTTCGGAATATTGGCGATTGGCTATTAATGATTTAGCATAACTTATATTAGCTTTGCTTTTGACAAAGGGAAACTTGGATGTTTTCGCTGCTTCTTTGAATTTTTCTGACGCTTTTTTGTATTCGCCGATTGTAAAGAAATAATCTCCCGAAATATATTCTATAATTGCAAGGCTGTCTAAAGAAATCAAATTTAGCAAAAAGTTGCATTCGATTGCGTCGTTCGAATAATCGTTGTTGTCAGTAGATAAAAGTTCTTTAAATGCTTTCTTGGCATTTTCAATATCGTTTCTCCAGATATTGATTTTAGCCGACAAATAATTTGCTTTTGATTTGTCCTTATCATCGGCGATGCCTAATTTTAAAAACTTATTTATTTCATTTGCAGCTTGTTCGAATTTCGTAGATTTAATTAAGCTTTCGATAAAATAAAGCCAGGCTTTTCTGCCAAAGTATGAATAAGAATAATTTCGAATTAAGTCTGAAAAAATTTTTTCGGCTTCGTAAAAATTTTGAAGATAATAAAAATATATTTCGCCAATGTAATACAAAGCTTCAAACGAGGCGTCCGTATTTGGATATAAACGAACGATGTTTCGAAACTTTTCAATCGCTTGATTGAATTGAATTTTTTGCAAGCTGTCCAATTTGTCGAAGGTTACAAAATCAAAGTCGTCGTCGTTTTTATTTTTGAGAGAAAAATAAAAAGTTTTTGCAGATCCAATTTTTGCTCGTTGTATTATCGAAGGATTTTTTGAGTTGGTTTCGGCAAGCTCGTATGCTTTTTGAGCGGCTGAAAAATTTTTATCTCTTAATCTGTTTTCTGCGAATCTAAATAAATCCTCTCCATTGCGTTTTTGCTTTTTGTCCAGTTCGTCGAGAAGTTTCAACGCGTTGTCGAAATCTTTTAAGTTTTCATAAAGAAAACTGAGGAGCAGTTTAAATTCTATTTTGTCGTATTTTGAATCGTAAGACTTAACTATTGAAATTGCCGATTCTATTGTTTCATTTCTCGATAAATATTGAGCCATTGAACCTTGAACCGAATATATAAGCTCTGGATTTGTTAATATTAAATCGCAATATTCTTTTGTCGCCTCGTCGTACATCATCAATATAGAATAAAGATTGGCTATTTCAAAAGCGAAATGCTGATAGTTTTCGCTAATTTTTTTGGCTTTTTGCAAATATTCGATCGCTTTCGAAAAGGCTCTTCTTTCTATCGCAAAATTTGCCATTGTTCTGAAATTGCTTGAGTTTTGAGGAACTTTAGAAAGTCCCTCGTCCCAAATTTGATAAGCTTTTTCATAATTGCCTTTCAGATAATATGCTCCGCCCAGCTGTCCGTAAATTGCAAGATTTTGAGGATATTTTTTTAAAAACGATTCTATAAGCAGAATCGCTTTATCGTAAAGTTTAATTTGCAAATAAGCTTTTTGAGCGGCTTCGTAAAATTGATAATTGTCTGGATATTTTTTAAGCAAATCTTCAAGCAAAGCTATCCCTTTTTCAACTTCTCCGTCGTTTATGAAAGCGTTTGCAATTTTAAATTTATTGTAATCCTCAAATGTTTGAGACGAGAGTTTGAAAGGGGAAAGAATCAAAAGGAGCGCTGAAATAATTAAAAAACTTTTTTGACTAATAGTCAGTTTAAAAAAAAATTTTACATCGTAAAGCATTATTTATAGCTCGATTTCTTTTAATATAGATTCTGAAAAAATATTATCGGGATTTAAGATAAATTTATCGTCGAAAGCTTTTTTAACTAAAGCCATCTTTAAAATATTTTCTTTGCCATACATTATTTCAAGATACTCTTTTTTTAATTTGCCAATTCCATGTTCGGCGGAAACGGTCCCCTTTAATTCGACTGCCTTAAATGCGAGTTCTCTATAATGCTTTTTAGCTTTATCGTATTCTTCTTGATTTTGAGGCAGGAAATTTAAATGAATATGAGAATTTCCGAAATGTCCGTACATCAAATAATCAACATTCGATTCTTCCGCTTTTTGCTTTACAAAATTAAAATATTCTTTAAAGTTTTCGTTTGGAACGGCGAAATCAGTTCCCACTTTTTTTATATTTTTTTGAGCGATATATTCTGCCACTTTCCAGGAAACGCTATGTCTAAAGTCTTTTATTTTAGCAAGTTCTTTTTCGTCCATTGCAAACCAGCTTAGATCAGTCAATGCTTTATGTTTTTCCATCAATTCGATCCAGAGATTTAAAGTATCTTCCTCGTTTGACTCTTCAATTTCTTGTTCAAACCAAACCGCTCCGCGCGCTTCTTCGGGCATATTCGCATAATCTTTTTTAATAAAATTCAAGCTTCTGGAATCAAAATACTCTAAAGCTCGCGGGGATATTTTTACTGGGTTTTGAGATAAATGATATGAGCGATCGATAAGTTTAGCATCTTCAAGAAAATCGAAAGCTTTTAACTCGTCATTAAAATAAGCTACGATAGAAAGAAGTTTTTTAGGAGAATCTATCAGTTTTAATTTAGCTTTTGTTATTGCGGCAAGACCGCCTTCGCTGCCGATAAATAGATCGATTAAATCCATGTTTGGTTTAGCGTAATATCCGGCGGCATTTTTGACTTTAGGCATTTGATAGTTGGGAAGAGTTCCTTTTATTAAAGTATTATCTTCTAATGCCATTTGAAAGTCTAAGCCTTTGGCAAAAACGGTATTTCTTTCAATATGAAATTTTTTTCCGTTAGACAGATAACCTTCAAGAGCAAGTATATACGAGCGAGTAGGTCCGTATTTATAGGTTTTGGCTCCCGAAGCGTTGCAAGCTATAGTTCCTCCAATTGAACAATTTTGTTCTGTAGGATCTGGCGGATAAAATAAATTTTGTCGCGATATTTCGCTTATAAAATTCGATAATATAACGCCGCTTTCTACGACGGCGTATTTTTCATCTTTATTAATTTCGATTATTTTGTTAAACTTTTCCATCGATATAACGACTCCGCCTTTAGGGGAAGCGGCTCCAGTTAACCCTGTTCTTGCTCCGCTAATAGTAATTTTAGTTTTAGCTGAGTAACATTCTCGTAAAATTTCAACTAAATCTTTTTCGTTTTCAGGAATATAAACTTTATCGCATTCGCCTGTATAATTTGAAGCGTCCTTTAAATAATCTAAAAAAAGTTCTTTGTCAGACTTTATTATCATTTTGATTCTCGTCTTTTATTTGTACGCCTTTTTTTAGCATTATATCTTTCCATTCGTCGTAAGTCAATTGAATCGATTCATCGATCAACATAATTGGTATGCCTTCTTTTATAAAATAGCAACGACGCGTTTTTGAGTCAGTAGATATTAATCTATCGCCATCTAAAACTAAATCCGCTTTGGTTTCTGGGCAGCATAAAATATCGAGCAGCTCTTTTGTTATCATAGCGTTCTCCTTTTATTATAAAAAAAATAATCTTAAAAGTTAAATAAACAAAAACTTATATCAAGTTTCAAAACAAAAATATGGCTAATCCGAATTTTATAAAAATTAAAATTATTATATTAGGTTTAATTACATTTTCGAAGCGTTTTAATTGCAATTTAACGATTTAACAAATTTTTAAGATTAACGGCTCTGAATAAAGTTAGTTATTTGTATATTTCATAAAAAGATTTGTTTAAGATTCTGAAAACTCCGCTTTTTTTAATTTGTAGAACTAATTGAAAATGTAAAAATGACTTTGTTTTGATTGTTAATTCGAGTTATAAACGAATTACATTTTCATGTTAAATATATTTGTAAGCGGATATTAAAAATTTTAGCTCTAATATTTAAGAGACAAATTGATAAATCAACTAATTGAATAAGATAATTGTTAAATTAATATAAAACTCAATAATTAAAATGTTTGAAAATAAAATTATATACTTAGACAATTGCTCTACAACTCCAATCGATCCCGATGTTGCAAAAGCAATAAACGAAACTATGTCGAGCGTTTTTGGAAATCCTTCTTCAATACAAAATAATTATGGAATTCAAGCCAACATTTTGACTGAAAGCTCAAGAGAAAAGATAGCAAACTTCTTCAATGTCAAACCAAAAAATATAATATTTACTTCGGGAGCAACAGAAAGCAATAATTTGATACTTAAAGGATTATACTGGCAATATAGAGATAAAAGAAATAAAATAATAATATCGGCGATAGAACATAGCTCTGTTTATGAAACTGCAATTACATTAAAAACCGACGGGGCGGAACTTGTCGTTATAAAAACAAACGACAAAGGAGAAATAGATTTACAACAGCTTTGCGATAGTCTTGACGAAAAAACTTTAATCGTATCTATAATCGGAGCAAATAATGAAATTGGAACTGTACAGGATATTGAAGCAATATCAAGAATTTGCAAAGAAAAAGGTATTTTGTTTCATACAGATTTAGCTCAAGCGGTAGGAAAGATAAGAATTGATTTATCTAAACTGGGCGTTGATTTTGCGACATTAAGCGCTCATAAAAATTACGGACCTAAAGGAATAGGGGCCTTGTATATTTCCGACTCTGC
>Ga0308395_1001870_pt1 | contig 12905 bp, 9 predicted proteins | sample Hotspr20SampleP4_FD_202097 | JGI IMG/M metagenome (GOLD analysis project Ga0308395, IMG submission 202097) | Hot spring phototrophic mat microbial communities from Mushroom Spring, Yellowstone National Park, Wyoming, United States - 20050930_P4 ...
CACGGCAGGCAAAGCGACGCTGAGTTTAGTACTGGGGCGGCGACGATTGAGGGTATCGCGCAGCTGCTGCATGAAATTGACAAAGTTTGTCCTCTGACTACCGGGTAGCCCTTCAAAGTCAATATTGATCCCCTCGGCATTGCGAAGGGTAATCAGACTAATGAGGCTATCTATGCATCGCCGACGAGCGGTGGCATTCGTGAGGAAGTTTGTCAGATTGGTTCCGCCGAAGAGGGTAGCACAGAGCTGTACTTCGGTGCCGTTGGCATGAGCCGTAGGAACGAGATTCGTCGTGCGCCAAGTGTTAATCACGGTGGGATTAGAGTAGTTGCCCGTTGCAGGGTCTACTTCATAGGAGAAGAAAACGATGGTGGAGAGGAGGTTCCACTGGTAGCTGGTATAGGCCGTGCCTACCCAGTAGGGATGATAACCCATGACTTGTTTTTGGAGTTGGCAGGAGGTGGTTTGGCGAAGGGCCGGGATAGATACAGGCCGATACCCATTTACACTATCCCATTGTCTTTCGGTGAAATGTTGATAGGGGCGATGGGCTTCCAGTTCTATCTGGTGGATGCTAAGGGGCTGGGTTTGGGCCCAAACTAAGCACAGCCCGAGAAGCCCGCGCATGGGGGTAAAGGTAAGTAATTTCCGAGAAAGGAGTAGAATTAGTGGGATTAGCCGGGCGAAGCTGGAGAATACGGGTACTACGCTTGTGAGCCTTTGGGGCGTGATGCCCGATAAGAATACTATTTTGAGGCCAAGGCTTTCTTAATGTGAAGAGGGGATGGGCGCGCCTTAGCACAGGGCCGCCGCCCGCCTTCGGCGGGCGGCGGCCCCACAAAATACCACCGACTCCCATTCAGAAACTCTTATTAGGGTTTAGGGCTAAGGGGGAGCCATTGGATTTGTTGTCGTTTGGCGTCTATGTAGAATAGGTAGGGTTGGCTATTCCAGAGGAGGAGTTGGGCTTCGGTGGGGGATGGGGGGAGGGGATAGGGTTTGAGGGTTTGGCCGGGGGTTCCATGGTAGAGGACCCAGCCGGTGGGCATGTGGAGGAGGAGCCAGAGGGTTTCTCCGGTGGTCAGGGTTTGCCAGCGAGTGCGTTCGGGCAGGGGGCTTAGCAGGGTACCGGCGGCTTCTCTTTGGCCGGTTTTAGCGTCGTACAATGCATACCCCAACTCCCAGGCGCCAGGGCGCGGACTGCCTAAGGCCGTAAGGAGGATTTGCCCGTTTTTCCACCAGGTTATTAGGGGGTAGAGGGCGTGTGGATAAGGGAGAGATTTTTCCACAGCCCAAAGGATTTTGCCTTCTTGGGATATGGAGAGGAGAGGGATAGCCTGTTCGTAGGGGCCCGGGGCCTCCTCGCAGAAAGCGACATAGAGGGTGCCGTCGGGTGCAAAGAGGTTAGCGGGGAAGCGCTGGGGCTTATAGGTCGGACGCAAAGGCTGAGGATTAGCAGGCCTGCCTAAAGGCCCCAACCCGTAAAAAACTTGATACACTTCCGGCGTGGCCTCGCTCCAAAGATGGTGAACCCGCTGGGTATCCAAGACAAAGTAAAATGCGTTACTCTGAAAAGTAGGCGTAGTGCGCCATCCCACCTCAGGAAAGAGAGGTGTCAAGCGCCGATAATACAAGTCAAACCCGGTCTCCTCCAGGCTGCGGCTATCGGTCCAAGTAGCATACAAGCCCCCCCGATACCTAAGCCACCGCGCATCACTCTGCACCCGATCAGCAATACAAACCGGAATAGGCCCCTCCCGAAAAACCCTCTCCCCAGAAGCTAAAAAACCCTGCGCAAATAAATCATCCTCCACGTCGGATTCATGAAGCTGCCATAAAATCCAGATCGTATCACCCGTGGCTATAATATCTGAAACTCGTTCCTCACCCTGCTCCTGAAGCCCCAAAGGAAGGCCATCCACCGACCACAAGGGCCGCCCCTCCGCCGAAAGACATTGCAAATAAACCTGCGGCTTCTGAGTAAAATCCCGATTATCCTGCCAAGCTACGAGTAGTTTTTCCCCCCAAGCCTGAATCCATAACCGCCGTAAAGTCGCCTGCGCATGATTGGCGCCTTTGAGCTCCAGCTTCTTGTGAATAGTTCCGTCTGTTTTTACGTAGTACAAACAGGGGTGCGTGCCTTGCAAAGGAAGGTCTTCTAAAAACGCCACCCAAAAGTACTGAAAATCTTGAGGGTAAGCAATCAAATGTCGCTGAGCCTGCGGATTGGAGACCAAGGGGCGCCCCCCAAACTCCCACAAACGCTCCCCATTAGCCGAAATGCGCTGGTAGTAAATATCTGGCTGTAGGTGGCGAAAGTCTTCCCATACCACCACCGACTCGTTTTGAAAGTAATCTAAGATGAGATGGGGATTATGCTGGGGGCCTGGGAGTACGACCAGGGGGGCTCCTTCGGCCCTGAGAAGCCGTTTCCCCGAGCTAATCTCCACTCGCTGATAGTAGATGTCCCAGTCCTGATCTCGGTTATCTTCCCAGACTATGAGCAGTTCGGTACCTCGCTTATAGAGGCGCGGATTTTGCTGGTCGCCGCTTTCTAAGCAGAGGGGAACTTCATAGACTTTTTGGGCGTGGCGGTTATAGCGGACGAGGTAGAGGTCTTTGCCGGCACTTTGGAGGTGCGAACTTTCGTAGATACCGAAAAATCCCCCGTAACCGTCATCCGTGAAGGTGGCGTTGTGGATGGTGTGGGGGAGGGTAGAGAGGGGATAGGTGCTGGTGAGCGGTTGGCCTTCCCAGCTAAAGCGCTGGGCCATGAGGGTCCAGTTTTTGCCTGGAAAGGTTTCCCAGATCAGCCAGAAGCCGTCGTTTCCGCTGCTCATCCCTCGAAGGTGCCGTTTAGGATGGGCAGTCGTATCTACTCGGAGGGAAAAGCGCCGTTCGCCGCTTGTCGTGTAGCCATGGAGCGTGATTTCTCGCTCCGTAAGAAGGGCCATAATGAAGGTTTGTCCGGGGGTAGCCCACACGCGAAGTTCCCCTGTCTGAGCAGCTATGGAAAGGTCATTTTTCCAGATGAAGCGGTTATCCCCAGAAAGGCAGAATAGTGTAAGCCGCCCCTGTCGCAAATAGCTTCCATAAAACCGATTATCACTACTGACAAAGCCATCCCAAGTAAGCACAGGAAGGGTGTCCCCCGCGGAAATATTCCAGCCGCTTTGGGAGGTATAAGTTTTTCCACTGCTATCCACATGATGCAAGTACAGGTGCACCTGGCCCTGGCGCTGAGCTCGGTAACCAACCCAAGCGTCCTGAGCATAACCAGGAAAAAGTTTGAGCTCCTGAGCTACCTGGGTGCCCGAAGGGAAAATAGGCCCTATCTGCATCCACACTAAGAGAGTGAGCATACCCACAAAAAAGGGAAGATTCAGCCCATTTCGCTTACCTTTGCGCCATGCGAGCGCACCTGAAAATAGGCCTGTGGATAGCCTTTAGCTCAGCCTTCCTTACAATCGCTGGCTGCTGTCGGGGCCGAGGCACTAATTGTCTCTATGATAAACCCTGTGGCGGAGTCGTAGGTGTCAGCTGGACTCCAGTTGAAGATTGGTCATATGGTTTCACCATACAAGCCAAAGGCCTCCATGCCTCCACCACCAAAGCCTTAGCTCTCATTGATGAGAACGGTGCAGATGGTTTCATCGTCTTGGGGGATGGAACTCTGCGCGCCTACAAATCTGCCTACTTCTATGCCCCCATCCAGGTTAAGGAAATTTACACTGAAAGCGGCGCCAAATGGCCCGACTATGTCTTTGAACCCTCCTACAAACTCCGAAACCTCTCAGAATTAGAAACCTTCATCCGCCAAAATAAACACCTCCCAGGCCTGCCTTCTCAATCAGAAATAAGCCATCAAGGCATCCCCCTCGTCTCCACTCAAAAAGCCCTCGTAGAAAAAGTAGAAGAGCTCACCCTCTACATCATCGCCCTCCAAAAGCAGATTGACTCCCTCAAAGCCTGCCTCCAAACCCAAACCGCCCACCCCCCAAAGAAGAACTTGGAATAAATGGAACTTCGCTACCTTTGCCTCGTGTTTTCACATTCAAATGAAATCAGCTATGAACTGGCTTAAACCCATCCTTGGAGCGGTGCTGCTGGGCACGCTTTGGGCTCAAGACGGCAAAGTCCTCTTTCAGGCGAACTGCGCCTCCTGCCATGCCGTAAATAAGCGCGTCGTGGGACCCGCCCTCAAAGGCGTCCACGAACGCTGGGGAAATGACGAAGCCGAAATCATCAAGTTTATCCAGAATTCCCAGGCCTACATCAATGGAAACTTCAAAAACTCCGCCTACGCTAAAAAACTCTATGAAGAATACAACCGAGCCGTCATGACGGCCTTTACAGGCCTCAGTGAAGCTGAGATCAAGTCCATCTTAGACTACATCAAGGCGGAAACAGAAGCCTTAGCCAAAGCCGAAGCGGCTCCAGCCGCCGCCTCAGGCGGAAGCACCCCAGCAGCTGGAGAAGGTACGGGAACTGCCTCCCCTATCTTATGGGTGTTAGCCCTTGCCCTCGCAGCCATATCCCTCGCCCTCCTCATCACCGTGGCTGCCCTCTCTAAAGTCCTTCAACCCCAAGAAGCTGAAAGCATCAGCCGAATCAGCCGACCTTCCCTTTGGGAAAGACTACAGCCCGTCCTCCGCTCCAAGCGCTTCATAGCCCTGGTCGTCCTAATAGGCTTCGTATGGTGGGTAAGCGCCACCACCGTCAAAGCCCGATCCGTCGGCCTACATAAAGGCTATCAACCCGTCCAGCCCATCGCCTTCTCCCATAAGCTCCACGCCGGCCAGTACAAAATCGCTTGTCAGTACTGCCACATCGGCGTCGAAAAAGGTAAATCCGCCACCATCCCCTCCACCAACATCTGCATGAACTGCCACAACTACATCCAAGAGGGCTCTCGCTACGGCACCAAAGAAATCAGCAAAATCATAGAATCCTGGGAAACAGGCAAACCCATAGAATGGGTCCGTATCCATAATCTCCCCGACCTCGTCTACTTCAACCATGCCCAACACGTCAAAGTCGGCGGTATCGCCTGCCAAACCTGCCACGGCCCCGTAGAAGAAATGGAAGAAGTCTATCAATATAGCGACCTTAGCATGGGCTGGTGTATCAACTGCCACCGCCAAACTAAAGTAGACCTTACGACCAATCCCTATTACGAGCGCCTTCACCAAGCGCTCAAAGAAAAAACCGTCACCGTTGAGCAAATTGGCGGCTTAGAATGCTCCAAATGTCATTACTGATATGAAGCCTTTTGACAAAGACATCCCAGTAGAAGACCTCGCCAATGGCGATTTTTCCACTACCCGCCGAGACTTCCTCAAACTTTGCGGCATCTCTATTAGTGCTGCTGTCCTCGCCGCCTGCGAAAAAACCCCCGTCAAATACGCCCTTCCTTATGTCAAAAAACCCGCTGAACACATCCCCACTATCCCGGACTACTATGCTACGAGCTTTTTTGACGGACAAATTTTCCAGTCTATCCTTGCCAAAGTCCGGGATGGCCGCCCCATCAAGATAGAAGGCAATCCCTCCTATCCTCTCACCGAAGGGGGTACTCATGTGCGCGGTCAAGCCGCTATCCTTACACTTTATGACCACACCCGCCTTCAAAAACCCCTCATAAATGGGCAGGCTGCTGACTGGGTCGCCTTAGGAACCCCCCTCATGGAAGAGCTCAAAAAGCAGTCGGGCCTCATCTACCTGCTTACCCCTCCTATTCTCAGCCCGAGCCTCCGAGCTCTCATCCAAGACTGGCTCAAAGCCCTCCCTAATGCCCGCCACATCGTTTACGAGGCCAACCCCTACGATGGTATCCGCACAGCTCACGAGCAAATCTTCGGAAAGGCCGCCCTTCCTACATACCGCTTTGAAAAAGCTCAGGTCATCGTTAGCTTTGGTGCGGACTTTTTAGGCACTTGGGGCGACCCTACCACCTACGCCCGCGGCTGGTCTAAAAATCGCATCCTCTATGGCGGCCGCAAAGACATGTCCCTCCATATTCAGTTTGAAGCTGTACCCACCATCACCGGTTATAGCGCCGATAAACGCATCCCCATTGAAGCCACCGACCTCCCAAAGGCCGTCCTTAGCTTGTACAATCGCATAGCCGAAAAGGCAGGCGCCCCCATAGTCGGCGAAGGCGCTAACTGGGATACCCCCGACAATGCCATCGCTTATACTGCCGAAAAGCTTTGGGAAGCCCGCAGCAAAAGCCTCGTCGTCAGCGGCTCCCACCTGCCCGCCATCCAAGCCCTCGTCGCCGGCATAAACCTCCTACTGGATAACTACGGCCAAACCCTCTTCATAACCCCCAGCTGCTACCTCCGTCAAGCCCGAGAAAAAGACTTCCTAACCTTCCTCTCTGACTTAGAAGAGGGCCGTGTAGGAGCCGTCCTCTTCCATCAGGTCAATCCTCTCTATGATGCTCCAGAAGCCGACCGCCTTCAAGCCGCCCTCGCCAAAGTTCCCCTCACCATCGCCATCCATACCCACCTCCACGAAACCGCCTCCGCCTGTAAGTATGTCTTAGCGGAAAGCCACTTCTTAGAAAGCTGGGGCGATGCTGAGCCCTATGAAGGCCTCTACACCCTCCAGCAGCCTACTATTCACCCCATCTTCTCTACCAAGTCCTTTGCTGAAATCCTTCTCTCCTGGATCGGCCGCTCAGAATCGCATTACGACTACCTCAAAGCCTTCTGGCAAAAAGAAATCTTCCCCCAATACGCCGCTTATAGAAAGGCCGTCGATTCTGGAAAGGCTACCCCCTTCTGGCCCGAACCAAAGGCCCTCCCCACAGACGACCCCGAAACCTTCTGGATACGAGCTCTGGAAGAAGGCGTCCTACTTACAACGACTGCCCCTGCTACCCAGCCTAAGGCCAACTGGAAACCTACCGAATGGCTCAGCCAGCTACCGCAAATGCCCACCGATGGCCTCACACTTTACCTCTATGAAAAGGTCACGATTGGGGACGGTACTCAGGCAGGCAACCCCTGGCTCCAAGAAACCCCAGACCCCCTCTCCCGAGTAAGCTGGGATAACTACTTCGTCGTTTCGCCTCTCCTGGCCCGAGAAATGGGCCTCCAAAATGGGGATATGGCCAAACTCTCCCTGGGAGAAAAAACGCTCACGCTTCCCGTTTATATCCTCCCTGGCACGGCGCCTAAAACTATCGGTGTAGCTCTCGGTTATGGTCGTACGAAAGGCGGACGAGCCGCCGTCGGCGTCGGACAAAATGCCTATCCGCTCTTCGGAAGGGTAGGGGAGTACCGCTGCTCCATTCAGAGCGGCGCCTCCCTCACTAAAACCGGCGAAACCTATAAGCTCGCCCGCATCCAAGAATGGGAAACTTATAGTGGCCGAGAATACATCCGAGAAACCTCCCTCTCCGCTTATCGTGAGGACCCTAAGGCCGGCAACCACGAAGAACCCCACCTCATCTCCCTCTGGTGGAAAGAACACCCCATGCCAGGCCACCGCTGGGGCATGGCCATAGACCTCAATACCTGTATCGGCTGTGCCAGCTGCGTAGTGGCCTGTATCGCAGAAAATAACATTGCGGTCGTTGGCCCCGATGAAATCCGCCGAGGCCGCGACATGCACTGGATCCGCATAGACCGCTACTTTACTTCTACGGCCGGCCATACCGGAAAACCCGAGGAGTTTCCCGCCAAGTCCGCCGAAGACTTTCCCCGGGCCTTCTTCATGCCTATGCTCTGTCAGCACTGCGACCACGCCCCCTGCGAAACCGTATGCCCCGTCCTCGCCATCGCCCACAGCTCCGAAGGTATCAACCAGCAAGTCTACAACCGCTGCGTAGGTACCCGCTATTGCGCCAATAACTGCCCCTACAAAGTCCGTCGCTTCAACTGGTTTGACTATACCAACGCTGAAAAATGGGTCTTCAACCCCGTGGATGAACTGGGCCGGATGGTGCTCAACCCCGATGTTACCGTGCGCGCCCGGGGCGTAATGGAAAAGTGTAGCTTCTGCGTGCAACGTATCCAAGCCGCCAAACTGGAAGCCAAAAAAGCAGGTCAGCCCCTCCAAGACGGCGCCGTCAAAACCGCCTGCGAACAAGCTTGTCCCACGGGCGCCATCACCTTCGGCGACCTCAACGACCCCAATAGCCGAGTCTCCAAACTCATGGAAGAACCCCGCGGCTACTACGCCCTCTCCGAAATCAACACCCGCCCCTCCATCCGTTACATGGTCAAAGTCCGAAATACCGAAATCCCTCAAACCCAAACCACATAACTTATGTACGAAAGTCCAATTCGGGAGCCGCTCATCTTAGGTCGCAAGACCTACAAGCAAATCACGGATGATATTGTAGGCCCCATCTTGGGTCCCGCCTCCTGGAAATGGTATGTAACCACGGCTTTTACGGCCCTGGTCATGTTTGCAGGTTTTGCCGCTATTGCCTACACTATCTGGGTGGGGATTGGTACCTGGGGCCTCAATAAAACCGTCGGATGGGCCTTTGACATTACCAACTTCGTCTTCTGGATCGGTATCGGGCACGCAGGTACGCTCATTTCCGCAATCCTCTTGCTTTTCCGGCAGCGCTGGCGCATGGCCATCAACCGCGCCGCCGAAGCTATGACCATCTTCGCCGTGATCTGTGCCGGGCTTTTTCCCATCATTCACATGGGGCGCCCTTGGCTCCTCTTCTGGTTTCTCCCCCTGCCTAATACTCACGGCTCCCTCTGGGTCAACTTCAACTCCCCTCTCTTATGGGATGTTTTCGCCATCAGCACGTACTTCACCATCTCCTTGCTTTTCTGGTACACGGGCCTTATTCCGGATTTGGCCACCGTACGCGACCGCGCTAAGCCGGGAAGCTTTGCTCGGATAGCGTATAGCATCTTATCCTTTGGCTGGCGCGGCACCGCCAAAGAGTGGCAACGTTTTGAGGCCGTCTCCCTCGTCTTAGCAGGACTCTCTACGCCCCTCGTGCTCTCCGTCCACTCCATCGTGAGCTTTGACTTCGCAACCTCCATCCTCCCAGGCTGGCATACGACTATCTTCCCTCCCTACTTCGTGGCTGGAGCTATCTTCTCGGGCTTTGGCATGGTGCTGACCCTCATGATCATCACCCGCGAGGTCATGAACCTCAAAGATTACATCACCTTAGAGCACATTGACGCCATGGCCAAAGTCACCATGGTCACCGGCATGATGGTCGGCTTTGCTTATGCTACCGAATTCTTCATCGCTTGGTACTCCGGCTCCTATTGGGAAAGATACATCTTCCTCAATCGGGCCTTCGGTCCTTACTGGTGGTCTTATTGGGCCATGGTAACTTGTAACCTCTTCATCCCCCAAGTCTTCTGGGTGAAAAAACTTCGCCGATCCCCCTGGTTTGTCTTCATTATCTCCATTTTCGTGAATATCGGTATGTGGTTTGAACGTTTCGTCATCATCGTTACTTCCTTGCACCGCGACTTTCTGACCTCCTCTTGGCGCATGTACGCACCTACTTGGGTAGAGGTTACCATTCTTACGGGTAGTTTTGGGCTCTTCTTGACGTTGTACCTTCTCTTTGCAAGGTATTTCCCAGTTATCGCCACAGCAGAAACCAAGAGTATCCTCAAAACTTCGGGGGATCAGTATGCGGGTCTGAGCTATGAAGCTTACCTGGCTCAGAAAAAAGCCACAGCACCAGCTCCCGCCGCTATGCCCGCTTTAAATCCCGACGAACCCAAATCCTAAAAATCCTATGGCTAAATACCTAATAGGCCTCTACGATGACGACGAAAAACTCCTATCTGCCGTAGAGCACATCAAGAGAGAGGGGGTTCCCATCCACGAAGTTTGTACGCCTTTCCCTGTACACGGCTTAGATACCATTTTAGGCCTGAAAAAATCCCGACTTCCCGACGCAGCCTTTGTTTATGGGGCGCTGGGAACCCTCACAGCCCTCTCCATGCAAATCTACATGTATACCATTGACTGGCCCACCAATATTGGTGGTAAGTCGCACCTTCCTTTTCCCAGCTTTATTCCCGTTACTTTTGAGCTAACGGTGCTCTTTGCGGGGGTACTCCTGTTTTTATCCTACTTAGCAGTCAATCGCTTATATCCCGGTCAAAGGGCGCGGGTCTTCCATCCTCGGCAGACCGATGACGCTTTCGTTGTCGCTATTGCGGATACTGCCGCCTGGGATAAAGCGAAAGAACTTTTCCAAAAAACCGGAGCTTTTGAAATACAAGTCGTAGAACTATGAAACGTCTATTGTCCTTATCGGTTTTGGGCTTTGTGAGCCTCTTCTATTTGGGGGGATGTGCAGCCAAGTCTGACCCTCGCGACCCCGGCATTGAATATGCCCCACAAATGTATCATTCTATCCCCTTAGAGCCTTATTCTCAGGTAGATTATTATCCTTACCTTCCACAGGGCAAACACCTCATTGAGCCGGTGGCAGGTACCGTGCCTCGGGGTAAAGCGGATTATATCTATCCCTTCCCCAATACCAACGAAGGCTATGAGGAGGCGGGCAAAAAGTTGAAAAATCCTCTCCCTAAAACCCCTGAAAACTTAGCCGAGGGTAAGCGTCTCTACGAACTTTACTGCATTCACTGCCACGGAGAAAAAGGAGATGGACAGGGCAGTATTGTCCAAGCTGGAAAATTCCCGCCGCCACCTTCTTACTATGGTCCGCAGCTCAAGGATTTGCCAGAAGGTAAGATGTTCCATTCCATCACTTACGGGAAAAACCTGATGGGCTCTCATGCCTCTCAGCTTTCTCCCGAAGAGCGCTGGAAAGTGATTATGTACGTGCAAGCATTACGAGAAGCAGGCCTCGCTGAACAAAACAAAGCAGCTGAACCAAACAACGCAGATAAAAAGTAATAAAAAGATTATGGCACATCACGAGTCGGTTTTCGTTAATTGGCAGGAACGTTTTCAAATGCCAGCAAGCTGGCGCCGCTGGCTTTTCATTCTCTTGGGGGCAGGTATAGCTTTTATTCTCATAGGGTTATTCACGCAAATGGGAGCCCATCACCCCCAAGCTGAAGCTGCGGAGGCTCATCATCATGCGGCCCCATGGCTCTCTCGCTTGTCGGCTAATCTCCTCATTTCTGCTATGTATCTCCTTGGCATCTCTATTTTGGCGTTATTTTTCTTAGCGGTGGGGTATGCGGCCAATGCCGGCTGGTACGTCATGATCCAGCGGATTCCGCAGACGATGACTACCTTTCTCCCGATTGGTATGGTCTTATTAGCGGTTGTAACCCTTGGACTTTCTGGCGTGTTGTATGAGTGGACCCACTCTGATATTGTCGCTAAAGACGAAATCTTACGGCACAAGAGCGGCTATCTGAATCTACCTTTCTTTATTGTGCGTTTGGTCATTATTTTGGGGGGGTGGTTTCTGTTTTGGCGGGGATTTCGGCGCAACTGGGAGGCCTTAGACGCTACGGGCAACATCCGCCACTTCCACAATCTTCGCCGATTGGCAGCCGGATTCTTGGTCTTCTTGGCGCTGAGCTGGTCGGTGGCCAGCTGGGATTGGCTCATGAGCACCTCGCCTCACTGGTTTAGCACCATGTTCGCCGTCTATAACTTTGCCAACCTCTGGATTACGTCAATCTGTTTCATCACGCTCATCGTTGCCACTCTCAAACTGCAAGGCTACCTCTCAGGTGTCAATGAGAGCCACATCCACGACCTGGGTAAGTTCGTTTTTGCATTTAGCATCTTTTGGACCTACATCTTTTATGGGCAGTTCATGCTGATCTGGTATGCAAATATTCCAGAGGAGACTTTCTGGTTTTACGAGCGTATTCGCGCCCATGTCAATCCGCAATATGTGCCGATCTTTTACATTACGCTGGTGCTCAACTTCCTTTTCCCCTTGCTAGGTCTAATGAGTGCCAGCATCAAGCGGAGTTTAGGGTGGTTGATTTTTGTAACCACAATTTTGACCTTTACCCACTGGCTGGATACATTCATGGTGGTAATGCCCTCGGTAGGGGGGGAGAGTGGGGGGTTTGGACTAATGGAGTTGGGCTTTTACTTGGTCTCGGTAAGTGGCTTTCTGATGTGGGTGGGGACTAACTTGGAAAAAGCCCCTTATCTTTTACCCCAGCGCCATCCATATTTGGAAGAAAGCGTACAGCACAGCTACGAGCCCATGTAAAGCGTGAAGCTCTTATTTCGTGCGGGGGCCTTCCTTTGGGAAGGCCCCATTTTTGATTTTCGCAGGGGGACACCATCGGCCATCAGAAATTTAACATAATATATCTTATGGGACAAAAGAGCATCTGGCACCAATGAGCATCCCCCCAAAAATCCCCATCTTTGTCGGGTGCGTTTTCGTCTCCACTCTCTCCTTAGAAGCCTTACTTTACGTTACTGGGCGGTGGGCGTTCTCCTGCTACCTCCGCTCGCTACCGCTCAGGATGCCGATCTCTTTCTCGGCAGCGAAATCTATTCGTACTTAGAGCGCTGGGATATTCAGTCTCGTAGTGATACTTTTCTCCCCATAGAGACCCGTCCCTGGGCCCGCGAAGAGGCCCGAAACTTTCTTCTCTCCATAGATACTACCCAGCTTCATCGTCTGGATAAGGCCCGTTACTACCGAGCCGCATTCCAGCTCTTGGACAGCCTGCCTACCCGGTCGGGCAGAATTTCCTTTCTCCTTCCTAATCGGCGTGACCTTGTTGAGGTGCGTGCCCCCTGGGGTTATATCGTGGCTGGGCCGCTTTTGCATCTTAGCCTCGGAAGGGACAGCGCAGGAAACCTCTACCAAAATACCCGCGGGGCTTATCTACGGGCCCGCCTCGGAAAAAAAGTGGGTATTTATGTAGACTTCTTAGAGACACAGGCGCGTCTTCCTCTCTTTATTAGCCAGCGCTATGGTGCTTACCGCTGCCTCT
>Ga0308395_1001885_pt1 | contig 12831 bp, 11 predicted proteins | sample Hotspr20SampleP4_FD_202097 | JGI IMG/M metagenome (GOLD analysis project Ga0308395, IMG submission 202097) | Hot spring phototrophic mat microbial communities from Mushroom Spring, Yellowstone National Park, Wyoming, United States - 20050930_P4 ...
GTTATTTCCCATTATAGCCCCATTTTATCCACATTGATCCCCAAGTAAAACCGCCACCAAATGTAGATAATATCAAATTATCGCCTTTTTTCAATAAAGGTTCATATTCCCAAAGTAATAATGGAATAGTTCCTCCTGTTGTATTTCCGTATTTTTGAATGTTTATCATAACTTTGTCGGGGCTTAAGCCCATTCTTTGGGCGGTGGCATCTATAATTCTTTTGTTGGCCTGATGGGGAACCAACCACGCGATATCTTCTGATGTCAAGTTATTTCTTTCCATAATTTGAGCCGACACTTCAGCCATTCCATAAATGGCTTGTTTAAATACGGCTTGGCCTTCTTGATAAACATAATGTTGTCGCTGGATAACAGTATCTATACTTGGTGGAAGTGCCGAACCACCTGCTTTCATATGTAAGTGTTTGCAACCGTTTCCATCCGAATAAAAAATAAAATCTTTGACACCAAGATCTTCTTCTGTAGGTTCTAACAAAACAGCACCAGCACCATCCCCAAAAATAATACAAGTAGTACGGTCTGTATAGTCAATAATCCGACTCATCATATCTGAACCAACCACTACTACCTTTTTGTATCTGCCTGTTTGGACAAATTGTGCAGCGGTACCAAGTGCAAATAAAAATCCTGAGCAAGCCGCTTCTATATCGTATCCCCAGGCATTATTGGCCCCTATCTTAGCAGTAATGATATTGGCCGTTGCAGGAAAAGTATAATCAGGAGTAACAGTAGCACAGAGCAACATATCAATTTCTGAAGGATGGATACCTCTTTTTTCACAGATCAGTTTGACGGCTTCTACAGCCATATCAGAATTGGCTTTTTGGGGGTCGGTTTCTATTCTTCTTTCTTGAATACCTGTGCGCGTCAGAATCCATTCATTCGTAGTATCTACCATTTTTTCTAAATCAAAATTGGTCAATCTCGTTTCTGGAACATAGCCAGCCACTGCGGTAATAACAGCATTGTACATAAAGTTGTTTTTAGTAATTTGTAATAATACTTTGATTTAAATTAATTATCTGTATCAAGGGCTTTTTTGATTTTATCAACCAAGTGATTTTTAATCATATTTTTGGCCTGAAAAATCATATTATTAAATGCCAAGGGAGATGAAATGCCGTGTCCAATAATCACATTGCCATTAACGCCTAATACGGGTGTTCCGCCATACAATTCATAATTAAATTGACTAAAATACTCGTCTTGAATTTTTCGTTTTAATAATAAGGTATAAAATGCTTCTGCCATTTTGAGTATAACATTTCCCGTAAATCCATCGGTTACTATAACATCGGCTCTATCTGAAAAGATATGTCGCCCTTCTACATTTCCAACAAAATGAAAATCGGGATTATCTTTCATTAGTTTGTAAGTGGCTTGAACTGTAAGGTTGCCTTTTTCGCTTTCTTCACCGATGTTTAATAATCCTACTTTAGGTTTTTCAATGCCCAGCATTTCACGAGCATAAATATTTCCAAGAATACCAAATTGGTAAAGTATATCAGGTCTGCAATCTACATTTGTTCCTACATCCAATAGAAAATTCAACTTTCCATTGGGTTTAGGTAAAATTGTACCTATACAAGGACGCATAATTCCTACAATAGGTTTTAAGGTAAGCATACTTCCTGCCAACATAGCACCGCTATTACCTGCACTCAAGAAAGCGTCTATTTCTTTGTTTTTTAGTAAAGTAAATCCCAAATGAATAGTGCTATTAGTTTTTTTCATATAGGCCTTAGCAGGATGTTCGCCCATTTTGATTTCTTCGGTAGTATGGACAAATTCTAAATGATGATAGTGAGGTGATTTTTTGAAATACTGTTTGGCAATGTTTTGGTCACCAATTAGGACTAATTTAGTAGAATGATGCAATTGGGGGAGAGCCATTTCTATGCCCTTTAAACAATTTTCAGGGGCATAATCACCACCTAATATGTCAATGCCTATTCTCATTTCTATTAAAAATTAATGGGCACAATAATACGAATTTTAATAAGGCGAAGTGAAAATGGATGAGTAAAGTTTATATGTAGTAAATTTAATTTTTTTATCGTTCATTTTGCAATGAATTTACATTTTTTTGTTAAAAAATCATTTATATTTATTTTTTTTGAATCTTATTCTTTATCTTTGTGCGAAAAAGTTATGAATTTATTGATAGATTTTAGTGTTAAAAATTTTGGATGCATTAAAGATGAAGTTACTTTAAGTATGGAAGCAACAAAATCCGATGAATTAGAAGATACCTATGTCATTAAGCAAGGAAAATTTAGATTATTAAAATTGGCTCTCATTTATGGACCTAATGCTTCTGGAAAAACAACTATATTAAAAGCATTTGAGTTTTTAAGGGACTTAATTTTATTACCTCAAGAATTAAAAACAGATGAATTAGATTTTAATCCCTTTTTGTTTGACGAGAATACAGAAAAGTCATCTTCAAAATTTAGTTTAAATTTTTTAGTTGGTGAAAAACATTATTTTTATTCAATAGAATTTTCAAAAAAACTTATTTTAAAAGAAGAATTATATGTTTCAAATCCTAAAAAATCATTGGTGTTTTTAAGAGAAACTGACCCCCTCGAAGAAACAACAGAAATAAAATTTGGCAATAAAATTAAAATTGGTTCTCTTTCAAAAAAGAGTTTGGAATTAAATACATTAGGAAATAATTCTGTATTAGGTGGATACTTAAAAACAAATATTAATGTTGAAGAACTAAAAGAAGTAATAGATTGGTTCGAAAATTTCTTTAAACCAGTAGTTTTTTCAAGAACTATTCTAGCATCTTTTGCTTCAAATTTAATACACAACAATAAAGTTTCAAAAAATGTAATAACGCAGATATTAAGAAAGTCGGATTTTTATATCACTGATATAATATTTAAAGAAGAAGAGGTTGAACAAGAGTTAGTAATAAGGTTTCCTTTTGATAATAGTAAAAAGGTTAAAGTTCAGAAAGATGAAGGGGTTGAGAATGAGAATAGTTCAAAAGTAAAAAGAAAAATAGTCAAAACTTTTTTTACACATACTGTAAATGAGAAAAATTATCCATTACCATTTCAATTAGAATCAGAAGGGACAAAGAGATATTATGGATTAGCAGTTTTACTTGTTTTGATGATAGAAAATAATAATTTATTTTTAATAGATGAGTTAGAGAGTTCTTTGCACCCCGATTTAATTACACATTTTTTAATTACATATTTATCAAATACTAAAAATACTCAACTAATTGTCACTACTCATTACAGAGAATTGTTGGGTAATAAAGATCTTTTTAGAAACGATGTAATATGGTTCACTGATAAAAAGAAAGATGGTTCAATAGAATTATACTCTTTGAGTGATTTTAAATCTAAAGAATTAAGAAATACAAATAATGTTTTAAATTTTTATAAATCTGGAAAACTTGGTGCTATTCCTCAATTAGGAGATAATTATGTAGAATTAGAATAAATTTTTCAACGATGAGAAAATCTGAAAAATTAAGAAGAGAACTCAAAACATCAATTTTAATTTATGGTGATGGAGAAACAGAAAAATGGTACTTTCAAGCATATAATAGATATTTAAATAATGTTTATGGCGGAGATTTAAAAATAAAAATTACACCTGAATTTCTAAAGAGAAAAAAACTTAAAGAAATTAAAGAGGAAATTAAAAATTCACTTATCAGTTACGATAAAATTTTTTGGATTGTTGATTTTGATAAAATTATTGACGATGAGAAGATAGATTCTTTCAAAAAAATTGAAAATGAGTTGTCAAGATCAAATAAGGTTGTTATAATTAAAAATAATCCGTGTTTAGAATACTGGTTCTACCTGCATTTTAAGTACATAGATAGAAAGAATAATTGCCATAATTTCGTTAAAGAATTAAAAGAATTTTTACCCGATTATGATAAATCTGGGAGATATTTTCTCAAAGAAAATAACGATATTTTTACAAAATTAAAACATAAATATGAATTTGCTATTGAGAACTCTAAACAATCAACAAGAAATTTGACAGATGATATGTTGGAAAGTAAATCCTTTTCAGAAATGTTTAAGTTTTTCGAGACAATAAATGAACTAATGGGTAATAACAGCTATAAAAAATGATTACTCATACAATAAATACTTCTTTCTAATAGTTTTAAATTTCTCTATATCTTTTGTCCATTTTTCTCTTATTTGTTTTTCATTCAATCCTTTTTGAATGTCTTTTTGAAGTGTAGAATTTATTTTTCATATCTTTGCACTTAAAATAACTTGTTTTATGAAAGTTAAATTCGCATTGCTTTTATTGTTATTTTTAATTTTTGTGGCTTGCAGTACGCATCAACCTACAAGAAAATGCAATGGTAAAAAAGGAATCAAAACACCTATGGGATTAATGTAGAATGGATTAAATATCTTTTGAACAATTTTTAATTTTCTTTTCCATTAAATAATGCTGTATCGTATCAAATAAAACGTGTGAGGGCCTTATCAGTTTGTAATTTTGTTTTAAATAAAACCCTAAAGCACTTTCACGAGCGTGTAAAATAATTTTCTCAATACCTTTTGAAATAGCCATTTCTTCAAGTGTATTCAGTATGAGTTGTCCTAAACCTTGTCCCTTAAAATCTGGATGAACTGCCATATAGCGTATTTGCGCTGTGTTCTCTTGCAAAATATCTAATCTTCCGCAAGCAATACAAATATCATTGTACTCAATAAACGCATTGATAGATACTTTATCCAATTCGTCAAAAGATGTGTCATACACTTGTTTCCAAGGTTTTCGTAACACTTCATAACGAAGGTCAAAAATCTTTTGTAAATCCTGTTCGTTTTGTGCAATTTTTACTTTCATGCTATTTCAAAAGCAATAGATGTGATTATTTGTAACTTCTGTCCTTCTATTTCAACGGGCTTAATCAATCTTTGTGTGCGTTGGTCTTTCATTACACTTTCAATGTCTTTGATAAGAGCAACAGGAATATCGTTTTGAAGGCATTTATTGTAAATTTCTGCTGCAGGTAAATGTTTTATTTTTTCTTGTAAAATTTGATACAGTTCTTTTCTGTTTTTTACTCGGTCTGCATTACTTGAAAAATTTGGGTGTTCTGCAATATCATTGAGGTTTAAGAGTTGGCATAAATCGGCAAATTGCCGATTAGATCCAATAGCAAAAGTAATGTATTGTTTATCATATGTTTCAAACAATTCGCCGTAAGGTGCGATATTAGGATGCTCTGATCCCATTGGCGGTGGATTAAAGCCAGCTACTAAATAATTAGCGGCTTGATTTACTAAACTACATACTGCAGCATCATAAAGCGAACAATGAACATACGATCCTTGACCTGTCTTTAATCTTCGATAAAGGGCTAATAAAATTCCTTCTTTTAATTGATGTGCCGCCAAGACATCAATTAGTGCAACAGGCATTTTGCTGGGCAATTGATGACCAGGACGATTGAGATACATAAATCCTGTTTCTGCTTGTAGTATCAAATCATAAGCAATACGAGTATCTGCTTTGCCAAATCCTGTAATTTGTGCATAAATCAACCGAGAGTTCAGTTGTTTTAATGTGTTATAATCAAGTTGAAATTTTTTATCATCATCATATTTGAAGTTGGCAATGACTATATCTATTTGTGGAATGAGTTGATGTATTTTTTGGACATTATCAGGGATATTAAAATTTAAAAACTCAATCTTTTTGAAAGCATTCACAGAAGCATAATAAGCACTTATAGGATGAGATGGGTGTTCTTTTGGATTTTTCCATTGTCTTGTGATATCCCCATTGGTATTTGGATTTTCAATCTTAATCACTTCTGCACCAAGTTCTGCTAAAAACATTCCTACCGATGGACCTGCTAAAACACTTGAAATATCTAATACTCTAATATCTTTAAGTAAATGAGACAACATTTTTCCTGCAAATATAGTAATATTCTTTTTGATGATGACTTAATTACAATTTGTGTGATAAGAGGATATTAAATAATCAATAAATTAGTATTAACTTTGTCCAAAAATTAATCGCATGAAAATAGAAAAAAGTACAATGGAAAAATTAGAATCGTTGTTTGAAAAATATTCTTTGAGTGGGCAAGATATCAATGGTTATTTAGATGGCTTGTTGATTTCAAATTATCTACCTTATTGGGATTATATTTCTGTAGATACCTTACTTACACTTCAAAAGCCCAAAACAGATTTTCCGGATGAAGTCATTTTTATTGTTTATCATCAAATTACAGAACTTTACTTTAAATTATGTTTACACGAATATCATCAAATTGCTCATAATGGGAGAAAAGTATTGCCTAATGGTCAAGACCTGGGTTGGAAAGATAAATTAGAAACTAACTTTTTTGTAGAACGAATTCAAAGGATTGTCCGCTATTTTGAAGCATTAACAAAGTCCTTTGAGATTATGATTTATGGAATGGAAAAAGAACAATTTTTACGATTTAGAATGGCTCTTTTGCCTGCCAGTGGTTTTCAAAGTGCTCAATACCGCTTAATTGAAATGGCTTCTACCGATTTAATTAACTTGACGGACAAAGAACACAGAGAAAGATTGCTTCAGAGCAAGGCAAGTATTGAAGAAATGTATGAGTATATTTATTGGAAAAAGGGAGCAACAGAAGTAACAACAGGTAAAAAAACCTATACACTTCTTCAATTTGAAAAAAAATACCAAGAAACATTCATAAATTGGGCAAAATATTATGCAGATAAAAATTTATGGCAAAAGTATTTGAGTTTGCCCGAAGCAGATAAAAAACGTGAAGATGTAATAAATGCACTTAAAGAATTGGATTTATCTGTGAATGTAAGATGGCCCTTGGTGCATTACAAGAGTGCAGTAAGGTATTTACAACAAGATAAACAAGATGTAGCCGCCACAGGTGGTACCAATTGGCAAAAGTATCTTCCACCAAGATTTCAAAAACGAATTTTCTTCCCTGAATTATGGACTGCCGAAGAAATAGAAAAATGGGGAACCTTTACTGAAATTACCGCTGCTTCATAAAAAACACATACCCACCTTTTGAATATAACCTTTTAAATCGTCCTGTTTTCAATACGTTTTCTTCATCTTGAATTTTACTTACGATATACACAGGATATTTATTGTCATCATACATTAACCAATTCAAATACGCTAAATTGTAAGAAAAAATCTTTTCGTATCCGGCGTTTTGCAAGTTTTCCCAATATCTTTCTACTTCTTGTTTTTCAATTTCATTCAGTGGCTTTCTATTCCCATAAAATAAATAAGCATAACTCTTGTAACCATAAGTATCTACAGAATAATTTTTTTCACCACAATATTGAAAAAAATGGATAGCACTTGCTTGTGTGTATTGTTCTACCTTTCCAACAAAACTATTGATTGTTGCACATATCCACATTATCATTATTAAATAAAAAGATAGATGTGTTTGAATACTGAATTTTTTCTTAAATAGATACCAATAACTTATTAACCACAATGCAATCCCTAATAAAAATTCATAATTGTACCACTTTACATTAACTTTCAAATTTTCAGCAGCAAATTTATCCGTTGCTTCAAGATAGGGAATCACAAATACTTTCCAATATTCTATCGTTGATGCTAAAATCAACACAAGCCCAATAATGAATGCTAAAATAAAGTGAAGATATTTTTGCCATTGTTGAAATTTATCCATTTGAACAATAACATAAGTGGCTAAAAAACTAATGGAATAGTAACTCAGTGAAGAATAATGCACAATCTTTGTTTTGACAATGCTGAATAGAATGAGAACTACCAATAATAATATCATCATTGAAAAAGAATAAATATCTTTTTTAATGTTTTTTGAAAAATAACCCAATGCCGCAATTGATGAAGGAAAACATCCTATTAATAATACAACAAAATGATAAAGAAAAAAACCACTATGTCCTGAATCTTCTGTTTGAAACAAACGAATTTGATAGTCAATAAATGCAGAAATGATTTCTTTATTCCCCAAAATACATTCGTAAATAAACCAAGAACTGCCAATAAATACGAACACTATACTAAAAAGAATTAGTACAAAAACAGAATTTTTATTTAAGCAAGAAAAGTTTTTAAATATTAAAAAAATGGTAGATAGAAAAACAATCAAAACCATTGCAGGACCTTTAGTGAGTACTGCAAGTCCTAATGATATTCCTGCAATAACTGCCCATTTTAATGAATAATTTTGAATCCATTCTATAATGCCGACAAATGCAATGAAGCCAAATAAATTGTACCACGGGTCAATAATTCCGGACCTAAAATAAAGGTGGGGTAGGGGAGTGCCAAGATGAATAACCGCCCATACTATCCCAAATGTCTTTGAATACCATTTTTTTCCAAAATAATAAAGCGTTATTAATGTAAATATCCCATTGAGAATGTTAGGAAACCGAGCAGCAAATTCATTAATACCAAAAATTTTCATACTTATTACTTGCATCCATATAAATAATGGCGGTTTTTCCCAAAAGGGTTGATAATTCAATAAAACAGTATGATAAGAGTTTATAACTATCATTTCTCTCGCACATTCTGCAAAATTAATTTCATCCCAATCAAATAAATGAACATTTCCTGTAAATGGGATAAGAATGATTGCAGAAAGTAGAGTTATAAGTAGATAAATACTTTCATTCTTAAAATTTAATATCGTTCTCATTTTTTTAGATTATCTTAAAAATTTATTTAGTTTTTTCTAATTTAAATCATTAAATAATTCAAAATTATTTTTTATATTTATCAAAAAAAATAATTTAGATTTACTTAAAATTTTTTAATTCGTAAAATAACATGCATCCTATGGCTTTGTGGTTAGGTTTAAAATGTTGGGTAGTAACCAAAAATCTTCGTAGTAATAATTTATTTAAAAATTAAAAAGCCCCCAATGAATTTAAATCATTGGGGGCTAAATAAAGTATAAACATCATTCACAAGCAATATCTTATTTTCCTGCACTTATAATCTTAAATTCTACTCGTCTGTTATTTTGTCTTCCTTCTTCTGTATCATTGGTATCAATAGGTTGTGTTTCTCCATATCCTTTGGCTATCAAGCGAGAAGCGGGAATGCCTTTTCCTATCAAATAATTGACCACCGACTCAGCACGTTTTTGTGATAGTTTTAAGTTATATTCATCAGACCCTTTACTATCTGTGTGAGCAGAAATTTCCACTTTGATATTAGGATTTTCTGTCAATAATTGTACTAATCTATCTAATTCATTGTACGACTCTGGACGTAAAGTGGCTTTATCAAAATCAAAGAAAATGTTTTTTAATACTATAGCATTACCAATTTCAATTTTCTTTAATGGAATGTCTTTTGTTACTTCTTGATATTCTGCATCGGCAGGCAAATTAAAGTTTTCAGAATGGAATAAATATCCATCTCTTTGAACGGCAATTCCATAATTTTTTCCCGAAGGTAGAGTTACAAGATATTTTCCTGTGGCTGCATTCGATTTGAAAGATGCTAATATCACATTCTTTTCATTATCAATCAGATTGAGTATTGCTTCTAATGGTTCATTCGTTTTAGCATCGTATACAATGCCTTTTAATAAAGTCATTTTGGGCTTTGTAACTTCTACCGCTTTTTCTACTTTTAAGTTGGTAATAGGTTGAGCCGCCATTGCTAATAATTGGTCCTGAGTGTTCAATAATGGCTGTTTTTCAGGACCTAAAATGGTAACTTTATACAAATCCATTCCGCCGTATCCATTTAAGGAAGCAGAAGAATAATAAGCCCTTCTTCCGCTTCCTGCTAAGGCAAAGAATATATCGTCATCGGGCGTATTAATTGGTATTCCCAAATTGACGGGCTTTGTCCATTGTCCATTTTCAAAAGTGGTCTTGAATACATCGTATCCACCAATAGAATTATGCCCCTTTGAAGCAAAGTACATTGTTTTTCCATCAGGCATCATATACACGGCTTCTTCATCATATTCTGTGTTAATCACAGGACCAATATTGACGGCTTTTTCAAACTTTCCTTTTTCATTAATCTCAGAATAGTAAATATCGTGCCCACCATATCCACCTTTTCTATCACTTACAAAATATAATATCTTGCCATCATAAGAAAAAGAAGCCGATGATTCGTGGGCTTCAGAATTAATGGCTTTACCCAGATTTTCGGGCTTTGACCATACTTTTCCCACTAAGTAAGAAATGAATAAGTCCCCGCCATTTACACCACCCTGATAAATGATTAATTTTTGTCCATCGGGTGATAAACACACAACCGCATCGTGACTTTCAGTATTGACGGGTGGACCGAGATTCACGGCAGTAGTCCATTTTTTCCCTGATTTATAACTCACCCATATGTCTTCAAAATACTCATTTTTCTTTTCATCCATTTTATTTCCCACCCCGCCAGGACGACGAGAAGTAAACATCAATACACTTTCATCGGTAGTAATTACAGGAGAATATTCATTAAAAGAAGTATTGACCTCTGGACCTAAATTATCTACCCATACCCGCACGGGATTTTGAGATAATATCTTTCCGTTTTTACATTCTTCTATTTTTTTATTTACATCTTTAATTTCATTTTTATCCTTAATACTATTCAAGTAAATGCTATATTCCTGGATGGCTTTATCCCACTCAGAATTTAAATGATACACACGTCCTGTATAATAACGAATCTTTTTATCTACTTGTGGGTCTAAAGCAAATGCTTTCAAAATATAATCATACGCTTTTTTCTTTTCAAAAGAATGTAAATACGCCAGCCCAATCTTAAAGTTCAATTTAGCATTATTGGGGTTAAATGCTTGAGCTTTAAGATAGTAGGGTAGAGCATCCCGATAATAGGCCTCTCCCTGTTCAAATATCTCATCCCCTTTTTTGATATTCTCTATGGCTTCCTTGAGTTCTTCTTTCCTTCCAGGGAAATTTTTCTTTTCAAACTCCACATTTTGAGCCATTATTTGTAACGATGCAACAGAAAGTATAAAAACACTTATTTTTTTCATAGTATATTTTTTATTTTTTATTTATCTTTGTTACTATTTGGGCGTGCCCCTCGCTTGTGGCTGTCCCACTTCGCTCGGGTCGGGCTGCTACGGGCTTCGCTTCCGCCTCGGCAATCCCCTCGTCGCTTCGCTCCTCGGGGCAGTGCCGGCGGCTCGCTTCGCTCACCGCCGCCCTCCGCATCCCTCACGCAACTCACCCCCTTCCCCTCTCTTCATGAAAAAGAAAGGGGCGATATGTACTATTCTACTTACTATTGTTCCCCCTCTCTAACTCTGTTAGAGAGGGGGAATTAAAGGGGGTGAGTAAAAAAAGAGAAGGGGCGATACGAAAGTTGTTCTATTCAATTGTTCCCCCTTTCTAATTCATTTAGATAGGGGGAAATAAAGGGGGTGAGTGAAATTTAATCATTACAATCCGTATCAATAAAAGATTTTGCAGGTGTAATGCCCAGTTCTAATGCTTTTTTCCAATCATTGCACGCTTCCTCTTCTTCTCTTAGCATTTGTCTTGCTATTCCACGATTGTAGTAGGCCTGTCCATTTTTAGGGTCTAAGTCAATGGCTTTAGTAGCCATTTCTTTGGCTTTTTTGTAATCTTTTTCTTTAATGTATACGCCTGCCAGCCCATTGTAAGCAGCAGAATTTTTAGAATCTTTACTTAGTAATGTTTCAAAGTCCTTTTTAGCACCACTTAAATCACCCTTTTCTATACGAGTAGCACCACTATTAATGTATGCAATATAGTATTTATCATTTATCATAATTGCTTTGGTGTAAGCATCAATAGCTTTTGTGTAATCCTTTTTTTGTCGGTAAGCAGAACCTAAATTATTAAATATAAATGCCTGATTAGGTGCGTATTTGGCAGCTAATTCATAATTTTTAATGGCATTATCCACGTCATTTTTCATCAAATAAGTAGAACCTAAATCATTGTAGGCGTAGGCATAGTCGGGCTTTGCTTGTATGGCTTTTTGATAATAATCTAATGCTTTGTCATAATCTTGATAATTAAAATAAAGCATACCCAAATAATAATTCGCCTCATGATGGTTAGGATTTAATTCAAGGACTTTTTGTAATACCTGTTCTTGACTATCTTTTTTATTTTGATGAAAGAAAATAATGGATTTTGTAAAATAATATTCATCTGTGGCTTTTAGTTGAAGAGCTTGATTTATATCTTTTAATGCTTCATTATAGTTTTTTAATTGAATGTATGCTAATGCACGATTGTAAAATGCTTTTTCAAAATTAGGTAAATTTTGAATGGCTTGGGAAAATAACTGTATAGCCATTGATGGATTATTGCTATTCAAATAATTTAATCCAGCGTTGTAATCATTTTGTGCTTTTTGTTCTGGGGTAAGCTCAGCAGCGATTTTAACCGTATCCGATTGTGCAAAACTTATTAAACTACAAAAGCAGACAATTATTCCTGAAATTAAAACACCCTTCATAAAAAAAATTTTTTGGGCAAATTTATATGAAATTTTTGAGATTTTGAAACACTATTGTCCAAAATCACTATTGTCCAAAATATTTTCCAAAAACAACCAGATGGTTCACAAAAAAAGGCAGGAAATTTTCCTGCCTTTTTTCTTTTTTTGCCAGACAAAAAATAACTATATGAAATCAACTGCCCGCAAAATTAAGGAAAAATTCTTTTATCCAACTCCGGTTTTTGGACAGCTTGTATCCCTTGTCAGACAAGCAAATATAGAAAGGGTTATTCAAAAAACCGAGGCGGACAAGTATTCTAAAAAGTTCAAAACAAAAGATCA
>Ga0308395_1001889_pt1 | contig 12813 bp, 10 predicted proteins | sample Hotspr20SampleP4_FD_202097 | JGI IMG/M metagenome (GOLD analysis project Ga0308395, IMG submission 202097) | Hot spring phototrophic mat microbial communities from Mushroom Spring, Yellowstone National Park, Wyoming, United States - 20050930_P4 ...
TGTGGTATTTGATATTGGGGCTAATATCGGAGAATACACATTGTTTGCCGCATCTATGCTTTCGGATAAAGGTAGAGTATGGGCATTTGAACCCGTTGAAAAAATGTATCAAATCTTACAAGAAAACATCTACCTCAATCCGCATTTAAAAGATAAAATAAATACAATTAAAAAAGCCATAGGGATTCAAAAAGCCACTCTTCCTATCTATGATGAGGTATCAAATAGCAATGAAGGTGTTTATTCTTTACACTCAACTAATTTTCAACATTTTAAAAAAATTGAAGAAGTAGAAGTAGATAGATTAGATACTCTATTTAATGAAAATAAAATTCCAAGAGTAGATTTAATAAAAATAGATGTAGAAGGTAATGAACTATTTGTATTGCAATCTGCCGAACAAATTCTATCTACGTATCATCCTAAATTAATGATTGAGGTAAGTAGTAAAAATTTTGCTGCCGCAGGTTACACAACAAAGGACTTAATAGATTTCTTAAAACAACATCAATATACTCTATACCTCATTAAATTAAGAGGAGTACTTAAAAAAATAGAATCTCATTCTGAATTACCCGAATTTTGTAACATCATTGCCATTTAAAAAACACCTCTACCCCACTTCTATTTTAAACACAACTCTTCTTATCACACCTTCTATCTTTAAACTTCAACTTTACACTTTTAACTAATCATTAGAATTATTTCACCAACATTTTATTTTTATACTCGTCTGCATTTTTAGTATCGCCAATCAATGCATAGACCTTGTATAATGCTGTAATGACTGACTTATCATTGGGTTTAATACTTTCTGCTTCTTTCAAATAGGGCAAGCCCATTAAGGTATATTCTTTTCGTTTATCTTCAACGGCTTTTTGTTTTTGCGATAAATCCGTAATCTTAAATTCTTTCATCTTTCTATTAAAATAAAACAAGCCATAGTTAGTGTAATAAGCACCGATATTGTAAGCGAGAGTAAAAAGATTTTCTGCATCTAATTGATTTTTGTATCTATAACTTCTTAAATAATGACTGATTGCTTTTTGAAAGTAATATTCTGTACTATCCGTGTATTCTTTATTAGCCATCTTTTGATTAGCGATATTATCGTATAAATTTCCTAATGTAAGAGCGTGAATGGCACTTGTACTGTCGTTTTTCACCATTTCTTCTAAATTAACTATGGCTTTTGGATATTGTTTTGTTTGAATGTAATAATCTGTTTCTAAATTGAGTAAATTGACATCATCAGGAAATTTCTTTCTTCCCTTTTGAATGATGTCATAGGCCTTTTCAGGATTGTGTTTTTGATAATAAGCATGTAATAATTGATACACTTTTATATTATCAAGTTGATGTTGTATTAAAGATTGACCTAATTCTTCAATTTTATCAGAAAGATGGGTTTTGTAAGCACTAACAAAAGCATTGAAAAGCCCTGAAGAATCAATAGTATTGAAAAGTTTATTTTGTAAAATGCTATGTTGTTCAAAAAATATACAGGCATCGGCATATTTTTTTTCATTGAATAGTTTTACGGCTTCTTGGTTTGATGTATTTAGTAGTGAAATTCCGTGATTTTGAATTTCAGTTGTAGCCGCCACTTTAGGATGTTTTTCTTTTAATAACTTAAATGTCTCAATGGCTGAATTCAAATAACTATGCGGTTGAACAGAGTTATCAGGATATTGCTGATAATACTTATATAATTCAAAATAAATTTGAGAATAATAAGTCAATGTTTTAGCATCGTCTTTGGTTTCAGGATTTTGAATGGCTTGATCAATAGATTCTTTGGCTTTTAATAAATAATTAATATTGGGCTTATCATTCAATGTGCTTTGATAGTCCGTTAATGCACGCCACGCTGCATTTACATTCTTTTTTTGTCCAAAACTTAAAAGACCTATAAAAATATAACAACTAATTATTATTTCTTTTTTCATTTTGATTCAATTTTGCCCAAAAATACAACATTTGATATTGTATAACAACTACAATTTTTAATTATAAAATTTTGTAAATGCCTAAATACCACAAATTTAATCACAAAGAAAATAATTAGTTGAAAGTTGAAAATGAAAAGTATTAAAATGCTACATCATTATATTGAAAAATATTTCCTTTTACTTTCAAACTTGTAACTTTTCACTTTTTACTAAATAGTTCTTTGTAGTAAAAATAAGGTAAACAATCTCAATTTGATATTAACCATCACATATTCATTCCATTAAAAAAATGATTTCATTTAAAATACTATTATTTCCTTACATTTGTCAGCAAAAACATTGGATACAAAAACCAAAATAAAATTAGTAGAAGCAGGAACGCATTTGCCTGTAATGGAAGAATTTTATTCTTTACAAGGAGAAGGATATAATACAGGGAAAGCCGCTTATTTTATTCGCATTGGAGGATGTGATATTGGTTGCCATTGGTGTGATGTCAAAGAAAGTTGGGATGCAGAAAAGCATCCAATTGTAGATGTAGATTCTATCGTTCAAAATGTTTTAAACATTAAAGCAAATGCCGTAGTAATTACAGGTGGAGAGCCCACACAATACAATCTTTTACTATTGACACAAAAATTAAAAGCCCATCAAATCAGTATTTTTCTTGAAACATCAGGTGCGTATCCTATTAAAGGAGAATTTGATTGGATTTGTCTTTCCCCTAAAAAAAAACAAAGACCATTATTAGAAAATTTTCTTAAAGCCAATGAATTGAAAGTAATCGTTTATAATCATCACGATTTTGTTTTTGCAGAAGAAATGCGGCACTATGTTTCTGCACATTGTCATTTATTTCTTCAACCTGAATGGAGCAAAAAAGATGAGTTATTACCCAAAATTATAGAATACATTCAGGCACATACAGAGTGGCGATTAAGTATTCAAACACACAAGTATATTCATATCCCTTAATTCTCAATTGATTAAAAATAAAAGAATTTTTTAATTGTAACTGCTGGCTTAAGCCAATTGTAATTAACGTATAACTTTTATCTTTTTATCTTTTAATGTAACAATGATATACTTATCAAAAGTAGAATAATTTTCAACATTACCAATGATGGATTGTCCCTTATCGTCAATAATTCTTCCATCTTCATCCATTTCTTCAAAATAAAAATTCTTTTGAATATATTTTAATGGATAAATTGTCTCATAGCGTTTATTTCCTTTATTATCCAATATTATAAATTTGTTTTGAAATTCTGCTATAAGTGTTTGATTGGCACACACAACAACATTAGAATAAATAAACTGTAAAGCATTTATTTTATCAAGATTTGTAAGCATCGCCCATTTGTTTTTATCCTTTACTAAAACAAAAGTGTTTGCAATTAAAGCATCTTGAAAGGGCTTTTTATTTATCAACACACCATTTCTATTTCCAACCAATACTTTATTTTGCTGAACCAATTTAAAATAATTTCCATTCGTAAAATTTTTTGTATCTGTATTTTTAATATAATCCCATCTTATGTCATAAATAAAGCATTTTTCAGAAACACTATAATATCCATATTTTTTATTTTTAACTACAAAATAAATATCATCTACACAATGAAATATCAAATCATAATCCATCGGCAATACTATCTCATCACTTGAGTTTATTAATCCATAAAAATTGTTTTGCTTTACTATGGCTACATCTCTGTAAAATGCCGAAATCCACTGATATTTTGCAGGATATACTTTACCATTATCTTTTACTAATCCATATAAATTATTTTCTACATGATATGCTAAATGATTTTCAAAATCACCTAATTTTTCAAATTGAGCATTCAAAATAATTTGTCCCTTATAGTCGCACAAACCATATTTTCCATTTTGCTTGAATAAATAATTATTATCAGGCGATAATTCACTTAACCACTCAAATTCTTCAGATTGCTTTACACCTAATCTATTTACAAAATACCAATGATTCCCATCATACACAGGAGCATAGCCATTAAAAAAAGGATATGCGTCCTGAAATCCTTTTTGAAAAATTTTTTGATTTTTCTTATTGATAAAATACGCTGTATCATTCAAAAAAACAACTGCTACATTTTCTTTGAAAGAAGTAACAGCATCATAAATTGGCGGTATAATAAATATTCCCGAAGTATCAATAAATCCAACCATTCCTGTAGTGTCTGTCAATGGAATTAAAATTTGTGAGGCCATTTCCATTTCTTCAATCACTTCTTGCTTGAAAGGAAAATCAGGATACTCTTGCATAAACTTTTCCAATTCTTCTGTATTAAACCGTTTGACAGTGTAAGCAAATAGCCATTTCCACGCTTGTTCAGAATAGAATTTATCTTTTGAAAATTCTCTTGCATACGATAATAGCCCTGCCGTATTTTTTTCTTTGATGTAAATGTCCAATAAATTTTGCAATGCCATTTCTCTATAAGAACTTTTTGAATACTGTCTTAAAAACAAAAGATATTCAGCAGCCGTATGATGTTGTGTTGACTCAAGATAGATTTGTTTATCCAACAATTGATACAAATAATTTATAGATGGATGCTGCGGATATTGAGTGATTAAATAAAAGGTAGTATCACTTTTATTGATTGTTTGGGCATATTCAATTATCTTTTGATATTGATGTTTTCTAATAATCTCTTTTACTTCTTTTCGCACAAAAGGATGTTGACTAATAAATTGGTCATAAACATAAGGTTGAATATTAGATTTTATTTTTTGAAATTGAGCATAAGTGATGCTATCATACAATGTATAAATGGCAGCACTATCTATAACAAGATATTTTGTAATGTATGGTTTTTGGGGATAATTAATAATTGATAAATGAATGTATTTATCCGCACTATCAAGATGATGAAATGGTTGAAATTTTTGATAATACACATACGCTACAGCATAACTTGCTGCAGAAAGTTTCTTTTTGTTTTTTAGCAACTTCCTTGAATACAGCAATGTATGATAATAATCATAATTGACAATGGATTCAGTAAGTTTATCCAAAGATTGTGAAAAAATAGATTCGCTTATTAAAGTAAGAAACAAAAAAATAGCATATGGAATTTTACAATTTCTCATTTTAATTTCAATTAAATACCTTGAATTTCAAAGAATGTTTTTGAAAAATATTTTAATACATCTTCAGGCAATAAACATTCAGGATGAATATCTTTTATTGCCAATTGTGCTGCCAATGAATGAATATAAACGCCCAATATCGCTGCGTTTTCAATAGAATATCCTCGTGCACATAATCCTGCTATTAATCCTGTTAATACATCACCACTGCCGCCTTTTGCTAAACCACTATTGGCAATAGTATTGAAATAAACTTTTCCTGATGGTGTAATCACCGCCGTATAATGCGATTTCAAAACAATGACACATTGCAGTGATGTGGCTTGTTGTATAGCGGTTTTCAAACGTTCGTAATGATTTTCGTGCAACCTAAAAACTCGGTCAAACTCTCTAATATGTGGCGTGAGTATCACTTTATTCTTTGGTAAAAAATTCAAATACTGTGGTTTCTTTGCAAGAGCATTCAATCCATCTGCATCTATCACCAATTTTTGTTGGTCTACCGATTGAAATAAATTAAGTAAGCAGTCCGGAAAATCAAAAGAACTGCCAATGCCACAACCAAAAGCAATGGCTGAATATTTTCTTAAATCACTTGGTATTTTACTAATGTATTCTGTTCCATTATCAATACTAATGATGCATTCAGGAAACTTTGATACAACTTTATTGACTACTGACTCTACACTATGAATACTTACTAAACCACAGCCACTTCTCAATGCAGCAGCAGAACAAAGCATTGCTGCACCTGGCATATTCATTGAACCCGCAATAATCAAACAATGACCATAATCCCATTTTGCCTTATAATTTTCTCTTGGAATATAAATGGACTTAATCAATGAATCATCTATGGTGTAATAAAAAGTATCTTGTGCATCAATACATTCTTGTGATAATCCAATATCTACCACCGTCCAATTTCCAACAAATTGCTGATTTTCAGGAAAGAAAAAACTTAATTTAGGTAATTGAAAAGTAAAAGTATAATGGGCTTTTATAATACTATCATTGGGATGATTAAGCGAATCTAAAAAAAGCCCTGATGGTACATCTATGCTAATGATAGTAGAATAATTTTGATTGATAAAATCAATCACTTGCTTGATAATACCTGAACTCGGCTTATTAACGCCACTTCCAAGTATGGCATCAATGCAGACGATGTTACTTTTATCGTCAATATCTATAAAGTCATTTTCACTAAAAACATCAACTAATTGAACATTCGTTGTTTTTAATCTATCAAAATTTTTTTGAAAATCTTCTGATGCGTTTGGGGAATGTTGAACAATAAAAACAATTACTTCAAAACCAAGTTGATTTAATTTTCTCGCTGCTACTAGACCATCTCCACCATTATTGCCTTTGCCACAATAGATATGAATTTTATTATTTGGATGAATGTGTTTCAAAGATTCTTGAACAAACATTGAAGCCGCCCTTTCCATCAACTCCAAGGATGTTATACCTTGCTTTAAGATAGAACATTTATCTACTTCTTTAATTTGCGAGGCACTCAGCAATTTCATAGCCCTGAATTATACAAAGGGGCTAATTTACGCAATTATTCTACAGAAAAAGATGTGGCTAACTTCTAATCTATTTTCTAATAAAGATGAACAATAACCGTCTTACTCTTTTTTCAACGAAAAAGTACGAGAAATGCAAAAACTAAATTTAATTTGTGCTTTACTCCAAGTATCTGTTGTACTAACTAAAAAATTATTTTCTACAATAGCAGAATTATTAGCAAAAAACAAAGTAAAAACGTGTCCGCCCGTTTCTATTTCAAATCCAACAGACAAAGGCATAAAAACATTTGGGTTATCTTTGAAATAAGGATGAAAGTTGTAAAAATAATCTGCGAAAAATGTAACACGCTTACTTAACTTAATGCGTCCTGCTATTCCTAAAATAGGATAATCATTACCATCTTCTCGTCCTGTATTCGGATTAAATGTTTGCACGATAAAATTTCTATGCAACCAAGTAGGCAAGAGTTCTAATGACAACCAAGAATTTACTTTACTGGCAATGATGACCTGAGTTACATAATTAATACGATGTGCTTCTCTTGTTGGAAAATTTTTTACAGCGACATTCGCATACAAACGGTCGGGACTCAGGGTCGTATAACCCATACTTGAAAATAAAGCAATACTCACGGGGATTTTGAAGTCCGTAGTTTGTTTCAAAAAACGCCATTTAGCCGATAAATCTACTAATTCATTGACACGACTTCTTCCTAACGCTATGGTAATATCATTAGTGATACCGTATTCCAAAGACATTCTAATATCATTGGCCACGTCAAGTCCAAAGGCAGTGTGGGCAATCTGATTGAGTGTTTTATTTGCATCTGCTACATTTCCAAAGCGGTGCAAGATGCGATATTCTAAATGATTTTTCTTGACGGTCTCAGTGGTTTGAGCATTTCCTAAACGATATGCTTTCCAAGTAGCAAAGACGTATTGTTTTTCCTGTCTATCGTCTACCAAACTCAACAAATCATCTTGAGCATAAACAAAATTAACAAACACTAAACAAGAGATTAGATATTTTTTCATAAAAGAATTTATTTCTTGGTATATGGAACAAGTATGCTATTAAAAGTTACTTTTATTTCTTCTGCAATTTTTTTAGTAAGCATTGTTGGAATTTTGATATTATAGTCAGCAGGTCTGATGAAAAATTCAGAGAATAAAATTAATTCATTGTTTTGTTTTTTTATTTTACCTTTTACAGAAATAAGTTTGCTTACACCATGCAAATACATAGTACCCGTCATAATTACATCCTGTTCTTTTCCTTCTTCAAAATTCGTTACATTACATTTCCCCTTAAATGTGCAATATGGATATTTATCACTTTCTACATAATTCTCATTAAAATGTTCTTTCATTAAATCGTTTTTAAATTGAAATGCTTGCATTTGAACACGAATTTGAAAATCTCCAGTAGATAAATTAAACACAGGAGTGGCAGAAGTGTTTTTAGCTTCAATTTTTTCTAATGGGGCATCCGAATAAAAAATAATGCTTGTTGATTTTTCTTTTCCAATATAAATGCTTTGAGCGTTTGATAAAAAATTTCCACAAATTAAAAAAAGTGAAAAAAATTTTAAGCCCAACTTATATTTTCTCATTCACTCTGCTTTATTAGTATCAATTAGGCATCCCTGCATTAATCCATTTTTGAATCTTTGCTATATTACAATCAGAGAGTTTATTTCCTCCTGGTGGCATTGCAGAATACCCACTTAGCCATTTCACAGCACCCAACAAACGACCACTTTGAGCACAGGTTTTGGAAGAATTATAAGTATCTAACGCCCAACCACCCGACGGATTGGAAGCATTATGACAACTTATACAATTATTATCAAATATCGCCTTAATAGAATTGGTATAAGTAACATTTGTTGTATCACAACTATTAGTATTTGATAACGAATTAGGAGCAACATACTTATCCTTTCTACATTCGTAATTTGTAATAACACTAATTATTATCAATATTGCTACAAGTATTTTTGATTTTTGATTTTGTAGAAAGTGAAACATAATAATTATTTCTTAACTATAATCATTTTTGAAGCGATAGTTTGATTATTTGCAGATTGGAGTTTTAAGATATACAAGCCATTATTTATACTATCGGGTAAGAACACACGGATATTTTGAGTTCCTACATTTAATTGAGAAGCATTTAAATGAGCCACTTTGTTGCCTTTCAAATCCCATAATTCTATATTTACGTTTCTTATTTCTGAAATATTTTCAACTTGAATAGAAATAAAATCGGATGCAGGATTAGGATAAACATTTATTTTTACACTATTAGTAATTTCCTTGATACCAGTTGTATTCGCAGAAAGAGATAATGATGTAGAACCAACTGCATCACCCGAAGTTGATCCATTGCCATTCACGGCAATTCCTGCTGCATAAATGACGATATTATTGGTACCTGCCGGTGCTGTCCATACAAAAGAAAAGGTAGCACTTCCCGTCCCTGATTTAGGAGAAGTATGAACTGCATTTTTACGACCATTACTTGCAGTTAAAAATTGAACGCCTGTTAATGGAGTTGTCATAGTACCCGCATCTGTATTAGAATTTGCATCCAAAATTTCACAGCCAAATCCAAAAATTGAATACGAATTATTAGTTACAGTAACATTCACGGTATAAGTAGTTCCAGGCACATATTCATTGTTCGTAAAAGCGGGCGTGGCAGAGATATTCACTACGGTAGTTCCACTTCCTCCACTATGACAAGCAGAACAAGTAGTTTCTCCTGGGCTACCTGTTCTTCCAGGAATGCCAGATGACAATTTTACTATAAAAGAAGTGGCTAAAACACTTGTAATCAAAATTGTACCGCTTACCAGTAACTCTTTTTTCATTGGGTTTAAAGTTTTATTTTGGCCAAAAATAAGTAACATTTTTCTAACTATTGTAGAAAATAATTGTTAATAAAAAATTACAACATTGATTGTCAATAGAATTTGATAGTTTGAAAAAGCACTATTCTCTCTTTTTTTCATCTCCACTTTTCATCGTTACTATTGATATTTTTCATATCCTTTCAAAAAACATCTTAATCAATAGTAATTTGCTGACTCTCTTTGTCTTTTCCTTAGTAATTACCTACTTTCGCATCAAAAAATAATTTTATGAAAACAGTTCTAATAACAGGAAGTACAAGTGGTATCGGCTTAGGCATTGCCAAAGAATTTGCTAAAACTCAACAGTATCAAATCGTATTTAATGGGTTAGAACCTAATGGTGAAGAAATCGCTGCTGAAATCGGTAAGACCTATAACATACCTACCATCTTTCACGGGGCCAACTTACTTTATCCTAATGAAATTTACGATTTAGCAAATACCGCCATTCAAACATTTGGCAAAGTAGATGTTCTCATCAATAACGCAGGAATACAGCACGTATCGCCTGTTGAAAATTTCCCTGATGAAAAATGGCAAGCCATTATTGCTATCAATATATCCTCTGCTTTCTATTTGACCAAAGCATTTTGGCCAGTAATGAAAGCACAAAAATTTGGTCGTATCATAAACATTGCTTCTGCACACGGCTTAGTGGCATCAGAATTCAAATCGGCTTATGTAGCAAGTAAACACGGCATTATCGGATTTACTAAAACCATTGCATTAGAAGGTGCTCCTTTCAATATCACCGCTAATGCTATATGCCCTGGCTATGTCAAAACACCATTGGTTGAAAAACAAATTGATGACCAGGCCAAAGCCCACGGTATTTCAAAAGAAGAAGTGATTAGTAAAGTGATGTTGTATAAACAAGCCGTCAAAGAGTTTATTCCTGTAGAAGTATTGGGACAATTGGCTTTATTTTTAGCATCAGAAGCCGCTACAACAATAACAGGAACTGCCATTCCGGTAGATGGCGGATGGAATGCACAATAAAAAATCGAAGGATTAGCAAACAGTTTACAATGATTGTGGTTTGGGTACAAAATTAAAATCAAACATTGGCAAATAGAATTATTGTTTGTATAATTGCCCGCCGAATTTTTGGAGAGGTGCCGGAGTGGTTTAACGGGCACGCCTGGAGAGCGTGTGTACCGTGAAAACGGTACCGGGGGTTCGAATCCCCCCCTCTCCGCTTATCTATAAATTTCTTTCTTTGCTGCTAAAAGTCCATTTTTGAGCAAAGAAGCAATAGTCATTGGACCTACACCTCCAGGTACGGGTGTAATATAAGAACATTTTGGTGCTACTTCATCAAATTTTACATCGCCTAACAGTTTGTATCCTGTTGGATTATCTTTACTTTCAATACGAGTAATTCCTACATCTATCACTACGACGCCCTCTTTTACCATATCTGCTGTCAAAAAATGCGGACTTCCAATAGCACAAATAATAATATCTGCCTGTAATGTATATTGTTTCAAATCTTTTGTTTTACTATGACACAGTGTAACTGTAGCATTTCCAATAGGTGTATTTTTAGCCATTAAAATACTCATAGGCGACCCCACGATGTGGCTTCTTCCTATGACTACACAATGCTTTCCCGATGTTTCTATTTTGTAATATTCCAACAATTGAACAATTCCATAAGGCGTAGCACTCACATAGCAAGGTAAATTTAATACCATTCGCCCAACATTAATTGGGTGAAATCCGTCTATATCTTTGGATGGTACTATCGCCTCAATGACTTTTTGTTCATTAATGTGCCGTGGCAAGGGCAGTTGAACTATAAAACCATCAATATCTTCATTTTGATTAAGTTTTTCTACTTCTTTTAATAGTTTGTTTTCCGTTACATATTCTGGTAACCTTACAAGTGTAGATTGAAATCCAACGCTATTACATGCTTTAATTTTATTATTAACATAGGTTTCGGAAGCACCATCATTTCCTACTAAAACAGCAGCAATATGGGGCACTTTTTGGCCTAATTGTTTAAGATGTTCTACTTCTTTCTTTATCTGTTCTTGAATTTCTTTGGCTACTTTTTTGCCATCTATTATTTGATATCCCATATTTTTGAATAAATATTAATTTTGAATTTTGTTCTCTTACGGAATTGTTTTAATCTCAATTTATGTATAATTGAAACACAATCACTCATTTAAAACCTATGATGATTTGGCACTCATTAATTGAATAAATTGATCAAACAGATAATGGCTATCGTGCGGACCTGGTGCGGCTTCAGGATGATATTGGACACTAAAAGCGGGCTTATGTTTGAGTTGAATACCCTCAATCGTTTGGTCATTTAAATTAATATGCGTAACAATTACATCAGGATGATTTTTAGCGTCTTGTTCTTTTATAGAAAATCCGTGATTTTGGGAAGTAATTTCACAACGCCCCGTGATCAAATTTTTTACAGGATGATTTAGTCCTCTGTGTCCATGATGCATTTTGTAGGTAGAAATGCCTACTGCTTGTGAAAGTAATTGATGTCCTAAACAAATTCCAAATAAAGGGATATTTTTTTCAAGTAATAGTTGAATAAGGGCTACTTGATACTTCATAGTGGCAGGATCTCCTGGCCCATTAGATAACATTATACCATCGGGATGAAATGAAAGTATTTCATCAAGAGATGCATTGTGTGGGAAAACTTTTAAGTAACAATTTCTTGATGATAAATGACGAAGAATGTTTTGTTTTATTCCAAGGTCCAACACGCTTACTTTGTATTGAGCATTTTCGCAAGGAATTTCGTATGCTGTTTTTGTAGACACTTTTGAAGAAAGTTCTAATCCTTCCATTTTGGGTGTTTGGCTTAATAAGTTTTTCAACTCAGCAATATTTAAAATCTCTGAAGAAATAATCACATTCATTGCACCTTTATTACGAATATGCCTTACTAATGACCGAGTATCTACATCACTTACTGCTACAATTTTATTCTTGATAAAAAACTCATTCAAGGAATAATCTGCCGCAGGACGACTGTAAATGGAACTAAAGTTTTTACAAATTAATCCTGATATTTTTACACCATTACTCTCGCTTTCTTTTTCTAAAACGCCATAATTTCCAATGTGTGCATTTGTCATTACTACAATTTGTCCATAATACGATGGATCTGTAAATACTTCTTGATATCCTGTCATTCCTGTATTGAAACAAATTTCTCCACTGGCAGTTCCAATAAATCCTGCTGCGTATCCTTCATACACTATCCCATCTTCTAACAATACAATGGCTTTGGACTTTTTTTGA
>Ga0308395_1001896_pt1 | contig 12785 bp, 14 predicted proteins | sample Hotspr20SampleP4_FD_202097 | JGI IMG/M metagenome (GOLD analysis project Ga0308395, IMG submission 202097) | Hot spring phototrophic mat microbial communities from Mushroom Spring, Yellowstone National Park, Wyoming, United States - 20050930_P4 ...
AGTTAAAATTACAAGGCGTCAACTATAAAATGAGCGATTATTTGAATATAGAAGGAATAATCTGCCGTATAAAACAAATTAAGTATGATTACATTAAAAATATTTGCGAAGTAGATTGTATAGAGGCTAATTAGCGATGAAAAAGCAAGATTTTAAGAGGCTTAATGATAAAATAAAGCTTAAAAAAATGCATATTTATACGCGAAAGTTATATTTTTATACGCTTAGTATTTTGTGCCAAAGATGTGATAATTTATGCCAAAATGGGTGATAAGTTATAAAGAATTATCAATCAAATTTGAGCATATATCTCTTGTATAGATAACTAATATATATAAGTTTTTACTGATTCAAATTAAAATATTCAATAATTTGTTATAATACAATCAATTATTAACAATTTTTAAAAAGATAAAATAATTTAATATTGTCTCAATTATTTTATTAATGTTTGATTGAATTTTCTTTTTTTATAATTAAATTGGAATATATATAAAAATTTATATATAAATTATTTTTATTATTAATCGATAATAAACGCGTGAGAAATATTAAATTAATTAGTAATGAATTTTAATTAGTAATGAATTTTAAAAAGTATATTTTATTTGTTGCATTTGTTTTTGGTTTCTTGTATTATAGTTGCAGCGTTGTAGATCACTCAATATGGAATGAAGGATATTGCACGTCTTGCAATAAAGAAAAATGGCAATACGACGAGAGATTACATCTGCTTTATTGTCCACGATGCGGTTATTATTACACTGATATATACTGGTGCGATTCTACAATGATACAAGACGTAATTAGAAGAGAACAAAAACAAAGAGAATATATTGAAACAATTAACAACGTTTTAAAGAAGTCAGAAACGAAATAATCGTAGGTGAGGCAAGGGAAGAACCCAGGAAGAAGCGGCCGCCTTTGAAGGGCGGCTTTTTTTATTTATATTTACAATTAAAACAAGTAAACTTTAAAGTAAAATCTTCTTATAAGAAAACTATTTATGAAATTTATTTATGGCAGAAAACCTGTAATAGAAGCTTTAGAAAACAATGCCAATATTGAAAGAATATATGCGCGTTTTGGGATAGAAAAGCATTTTCTTTATAAAATTAAAAAACTTTCTTCAATAAAGAAAATACCTTTAAGCGTTATCTCTAAAAAAAAATTTGAAGAACTGCAGAATAAAAAAAACTCTCAAGGAATAATAGCCAAGCTTTCTTCAATTAAATATTTTAGTTTAGACGAAGTCATTACAGACCTAAGAAAAAAAACATATCCGATTGTTTTAATGCTTGAAAGAATTCAAGATCCAAGAAATTTAGGAGCCATTTTGCGAACGGCGGCTTGCGCTTCTGTAGACGCTGTTATTATTACAAGTAGAGAATCCTGCGATATAACTGAAACGGCAATCAAAACTTCAGCGGGCGGAGTATTTCAACTAAAAATTTGCAAAATGGACAATCTTAAAGAAGCTATCGAAAGACTAAAGGAAATCGATTTTTTTATAGTATGCTCAAGCTTAGAAGATGCGACAAGTTATGACGAAATAAACTACAATAGACCAATCGCTCTAATTTTTGGAAACGAAGAAAAAGGACTTAAAACTTCTACGCTCAAGTTGTGCGATGTTAAAGCCAAAATCCCTATCGAGGGCAAATTGGATTCTTTGAACGTTTCAGTGGCAGCTGGAATTTTTCTTTATGAAATAATTCGTCAAAGAAAAACTATTTCAGAAAAAGAATGAACTACAATAAAATATAATTTGTTAGAACAACTGAAAAAAAGAGGTATATTATGTCAAAACCAAATTATGACGAATTGACAAATCGCGAATATAAATATGGGTTCACTACGGATATTGAAACTGAAACTTTGCCAAAGGGATTAAACGAAGATATAATAAGGGAAATTTCAAAAAGAAAGAACGAACCTGAATTTATGACCGAATGGAGACTAAACGCTTATAGACATTGGAAAACGATGGATTACCCAAGATGGCCAAACGTTAAATACCCAGAGATAAATTTTCAAGATATTATCTATTTCGCAAGACCTAAAGGCAAATCTAAATATAATTCTATAGAAGATGTCGAACCCGAAATATTGGAGACTTTTAACAAACTTGGAATTCCACTTGAAGAACAAAAACAATTGCTCGGAGTAGCTGTCGACGCCGTATTTGACAGCGTTTCAGTAGCTACAACTTATAAAGAAAAACTTAAAGAACTGGGTATTATTTTTTGCTCAATGAGCGAGGCAATTCAAGAACATCCAGATTTAGTAAAAAAATATTTAGGCTCCGTAGTGCCATATACGGACAATTTCTACGCAGCTTTGAACTCGGCTGTTTTTAGCGACGGTTCTTTTGTTTATGTTCCTAAAGGCGTTAGATGTCCTATGGAACTTTCAACATACTTTAGAATTAACTCGCAAAATACGGGACAATTTGAAAGAACTCTAATTATCGCCGACGAAGGTTCTTATGTAAGTTATTTAGAAGGTTGTACGGCTCCTATTAGAGATGAAAATCAACTGCATGCAGCTGTTGTTGAATTAATCGCATTAGACAACGCTCAAATCAAATATTCAACTGTTCAAAATTGGTATCCCGGAGACAAAGAAGGCAAAGGCGGAATTTATAATTTTGTCACTAAAAGAGGCTTATGCAAAGGTAAAAACTCTAAAATATCCTGGACTCAGGTTGAAACCGGTTCTGCAATAACATGGAAATACCCAAGCTGCGTTTTAGAAGGAGATAATTCTATAGGCGAATTTTATTCTGTCGCTCTTACAAACAATTATCAGCAAGCCGATACAGGCACGAAGATGATACATATCGGAAAAAATACAAAATCTACAATCGTTTCAAAAGGAATTTCGGCTGGTTTTAGCAATAATACTTATCGAGGCTTAGTTAAAATTACAAAGAACGCTGATGGAGCAAGGAATTTTTCTCAATGCGATTCTTTGTTGATTGGCGATAAATGCGGCGCTCATACTTTCCCTTATCTTGAAGTTTCTAATCCAAGCGCTCAAGTAGAACACGAAGCTACAACATCTAAAATTGGCGAAGATCAAATATTTTATCTAAATCAACGCGGCTTGTCAAAAGAAGACGCTGTGAATTTAATTGTAAATGGTTATTGCAAAGAAGTTTTTAACGAGCTTCCTATGGAATTCGCCGTAGAAGCTCAAAGGCTCTTGAGCGTTAGCCTCGAAGGAAGCGTAGGCTAAAAAAATATTTTTTCTAAACACTAATCAAGTAAAACAAAAGGAGAGATAAATGTTAAGCATAAAAAATTTAAAGGTTAAAGTAGAAGATAAACTAATCTTAAAAGGCGTAAATCTAAATGTTAACGCAGGCGAAATTCATGCTATAATGGGACCTAACGGTTCTGGCAAAAGCACTCTGGCAAACGTTTTAGCGGGACGCGAAGGATATGAAATAATTGAAGGCGAAATTATTTATAAAGGATTAAATTTATTAGATATAGCGCCTGAAGAAAGAGCTCGCGAAGGAATTTTCTTAGCGTTTCAATATCCAGTTGAAATACCAGGAATAAGCAATGTCACACTGCTTAAAACTGCTTTGAATGAAATAAGAAAACATAGAGGCGAACCAGAACTTGACGCAATGGAATTTATGGAACTTATGAAAGAGAAAATGAAGCTTGTCGAAATGGATATCAATCTCATCAATCGTCCTGTAAATCAAGGATTCTCTGGCGGAGAAAAAAAACGAAATGAAATTTTTCAATTGGCCATGCTTGAACCAAAATTAGCTATTCTAGACGAAACGGATTCAGGTTTAGATATAGACGCTTTAAAAATCGTCGCAAACGGAGTAAATATGATTAAAAAACAAATTCAAGATAAAGCAATAATTTTAGTTACGCATTATCAAAGATTATTAAATTATATTACGCCTGATTATGTTCACGTTATGTATGATGGAAAAATTGTTAAATCTGGCTCTAAAGAACTGGCTTTAGAATTAGAAGAAAAAGGATATGATTGGATTAAAAATGGCAAAAATTATTAAACTGTAAATTCGCGAGGATAATATGCAAGAAATCATCAAAATAGATTACCCTGTTAAAGAAAGTTTAAAGAATTTATTTGATTCATATAATTGCGAATTAAATAATTTAAATTCCTTTGTCGCCGATTATAAGAGAAATGTTTATGAATTGTTTAAATCCCAAACTTTCCCTACATTAAAAGATGAAGAGTGGAGGTATACAAATATTTCTTCATTAGTTAATCTTAAATTATCCTTTCCAGATTATAAAACTCACGATGGCGATATTTATTATCAGAATGATTATTTAAATATCGATAGTTATAAAATAATTTTTTACAACGGAAAATATTTAAAACGTTTTTCAACCATTGAAGAATTAATAAAAAAAAATTTAATAGTTTTTTCATCAATAGCCGAAGAGCTTAAAAATCCTTCTGATGAATTTAAAAAATATTTCGCTTCTTTAGTTGATAATACAAGGATATTTAATTCAATTAATTCTATTTTCTTTGAGGACGGCTATTTTATTAAAATAAAGGAAGGAGTTCAACTGCAAAAACCACTTTTAGCGATTTACTTATATGGCAATCAAAATTCTCCTTTCATTTCTCCGATAAGAAATATATTAATCGCTGAGAACAATTCAAAAGCTGATATCATAGAAGCGTCTTTCAATATAGACGATAGTATTGTTTTTGAAAATAACATCGTCGAATATTTCGGATATGAAGGTTCTGAAATTAATTTTATTAAATTGCAGCAAAATAATAAGGAGTCATTTCATTATAGCGATTTAATAGCTGAAATAAATGCAAATGCCAAATTTAACGGATATGTTTTTACTTTTGGTTCGCAAATTACGAGAAACGAAGCCGAGTTGAAACTTAATGGCGAATATGCATCGGGTCATTTGTATGGATTGTTTATTGCAAAAGGCAAAACAATTATTGATAATCATACGCAAATGAGTCATATAAAGCCAAATTGCGAAAGCAATCAACTTTATAAAGGAATTTTATTCGACAGATCTCGAGGAGTTTTTAGAGGTAGAATAAGAGTAGAAAAAAATGCTCAAAAAACTAACGCGTATCAATCAAATAAAAATCTCTTAATGTCAGAATTTGCAACAATTAATAGCAAGCCGCAATTGGAAATTTTCGCCGACGACGTTAAATGCACGCATGGAGCTACTGTTGGTCAAATCGACGAAAATGCTTTGTTTTATTTGCGAACGCGCGGAATAGATAAAGAAAATGCTCGTTCGATGTTAATTTTAGCGTTCGCTAATGACGCCATAGAAAATTTGTATAATGAAAACTTGAAAGAACAACTTAGAACAATTATTTTTAGAGAATTGTCTAAATAAATTTTTAATTCAATGAAACTAGAAACAACAAATATTGATAAATCGTTATTAAAAGAAAAAAATAAAATTTATCATAATATAGATAAAATTAGAGAAGATTTTCCTATATTAAAGCAAAAAGTTCGCGGGAAAACTTTAGTTTATTTAGATAACGCGGCTACAACTCAAAAGCCTAAAATTGTCATTGACGCTATATCAAACTATTATCTAACTTTAAATTCTAATATACATCGCGGAGTTCATTTTTTAAGCGAAAAGGCAACCTTTGAATACGAGAAAGCGCGAACTAAAGTTAAAGAATTTATAAATGCGCTAAGCGCCAGCGAAATTGTATTTACAAGAGGAGCAACGGAATCAATAAATTTAGCGGCTTTCTCATATGGTTTAACTTACTTAAAAGATGGAGACGAAATAATTATTTCAACGCTTGAGCATCACGCAAATATTGTCCCCTGGCAAGAAGTCTGCAGGAGAACAGGAGCAAAACTAAAAGTAATTCCTATTTCTAATAATGGCGAAATTCTTCTTGAAAAATATTATGAATTGCTTAACAACAAAGTTAAAATTGTAGCAGTAACTCAAGTAAGCAACGCGCTTGGAGTTAAGACTCCTATTGATGAAATTATAAAAAAAGCAAAAGAAATAGGCGCTATAACGCTTGTAGATGGTTCGCAAGCTATTCCACATTTAAAAATAGACGTTCAAAGTTTAGGATGCGATTTTTACGTATTTAGCGGTCACAAAGTTTACGGACCTACAGGGATAGGCGTATTATACGGCAAAGCCGATTTGTTAGAAAAAATGCCTCCATATCAAACCGGCGGAGATATGATTAGATCGGTAACATTCGAAAAAACAATATATAATGATATCCCAATGAAATTTGAAGCTGGCACGCCAAATATTGAAGGAGCTATAGCTTTACAAAAAGCAATAGAATATGTAAAAAACTTGAATATTGAAGAAATAAGCGAATATGAAGATGCTCTTTTAAGATATTGCGAAGAAAAATTATCAGACATACCAGATCTTATAATTTATGGCAGAACTCCTTGCAAAGCAGCTGTAGTTTCTTTTGATATAAAAGATATTCATCCTCATGATATTGGAACAATTTTAGATTCTGAAGGAGTAGCCATAAGAGCAGGACACCATTGCACTCAACCGCTGATGCAACGTTTAGGCGTTTCAGCAACCGCAAGAGCATCTTTTTCATTTTATAACACTTTTGAAGAAATAGATATTTTATATCAAGCATTGTTAAAAACTATTAAATTAATGAAGTAAAATGTCAGATTTATCTCAACTTTACCAGGAAGTAATTTTAGATCATAACAAGTCTCCTCGAAATTTTTATAAAATCGAAAATCCTACAAATTTCGCTGAAGGATATAATCCGCTTTGCGGCGATCATATTTATGTTTATTTGAAAATTGAAAATAATATTATTAAAGAAATAAGTTTTCAAGGAAACGGCTGCGCAATTTCAAAATCATCAGCTTCTTTAATGACTACAATACTTAAAGGCAAAACGGTATCTGAAGCTAAAGATTTATTTGAAAAATTTCATAAAATTATAACATCTGATCCTTTAAAGGATATTGAAATAGAAGAGCCATCTAAGTTAAAAATCTTTGCGGGAGTAAGAGAGTTCCCTACAAGAATAAAATGCGCAAGCTTAGCTTGGCATACAATGTTTAACGCATTAGAAGGCAAAGCTGAAAAGATTTCAACGGAGTAAATATGAATTCATTCGATAAAATTATATTAGAACAAAAAGTCATTGAAAAATTAAAAAATTGTTATGATCCTGAAATACCAATAGATATTTATGAATTAGGTTTAATTTATGAAATAAAAATCGACGACAATTCAAACGTATATATAAAAATGACGCTTACTTCTCCCGCTTGTCCCGTAGCGGGAAGTCTTCCTGGCGAAGTTAAAAATAAAGTTAAATCGATTGAAGGCGTAAACGATGTTTTTGTAGACATAGTTTTTGACCCTCCATGGAACAAAGATATGATGTCAGACGCCGCTAAATTAGAACTTGGTTTTTTTTAATCATAAACTTTTAATTTATAACTTTAATAATAAAGAATATTTTAAACAAGCGCAAATAGTTGTAAAATTACTCAAAATAAATGAAAGGATTAAATTATGTTTGAAGTTAATAAATACTATCCGCGCTATGATGAAAATTTAGTAAAACCTATGCGCGAAGAAGTTGTTAAATTTGGTTTTATAGAATTAAAAAATAAAAAAGAAGTCGAAGATTTATTTGAAAAAAATTACGATAAAACAATTTTGGTTTTTATTAATTCTGTTTGTGGATGTTCCGCTGGAACAGCCCGCCCTGGTCTTATTAAATCTTTAAATAACGAGAAATTGCCAGATGTATTTGCTACCGCTTTTGCTGGGCAGGATATCGAAGCTGTTGAATCAATTAGAAAATTAACTACTAGCTACCCTCCAAGTTCGCCGAGCATTTTTATTTTTAAAAACAAAGAGGTAATTTTTGCGTTAAATAGAATTGATATAGAAGGAAAAAGTTCCGAAGAAATATCGTTAAAATTAAAAGAAGCTTATAATATGTTATAAACCAAAAGAAATCTTTTATGAATCCAAACATTGACTTTAGTTTTATTCGAATATCTGCAATCCCAGGAAGTCTTAGAAAGAACAGCTTCACAAAAAAGGCTGCATTAATAGCATTAGACTCCGCCAAACAAATGGGAGCTCAAACAAAGCTCATAGATTTATCAGAATATAATTTGCCATTTTGCGACGGTCGCAATAAAAATGATTATCCTGATAATGTTAAGCTTTTTAGAAAAGAATTGCAGATGTCTCATGGAATAATATTAGCATCGCCTGAATATCACGCAAGCTTTTCAGGAGTTTTAAAGAATGCTTTAGATTTATGCGGCTTTTCTGAATTTGAAGGTAAGATAGTCGGTCTTATTGGAGTATCGGGAGGAACTGGAGGTTTAGCCAATTCTATGAATGCATTGCGAGTTGTTGGCAGAGCGCTGCATAGCTGGGTTTTGCCTATGGAAGTTTCTATACCTGAATCGTCTAAGTCTTTTGATTTTAACGGAAACTTAACGGATAAAAAGCTTGAAGAACGATTAGTAGAATTAGGAAAAACAATCGTCAAGTTTTGTCACTTGCATTTTTCAGATAGCGCAATTAGCTTTTTAAATCAATGGCAAAATGCTCATCCTAATCCAGGCGGACAATAAAACCTAATTTAAAGTAGTTTCTATTTAATAATTTTTAGTATCGCGAAATTTTATAATTTTATCAATTAATCTTTTAATTTTTTTTTCTTCTATACATAGTATTTTTACATTTAATTTAATAATAGTTTTAATTATTTTATATTTAAAGGAAAAAAATCTGTTTTTATTTGGAAACGAGAATCAAAGAAGAAAAAGCAATTTTAGTCGCATTAGACCAAGACAATAATATAAATCATGTCGAAGAACACTTAAATGAATTAGAATTTTTAGCCGAAACAACCGGCGTTAAAACTTTATTCAAAATAATCCAAAAAAAAAATAAAATCGATCCGGCTTTTTACATTGGCAAAGGAAAAGCTGAGGAAATATCAAATTTGGCTAATGAATATGATATTGACGTTATTATTTTTGACGAAGAATTGAGTCCTTCTCAAGCGAAAAACTTAGAAAAAATAATAAATAAAAAAATAATAGATAGAAGCGGATTAATTTTAGATATCTTCGCTTCAAGAGCGAGAACTATTGAAGCTAAAACTCAAGTCGAACTTGCTCAATTAGAATATCTGCTTCCGCGTTTAACTAGAGCTTGGACGCACTTGTCTAAGCAGTATGGCGGCATTGGAACGAGAGGACCTGGAGAAACTCAAATTGAAACAGATAGAAGATTAGTCAAAAAAAGAATTATCCTTCTTAGAGAAAAACTTGAACAATTAGACAAACAAAGAGAAATTAGAAAACAAACCCGAAAAAATTTTTTTAACGCAACTTTAGTCGGCTATACTAATGCAGGCAAATCCACTTTGATGAATACGCTTACAAACGCAAACGTTTTCTCTGAAAATAAACTTTTTGCCACATTAGATCCAACAACAAGATTTTTGGAATTAGATAAAAATATCGGCATATTAATTACCGATACCGTAGGTTTCATTAGAAAGCTTCCTATAAAACTTGTTGCATCTTTTAGAAGCACGCTTCATGAAATAGCTTTGTCAGATTTCATTCTTCATGTTATAGACGTCTCCAACTCGAATTTCAAAGAACAAATAGAAATTGTAGAGAATACTTTGTTAGACTTAAAATGCGACTTACAAAAACAAATTAAAATATTTAATAAAATTGACCTTTTGCCAAAAGATAGCTTGCAAGAACTAATGAGTTCCTATCCTAACGAACTTTTTATATCCGCTCTTAAAGGATTTCAAGTAAACGCTCTAAAAGAAGTTTTGTTTAAGAAAATTTTATCTTTTTATTCCTATAAAGAGTTTAAAGTCGATTACTGCGACGCTAAAACATTATCTTTCATTTATGAAAACGCCTATGTTAGCGAAAGAGTTAACGCCGAAAATTATATATTGCTAAAAACATATATTGATTCAAAAATCTTAAATAAAATGTTTAACTATGAATACTAAACGCCCTATATTGAAAATTGACGGAAATACTTTAACTCTTGATTCAATCGATTTTATATTAAATGAAAATCCGATTATTTTTTTATCGGAAGACTCAATTCAAAAAATTCAAAAATCAAGAGAGCTTGTTGAAAAGTGGGTCGAAGAAGAAAAACCAATTTATGGCATCACAACAGGCTTTGGAGAATTCGCAAATGTTTTTATAAATAAACATAATACTGAAAAATTACAAGAGAATTTAATTGTCAGCCATTCAGTCGGTGTAGGCGATCCTATTCCCCCTTTTATCGTAAAAATAATGATGATATTACGGGCAAATGCATTAGCTAAAGGTCATTCGGGAATAAGATTAGAGACTTTAAATCTTTTAATAGAATTAATAAATAAAAATATAATACCATATATACCTTCTAAAGGATCCGTCGGAAGCAGCGGCGATTTAGTACAACTTTCGCATCTGGCTTTATGTTTGATTGGAAAAGGAAAATGCCAACAATTTGAATATGTTGATAGAACCGTAGACAAATTCTCTAATTTGGAAGAATCAAGCGAAGCATTAAAAAGAAGTGGATTAGAACCGGTAAAATTATCTTCTAAGGAAGGCTTAGCATTAATCAATGGCGCTCAAATGATGACCTCGTATGGCGCATTCATATGTTCTCAAGCAAAGAAATTAGCAAAATTAGCTGATATTTCAGCCGCTTTAACTCACGAAGCTTTAAGAGGTTCCGACAAAGCTTACGATGAAAGAATACATAAATTGCGTCCATACGATGGCCAGCTAAAAACAGCGAGAAATCTTTTAAAATTAATTGAAGGAAGCGAAATTAGATTATCTCATTTACATAATGACCCTCGAGTTCAAGACGCTTATTCTTTAAGATGCATTCCACAAATTCACGGAGCTTCGAAAGACGCAATTGAATATGCTTGCTCAAAAGTTGAAATAGAAATCAACTCAGCCACAGATAATCCATTAATATTCCCAGACGATGGAATAGCTTTTGAAGGAGGAAATTTTCACGGACAGCCTATCGCAATTGCTATGGATGTTTTATCTATCGCGTTATCCGAATTAGCAAATGTAGCCGAAAGAAGAATTGAAAGAATGGTTAATGGCTCCTTAAGCGGATTGCCGAGATTTTTAACTCCAAATGGAGGATTAAATAGCGGGTTTATGATAGCTCAATATACAGCCGCTTCTTTAGTAAGCGAAAATAAAATTTTAGCTCATCCCGCCAGCGTAGACTCGATACCAACAAGCGCTAATCAGGAAGATCATAACTCAATGGGATCAATCGCCGCTCAAAAGGCTTATCAAATTATGCAAAATGTAGAATCCGTTTTGGCAATCGAATTGTTAACCGCTGCTCAAGCTTTAGACTTTTTAAAACCTCTAAAACCAGGCATCGGAACTTCTATTGTTTACGATGAAATCAGAAAAATTATTCCATTTATGTCTGAAGATAGAATTCTTCACTATGACTTAATCAAAGTTCTTGAACTTGTTAGAAATAATTTCTTGTTAAATAAAGTAAAAGAAAAAATTACTTTAGAATAATGGGTACAATTATTTTCTGGTCTTTAATAAGATTCGTTTTTGTATTAATAGTTTGCTATTATTTTTACGATAAATTTACTTTAGCTGTCTGGTCGATAGTTTCTCTTTTTTTAATATTTTCAATAGTTTTTTTCCCAGCTTATTTGAAATATCAAAATTTTATTGAGGAAAATAAAGAGATTTGCGAACATACGCTTTGTTCAAGTTGCCGTCATTTTGACAAAACTTCTGTTCATTGCTTGTTATACGATGAAAAACCTTCTTTAAATTATTTGCCCTGCAATGGGAAAAAATGGGAACTTAAAATGGAATTAATTGATGAAACAGAAAGCTTATAAACAAAAATATAAAGAAGAATCAAAACCTTTGCTTTTCTGCGAAGAATGCGCAAAGGATATGGAAAAATATGCTGTAGTATTAAAAAACATTTCTCCTGAAGAAGCTCGCAAGCAATTTAATATATGCAAACAAATCGGCAGGTTTAAAGGCGAATTTTGCGCTCGCCTTTTTATCGCCGAAAATAAATACGACGATACTTACGACTACAATTTTCTCGATATCGACGACAAGCCTTTTTATTAGTTTTATGAATTCTCTCTCATCAAAATATAACTTATCACCCATTTTGGCATAAATTATCACATCTTTGGCACAAAATACTTAGCGTATAAAAATATAACTTTCGCGTATAAATATGCATTTTTTTAAGCTTTATTTTATCATTAAGCCTCTTAAAATCTTGCTTTTTCATCGCTAATTTGCCTCTATACAATCTACTTCGCAAATATTTTTAATGTAATCATACTTAATTTGTTTTATACGGCAGATTATTCCTTCTATATTCAAATAATCGCTCATTTTATAGTTGACGCCTTGTAATTTTAACTTTAGTCTCTTTCTATTTTTGCTCGTCAAACCCCATATATCATCTATTACAAGTTGCCATAAATTTTTTATAACCCCATCTGGACTTTTTGCAGACATTCCCCAATTGTCATCATTTATCTTTACATTCGAGTATGTAACTTGGTAACCTTGCGCATTTATGTAAGTATACGATGCGGCAACGTTGAAATAATATTTATAATTTCTATAATTTTCTCCAATAATGCCTCTTACTTCTTTTCTATAATTTGGTTCTGGCATAAATATTTCAACGCCGTCGTAT
>Ga0308395_1001901_pt1 | contig 12772 bp, 14 predicted proteins | sample Hotspr20SampleP4_FD_202097 | JGI IMG/M metagenome (GOLD analysis project Ga0308395, IMG submission 202097) | Hot spring phototrophic mat microbial communities from Mushroom Spring, Yellowstone National Park, Wyoming, United States - 20050930_P4 ...
AAAAAAAAACTGTACTTAACATCTTTTTGTAACTTCATTTTTTAGAATAGTACTGATCTGGTGACGCCTGTGGATTGGGGAAGTTTGTAGTAAAGAACGTTTGTACGGCCATCATGTTCGCGGAAAAAGCACTATCTATACTACTTATGACTCCGGCATGGGACACCAAGGCAGATATCAGGTTGTTCATCAAAGTATGCATCTGCTGATAATACGAATCAAGTAAGACATATTTACCATCTACTTTAACCCCGGACGAACTTAATTCTACTGTGGAGTTCGTTGGATTCGCGTCTCTCTTAAGAGTTAGTTTGTTGAAAGCACTTAGAATGTTTGTCTTGTTGTTACTGTCCTCTATCTCAAATTTAGTAGTACTGCCACTGTTGTCTATCTCTATCTTTAGAAAAAACTTCCTCGGACGATGAGAGATAGAGAACATACTAGAACCGTCGTCCTTCTTCTCCTGAATAATGATCCAATCGGGACTGTACCACACTTGTCTATGTCCGTACTGTTCTGTTACGTCCTCCTTTTCTTTGTATATCCTGAATCCTAAGTAATGTAATCTGTTCTTATTTTCTATAAATGTTACGTATACGGATACGTTAACACCTTCTTGCCTGATAATGTCAGAAGATGGCACAGAAAACATACCGTATGGCTGTATAGGATACGCTATACTCCTTCCATATTTCCATTCTACATAAATACCACCATGTTTGTCTACTTCTTTGTCCCAATCAGGGGCTAACTTGCATTCGTATATCATTGTATTATTGTTTTACCTTCTTGTTACTTCTTTTGAGTAAGATCTGGTATTGGGACAACGACTATCTCTAAGTCCGTTGTGTATTTCTCCCCTACTCTGTGTTTAATGCCTACAATGAAACCACGAATACGTACAGATTTCTGGCTGTCTTGGGAGTCATCCCCACGAACTACATTGTAGATGTTTACAAATTGACCAAGATAGAAGTGCGGTTCCCCAATGATTGTGCACTTAAGTTGTGGGAACTTTGGTGTGGCGGGATTAACACTCTTGTCGTCCGATGTCTCCTCAATAGTTAGATTGTGCGGTATTAAAACTTCTGACCCTGATGGAAGTTGGGAATTGTTTACACTACTATGTGCTTGTTCTTTACCGTCTTCTTTCTTTAAGGAACCAAACAAACCTCCAACAAACTCTGTACTATCTATAGAAAAATCAACTTTTAAACAAGGAATGTTTACTTGCCCATCCTTACCTTTACGATCTTCAAACTTAAGTCCAATGTTTTCAGGATAAGAATGTATGTTAGGAGCTAACGGATAACCTACACGATGATAATATAAGTTTACAACTACGTCCTGTGTTCCTGTAATCGCCTGACCATCCGGAACAGAGTCAATGTAATCTTTAGATACAAAATACATCACTCCGTCCCTTGGATCTATCCAGAAGAAGCATCCATTCTCCTCCGCTAACCTTGTAAGAAACGTAAAATCTGATACGGTGTTTTGTATCAAAGGATTGTCTAAAGTATAAGTAGGATAACGGCTGTTTCCAACGGACGCCGAGGAGTTAGGAGTCGCCGTAGCATACGTAGTAACTGAAGTCAGTGCGGTTGAGGTCGTTTGAGCACTACCAGATGTAATAGACGGAGTATCTAAAAGCACTTTAACATCTTTGACAATAGACATGTCCGTATTAAACTTTAAGAATTCTACTGTCTCGTAGTAGTGCTTCGCGGAGGAACCGCCTTGATTCTTACGGATGTAGTCACTGGCTATACCCCTTACAATGTCCTCAAGTGTTAAAGATTGTACACCTATCGCCCACTGTTTCATGTTCAACTTTTTCAGTTGATCCATAAAGGACTGTGCTGCCTCTTGTCTTCGTTGTAGGTTTACTTGAGTAACACCATCTGAAGATGTAAATGGTAAAAGACCAGATGTTAACAAATCTACAAATGTGTTGAATATAGAATTGTCTCCAGGGGCGTTTTTGTACGGATAACTGAAGGAAAATGCTTCGTTGTTGACAAGAGCGGCTATGTGTAAAGCCCGTATCGTAATCTCTGGCCTACCGTTTTCAGGTAATGAAGTGTTGAAACCTTGAATGTATCCTTCAAAAATCTTGGTAAGTCCTCTTCCTACGTATCCTACATAAATACGAACTGTTTTACCAAGAATAAACTGAAAAAATTCTCTAACGTCTACTACGTTCTTGAATACATTGTTGGAGTCCAATAAAGTAAATGACGCCTCTGTTTTAAAACCTTTTTGAATATCAATGTCCACATCTCCTAAAACAAATTGTGCTAAAATCTTGTCAATAGAAACACTAGTTAATTGAAGTTGAATCGGCTTCTTCTCAATGTTTTCTGTATAGTAAGTGTCTGCTCTGTATTCATCGTAATGATAGAGCCCTACTTTGAACAAAGCCGCCTGTTCAGAACCAGTAACAGTAACTGTTGTACCTTTAGATGTTACGATCTCTATTTTACGTATTGGCATTAAAACGGACATGAGGTCCTATTTATTTCTGTAGTAACAGAAAAAAAAACAACATCAAAAAACTAATATCTCACCAAAAAAGTGAGTTCCAGGTTGTTTAACACCATTTACGATGTAAAGATCTATCCATCTACGTTCATCTGAAAAAATACTTTGTGCTAAGTTATTTAGTAGGAAAACTTCATTAGTATTCAACATAACATCATCTACAAAAATTGTTTTGTTCTGTAGTTGATAAACATCCTCCGGAGCAAAATCATTGAAAACATCCGTAGGAATGTCCTCCCCTGTTGTGGCTTTCTTGAAAAAAGATTCTGAAATAAACATAACAACTTGTTAAGTGTTTTTATCTTTATCTTTTGTAAATTCCTCGTACAAGGCCGGTAGACCGGCCGCTATCAAAACAAAAGTAAAAACAAAGGCAATACCAAAAATAATAAGTGTAGTCCATAAGATTGAACATACTAGTATTCTCCAAAGATGATAAACTACCGGTCTATTGTACGCCATATCATCAAATAGACCAAAAAAGTTGAAGTAGTTACTTACTAACTCAAGAAACGAACTTGGTCTGTTCTCCCTGTTCTCCATACGATCTTTAACTTGTTATCAATAGAAACTACATTTGTTATGTCTTTGTGATCTGTTTGAAACTATAAGATACCGTGTTGCCTTCCGTAATATAATCTAAAACAGTCAACTCTACTTCAATGTCTACGTACGTAGGAACACCATTTTCATTGAACTTCCAATTAGAAAATTCTAAATCGGTTACATGACCTACGTACTTTGTTGAAATTGAAGTGTTTCCTTTGTTAGAAAACAAAATAAGTTCTACAACGGTAGGTTTTACGAAAACACTAGAAGATCTCGCAACAAACCTGTCAAGTATTTGTAAGTCCGTATTTATTCCATTTTTATCATCTACAGGTCTTCCTTGCCAGTCAAGTAACTGTTTATTTTTTGATAACTTCTGTTTTAGATTGATAACGTCTTCCGTACCTAGTATTTTAGAACCTACTTTGTGCTGCCGTGGATCAAACTTACCTTGTTCCTCCTGAACACGCTGAATGTTAACATCAGTTATAGATTTACCGGCGGGCATGTTGGCTGTTCTCGGCCTCATGTCCTCGGGAAGTTCATCCCCCTTGTTTTTTACTTTAGACCCTACAACATTAAAATTGGCTATCTGTGCTAGTATACTGGCGGCTCCTACACCGATTGATCTTATTGTGTCTATTATTCCTAAAGACGGTCTAGAACCAAGAATAGTTCCATGTGTCAAGTAGAAAAAAGGATCAGTATACATCGTCTGAAAAGGCGTCTTTGGAGATTTCTTGTCATTTGGATAAACGGTTTCTGTTAAGTTCACGAACTCCGTAAAATCATGAAGTTCATCCTTTGTAGTATACTCCGGTGTTTCTAAAAAACTGGACTTGTCTGCCAATGTATGTGGTAAGTTGGAAAGAAAAGTTTTAAAACGTACTTTATGTTTGATTCCTCCTTTCCACCATAATAGCACAAAGTTTACTCCAGGTATTGTTTGTTCATCGTAACCACCTGAAATGTCCTTACTAACTTTAAAGTCCGACGGTGTGAAAAAGAATAGTAATGTCTGTCTAGGATCATCCTTAGAATTTCGTACACGAAGAATACTATTCGGTTGTATTTTGTACGGATTGTACGTTTTGATGGTAGATGTACTCCGTTGATTTGTAGACATCGTTCTCTGTCTTTTGTTAATGTGTTTGTTTCTTCTGCTTCTATTAACGTAGTCTTTTCTTGTTGTCTAACCTGTCTAACTGTTTTTTTAATTCATCTATTGATTGAATATAACCACTTACATACAAGTTGTAGGTAGGTCCTCCAACACCTCCACCGGCACCTTTAGGAAACTCTATACCAGATAAAGAAGAGGCCACTTTGGATAAATCTACTTTGGAGAGTTCCGTTAGTGCCGGAGGTAACTTTACAACACCTTCGGCCGAAAGTGACATTTTCTCTAATGAATTTGAAATGTCCGGTAGTACACCACTTAACATCTCAAGACCAAGAAGAGTTAACGGATTGGCTACCATTACTACAAAACTAGACAAACCAGTACCTAACGCCTGAAAACCGAAACCGAGTTCTACTAAGGATACATCGGCCAACTTAATAAGAGCATCTGATAAATCATTCATAGCCCCAGCGAATAACTGAAAAGCAAAGGCCAAGGCGAGTATAGAGGCCGATATGACAACAAGTGCTAATAAACCACCTAACATTACAGGCAATGCTAAAGAAAATGTGGACATAATGGTCATAAATCCATACAACGCCGCACCAAGTAATCCAAGAGAGGCGATCGCCAGTCCTAAACTCTTTAATGGAGATTCAACGTTAGAAAATTCTTGTAGTGCCTTCGCAAATATCCATAAGGCACCTGCTACCGCAACAAGAGAACCGGCAATCTGTAGTAGATTCTTACCAGAAATACTGTTGATTTTTTCTATGATACCTACTTTTTTCTCAGAACTAGGAGATTTTGTTATCTCCTCGTATGGAGTGGATTCTGTTCCTGGAGTTTTAGATACTATATTGGGAATTTCTGTAGGTAACCCTGCCCCGGGTGTTACAGGCGGCAAACCCGCTTTAGATACTACGGCGGACGAGACCGGTCCAAGAGGTTGCCCTAACGATGTTTTACCGGGAGGTCGGGTAAACGGTGTTTTACCAGCCGGTACAAAAGACCCCAAGTCCTCTACACCTTTTTTTGATTTAAAGATTGAAGACAAACCTTCCCATAAAGAACTAGCCTTTGAACCTATAACAGATACAACGTTTTTCAACGAAGAATAAAGATCTTTTACATCCGAGGAGGTTAGACGTATCCATTGACCTAAACCAATGAATCCTTCTGTTAAAATCTTAAGTCCTTTCGAAACGGTGATAATTCCTAAGATACCACCAAGAAGTTCCACAACAGGAAGGCCGGCGTCTTCTAAAATTTGTATTAAATCGGCCAACCGTCCAACCAACGATACCAGACCAACAACAGCATGAGAAACAACCTTAATATAAGGACCAATACCCGTAATGAATAGTTTAAAGATCTTACCGATGTCCTCAAAGAAATGATGTAATGTGGAACTCTTGTCATTTAATTCATCTATGAAATCGTTAATCATCATTAAGAGTTTGTGCATTGGTGAGTTTACATCGTCAAACTTTCCAAGTACCGCTTCTTGTAATGTTGTTAAAGAGTTCTTCAACCTCTGTAAGGTGAGTTCTATACTACTGTTGGCCATCTCCCTTGTTCTGACGTAATACTTGTTTAAGCTACGAAGAATCTCTTCAAATGCCGCTTTACTACCAAAAATCATCTCACCAGGTTTGCCTCTTATCTTAGAGATTCCCCGCATCATGTCGTTTACTACCGTTTGTACGGTTTCACCTGGCCTCAAGAGACCACTTTCGGCTAACTCCTGGGCAATCTCGTACGCCTTTGATAAATCTTGTGGGAATCTTGTAAGATCTTCAACCTGTTTTACAAGGGAAGACATGCTCTTACCCGTTACAGCGGCATATGTCCCTAAGTCCTCAAGTGGAAGACCTTCTATCTCTTTAAGTTGAAAATTCAAAGACTTTAAGGAAGAAACTGTGCTTATTATCTCTTCTCTGGCAACCGGTATTTTCTTGGAAAGTTCATTTACAAAGTGTAAGGCATGTTCCCCTCCTTTCATTGAACCAAAACGAACGGAAAGATTCGTCCACTCTTTGTTAACTTCTAAAATTGTTTCGTATGTAGATGAAAGGGACTTTTTTATTGATACGAAACCAAGCACAACTTTACCTACGGAAGAGACTATATCGTTAAAGGCCTCTTTGACTCCTTCTTCTATTTCTTTCCGTAGTTCCTTGAAATGTTTACCAAGTTCTTTAACTTCTTTATCTACTTTACCAAATCCGGAGGAACTATATTCCAGACGAACTTTACCAACATGCTCCCCCTCCGATTCTTCCTTAGCATTCCTTAAAAAAGAATCGTCTTCTGAATCGTTATGTTTATTGTTATGATCAGCCATTGATACCCTTTAATACATCTATAATAACATGTTAAGTATTCGCCGTACTTAAAGTACTTTAACAAAATCAAGAACTTCCAAAAGCCCTTTTGAATAACTCCACAAAAAACTTACTCCAGGCCTGATTCTTCTCAGATTCGGCGTCTAACTCTTGCTTACGAACATCTTTAACAATATCACTCCAGAATTTTAGTTCTTCAAAAGTCAAACTTTCTACGTAATCAAGTGTCCATTTGTATCTATCCATTAAAAGATGGGCTCTTGTTACAAAATCTTGAAGATCAATAGTAAATAACAATCTTGATACAGCGTCTACAACTTCTGAGGGAACAAGTAGAAAAAAGGGCTACGAAAATCTGCAATCATTGAACACGCTGGACACTCTACTGAAATGTAGTTACGCACTCCTGGTCTCTTAGAAAAATGGCCTTCTAGTTTAGAAGAATCTTTCACTGATAGTTTGTTGTTGATGATGTTGAAACATATCATCTTCGCCTGGGAAGAATCAAATACTGTCCCGTCTTCGCACTCTATGGAAACACAACAGTCGGAGTATACTTGCTCTACATAAGTGCTTTGTTGATTAGGTTTGAAACTAGATTCGTATTTGATAGAATCTCCAAACACAACATGTCTGAATACAATCTTTCTTACTACAAAAGTAGAATCCTTAAAACTTATTTCTATCTTACCATCCGGAATAAAATCAAACGTATCCGTTGAATAACATTTATCTGTAGGATAATCTACTAAAACTTTGTTCAAATCTAACTGAACAACACTGTCCTGATAACAATGGGGACAATTGTATTTAACATCAGGAAGAATGTTACCAAAATTCTTAAGATGTGATCTGTATAGAATGTACATCGTATCGTTAAGAGACAAATGATTGACTACTGATTTAGGAGCGGCACCATCAAAGTTATCTACAACTGTTTCTACGGCTGTCTTTAACCACTGTAATGGCCGTTGTTTGGCTAATGTCTCGTTCTTTAATACTTTCAAGTCCTTTCTTGTTAGTGCTTTCAAAGTAAAGTCTTGTAATTCCTTACCATCGGGATACAGTAAACTACATAATAATTTTGTATCCTGTATTTCACCTAATTCTAGAACTTTAAACTCCTGAGTTTGTTCGTTGTTTTCTGATGACATAATGTTGATTTTTGTATATCCTGAAACTAAAAACCTAAAACAAATGTTACTTCACTGAATTGTTTTAGTATCTGAAATCGTTAGGAACTATCGCCTTAAAAGCCCCAGTGTCTGCATTAAAATAAATACCACCATATTCGTGGCAATGGGGAAGGGCTCTGCCCCAGTTTACTTTAGGAAATCTCAATGGAAAGTTTTTAACTATGTCTGTGTACTTTACTCTCTCCCCCTCCCCTGTAGGACTTATTAAAGTATACTCCCATTTGTTTAAGTCAGGTAAGAAATTATTTACAATAAATAAGTTCCAAACACCTGGCCTTTTGTATCTATCAATTATTTTTGGTCTGGTAAAGAAAGACATATTACACCAGAAACTAAAACAACCTAGGTCCAAAATAGTAACCTGTAGGTAATCTGTATTCTATGTTGTAACCATGATCTATTAAGAAAATACCTAATTCGTAAATGTTGGAGAATACTACTTGAGAACTATCTCCCGTTAAAAGAGAAGTGTAAGAAGTAATGTCCTGTAAACAATCTACTAAATTATCAAACTCCTGATCTGTTTGTATTCCTAATACATCTAAGTAGCCAGTTAAGTGTCCTTCCTCTACTTCAATACAACATCTGCCTGTAGGTAACTTACTTAAAACAAGATTACCAATCCGAACTTGTCTCTCCGCAAGAACCGTGTATCTGTTACCTCTTATGTCGTTGTACTTACCTCTGTCCACTTGATTATGATTTAATTATTTCGTAAAACGCCGCAGAAAAAGGAACTGTAATGTCGTAAGGGGCACTCTCGTTTTTGGTGTATTCTGGATGTTCGTCCCCTTTGAATATCATTTCGTAGATGTTGATTCTGAATACTTCAATACCATGATTGAATTTAATAAGTGTACCATTGTAATGTAAACCAAAAAATAATGAACCTGTCACTAAGTTTAATAAGTTGTCCATCTCCGTAGTAGTGGGATCAACACGGAACGTTAAACTACCATCAGATATGTACTCCTTAATCTGTAAAGAAAAATGATGTGTAATGTTAGTTCCGGCATCTACCCATTTTTCTACTTCTATACTTCTTTTTATACCAGAAACTTTGATAACGTCCCTGAAGGTGATTCCTTCTATTTGGAACTGCCAACCGGACGTTGTTAGCATGTCCCTTCTTGACTCTATTGTTCCTGGAGCAGGTGTTGTAATAGGTAAAGCCATCGTTTGTTAAGTTTTAAAGTTCCTTGTCTGAAAGTAAATCACAGTTGTCTATTTTTATTCTATTAACGATTCTAGCTTCCAGTTACGGCTAAGTTACGGGACTCAGATCTAATGTTAATGAAAGCCGTTTCTACCGTGTCTACAATCTTAACGGCTACCTCACATACAAGTATCCTTTGTTCCATTAACGTTGGAGGATTGTTTTGATCGTCACATTTTACTAAAAAGGCACCAGATAGTCCCTGTGTGTTGTCAAACATCCCCGCTGTGTACAACGTTTTAAGAAATTCCGTAATAGTAGAAACAACTTTTTTACGAAGTTCTATAGTGTGGGGCTCTTGTTCTATAAACGTTAAAGACGATTGAAAACTCTTTATGAGAAAACCAACACTTCTTTGTCTGTGTATGTCATAGAAAACATTAGAAGTAGACATTGTACGACTGGTCTTTACATAGATACCTAAACCTGGATCATTTACAAGTGGATTGACACCAAGATTACGTACAATGTATGTTAAGTCCGTTTGTGTGTATTTACCATTTGTATCGTCTAACTTCAATAATGTAGTTGTGGCTACATTACTTCCACCTGGAGCGACAAAAGGAAGTCCACCATTCAACATCATCTTACGAATGAAATAAGCCCCATATACCGAACCTATTGAAGGAACCCATGTTTGAGAACCTAAAGTGTTGTTAGTTAAACCCCAGCCCTTGTAAACGGCTACTCTGAACTCTTTTTGTAACAAAGAAGAAAATGAAATCGTGTCGTTAGATAAGTTCGTGTCCGCCGCGGTGAAAGTGTTTGAAATGTTTGTGATCGTACTATTGTATGGCAAGTTTACAAGTCCTACAACTGTAGGCATCTGAGACTTAATAAAAGAATCAAGTTCTTTGGCCCAATTGGCAGAGAATACATCGGGGGCCATTATCTCTGTAATAGGTGTTCCTACAAATTTAACAAGTCCTCGAATGTAATCGTTTAACGTATAAGAACTCGGATCGCCACCGCCTGATAAAGGAGTTACCGTTGGAATGTATGGCATAGGATCTCCATCAACGTTACCGGTTACTACTACGTAGTTACTGTTGTTGTTGATTTTAGAAACCCAGTTAGAAGAAGTTAAGTTCGTAATAGTTTCTACTTCTACATAGTTACCATTGTCATCCTTTACGTACACGGTAAGTGTGGCCGATGTTGGAGAAATAACCGATGTAGTAAAACTTATAGCGTACCCGTTAGCCCAACTACCAGGATCTTCTTGTCCTAATCTTCCTGCCTTAAATGTATAAGTAACGGTACTTGACATTGTGTTTAAGGCGTTACCAGTAGGATTGTTAAAGTTGCCTGTAATAGGAACAGAAATAGAATTAGGAGTTTGAGAATAAAAAACAACTTTAACAAATCGGGATGAATTAGGACCTTCGTTGATAGTGCTTACTAGATTGTTGATTGTTACATTGTTGAATATCTCGGGACTACCTATTGTAGCATTACTACTGTCCCGAAGTTCTATTGTTATATCGTATGTATTTGGGGAACTACCGTTTGTAATGTTTAAATAAACATGATCAAAACCCGGTGTACTCAAGGCCTGTGGAGTAATATCTAACACAAGTCCAACAGAAGAAGAATAGTTGTACCGGGCTGTGGTAAACCCTGTTCCTACACGTACTACATAAGTTGTAAGTCCAAATGTTCCCGCCTCTAAATAAGCGTTACGTAATGTAAGTGCTGTTGGTGTATTAGGATCTATTAAACAATAATTCAATAAATCTTGATAGGAAGAAAAACGTATCGCCTCGTTCATTGTTCCTCTCTTACTCCTAAGAATTACACCTAGAATACCTACATCCGATGGTGTTACTAAAGGAGGAGCCTGGGAAGGGACTTGTCTTACTATTAAACCAACTGGTGTTGCCATTTCTTTTTCTTTTTGTTATTGTAAATTTATTAAAGTTCCTTTTTTTTTGTGTGCTATTCACAACTGTAATTAAATGATCCTTGTTTCGTTTCCAGAACGTAACTTGTTCCAAAAGGATTGAAAAGCACTTTCCGTCATGGATATGATTAAACCGCGTGTGCGTAAGTTTACAAAATCAGGGTGTTTACGTACCCATTCTGGAATGTTGTCAAATGTGTATCCGGCGTTTCTACGCATTACAAAATTAGAATTGCCAGTGCTCCAGAATGTAATGTCACGTCCTGATTTGTTTACATAAACTATACGTTCACTTACTTTGGTAGTAGATTCCTGCGGAATAGTAATTGTACTTGTACTTGAACTTTTAGTGCTATCTGTGTTTGTACTAGAAGTAGTTGATGTCGTTTCCTCCGTAGGAGTGTTTGTATTGTTTTCTACAGTACTTGGCTTTGTCTCTTGTTCGGTAGTATCGTTTTTAGATTTTGTTTGTTGTTTCTTTGCCATATGTTTTTCTTTTTAATTGTTTGTCTATGTAGATAATAGTCCAAAAGACACTCTTATGTCCTTTACATTATTATTAACAACACTGTATATTGATACTTGGTCACTGTTGTTGCAAATTTATCAAAGTTCCTTTTTAGTAAGCGAATCACAACACTTGGTCACTGTTTATGATTTAGAATTTTTATGTTCTTTGTAATACTTGTACAGTTCATAACAAGTTTTAATAATCAACAGAAAACCTAGTATGATACTAAACACTAACGAAACAAATCCCAATGTATTTTCTACTGAAACGTACGATAACAAAAAGGTGGTACTGTACAGAACATAAAGAACTAGATCCAGTAAAATGTACATAATTGTAATTAAAGGAGAATGATTTGAATGTGTATGATTGAAGTAATGTGGACGGTGATTGAATAAATCTTGCATTGTTCTTTCTTTTGTATGTTTTCCTATGATAACATTCTTTTGTATTGTTAAGATTCTACACTAATTTTTTCTTACTCCCTTTGTTATGTTCTGATGTTGTTTGTAGTTCTATCTTAACTTGTACGCATGACCGTATCGTATGGTAGATACTTCTTGTTAGTGTAGGAACCTATGATTAAGGCCTGTTTTGAATTGTTGTGTAACCTATAGGATACATGTAACCAAGCCGGTATTTCCTTTGTTCCATACTCCCAAATAAGTTGTCCAAAAACTAAATTGTTACGTATCCATTGATAGAGTAACTTGTAGGCAGTTTTCTTATCGTAAGTCACAGTTGATACAATAACAAAGTCCGCCGCTCGACCTTTAACATGATCAGATGTAGGGGAACCTCCAACTAAACGATTAAGTTCTTCGCATCTGTATCCGGACGTTATATGTAAGGAACTGTTTTGATTACGTAGATAGTCCTGTATAGGATCAAGTACGTTTATGGCTAGGTGCGTAAGATTTTTAACTATCTCCAATGGGGGATTGTATTGCTTCTGCTGAATTGAAGGTATACGCTCCGCCGTTTGCGAACGCAAAAAATCCGTTAACTCAAAATGTTTGCTTATCTTCATGTGTTGTTATTCCTCCGTTGAGCCCTTAGTTTCTTTTTTCGTAGGAGAAACTTTGTTCTCAAATTCTAACTCTACAATGTCAGAATTGTATAAAGAAGATTCTAAATCGTATAAACTACCTAAAATTTTTAAAGTAAGTTCTACAATGTCCGTATCACCCGCATTGTCCGCCTGAATAAGTACGGACTTAAAAGATCGTATACTTTCCTGTAAAGAAGATTTCGCTTTGGATACGGCTCCTAAAAAGGCGGTAGTAGATTCTACATTGTGATCTTCTTGTAGTTTTTTTGTTGACTTTGTTACTTTGTCAGATAAAAATCGCACTTTACCCATTTTTGTTTGTTTTTTTTTT
>Ga0308395_1001908_pt1 | contig 12748 bp, 12 predicted proteins | sample Hotspr20SampleP4_FD_202097 | JGI IMG/M metagenome (GOLD analysis project Ga0308395, IMG submission 202097) | Hot spring phototrophic mat microbial communities from Mushroom Spring, Yellowstone National Park, Wyoming, United States - 20050930_P4 ...
CTACCGCGGAAAAGGGAAAACGGTTCTTCGAAGCCCTTCTAGAGTACTGCACCTCACGGATCCAGGAGCTTAAAAACCAGATCACTCCCCCCTAGGGGTATGGCTACGGATAGAAAGCCATCGGGATCGCTACTTACCCGAAGAGGTACGAGTTCAGGATATTTTCGAACAACTCCTGTTTCCCGCTGGCCCTCCCTTCATCGGAGTACTCGGTGGCGAGGGCTGCCAGCTCTTCCAGACTCATCCCTTGGGTCTCGAACTTCTTTCCCGCACCGGAATCGAAGGAAGCGTACCGCTCTTGCACCATTCTGGGTAGAACGCCCTCTTCCAGGATACGGTGGGCAACTTCCAGCCCCAGGGCAAAGGCATCCATTCCTCCGATATGGGCGATGAAGAGGTCCTCGGGGTCGGTAGAATCCCGGCGAAGTTTGGCATCGAAGTTGAGTCCCCCTGTGGCAAAGCCCCCCATTTTTAAAACAACCAGCATCGCAAGGGTAGTTTCATATAGGTTCGTGGGAAACTGGTCGGTATCCCACCCGTTTCGGGGGTCTCCCCGGTTCGCATCTATACTGCCCAGCATGCCTTCGGCAGCCGCAACGGTAAGTTCATGGACAAAATCATGCCCCGCCAATTCCGCATGGTTAGCTTCGATGTTGATTTTGAAATCCTTTTCCAGACCGTACTTTCGAAGGAATCCTATGACCGTGGCCACATCGAAATCGTACTGATGCTTGGTAGGCTCCATCGGCTTAGGTTCAATGTAGAACGCTCCTTTGAACCCCTGCTTGCGGGCATAGTCCCGGCAGGCTATGAGGAAGCGGGCTAGGTGTTCCTGTTCCCGTTTCAGGTCCGTGTTTAGCAGGGTCGTGTATCCCTCACGGCCTCCCCAGAACACGTATCCCTGTCCTTCTAGGGTGATTGTGGCATCGATGGCAGCCTTTACCTGGGCGGCGGCATGGGCCACCACCCGGAAGTCAGGATTGGTGGCAGCGCCGTTCATGTACCGGGGATGGGAGAAAAGATTCGCCGTACCCCAGAGGAGTTTTACCCCCGTGGCTTTTTGCCGTTCTTTTGCCTTTTCTACCAGGGCCATCAGGTTCTTTTCCGATTCAGCGGGTGTTCGTCCTTCGGGGGCCAGGTCTCGATCGTGAAAACAGTAGAAGGGAGCTCCAATTTTGGTGATAAACTCAAAGGCGGCATCCAGCCGTTGTTCCGCGGCCTGTAGTGGAGTGGGTGCCTCGTTCCAGGCATAGAGGTGGGTGGGCGCGCCGAACATATCCACACCGCTCCCGCAGAAGGAGTGCCAGTAGGCGATGGAAAACCTTAAGTGCTCTTCCATCGTTTTGGAGCTGATCTTCTTTTGCGGGTCGTAGAACTTGAAGGCCAGGGGATTTTTCGATTTCGGGCCTTCGTAAGGAATCTTCCCTATTCCGGGGAAATACTCTTTGTTTCCGATAAATGGTTTCATGGGGACCTCCTAATACAGGGGAATGATAGCTCAGTTTCTAAAGATACCTCCATAAACGAACTTGATTATTTATATCTAAAATTGATATCCTGTAAGGGATGGAAATTCGGGACATCGTTTATGAGTATCGAATTTCTACAGGGGACAGGATGGCCTGGCATTCCCGTTACCATGCTCATGGGGAGGGAGAATATGAGCTGCACTACTTCCTGGAAGGGGCTGGATCGTTTCTAAATCATCGTGCCCGATATCCCATACAACCCGAAACCCTTTTCCTCACTGGACCCCATGAGTTTCATTCCATTATACCGGATCCGCAGAATGTCCAGAAACAACCGATATCCTATTATGCCGTATTGTTTACCCTGGAGAAAGGGGAAGATTTATGTACCCTATTGAACAGTATGATAGGTAGGGCTAGCAATGCGATCCAGTTGAACTCGAAATACCATTTCCTATTCGAAACGATGCTGCAGTTCGGAAGATCTCCTTCGATCCATCAAAAGAAGGCGGCAGAGTATCAACTGTTGAGCTTTCTTTACGCTGTATATGGAAAAGAGATAGACTCCTTACCCCCTCCGGGAAGTGGGTTGCACCATGTACAGAAAGCAATTGAGGTGATGAGGAGGGGATTGAAAAAAAAACTCACCGTGGAGGCAGTTGCCCAGAGGGTAGGAATCAGCAAAGAACACTTGATTCGGCTATTCCAACGTCACCTCCACATTTCGCCTTTGCAGTATGCCCTTCACCTTCGTGTCGAGGCGGCTTCGGGGGAGGTGATAGGCACTGAACGAAGCATAAGGGAGATAGCCGAGAGGTTCGGTTTCGAGAATCAATTCCATTTTTCCCGGGTTTTTAAGAAATGCACAGGATTATCTCCCTCCGCGTATCGAAAAAACTATGTACAGTATGTAGATCTTCTCCCCCCAAACACGGTAGATAGATCCCTGTAATGTTAGGCTGAATTCTCACGAACAATCCCCTCCTTGTCAACTCCATTCCGATATGATAATATAGATAAAAATGGAATATTAAAAAATCTTGATTTTACGAGGAGGAGAACATGAGACATTCGAAAGCGATAATTGCAATGCTTGTCCTGATCCTTTTGGGTTCGGGTGTGGCATTCGCAAGGGAAATCCCCGCGGTGGTGGATGTGGCCTGGCTAGAGGCAAACCTGAACAATCCAAAACTGGTGGTTCTGGATGTGCGAAAGGCGGAGGATTACAAGGCAGGACACATTCCGGGGGCGGTTAGCAGTTTCTTTGGAAGCTGGGCGGTAAAAAAAGGTCCCCTCAATGCAGAAATTCCTGAACTGGAAGATTTGCAAGAACTTATCCAATCTGCAGGCATACAGGCTGGTTCCTGGGTTGTGGTTGTTGAATCCGAGGGAGGCCCTAGGTTTCATTTTGCAACCCGGGTTGCATGGACCTTAGCCTATGCGGGATTGGATCATGTAACGGTTCTGGATGGCGGTTATGCCGCATGGACAAAAGCCGGAAAAGCGGTATCTACCGAAATGGTAAAGAAACCGGCAAGCAAGTTGACGCTGAATCTTCGCAAAGAGTATATCGCTGATAAGAGCTATGTGTTGAAGACCCTGAATACTCTTCCTTACCTCGATGCAAGGTCCTACGATACATATTTTGGAAGGGCAAAGCTACCCTTTGTAGCACAGGAGGGTCATTTCCCCGGTGCTATTGCTGCACCCAAGGAATGGATGTTGGATTCTGAAGGAAAACTTGTTCCCAAAGCCAAGATCGAGGAACTCCTTACTGCTTTAGGGCTTTCCGCGAACCAGGAAATTGTAACCTACTGCGATACAGGGATGGGGTGTTCCGCATGGTGGTGGATCATTCACGAACACCTGGGTTGGTCGAAAATTCGAAGTTACGATGGGTCTTCCGAGGAACTCGCAAAGGAACCGACCGTAAAATTCCATAAGTACGTGTGGCGCTAAGAGGAGCTAGGCTTACATCGGACGCTTCACTCTGCCATAGTGGTTTTCACCTGGAACTTCTTTGGATTTGGTAGTGACAGATAAGGGGCGCTGTCTCTTTTGATAGGGGACAGCGCTTTTTTCGCCCTTGACCATTCCCAACAGGCAACCGTATACTTCGGCCGGAGGCTGAAAAATGGGCATTCGAAAACGATGCGATGGAACCCTCATCAAAGGGCTTCCAGGTTTTCGCCTGATCAATCCCTACGTGATGAAGGGCCGCAACGAATCCGCGGTGTACTTTACCCATGAACTTAGGATGAAAAAGACGATCGAGTTCATCCGGCAGTACAACAAGGAAAACAAGGGGAATGGGAAACGCCTCACGTTGTTCCATGTGATTCTCTGCGGAATCGTTCGAGCCATAGCCTTCAGGCCTCAGATGAACCGCTTCATTTCGGGAAAGAAGATCTACCAGCGGAACCGAATTCAGCTCTCCTTCATCGTGAAAAAGCAGCTTACCGATGAGGGATTGGAGACCAATGTAAAGATCACTTTCAGCCCCTTCGATACGCTTCAGGATGTGATCGAAAAGGTCAATCGGGAGGTGGAAAAAGCCCGGGACATGGCGGGAAACGAGAGCGATCACGAGATCGATTTTTTCACCAAGCTCCCCCGGTCCATCCTGACCCTGGTGATCTGGGTGTTCAAAGCCCTCGACTACTTCGGGATCGCACCTTCCGAAATGATCCGCCTCGATCCCCTGTACACCAGCGTGTACGTGGCGAACCTCGGCAGTGTGGGGCTGGATGCTCCGTACCATCACCTGTATGAGTGGGGAAACGCTTCGATTTTCGCGGTGATCGGGAAGCTTCGAAAAGGACTCGTGGTGGGGGAAGGCGGCACCCCTGTGGTGGAAGACCTCCTTACGATGAAGTATACCTTCGATGACCGGATTTCCGAAGGTCTCTATGCTGCAAAGGCCATCGACATGTTCAAACAGTTCGTGGAGAATCCCGAGGTGCTTCTCAAGCGCCCCGAAATACCGGAAGAGGTGCTGAAAGAGCACATGCTGGTTGAAGAATAGGGGGAAATATATGGAACAAAAAAAGAGGGGAGCCTTTGCTCCCCTAGGAGTTTCCCTCTCGATCACGCATTTGGAACATTCGACTGCTGTTTGTGCTTCTCTTTTTTCTCCCGGCGTTTTTCCTTGATCGATTTCTGAGGCGGCTTTTTGCTCTCCTTCTTGTAGAGTTTCTTTTCACCCATAGAAACCTCCTGGAAGGATAGATTACAGATTAAATTTAGGGGAAAAGAAGCGGGAAGTCAAATGCTCTTCCACCATTATCAACTTCCTTATTCAGAACTGTTTTTGGGAAGAATGACTGTAAATGTGGAGCCTTCCCCAACGCGGCTTTCGATTTTTAGGCTGCCGTGATGCCCTTCGACGATACGTTTCACTATCAATAGCCCGAATCCGGTAGAACGCTCCCCCAAGGTACCTGGTTTTCCACGATGGGATGCGGTAAAGAGGGTAGCCTGTTCTTCTTCTGTCATGCCTACACCTGTATCCTGTATGGAAATGGATACCTCAGGCCCTGTATCGGTAACAATTACATGAATTTTACCACCGGGGTGATTAAATTTGATGGCATTTGCCAATATATTATGAAACACCTGCTGGAGTTTCACCTTATCGCCCTGCAGAATGGAGGGTTCTGCAGGATGCTGGAATGTCAGAGATAGATGTTTTTTTTCGGCGGATAATCTATTCACTTCGATGCAGTGAGTGACTAATTCTATGATATCTACCTCCGAAAACTCCAGATTGAGAATACCTGATTCGATTTTTGATAAATCCAACAAATTATCCACCAGTTCTGCCATATACCCGCAGGATGATTGAATCATACGAATAATTTCTATCCCTTCCTTTGTCAGGGAAGGCTGATCCTCCAGGAGGAAATCGCATACGCTTACAATGGAATGCAGGGGGCTACGCAAATCATGGGCAACAATACCTAGAAGTTGGTTTTTCTCCAAGTTGAGATTTTCGAGCTCGGAATATTTTTTTGCCAGTTCCCTATGGGCTGTAACCAATTCATTGTTGAGACGGGATATTTCGTCCAGTAGCGGAACTGTGTTGCTGCGTTCCGCATTTTCCGCCGATAGATGGCGTATCAGGGAGGTCTGCTCATTCTGCATGTATAACAGTTCATCCAATAAAGCCCTTGAACCATCGGCGGTTTCCATTCCCACAAGAATATAATTTTCTTGGTACTTGCTCCCAGAAAAATGAACCGTTTTTACTCCTTCTGAAGTTACGACATCCAGTACCCAATCGTAGACTCCGCCATTCTGTTGCAGTTCTATGAAAAAGTTGAGAGCTTTCCCCAGACTGCCCACCTCTATCAAGCGGGTCCACAGGGAACCCTCCGGGGGAGGATCTCCCCAAGAGGAAGGAAAGTTGAGGACAGTTTTAATTAGCCCCATTGAATCGCAGAGCAACACTATTCCTTTAGGTTTGGTCACATTCATGGGACCGTTCCTATAAGAGTATTCACGATTTCTATAGCATGTTCAGCATCCTTACCGTACCCGTCCGCGCCCATAGCTATCCATAGATTCGGTGATATTTTGAAGGGATAACCTCCTACGATTATTTTGATGTTGGAATTGCTAGCTCGGATCATAGGGATGATAGTCCGTATTTCATCCAGGTAGAAAGGCAGGGTGACCGAAAGACCCAATATATCAGGCTTTTGTTTCTGCACGATCTGCACTATCGTTCCTGCTGGAGTATTCGCGCCAATATAGTAGGTGTCCCATCCTTCCAGTTCAAAAAAATCGGCAACCATTCGGGCTCCCAGTTCGTGAAGTTCTTTCCCAGCGCACGCTATGACTAGGCGCTTATCCTTTCTATTTTTTCGAGTCGCCCTGAATAACCGAGGGTAGAGGTATGCCATGATATGTTGGGTGGCCGCAGTACAAAAATGTTCCTGCGCAACTGAAATAAGGTTCAACTGCCAAAGTCTTCCAATTTCCTGCTGGGTTCTCTGAAAAACGAGTAAATAGATTTCTTTCCAGGTATACCCTTGTTCCAATGCCTTTTCAATCAGTGCAAAGGCTTTATTTTTTTCTCCTTCCAAAAGGTATTGGAGATATGATCTTGCAATAGTATCCAAAGGGTTGTCCCCTATTAAAAAGCTTTGCACTTCTAAGGGACTCTGTTGGATGAAATCTAACGCCCCGGTGACATAGGAAAGGGGAACTTCGAGTAATTTGGCGGGAAGGTGTTCTTTCAATACCTCGGCCAATACTTTCAGGGTATGGTGTATCGTATCGGGTGGAAAGGAGAGCCCGGCGAACAAGGATTTCAACCAAGACGAGTAATGATAGAAGATCGAAGGATCCTCAGCTTTGAGGGATTCAGTTAGAAACCGGAAATGATACTCTGCATCTTGTAACGCCTTACCGTATCCTTCCTTTCCGTACTTCTCCCAGAAACCTTTACTTGTTTCATATTGACGAGTTACATGGGCAACTTTCAACGTATCGAGGTGGTCGAGTATATAACTAGCTTCATCCGGCATCGGAGAGCCTCCAAAGATATATGCTAAGTGTAGTATAAAACATAAATGCAATGTTTAACATAATTATTCTCAATGATCGCCTCCTACGGCTATACCCTATTTCCTGCGGGGAAATTTTGTTACCTTGCCTTTTTTAGTTAAAATCTAACAATATAGTCATAGGGTGCGATTGTCTATGAATAGGTCATCTACCTATCTGGATCCCTACCTCGACAACCTCTTCCAGACTGTACCTCTACGGAGGATCGATCAAACCGATCGGGTGGTGATCTGGAGCGATCTCCATTTGGGGGATGGGGGAAGCAAAGATGATTTTCGGCAGAATGCGGAACTCTTTCAGACCGCTCTCAAGGATTACTACCTAACAGGTGATTTTCTTCTCATATTGAATGGGGATATCGAAGAACTCCTCAAGTTTCATCCCTTTAAAATACGCAGGGCCTGGGAATCGGTGTTCCTACTCTTCGAGGAGTTTGCTAGGCGGGGAAAATTGATTCAAATCTGGGGGAACCACGACGAGTTGTTGGCTCTTCGGCCTGGACGAAAGGGGAGAGAAACCTATGAGGGGTACCGGTTGCAGTATAAAGGCAAAGATATCTTCATTTTTCATGGACACCAGGTCTCTCCTGCCTTTCACCGGTTGAACAATCTAGTGGGGTTCGTGGTGAGGTATCTAGCCAGACCTCTGGGCATCATGAATGGGTCGGTATCACAGAGCAACACGAAGAAGTTCAAGACGGAGCAGAAGGTATACGAGTTTTCCACTGCTAGAAGGATCCTTTCCATCATCGGGCACACCCACCGTCCCTTGTTCGAATCGTTGTCCAAGGTGGATGTGCTGAAGTTCCAGATCGAAGATCTCTGTAGACGGTACCCCCGATCCACGGCAGAAGAAAAGGTGCGGATCGGGTGGGAAGTTCAGGAAGCTAAGGGAAAGCTGGTGAGTCTTCTGGAATCGGCACCCGAAGAAGCCATGCGGGGGAGTATCTATGAAAGTCACTTCATGGTTCCCTCGGTATTCAATTCCGGTTCAGCCACAGGACAGGGAGGAATTACCTGCCTGGAAATCGAGGGAGGGATGATCCGTTTGGTACACTGGGTAGACGAGGATCGGGGGAAACATCATTTACAAGCCCCAGATACGGGAGTGTACCCCCTGAAAGACACCCCCTCTTTCCGAATCGTATTGAAGGAAGAGAGTCTCGACTATATCTTTGCCCGGATCGAGTTGCTGTAGCCTTGCGCTCTTATAGGCAAAATCATACAATAAGCATCGGGTAGTCATACCATGGGAACGAATCGTGCAATGGATTGGTTCAAACAAGCGGACGTACTGGTTAAATCTTCCCGCGATCCGTTGTTCGGCATGACGCCCCAGGAGGCAGTGCAGTACCTTCGGTCTACCCTGAAAGGAAGGGTGAGGGAAGCATACATCTTCGGTAGTTTCGCTCGCCAAGAGCTTACTCCAGAAAGCGATATTGATCTGCTGTTAGTGACAGAAACGGGCTTACCTTTTCCGGAACGGGGATTCGCGTTTTCGGACCTGCGGGATAGACTTCCGTCCCTCGAAATCTTCGTGTATACCCCCGAAGAGTTCGTAAAGCTCGTGACGGATCCCAGCCCAGGCTTCTGGACTTCCGTGGTGCAGGAGATGGTTCGGATTCTTTAGCGAGCTGACAATAGGTCCTATTTAACCATCTTGCCTCAACCTGTTTCCCTCCCTTTCTCGATCTCCACCAGGAGGAATCGGGCGAAGCTTTCGGCGGGATCGTCCAGTTTAAGCCGTTCCAGCAAGGTGAGTGAGGTGGAAAGCTTTTCCTCCGCCAGCTTGCGGGATATTTTCCTTCCTGTTTCCTGGTAATGGAGAAAGAGTTCGGCTCCCGAAAGGAACAGACGCTTTGCCAGGGCGTAGGTTTTTAGCTTTCGGAGATCTGTAACGGGCTGAAAGATCCGCTCGTTGAATCGCCTAAACTCTTCTGAGAACCTTGGGTTGTACCTATCGGCCCAGTACTGTACCGCCTGAATCACCATGGTGTACCGTTCGTTCTTCCCTACCGTTGCTCGTACCTTGTAGCTATGGAGGCCTAAAAGAAAGTAGAGCCTTAGGGCAGAAAAAAGATACCCTCGGGGCGTTTGTATGCGGGGGATATCGAGGAAACGGCTGAATTGGGCAGGGTCGATGGGAGAGGGATTTTTAAGCGATACGGTAGAAGCCTTTACCTTCAATTTCTCCAGTGCTTCTTCGTACACCTTTCGAACCCGGAGGAACAGTTCCCCTCCGTCCTTGCGAATGTCGGGGTGTGTATGTTTGCAAAGGAAGCGATAGATGGAAAGCAAATCCTTCCGAGAGTATTTCCCTTTGGACAGGAGTTTCTCGATCGCCTCCATAGGAGCAGTTTACACGTACTTATTGTAGTTTTTCAACATGATAAAACTTTCCGAGCGGGTGATCCCTTCGATGCCGGACAACTCCTCGGTGAGGAATTTCACCAACCCCTTGTTGGAATCCACCAGGACTTCGGCGATCAGGTCGTATCGTCCTGAGGTGATGGAAACCGAGAGAACATTGGGTAAATGGGAGATCTCCTCCGCTTTTCGTTCCAGAAGGCGGGATTCCGCCACGGTAAGAGCTACCAGGACGAGTTGTTTGTTGGCCAGCACGTCGGGGTTAATGAGGGCACGAACCGTCAGGATCCCCGCATCTTTCAGTTTCTTCAGACGACTTCGAACGGTTCCCTCGGAGATGTTCAGTGTCCGGGCAATGGTGTTGTTGGGTACCCACCCCTGTTGGAGGATCTCGATGATCTTCCAGTCGGTTTCATCAGGTTGTAGACCCAGAGGCATGGCCTACAGTACCGTGTCTACCGGGGTGTAGGCAAGATTGAAGGCCTCCGCCACTCCCCGATGGGTGACTTTTCCCTCGTAGAGATTCAGTCCTTCCCGAAGATCCGGGTACTTTCTGCAGGCTTCCTCTACCCCTAGATCCGCCAGCTTCAACCCATAGAGGAGGGTAGAGTTCGTCAGCGCGAGGGTCGAGGTAAGGGCTACGGCACCCGGCATGTTGGCCACACAGTAATGCACGATCCCATCCACCGTATAGATGGGATCGTCGTGGGTAGTGGGACGAGTGGTTTCCGTACAGCCCCCCTGATCGACAGCCACATCCACGATCACCGCGTGTCTCTTCATGAGCTTGAGGTGTTCCCGGCGAATCAGTTTGGGTGCCCGTGCGCCGGGGATCAGCACGGCTCCGATGAGTAGGTCGCATTCCCGCACCGTCCGTTCCAGGTTTTCCGTGGAGTTGAACAGGGTATTCACCTGGCCGTGGAAGATGTCGTCAATGTAGGCTAACCGGTTGGGATTGATATCCAGCACCGTCACATCCGCTCCCATCCCAAAGGCGATCCGTGCGGCATTGAACCCTACCACTCCTCCTCCCACGATAGCCACCTTTCCCCGCTGGACCCCCGGTACTCCCCCCAGCAGGATCCCCCGGCCCCCACAGGGTTTTTCCAGGTACTTGGCTCCTTCCTGGATGGAAAGTCGGCCTGCGATTTCGCTCATGGGCTTCAGGCAGGGCAGAGTACCGTCTTCAAGGCGAATCGTCTCGTACGCCACAGCCTTGATCCCTCTTGCCATGAGCTCGCGAGTAAGAGTTTCGTCCGCAGCCAGGTGAAGGTAGGTGAAAAGGATTTGACCCTTGCGGAATAGGGGATACTCGGAGCTTTGGGGTTCCTTCACTTTCACGATCATGTCGCAGGTTTTGAAGATAGCTTCAGGGTAAGGTTCAATCCGAGCGCCGGCGGCCCGGTACTCCTCGTCCGTGAAGCCCGCCTCGGTTCCCGCCCCAGCCTCGATATACACCGAATGTCCATGGGCTACGTAGGATTTCACGCAGGAGGGAGTGAGTCCCACCCGGTACTCATGCTTCTTGATTTCCTTTACGCATCCAACCTTCATGGAATCCTCCTTTTGCTACGATATTCGTAATTATGTAGCTATTTTAGTACGATATTCGCAGATTGTCAAGAGGGCGTTCAGCTGGCAGGGTGGGGGTGCGCGAAATTTTTGTGAAAAGCTAAGCTTTTGTCCTTCGCGCCGATCCGTAAAACAATCGAAACGTTAGCCTTTGACAGGTGGCAAGGGATCTTTCTATAATGAGCAGACGAGCATACGCTGACAGGGGGATCCATGAAAGGATGGAAAGGCAGGGTGTCTCTCCGGATCAACACGAAGTTCACCCTGGCGATTCTCCTGGTCACCCTGTCCTTCCTCTGTGCCATCTTTCTCATCAGTCGGGACATGTTGAACACCTTCTCCCTCCAAACGGCAGAAGAAGTGGCTTCCGTGATCCTGGAAGGAACGGATGCCAGGGTGAAGGATTTCTTCGATCAGATGGAAGCCCTTTGCCGAAGCCTATCCTACACCCAGGCAGTGCGGGCTATCGATCCAAAGGGGATGAGGGATCTGTTCATCGCGTCGGTTCTTTCCCGCAACCGATACCTCCGGGCCATCTATCTAGGGACGGAGGACGGCCGGATGTTCGAATGGGGGGTAGGACCGGAGTTCATCGATTACACGCCGACCTTCCCCCCCGGTTACGATCCACGGAAACGGCCCTGGTATCAGACTGCCCTTGAAAAGAACGGGTTTGCCGTATCGGAGCCTTACCGGTACGCCAGTGTGGACGCGGAAGGGATCACCTGCGTGCTGCCCGTTCGGGATGTAGAAGGAAGGCTCCTGGGAGTTTTGGGGTTGGATATCCTTCTAGACAACATGCAAGCCCTGTTGGAAGATCTCAATATCCCCAAGGGGGGGAAGGCTTTGCTGGTAAGCGCCAAGGGGAGATTCATTGCAGGCTCGTTGAATCCCCAAAAAGTGCCTGGCCTGGAGGGCAGGTTCGCCGATGCGGAGGGGGTGTTTCGGGTACGGATCGAAGGTTCGGAGATGCTGGTTTCCCACCGTCTCAGTAAGCCTCTAGGATGGCATCTTCTTGTGGCCCTCCCGTACGCGCAGATCCTATTCAACGCTCGGTGGCTTCTTACCCTCATTACCATCGTCGAAGTTCTTTTGATGGGGATGCTCACCATCGTGATCAGCATTATCACCAACCGGTTCATCACTTCTCCCCTCCACCGGATCATCGAGGTGGTAAACCGGATCGAAGGGGGAGACCGAACGGCACGGATCAAGGTTATGGGAGAGGATGAGTTTGGGATTCTCGGAAGGGAATTGAACAAACTAGTAGAGGCGGTGGATCAGTATTCAAGTTCCCTGGAGCAGCGGGTTCGAGAGCGGACAGAGGAGGTAAAAGCCCTGCAGCAGGAGATTACCCGGTTTCGGATTCTGGAGGAACGGAAGCGGATCTATCGGGATATGCATGATTCCATCGGTGCGAAGCTCACGAACATCTTCTTCTGTGCCAATGTGGCACGGAAAATGATGGAACGGGAAGGGCCGCTGGCTGGGGAAAAACTTGAGGGACTCCTCGACGATGTGGAAACCAACTGCCTGGAAGCGATGAAGCAGGTGAAAAGTATCGTGGGGGGTCTGGATGAGGGAGAGGGAATGGAGAAAGATTTTGGCGCTTTTCTCTCAGCTTCGATCCGAAAGCGGCTGGGGATGAAGGGGATCGAGTTTGCCTGCCGGATCGATCCCCCTAACGCTCTTTCGGTAGGATCTTCCACTGCCGCAGGGGAGTTGGAAAAAGTATTCGAAGAGTTGGTGAGTAACGTTCTGAAACATTCC
>Ga0308395_1001909_pt1 | contig 12746 bp, 10 predicted proteins | sample Hotspr20SampleP4_FD_202097 | JGI IMG/M metagenome (GOLD analysis project Ga0308395, IMG submission 202097) | Hot spring phototrophic mat microbial communities from Mushroom Spring, Yellowstone National Park, Wyoming, United States - 20050930_P4 ...
ATCTGATTTTTTTAAGGGTTGATATGAGTTTAAAAGTATATCATTGTTAACGTAAACAGGTTTATCAAAGATAACTCCAGGTTTCAAATCTTCTATTGGTATTCTTTTCATGCCAAAACCATTTTTACTATTCATTCTAAAAAGAACTAAAATAAAATATAACAATTCAATGATTTAAAGAAAATTTTTTATAAAATAAAACTAATTAAAAAAGAAGAATACATCAAAAACTGAGTTATTAACTAGAAATTGAATTTCAAAAAATGAACTTATAAGATTAAATTTTATTGGCAATTTTTATACCTTCACTTTTTATAGGAGAAAATATGTTTAAAAATAGTCTATTGTATCCAGAAAAAGATATTTCTAACTGTGGCTTAGCAGGATTCATAAACAAGGACAAAAAAAGAGTAGATGGGAGTATAATTACAAAAATTATAGCAAATCAACATGATAGAGGAAATGGACTTGGTGGTGGTTTCGCAGTATATGGATTATATCCCGAATATGAAGATAAATATGTCTTTCACCTTATGTATGAACATCAAAAAGCAGAAGAGGAAACAGAATCTTTTTTAAACAAGTTTTTTAGAGTAATAAAGTCTGAAGAAATACCAACAAGGCAGATAGAAGAGATAAAAAACTCACCTCTACACTACAGGTATTTTGTTGAATTATCAGATGAAAAAAAACCAGCATCACTCTCTCTTCTTTCAGAAGAAGACTATGTGGTAAACAGGACAATAGAAATAAACAAGAATATAGATGGTGCATTTGTTGTATCAAGTGGTAAAAACTTTGCAGCATTTAAAGGAGTAGGTTTCCCAGAAGATATTTCTAAGTTTTTTATGTTAGAAAACTATAAAGGTTATGCCTGGACAGCACACAACAGATTCCCTACAAATACTCCAGGATGGTGGGGAGGGGCACACCCTTTTACTCTCCTTGACTTCTCAATAGTACATAATGGAGAGTTATCTTCTTATGGAATAAATAAAAGATATGTAGAGATGTTTGGATATGAGTGTACAATGTTAACTGACTCAGAAGTAGTCGCATACCTTGTTGACCTTCTTGTAAGAAAACACAGACTCCCTTTTAAAGTAGTATGTGATATTTTCAGTCCACCAACATGGGACTACATAAACAATATTGAAGACAAAGAAATAAAAGAATATCATAAAAAACTAAGAATAGTTTATGGGTCAGCACTATTAAACGGTCCTTTTGGTTTTATAATAGGATTTAATGGTGGACTTGTTGGACTATCAGACAGAATAAAACTAAGACCATTGGTTGTTGTGGAATCAGGTAATACAACTTATCTATCCAGTGAAGAGTCTTCAGTCCTTGAAGTCTGTAATAAGATAGATAGTGTATGGCACCCTAAAGCAGGGGAACCTGTCTTTGCATTCTACAATGACTATAAAGGAGAATAAAGTATGGGATTGTTAACTATAGATGCAGAAAATCTTTATTATAGAGACCTTAATGCAAAAATCAAAGAAGCAGTAAGAAAACAAAATATCAAAAAAATAATAATAAAAAATGCAAGGGGACAAAGGTTTATAGGTACAGGATTGCAAGAAAAGGATGTAGAGATAATAGTTGAGTCTGGAGTCCCAGGTAATGACCTTGCAATGTTTATGGATGGACCAACAATAAAAGTATTAAACAATGCTCAAGACGGTATTGGTAACACTATGAATAATGGGAAAGTATTTGTCCATGGTGACGCAGGAGATGTAATAGCATATGGTATGAGAAACGGCAAAATATTCATAAAAGGCAGTGCAGGATACAGAATAGGTATACATATGAAAGAGTATAAAGAAATGATACCAAGTATAGTAATAGGTGGAAAGACTGGAGACTTCCTTGGAGAATATATGGCTGGTGGGATAATTTTAGTACTAGGACTTACTAAAGATGAGAATCCAATAGTTGGAAGATACTGTGCTACAGGAATGCATGGTGGAGTAATATATTTAAGAACTGATAAAGTCCCAACATATCTTGGAAAAGAAGTAAAAGTTTTTGAATTAAATGAAGGTGATAAAGCAAAAGTAAAAGAATTGGTTGAAGAGTTTTGTTCAGAGTTTAAAGAATATAATTCTAATGATATATTAAATGGAAAGTTTATCAAGTTAATACCTGTATCGAAAAGACCTTATGGAAGACTTTATTCCCCTGGTAATCACTTTCCATTACCAGAAGAAAATTACTTTTCAAACAAAAAAGTTGATATAGAAAAATACTACTATTAGGAGTCTAAGCCTTGAAGTTTACTTTTTCACTAAAACCAGAAAATTTTATAATAGAAAGAGATGATGAAAGATGTATAAGGTGTGGTGCCTGTGTTCAGCAGTGTTCATACAATGCTCACTATTTTCTTGAAGAAAAGAACAAAGTATTGGGGATAAATCATAACTGCGTAGGTGATGGAAGATGTGTTGCAATATGTCCTACTAATGCTATAAGGATAAGACAGGCAGAAAATCCATATAGGCCAAATCATAACTGGTCAAAAGAAAAAATGATGGACCTTTATGAGCAAGCTGAGAATGGCACTGTACTATTGGTAGGTATGGGTGCTCCTACTCCACACCCAGTATATTGGGACAAAATAATATTAAATGCATCACAGGTAACCAACCCTTCTATAGACCCATTAAGAGAACCAATGGAAGTCAAAACATATATAGGTAGTAAACCAGATAAAATAGAAGTGGTTTTTGACAATAAAACGAAGAAACCTGATATAAAAACAAAGATTTCACCTCAACTTGAATTAGAGATTCCTGTTATGTTTGCTGCTATGTCTTTCGGTGCAATAAGCTTAAACGCATGTAAGTCTCTTGCAAAAGCTGCATCTGAGATGGGTACATTTTGGAATACAGGAGAAGGTGGATTGTATAGAGACTTATATCAATATGGCAAAAACACAATAGTACAAGTTGCATCAGGAAGATTTGGGGTACACTTAGACTATTTAAATGCTGGTGCTGCTGTTGAGATAAAAATAGGTCAAGGGGCAAAGCCTGGTATAGGTGGACACTTGCCAGGGGAAAAAGTAAATCATGAAATATCTGTAACAAGGGCAATGCCAGAGGGGGCTGATGCAATATCACCTGCACCACACCACGACATATACTCTATAGAGGACCTAAGACAACTTATATACTCTATAAAAGAAGCTACTGACTATGAAAAACCAGTATTTATAAAAATATCAGCAGTCCATAATGTTGCAGCAATAGCAAGTGGTATAGTAAGAGCAGGGGCTGATGCTGTTGTAATAGATGGTATAAGGGGTGGAACTGGTGCTGCTCCAAAGATAATTAGGGATAATGTAGGAATTCCAATAGAATTGGCTATAGCTGTGGTTGATGAAAGACTTAGAAAAGAAGGAATAAGAAATCAGGCTTCACTGATTGCAGCAGGTGGTTTCAGAAACAGTTCAGATGTAATAAAAGCAATAGCCTTAGGGGCTGATGCTGTATATATAGGAACTGCTGCATTAATGACACTAGGATGCCATGTCTGTGGAATGTGCTATAAAGGTATATGTAACTGGGGGATAGCAACACAGAGAGAAGACTTAACAAAAAGACTTAACCCAGAAATAGGTGCTGAAAGAGCAAAAAATCTTCTTAAAGCTTGGAAACACGAGATTCAAGAAATGCTTGGTGCAATGGGGATAAACTCAATAGAAAGCCTCAGAGGAAATAGACTAAACCTAAGGGCTGTTGATATACACGAACCATATTTATCTATACTAGGTATAAAACCTGCAGGAGCATAAAAAGATGAAAAAACTTTATTTTAGAGAAGAATGGTGTGTTGGATGTGGAAGGTGTGAAGTTGCTTGTGCTATAGAGCATTCAGAGAGTAAACACCCAATAATAGCATATTTTCATGAAAAAATAAGACAAACTCCAAGAATTGTTGTTGAAAGAAAGGGAAACATATCTTTTGCAAACACATGCAGACACTGTGAAGAACCAGACTGTGTAAATGCATGTATTGCTGGTGCTTTATATAAAGATGAAAGTGGAAAAGTATTATATAACCCAAATAAGTGTGTTGGATGTTATTCATGTATAATGGCATGCCCTTACGGAGCTATAATGAAAGACATAAACAGAAAAGAAAGAAAACAAATAGTTAAATGTGACTTATGTAATACAAGGAAAGAGGGGCCTGCTTGTGCTGAAGCATGCCCAAATAGAGCAATAATCTTTGAAGAGAAAGAGGGTTAAAAATGAGCTATGTTATAATAGGAAATGGACCTGCTGCTATTGCAGCTTGTGAAAGTATAAGGACAACTGATAAAGAAAAACAGATAATAATAATATCCAAAGAAGATAAATATGCATATGGAAGACCTCTAATAACCTATCAAATAGCAGGTATTGTAGAAAAAGAAAACATGTTTTTGAGAAAAAAAGAGTTTTATGAAAAAAACAATATAAAAGTTTTATTAGGAAAAGAGGCAACAGGCATAGACCCAAAAAATAAGATAGTAAAACTAGATGATGGGGCACAGATAAACTATGAAAAACTACTTATAGCAAGTGGTGGCACTCCTTTTATACCCCCTGTATATAAAGAATATATGGATAAAGAAAATATTACTACATTTATAAAATGGGAAGATATGGAAAAACTTGAAAAAATGCTACCAGAAATAAACAATGTTCTTATAGTTGGTGGCGGTTTAATAGGTATAAAAGCTGCTGAAGCCCTCGTAATGAAAAATAAAAAAGTTTTTATTGCTGAACTTTCAAAGAGGGTATTGTCTACAGTAATTGACAATAAGGGTGCATACTATTTCCATAAAGAATTAGAAAAAAACAATATATTTCTATTCTTAGAAAATACTGTTAAGTCTTTTAAAGTAAAAAAGAATAGAATAGAAAAAGCTGTACTCCAGAGTGGTGAAGTATTAGATATAGATGCTGTAATAATGGCAATAGGCGTAAAACCTGAGATATCTTTTATCAAAGGTACTAACATAAACACGAATGTAGGTATATTGGTAGATGATAGTATGAAAACAAGTGTTGATGACATATATGCAGCAGGTGATGTTGCTGAATCTTATGACCTTGTGTATGGCTCAAAGAGAATAGGTCCTATATGGGTATCAGCATCAGAGCAGGGAAGAATTGCTGGATACAACATGGCTGGCAAAAAAGCAAGCTACAGAGGAAGACTAATAATGAACTCAATATCTTTCTTAAAAACAAGTCTTATATCATACGGTATAATAAATACAGATATAGAGTATGAGAAAATAAATGTATTTGAATATGAAAGACCAGACCTTAATATATACAGGAGACTAAACGTTGTTGATAATAGACTTATCGGTGCTATATTTGTAAACTCAATATATAGAAAAGGCATAATAACAAGATTCATTATAGAAAAACTACCTTTTGATAAGTATAAAGACATTTTATTAAGCCCAAACATAGGATTCATAGAGTTTGAAAAAGAATACAGAAATAGAGAAATAAACTCTGTAAAAGGTTATAGTAAGACAAAAACAAACTTAGAAAACACTGTTTGATTGTATTAATTACTTATGTAAGTTAGAGAGTTGAAAGTTAAAACTATCTGATTTTTTAATATGAGCAGTTTTTAACTTTGTGACCTATAGTGTATAACCACTTATTTTGATTTTTTGTGTTTTATGTGGTTTTTAAAGTATTTAATCGTAGTGTTGATGAATTTTTAATGTGTTAAAGTTTATTTACTCTCCCAGTATATATAAATTAAAACTTAGATTATATCATTTGGTGTTTACTTGCTTAATATAAGCCATTTTAATAAAAACTAATTTTTTCTATAAAAGATTGTAAGCCTTATTAAAAAAAACCAGATTATCTTAGTAATTTTAATTTTAATCTTTTAAATATTTAAATGTTTAGATACAATTTTTACTAAATGTGGCTGAATTTAAACAATCAACTATCATTTTTCATTTACTAACTGTCATTCTCTATATCTTTTATTTCCAAGTATTTATAGAGATTCTTCCAAACTAAGTATTAAAGAACTTTTTTAAAATATAAAATTTTAACTTTAAAATTTTACTTTTTATATAAAGAAAACACTTGTTTTACAATATCAATGGGTATATTTGTTTCTTTTGAAACATCCTCTGGCTTTTTATTTAAAATATTCTCAATACTTCCATATTTTTTATATAATTCCTTAACCCTTTTCTTACCTATACCTTTAATGCTTTCAAGCAAGCTATATTTTAACCTTTTACTTCTTATCTTGTCATGCAAAACATTTGCAAATCTATGAGCTTCATCTCTTATACTTGTTATTAACTTAAGAGAAGATATTGGAAGTTTAATAATATCTTTCTTTGTGTATATACTCTCCTCTCTTTTAGCAATAGAGATAATATCTATCTGTATAAAGAAAAAGTTTAAAATCTCCAATGCAGCGTTCAACTGACCCTTCCCACCATCTATTATCATAAGATCAGGTAAATCCCTTTTTGAACCTATTCTCTTTAACATTAATATCTTAATCATCTCATAGTCATCAGGTGAAGAATAGTCACCCAGATTATAAGCCCTATAATTAGACTTATCTGGTTTATCAAGATAAAATCTTACAGAAGAACCAACTGCCCACCTTCCCTCTATGGTAGCAATGTCAAAACACTCAATTGTCAAAGGGTCCTTAGATAGTTTTAAAGTCTCTTTAAGTTTATAATTCTTTATTTTATTAGACTCTATAATAAACTGATGTTTTGCATTTTTATCAGCAATCTCTACTAACTTTAAAGACTTTTTAGGTTTAACAATCTTAACAACTCTTTTATGATAAGAAGATAAAAACTTCTGAACAGTCTTACTTATTTCAAATCTGCTCATAATAATACCAGCTGGAGAATTTTCTATATAATACCTTGAAATAAACTGGGACACAATATCATTATCAGGCAGGTCTATACCTTTCACCTTAATAATATTTTTACTTGCAATATACCCTTCTCTAAAAGATAAAACAGAAATATAAAAGGTATCACCACTATTAAACATCCCTATAACATCTATGTCTTTCTTAAGCCTAAAATAAACTATAGTTTTTGACTTTATCTTCTCTATAAATCTTATTAGGTCTCTAATCCTTGCTGCTTTCTCAAACTCCAATTTTTGAGCATGCTCTAACATTTTCTCATTCAATTCTTGTAATACATTTTTCCTATTGCCAAGTATTAAAGACTTAAACTTCTGAAGTCTTTCAAGATAAATAGATTCATCTATGCTTAATGTACAATAACCAGGACACTTTCCTATATGATAGTATAAACACACTTTTTTTGGTTTATCCCCTATCTTGGTCTTACAAACTCTAAGAGAAAAAAAGTCGACAGCAATTTTCAAAAAAGAGTTTAAGGTCTCAATATCAGTAAAAGGGCCATAATAGATTACACCTTTTCTGTGATTCTCTCTTGTTTTATAGACTCGAGGAAATGAAAGGTTATAATCAATAGCAAGATAAGGATAGGTCTTATTATCTCTTAACTGAATGTTAAACTTTGGCTTATATTTTTTTATAAGTTTGTCTTCAAGTATTAAGGCATCAACTTCTGAACCAGTGATTATAAAATCAATATTATCTACTGTCTTAGACAAAAGTTCTGTTTTAAGGTCATGTTTTTTTAAAAAATATGAAGAAACCCTTTTTTTTATGTTTTTAGCTTTTCCAACATATATTATCCTACCTTCTTCTTTAAATATATAAACACCTGGTTCATTAGGTAGGGTTGAAAGAAAATGCCTATCTATCTTAAAAGCCATACTATCGTGGCTCCAGTACCACCATTCTCGAGCCTTTCATAAGAAAAGTCTTTTATAAACTTCTCTTTTTTTCTATACTTTTCAAGCCAACCTCTTATCCCATCTCTCAAGACAGGACTACTATGTTTCCCTTTACCATGTATTATCCTTACCCTATCACAACTTTGTATATTTTCAAGTATAAAAGTCTTGACTCTTTTTATAGCATCACATAGTCTTAAACCATGAAGGTCAATCTCAGGAATTGTATCAACTCTGTTTTTATCTTTTTGTATTCTATTTTGAATTATAAACTCTTCTTTTGAACTTAAATAAGAGAAAAACTTGTCTTTATTTTCTTCTAACCATTTATCAATCTCATTCATTTTTACTCTCTTTTTCAAAGACTATCTTAACAAATACCCTCTTTATTGGATTTTCTCTTATAAGAGAAAGTCCTTCAACCCCTGAGTCCCATTTTTTACCATTATAATAATCAAAAAAAATAGAATAAAGTACAGTTTTTCCATAAGTCGTATTAACCTTTATTTTGTTAATCTCTTTTATATTCTGTTTGTATTCAAATACTATGTTATTATAATCTACTATCTTATACTTAGTAGGATAAAAAATATAACTTCCTTTTTCTTTATCATATAGTGTGCCTTTCCACTCAGTTATCCATATCTCTTTTATATCCTTTAAAGTAATATCTTTATAAAAAACAAACCCCTCTTTTTCTGTTTTTACCTTAACCTTAAACTCTTTTATATCAGCATTGCCTTTTATCTTGAATGAAGATAAATATACATCAATAATGACTGGGAAATTATATTTTTCATTTTCTTCAACATCTAATTGAGTCTTAACTTCTGGTTCCTTTGGAAGGGTGATAGTATAAGATAAAAGAGAAACAAAAAAGAACAAAAAAACAAAAACTTTTTTCATTCTTTTTTCTTAAGGATTAGCCTCTAAAGCCTTTATAAGTGAATCAGTAAGGTCAAGGTCAGGGTCTGCAATGAGAACATATTTACTATCTATAACAAGATTATAACCCTGCTCTTGTGCTACCTTCTTTAAAACCTCCAGTGCTTTTTCATATAAAGGCTTTAACATACTTGCCTCTTTATTTTTAATATCAGAATTAGCATTCTTTGTGAAAATCTCAAGTTCTTGTCTCTTGTTCTCTATGGTAGTAAGATAATCTCTAAGCTGATTCTCACTCAAGTCTTTTGATTTAACCTCAAGTTCTTTTTCAATTCTCTTTATCTCATCTTCCATACCTTTTTTCTTTGCCTCATAAGAATCTTTTAAACTCTGAAGATATTGTATTGCCTGTTTCCCTTTAGAATAAGTATTCATAACCTTTTGTATATCAACATAGCCTATTTGGATTATCTTAGCTTCTCTTGCAAAAACCTGAAAAGAAAATATTAATGCCCAAATAATTATTAATTTTTTCATCAATCAACCCCTCCATCAAGGCCCTTTGAAGCCTTTATTATCTCATCATTTACAATTCTATTAAAGTCCATGTATCTATCCATATACAAAATAACTTCAGGATCATATTGAATTATAAATCCAAAACCCAATTTGACTTTTGTAGTAATAATAAATTTAACCATTTTTTTCTTAACATCAATAAATAAAGGAGTCTTTGACAGTGAGTTTTTAAGGTTTATTTCCTCTTGTTCAATGTTAAAGATCTTATTATTTGACAGCAATAAATATGTCTCATGATACACACGTTCCATTATATTCGAATTATTGAGAAACTCACCACTCTCATTAAACTTTACTGAGACCTTAATAAAATTTTTAAATAAAATTTTATCCTTTAACTTATCATTAAATCCAGATATAATATCCTTTAGTTCCGGAAAGTTATCAGAAAGTTTTTCAAAGTCAAGCACACCAGGTTTAAGAACTATCTTAGCATCAACCGTATTAAAAACTAAAAAAATAAGAAAACAAATAATCCTTTTCATAGCCCTACCCAAAGTCTAGAAAAATCCAGCAATTGAAAGCAGGAAGTTAAAGCTACTTACGCTTCTTAAAGCACCATCTCTCCACTCCCTCCTCTCAGCAAAGTAAAGCCTTATAGGGAAAACTGGTAACTCTATTTTTATACCAAAACCATCACTGTATTTATAATCTTTTAAGTTAGTAGGTAAAGAAAAAGTGTTTTGTGAGACATTGCCTGCATCAAAGAAAAAAGCCCACCACAAAAGTCTTTCGGTTCCTGGAATAGGTATTCTTATCTCACTTCCAAAACTTACTTTTCCAAAACCTCTTAAATTATCTTCATATACATAATCACCCCAACCCCTTAACTCTCTTATACCATCAAAGCTGAGTTTGTTTTCACTATAAGTCTGGGCTCTATTTCTTCCTGGTAAAGGGCCTATTGTCTCCAATCCCAAGTGATTAGCCCAAACTATGTTAAACTTAGCCCTTTTTATACTAAACACTGTAACATATCCTGATAGGTCAAGCCCTAAGTTAGTATATTTATTATAACCACCTTGTAGCCCATAAAAACTTATATTAGGTGCAAAAACAAATCCCTTTGTTGGAACCAAATTATCATCAGTTGTGTCATAACCTATTGAAAAACTTGTCTTGGTAACTACTGAATAGTTTCCATCTTTAAGGTTTGTTTTAAGCCTGTATTCATCACTCTCATATAAGTTATCAACTGTTATGTATTTAGGGTTATAATATTTTGCAAAAGCAACTGACTGTCCTATACCAATACCCCAATACTCAGATATAGAATAACCAAAGCCAAGAGAAAAACCAATTGTTTTTTTATCTATATACCTTTCTGTTGAGATATCATCGAGTGTATTAGGCCATTCAGGTGAAGAAATTTCACCACTATATGAAGGATTTCCTGCTCCATCAGTTGTTATAAAACTGCCATCCCTATCTACGTCATAATAGTAATTATAATCACTATTATTCTCTTGTACAAGATAGTACTTGCCGTCTTCCTTTAATATAATCTTATCAGCATATCCATCTTTGTTTCTGTCATATTTAGGCACAAAAAACAACCTTCCCCAAGAATAAGAAACTGAAAATTTATAACTTATAGGCAAATATCCTATCCATCCTGAACCAAAACTTGTTGTTATAGACCTTGAGTTTTTACCAATATCACCCCTTAGAGAAACATTATAACCACTACCAAAGAGGTTCATCTCTGAAATCTGAGCAAATCCTGAAAGACCACTTAGTGTACTGTATCCACCACCTAATGTGAAAATACCCGTCTTAGCCTCTTCAACCTTCCATATAATATCTATCAACCCTTCTTCGGATCCTATCTTTGGTTCAAACTCTACATTTTTAAAATACTGAGTTTTCATTAACCTTTCTTGAGACCTTCTTATAGCAGAAAAGTCATACACCTGACCCTCTTTTATCCTAAGTTCCCTGTCTATTACCATGCCCTTTGTCTTTGTATTGCCAACTATATACATATTTTCTATATGCACCTTATCACCTTCATAAATGTCAAGAGTATAGAATATAGTGTCTCTTTTTGTGTCTTTATCTTCAATCGGTGTGATTTTACAATAAAAAAAGCCATCACTCTGATAATCAATATACGTATTTCTTAAAAAGTCCTCAAACTTATCATATAGGAAAACATCTCCCCTATCAAGAGAAAGATTATCCCTTATCTCTTTTTCAGACATTCTCTTATTGCCGGTTATATCTATTCCTGAGAATAAGTATTTATTACCTTCAGAAACATTAATAGTTATGTAAAAACCCATTTTGCTGTCATCATCAGTAAAGATTACTTTTTTATTTATTTTTATATCTCTTATTGAATCTAAATAGTTTGCCAAAATATCATCTATGTTAATAAAGAATAGCAAATTGTTTAGAACATAATTTTTGTCAGTATTAAAGTCTTCAATATCATCAGGGTCAATTTTAGATATATTTTTCTGGAAGAAATCATTTAAAAAGTCAAGTAACTCTTTAAACTTTTTCTCTTTCAATAATGGCAACAATTGACTTAAAACTTCTTTCTCTTTTTCTTTATCAAGATAATTTCTTATTAAACTCCTTAAATTCTTTACAAAAAATGAATAACTTATATAGACATCAAGATTAATTTCATTTATCTTAAAATCAACAAATCCATCTTTTTCAGCTTCTTTGCTAATCCTCTCTATATCTTTTTCAAACTCTTCTCTAACAAGATTATATGTCTTTATATTAAAAGCCCAAGGTTCTTTTAAACTATCTAAGACTGCCCTAAACCTATCTGTCTTCATAAAAATATTGCCAGAAAAATCAACTTTCTTTATTACTAACTCTTTACCCTCTGTTACCTTAACATTAAGCCTTATCGTATTTTTATCCTTATCAATAAAATCTGTTGAAATAACAACTCTGGTGCCTAAATAACCTTTTTTTAGATATTCTTCCTCAATCTTTTTTACATCCTCTTTAACAAGATATTTGTTGTAAAAAGATGATTCTTTGTTTTGAAGAAAGTCTTTTATTTTATCAGTCTTAAACTCTTTATTACCATCAATAGAAATTTCTTTAATAAAAGGTCTTTCAAAGATAATGTATTTTAAAGTTAAAGTATTATCCTCATTAACACTTATATCCAAAATAACATCATCAAAATAACCTAATTCGAATAAGTTTTTTATATCATTCTCAGCTATTTCCTGATTAAAATCCGAACCTTCATTAAGGAATAAAGACATTTTAAGCCTTTTTTCTTCAGAGTTTTTAAGATTTTCAAAAATAACTTTTTTTATCTTTTTGCCATCATAATCAAAAGAAAACAGATTGCTGAAAGATAGAAGAATTATAGTTATTTTCAAAATTTTAGTTAAAATTTTAATATTAAAATTTTTTATCACAAATAATTCCTTTTTTTCTTTTATAATT
>Ga0308395_1001911_pt1 | contig 12738 bp, 8 predicted proteins | sample Hotspr20SampleP4_FD_202097 | JGI IMG/M metagenome (GOLD analysis project Ga0308395, IMG submission 202097) | Hot spring phototrophic mat microbial communities from Mushroom Spring, Yellowstone National Park, Wyoming, United States - 20050930_P4 ...
TCAAAGGCCAGGTATAAAGTTGGGGAAGAGGTCGCTTGGTTCATCGCTCCACTCCTTTCCGCACGGGATAGACTTTCACTATGAGTTTACCACAAGCGACCGCTTTCTGCTACATAGTATCTCACCCTTCCCCCAGCGGCTTCGCCGCTGCCGCCACAGGCGGCGGGGGTGGGGTGAGGAAGCCTGAATCGTTACCGCTTTAAGAAGCAAAGGGTCTGGGTCAGATGAGCAGCGAGGAACTGGACAAACTCCTTCCAGGTACGATTGTCGGCCCCTACCGCATCGTCCGAGGATTCCGGGGCCGGGGCGGTATGGCCCGGGTCTTTGAGGTGGAGGTCCGGGAAAAGTACCGGCGCCCGGGCTTCCCCATCCGGATGGCCATGAAGGTGGCCAAACCCGACCATCAGGCCGCCCTCTCGGCCGAAGCGGATTATCTATCCCGCTTTGACCACCCCAATGTGGTGCGCATCTTCCCCATTCTGGGATACCACAGGCCGGTCTACGCCGCCCTCGGCGATTTCCCCTTCGGCCGGGGATGGTATTACACGATGGAACTGCTGACGGGTGGGTCTCTGTACCATCATCTTTGCCGCCCCACCACGCTGACCGGGATGATACGCCCACCGGCGGACGGGGAGGAGCACCCTCTCCATCTCCTGCAGGCGGTCGGCATCGCCCGGCAACTGGCCGCCGCGCTGGAGCACATCCATCAGCGCTTTGTCATCAATCTGGACGTCAAGCCGGGGAACGTCCTTTTCCGCCAGCGGCGCTTCCGCTATCTCCAGAGCAGTGTCCCCCAGGCGGTCCTCTGCGATTTCGGCATCGCCCGGGACCTCCGCTACCCCCGCACCGGCCTGCTGGGCGTCGCCACCCCCGAATACGTCTCCCCGGAGCAGGCCCTGGAGACCGGACGGCGGGGCCAGCCCGTGGATGTCCGCACCGACATCTTCTCTCTGGGCATCGTCCTCTACGAGATGCTCACCGGGCGGCTGCCCTTTGAGAACATCGCCCTGATCGTAGACCCGCAGTACCGCCCTATGCCCCCCCGTCAGATTCGCCCATCCATCCCGCCTGCGCTGGAGGAGATCACCCTGCGGGCGCTGGAGAAGGACCCCAACCGCCGTTTTCAGACCGCCTCCGAGATGCGCGCGGCGCTGGAGCGGGTGCCGGTTCCGCCCGACTGGAACGCCTGGGGCCGCCGTGCCCTGGTCGGCGGAACCGCCGCCGTTGTGCTCCTGATGGGGGGATGGGGCCTCTCTCACATCGGTGAGGTGACCCCCACCCCTCCTGCCACCGTAACGGTGACGGAGAGCCCAACCGCTGGGCCCCCTCTCGTGGAGCCGTCGCCGACCCGCACATCTGCACCGGTCCGTCCCACTTCCACCCCGGCTCCCACCAAGACGCCCACGCCCACCCCGCGCCCGGTGACCCCCACTCCCAGTCCAACGCCAGGAGGATAGCCGATGAACGCACATGCTCCCAACACCAGTGAATGGGCCGGCACCCTTCCCGTAGAGGTCTGGGGAACCACCGATCGGGGCCGGGTGCGGGAGGGGAACGAGGACACCGTCTTCCCCCACAACGATGCCCGCACCTACACCTTTGAGCCCAAACCGGAGCAACTGCGCCAGAAGGGGCAACTCCTGCTGGTGGCCGACGGGGTGGGGGGGGCCCAGGCCGGCTCCGAGGCCAGCCGCTGGGTCCGCCGGGTCGTTGTGGAGCGGTACTACGATTCCCCCGACCCCAACCCCTTCTCCGCCCTGCCCGCGGTCATTGAGCAGGCCAACGCCGCCCTCTATCAGTACATCCAGTCCACCGGCCTCCCGGATGCTGGCAGTACCATCGTCGCCGCAGTGATCTTCCAGAACCTCCTCTACGTGGCCCACGTGGGGGACAGCCGCGCCTACCTGGTCCGCCAGGGGAAGGCCTACCCCCTGACCCGCGACCACACCCTCACCGAACTGAAACTCCAGCGGGGATTGATCACCCCCGAACAGGCCCTGGCCGACCCCGACCGGGGCGTCCTGGTGCGCTCTATGGGCGCCGCCCCCACCGTGCAGGTGGATGTTCTCCAGCAACCGGTTCCGCTGGCCCCCGGCGACGTGGTCCTCCTCTGCTCCGACGGTCTGACCGACGTCCTCTCCGACGAGGACATCGCCCGTTTCGTCAACGGCCGCTCCCTGCGGGAGGTGGCCCGGCGGCTCATCGCCGAGGCGAACCGCCGGGGCGGCCCCGACAACATCTCCGTGGTGCTGGCCCGGGTGGGAGGGAAGGCCGCGCCGGTCCCGAAGGTTGCCCGGGAGAAGGCCCGCGCGGCTCCCCGCCCCCGGCCCGCTGGCTCCAGGGCGGCCCCTCTGCAGGGGTTCACTTCCTCCCAGAAACGGGTCCTCCTGGCCCTGGCCGTGGCCCTGGCGGTGGTCCTTTGCGGCCTGGCCGCGGCGCTGGCCTGGACCGCCTACACCGGCAACCGGGGAGGCGGCGGCCCCGGCGCGACGGCGACCCCCGCGCCTGTGCGGACGGCGACGGTGCTCCCCGGCCCCGGCGCCCAGGCGACGGCCACTCCGACCGGGGAACCGGGCCGCCCCACCTCCACCCCGGCCCCCACCCCGACGCCCACGCCCACCCGTCGGCCGCCCACTCCGACCTTTACCCCGACGCCGACTCCAACGCCGACGCCAGCGGGGACGCCGTCCGGAGGGGAACAGCCGCCGGGAGAGGGGGAGAAACCGCTGCCGCCTCCACCGCTGTAGGGGCAGGGCTTGCCCCTGCCCCAGGGGTTGCCCCTGCCCTGGGGGCAACCGTATCTGGGGCAACCGCAAGTGTTGCCCCTACACCAACCATTGTAGGGGCAGGGCTTGCCCCTGCCCCCCGGGGGACGATTCACGCCTCAGGATTCCTCACCCCTCCCCCATCGGCGAAGCCGCCGGGGGTGGGGTGAGGCTGAACAGTTACCTGTCATCCGTCAAGACATCGTTCCGCCCAGGGAGCCCCCGGGCAAGCGCTATCAAAAACGCGGCGAAGGCATGCCCCTGTAGCGCAGGCCGCCAGGCCTGTATTCGCAGGCTAAAGCCTACGCTACATTATCTGCGAACGATTCATTACCAATGACTCCACTGCAAAAAGGGTTCTTTATCGCAGAGACCGCAGAGTACGCAGAGCAATATGAAAGAAAATCTCTGCGCTCTCCGCGTTCTCTGCGATGAGTTTTTGCAGTGAAGTCACCAGTGATTTAAGGAAAAATCCGTGTTCGTCCGCGTCCATCCGCGCTCATCCGCGTCCTATTTCCGATTCTGATAGAGCCGGTTGCGAGGAGTCGGGATGAACTCATCCGGTGCCGGTCGGATTCTGCAGAACCGCTACCACCTCCAGTCTCTCCTGGGCCGGGGCGGAATGGGCGCCGTCTACCGGGCCTGGGACGCCCGGCTGGAGGTCCCCGTCGCCGTCAAGGAGATGGTCCCCCAGCCCGGTCTGGACCCCCAGACCCTGGCCCACCTGCGCGGGCAGTTCCGCCAGGAAGCGCTCACCCTGGCCCGCCTGAACCACCCCCACCTGGTGCGGGTGACCGACTTCTTTGAGGAAGGCGGCAACGCCTATCTGGTGATGGACCTGGTCCAGGGGCAGAGTCTGGCGGACCTCATCGCCGCCCGAGGGCCGCTGCCGGAGGATCAGGTGCTGGAGTGGACCCGCCAACTGCTGGACGCGCTGGCCTATTGCCACAGCCAGGGGGTCATCCACCGGGACATTAAGCCTCAGAACGTCATCATCCGCCCAGACGGGAAGGCCGTGCTGGTGGACTTCGGACTGGTGAAACTCTGGGACCCCCGGGACCCGCGCACCCGGACGGCGCTGCGGGGGATGGGGACGCCGGAGTACGCCCCGCCGGAGCAGTACGACTCGGGGGGCCACACCGACCCCCGCTCCGACCTCTACAGCCTGGGGGCCACCCTCTACCACGCGCTGACCGGGCAGGCGCCCCCCACGGCCACGGCCCGCATCGCCCATCCGGAGAGTTTCCGGCCCCTGCGCGCGCTGGCGCCGGGGGTGAGCCCCCGCACCGAGGCGGCGGTGATGCGGGCGCTGGAACTCCCCGCCGGTGCCCGCTGGCCGGACGCGGCAGGAATGGCCCGGGCCCTCTTCGGCCCGGCCCCTCTGTCGGCGACGGTATCGCCGGGTCCGGCGGCCTCCGCCGGAGCGGCCCCCCGTCCCCGGCCCGCCGGTCCCGGAGCCGCTCCCCGGCGAGGACTCCCTTCCTCCCGGAAGCGGGTCCTCCTGGCCCTGGCCGCAGCCCTGGCGGTGGTCCTCTGCGGCCTGGCGGCGGTGCTGGCCTGGACTGCCTACGGCAACCGGGGAGGCGGCGGCCCCGGCGCGACGGCGACCTCAACGTCCGCGCTGACGGCGACAATGCTCCCCGGCCCCGGCGCCCAGGCGACGGCCACTCCGACCGGGGAGCCGGTCCGGCCCACCTCCACCCCGTCGCCGGTCCCGACCCTCACTTCTACCCGTCGGCCCACCTCCACCCCGGTGCCCACGCCGACGTCCACGCCCACCCGTCGGCCGCCCACTCCGACCTTTACCCCGACGCCGACTCCAACGCCGACGGAGCCGCCGCCACCGCCGCCTCCACCGCCGCCCCCCGGAGGGGAAGAGCCGCCGCCTCCACCGCCGCCTCCACCGCCGCCGTCTCGCCCATAGGGGCAGGGCGGGCATCCATAGGGGCAGGGCGGGCATTGGAGGATTTACGCATTACGCATTACGCATTACGGATTACGCATTACGCATTACGCATTACGCATTACGGATCTCAGGAGGTGAACCATGATTCGCTTTCGCTCTCCCCTGCGCCTCGTCGGGGCGTTGGCCGGTGCCCTGCTGGGAGTGCTGGCCCTCGTCCTGGCCCTCCAGGGTGGGGCCCGGGCCGAGGGGACCGGCACCGACCCCGCCATCGGGGCCATCACCGCCACTGCCAGCATCCCCATCTCCGATACCCGTCCCGGCGAGGGCATCAGCCGTACCATCTATTTTAACAACAATTCAGACGGTGTCCTCACCCTCACCCTGGAGATCACCGGCACAACGCCCCTCACCCTGACCCCCTGGGCGGCCTTCGGGGATAACCCCGATGTCATCACGTCGGAGAACCTCCCCTGGCTGGCGGTGGTCACCTACTCCGTAGAGGCCACCGACACGAACGACTATCCGGGCGTCCCCTACACCGTCACCAACGGCGCAGGCAATGAGGTGGTCGTCGTCATCACCTACACCCGGGACGTCACCGCGCCCCAGGTGACCATCTCTTCCCCCCCTTCGGGCGCCGTCCTGACCACTGTCCACCAGTCGGAGGTGGTCATCACCGGCACCGCCTCCGATGCCACCGCTGGTGTGGCTTGGGTGGACGTGACCACCGGCACAACCTGGGTCTCCGCCACCGGGACCGCCAACTGGGCCTATACCTGGACCCTGCCCGTAGTGAACCGCCAGGTCTACACTCTCACGGCTCGGGCGCAGGACCATGCTGGGAACTGGGGTGCCTCGGCAGGCGTGACCGTCACGGTGGACACGGTGGCGCCGGGGGCCGGTGCGCCCAATCCCCACCGGAGCCCCTGGGTCACCTCCACCGTCGTCTACACCTGGACCCCTTCCAGCGATGCCTTCGGCATCTCCGGCTACCGGGTGAACATCACCAACACGGCGGGGTACACGGCTTTCTTCTGGGTGGAATCCTCACCCTCCCCGGCCCTGACCTTCACCGAAGCGCTGACGGAGGGGGCGGGGTACTATGCCCGGGTGCAGGCGGTGGACGGGGTGGGGAACGTCGGGGGCTGGAGCGGCCCCAGCGCCGTCGTCACCCCGGACCTGACCGCGCCGAACGTTTTTAACCCCCAGATTGCGGTAGGCACGGGGGTCACCTACTTTTATGTTTCCGGTCTGACCCTCTTCTACACCAACACGATGCCGTATACCGATTCTTTCACAGTCAAAGGGAACGCCTCCGACGGCGGCCCCTCGGGGCTGGATAAGGCTACTTTCTCCCAGGCCTTCGGCCAGACACCCGGAGATGACACCACTCCATCCGTCTTCGGCGGGAGTTACGATGTCTCCCCCGGCGCCACGGAGAGCGGCCGCATCACGGTGACGGTGTACGATAAGGCCGGCAACGCCGCCTTCCAGGTGTACACCTACACCCTGGACGGCGACCCGCCCTACACCGGCAGCGTCACCATTGCCGGAGGCGCGGAATACGTCTCCTCCACCGCCGTCTCCCTGGCCCTCTCCTCCGCCGACGCCGGCTGCGGGGTGGGCAGGATGTGCATCGCCAATGCGGCCTCCTGCTCCGCCTGGGAAAATTATGCGACTTCCCGGTCCTGGAATCTGACCGACTCTGACGGTGTGAAAACCGTCTACGTCTGGTTCCGGGACTATCTGAGCAACACCGCCGGGCCGTACACGGATACGGTCACCCTGGACCAGGTGGCTCCCAGCGGAACGGTCACCATCGCCGAAGGGAGCGCCTACACCACCGGCGTCACGGTGACCCTGAGCCTGACTGCCGCCGACGCCACCAGCGGCGTGGAGGGGATGTGCGTGTCCAACGCCGATACCTGCTTCTCCTCCTGGGAGCCCTTTGCCCCCACGAAAGTCTGGACGCTGGACGGGGCCAGTGACGGCGAGAAGACGGTCTATGTCTGGTTCCGGGACCGGGCGGGCAACGTGGGCGGGCCCTTCACGGACACCATCCTCCTGGACCGGTGGCCTCCCGGGGTGTCCATTGCTTACCCGTCGGCCGGTGCCGTCCTGACCACGACCCACCGGCCGCAGGTGGTCATCACCGGCACCGCCTCCGATGCCACCGCTGGTGTGGCTTGGGTGGACGTGACCACCGGCACAACCTGGGTCTCCGCCACCGGGACCGCCAACTGGGCCTATACCTGGACCCTGCCCGTAGTGAACCGCCAGGTCTACACTCTCACGGCTCGGGCGCAGGACCATGCTGGGAACTGGGGTGCCTCGGCAGGCGTGACCGTCACGGTGGACACGGTGGCGCCGGGGGCCGGTGCGCCCAATCCCCACCGGAGCCCCTGGGTCACCTCCACCGTCGTCTACACCTGGACCCCTTCCAGCGATGCCTTCGGCATCTCCGGCTACCGGGTGAACATCACCAACACGGCGGGGTACACGGCTTTCTTCTGGGTGGAATCCTCACCCTCCCCGGCCCTGACCTTCACCGAAGCGCTGACGGAGGGGGCGGGGTACTATGCCCGGGTGCAGGCGGTGGACGGGGTGGGGAACGCCGGGGGCTGGAGCGGCCCCAGCGCCGTCGTCACCCCCGACCTGACCGCGCCCCGGGTGGTGGTGACGGCGCCGACGCAGATCGCCACCACCCCCTTTACTGTCTCCTGGTCGGCGGAGGACGACCTCTCCGGCCCCTCCGGTACCTACTCCGTCTACTACCGGGAGGACAGCGGCGCCTGGCAGGTCTGGCTGGCCAGCACAACGCTCACCCAGGCCACCTTCGTCAGCGGCACGCTGGAGCACACCTATGTCTTTAGCGTCACCACTGCGGACGGGGTGGGCAACGTGGGCCAGGGCTCGGCCACCACGAAAGTGGCGAAGTGGCGCGTCTACATCCCCCTGGTCCTGCGGAACTGGGTCTGGTGGTACCAGTACGACCCGTATGAGCCCAATGACACTCCGCCCGGCTACGGGCCGCTCACCTCGGGCCAGGTGATTACTGCCTACATCTGGGACTCCACAGACCGGGATGATTACTACTGGTTCCAGCCGTCCTCCAGTTCCACGGCGTCCATTTCGCTAACCTCCATCCCGTCCGGCTGCGATTTTGACCTGTATGTGTACATCTATTCGACCGGGGGATACCAACTGGTTGCCTGGTCCAATAAGACCGGGAATGTGGATGAAAGCGTTTCATTCTCCGTTACGGGAAACACCAAATACTATATTCGTGTGTACCCGTATCGGGGCAGCAGCAGTCAGCAGCCGTACCGGTTGACCGTGCAGTGGTGACTTCCGGACGTGCCGGGCACCTCTGGAAGTGCCCGGCGCGTCCTCCCCGGATGTCTATCCGATCTGTGAACCGCACCGGAGGGAAGAGATCGTGACATCCCGACGCTTCCGAACAACCGTCCTTCTGCTGGCCCTGGCCCTTTCCCTGGGGCCGGTGGCCGGAATCCGGGCCCAGACCGGGGTCCGGCAGGCCAGCATCACCCTGGTGGACCCCTCCGCTTTTCCCCGGGTGGACGTCTACTTCTCGGCGCAGGACCTGGACGGAGAACCCATCCCGGGGCTGGACCCCTCCGCCGTGGCCTTCTACGAGAACGAGGTGCCGGTCTCCGACTTCACCCTGGAGGAGACGGAGCACCCGATGCTCATCGGGGTGGTGATAGACTCGGCGGTCAGTTTCAACACGGTGGAGGGGGGCGCCCCGCGGGTGGAGAAGGCCAGAGAAGCGGCCCGCTGGCTGATCGGTCCGGAGTTCGGCCGGCTCATCCTGGACGACGAGGTGGCCGTCTACGCGTTCCAGGAGGGGATGCCGCAGCGGCTGATTGACTTCACCTACGACCACCAGCAGGTGCTGGACGAGGGGCTGGCCCGGGTGAGCACGGCGGGCAACCGCTACACCGCGCTCTTTGACCTGCTGCGCCGGGCGGTGGAGGAGACGGCCGCCCGTCCGGGCGCGCGCCGCCGGGCCCTCCTGGTCTTCTCCGACGGCGTGGATAAGACCAGCGGCGTGGAGGTGGACCGGGTCATCGGGGAGGCGGTCCGGGCCCATCTGCTCATCTACACTGTCGGCATGGGGAGCAATCTGGCCCACGACCAGCCCGGTTCCGCCTTCCTCCGCCGCCTGGCGGAGGAGACCGGGGGGCGCTATATGTGGTACCGTCCGGGCCGGGCGGGCGCGGCGGAGGAGATGCAGGCCTTTCTGGACGGCCTGGTGGCCCAGCGCCGGGGCTATCATCTCACCTACACCTCCTCCCAGTACCAGGGCACGCCGACCCTCCGCCTGGTCGTCTCCTGGGGGGGCTACAAGGCGGAAGATACCGCCTCCTACACCGTCCCCCCTCTCCCGCCCCGGGTCAGCATAGAGGGGCTGGAGGAGGGGCAGATTCTGGAGGGGGTGGTCACTGTCCGCCCGGGCATCAGCATGGCCCAGCGGGAGATTGAACGGGTGGAGTTCTGGGTGGACGACGGTCTGCGCTCCACGGCGCGGGCGGCGCCGTGGACGTGGGAGTGGGACACCCGCCCGGACGGTCACAGCACCACCGAGGCGGATGCCCATCTCCTGCGGGTGGTGGCCTGCGACCTGGGGGGCCTCTGCGGCGAAGCAACCCTGCCCGTGGGGGTCCGCCTCCCGATGCCCACTCCGACACCCACTCCGGTCGTCTCCCCGACCGTCCGTCTCCAGACGACGATCTCTCTGATCGCGCTGGCCGTTGCGGTGGGCGCGCTGATCCTGGCAATCGTCCTCTTCCGGCGCGGGGGGATGCAGGCGGTGCGGAACGTCGCTGCGGAGGTCCGCCGCCGCACCCGGGTCTGGCGGCAGCGCACGGGCATCTTCGGCGGCGGCGTCCCTGCGGCCCGGCACGGCCTGGCCACCCTCACCGTCCTGAGCGGCCCCTTCGCCGACCGTCAGTTCGTCATGGAAGAGGACGTCGTCTTCCTGGGCCGGGAGGAGGAGCGGGCGGACATCGTCTTCTACTGGGACGACTATGTCTCCCGCCGCCATGCCAAAATTGCCCGGGAGGGCGACCAGTTCTACATCTGGGACCTCAACAGTGCCAACGGGACGTGGGTGGACGAACAGCGGGTGCCCCGTTCCCTCTCCGAGGGGGTGGAGTTGAGCGAGGCGGTCCCCCTGCGGGACGGGGCCGTGATCCGGCTGGGGCCCGACCTGCGGCTGCGCTTCCAGACGGCGGGCGCGGCCGAGGGGGCGGCGGAGGCGACGCCCAAAGCCCCGGCTCCGGCGGCGGCCCCCGAAGCCCCGGCTCCGGCAGCGTCATCGGAGCCCCCGGCGCCCCGCCGGAAGCCCCGCTCCGGCACCCGCCCGCTCCGCCCGGCCCCGGAGCGAGATACTCAGCCCGTTCCGAATCCCCAGGAGTGAGTCGCTATGGCTGCTGAGATTCCTCCTATCCGTCCGTTCCCACCGGGCACTACTGTCGGCCCGTATACCATCGTACGCCAGATTCCAGGCGGGGTCGGCGGCATGGCCGTCGTCTACGAGGCCCGGCTACACGGCCGGGGCCCCTCCGTCGCCCTCAAAGTGGCCCATGTCGGGCTGGGCTCCTTCCTGAAGGACGAGACGGCCTTCCTGAAGGCGCTCAGCCTGGAGCATCCGCACATCATCCGCATCCTCCCCGTCCCCCTGGGCGACGGCACATCCGACTACATCGTCAAGGACCCGGAGACGGGGTGCTGGTACTTCGTGATGGAGTACATGGCCGGGGGCTCTCTGGCGGACTGGCTGGCCCACCGGAAACGCATCCCTCTCTCCAAAGCGGTGGAGGTGGTTTCTCAGATCGCCAGTGCCCTGGACGCGGCCCATCAGGCGGGGGTCCTCCACCTGGACGTCAAGCCCAGCAACATTCTGTTCCGGGACCCTCCGGAGCGGGGGAAAATCCACGCTGTGCTGACCGACTTCGGCATTGCCCGTCCCCAGGGGCGGGCCGCCTCGGCCCAGACGACGCTGACGGTGGAGTACGCCTCGCCGGAGCAGGCCCGTCTGGCCTGTGGGGAGTCCGTCTCCCTCGGACCGGCTTCGGACCTCTACTCTCTGGGGGTGGTCTTCTACGAGATGGTCACTGGCCGCCTCCCCTTCGCCAGTGACGACGACCATTTCCTGCTCCAGCGGGTGATCCACGAAGAGCCGGACCTGAACCAGGTGCCGGTCGCTCTGGGGCCGGTCCTGCAGAAGGCCCTGCATAAGGACCCGGCTCAGCGGTATCCCAGCGGGGCGGCCCTGGCCGAAGACCTGAAGCAGGCCAGCCGGGGAGTTCCCTCCTCTTCGCCCGGCCGGACCTCCCAACTCTGGGTCGGGCTGGGGGTGGGGCTGCTGGTGGGCTTCCTCCTGGGCTTCCCGGCCGGGTCGTACTGGCAGCGGCGGAACGAGAATCCCGGCACCGTCCTGGCCTCTACCCCGACGGCCACCCGGGTCACCCATCTGACCGGGGTCCCCACCCGTCCTCTGACCACGGCCACGGCGGTCCCCACCGCGACCCGTCGTCCCACCTCCACGCCGATGCCCCCCACTCCGACCTCTCCGCCTCTTCCCCGTCCCACAGCCACGCCAGGACCGTAGCGGAGGTGCAGGATGAAACCCGTCCCTATCTACAGTGCTCTTCTGACCGACCCTGCGGGGCGTCAATTGAACGAGGATGCCGTCTATACCTGCGACCGGGTCCCTCCGGAGAAACGGGCGGAGCGGGGCCACCTCTACATCGTGGCGGACGGGACCGGTGGGCAGGAGGGCGGGCAGACCGCCAGCGCGATGGCCGCCACCATCGTCGCCGAGCGGTTCTACGACGACACATCGCCGGACATCGGTGAAAGTCTGAAAAACGCCATCCAGACCGCGCATGAGGCGCTCTCTACCCTGGCCCAGCGGGTCAGCGTGTGGGCCGAGATGAGCACCACCATCGTCGCTGCCGTTCTCCACCAGGGTACCCTCTACGTGGCCCACGTGGGGGATAGCCGCGCCTACCTGGTCCGCAATGGGGAGGCCCGTCTGCTCACCCGGGACCACGTCTGGCTGCGGGACGACGAGAACTACGGTTCCCTCACCCGCTGGCTGGGCGGGGGGCGCCGCAGTGTGGAGGTGGACCTGCTGAGCGAACCGCTTCAGGAGAACGACATTGTCGTTCTCTGCTCCGACGGGCTGACGGACGTGGTGGATCGGGAGGACATCGGGGCCATCGTGACCCGGGCGGCGCCGAAGGTGGCCGCTCAGCAACTGGTCTCTCTGGCCAACCATCGGGGCACGGGGGACAATGTCTCGGTGGGGGTCATCCGGTACGGAGGGAAAGCACCGACGGCGGTGAAATGGCCGTGGGTGGCGGGCGCGGTGGGGGGCCTGGCCGTGCTGGGCGTCCTGATCGCCCTCGTTTTCTCCCGACCGGGCGGAACCGGTGGGGGTGGGGAGCCTACGGCGACCCTGCCCGGCCGCCTGCAGGGGATTCCCGTGGGTCGGCATACTCCCACCGCCACCGCCGCCCTGCTGCCCACCCAGGTCACTCGCCTGCCGACCTCCACGCCCCGTCCGCCCACGCCCACCCCCACCCCGGCGCCGACCCGGATTATGCGGCCGACGGTGCCGGCCGTCTCTCCCACCCCGGTGCCTCCCCCGGGAGGGGAACAGCCGCCGTCCCCGCCGGGAGGGGAGCCGCCGCCGGGAGGCGGTGAGAAACCGCCGCCGCCTCCTCCGCCCAGCCGCCCGTAGGAGGTGGGGTGGTCAGATCGGCCAGGTGTTCTCCCCCATCGTTTCCGGGTAACCACCTGCCGGGGCCTATGCTACATGATCTGCAAACCGACTCCGGTCGGCCTTCGCTGCCCTCACCCCACCCCCGGCGGCTGCGCCGCCACCCCCTCCCCTCTCCCGCCCAGCGGGAGAGGGGAGCAACCGTATTGTCTGTCAAACTGGTGTAACCGGCGGGCCGAGTGCCCCACAGTTAACCAGCAAGTTCAAGGCACCATTTCCGGCGATCCCGGACCATCGCATTGAGGATGGTT
>Ga0308395_1001915_pt1 | contig 12723 bp, 10 predicted proteins | sample Hotspr20SampleP4_FD_202097 | JGI IMG/M metagenome (GOLD analysis project Ga0308395, IMG submission 202097) | Hot spring phototrophic mat microbial communities from Mushroom Spring, Yellowstone National Park, Wyoming, United States - 20050930_P4 ...
ACGACGGTCTATGCCCGCGTGCGCGATGGCGCACCCGAGTGGCTCGTGCGGGAACAGGCGACGGCTGGGATGACCAACAACATTCCTGAGCCAACGATCTCATCATCGCCACTTGCGACTGCTACGGCTACGGCAGCGACTATGCCCACTGCGACGTACACCTCAACCGCAACCCGGACACCAACGGTCACGAAGACTCCAACCGCAACCCAGACACCAACGGTCACGAAGACTCCAACCGCAACCCGGACACCAACGGTCACGAAGACTCCAACCGCAACCCGAACACCAACGGTCACGAAGACTCCAACCGCGACCCGGACACCAACGGTCACGAAGACTCCAACCGCGACCCGGACACCAACGGTCACGAAGACTCCGACCGCGACTCGCACGCCGACCGTATCGCCGACTCCTAAGCCAACGGCCTGGCCTACCGGTGTGGTGATCATCAGTGCGCTCTTACCGGCGCCAGCAACCGGAACATATGAGTGGATTGAACTCAGCAGTCAATACGCACAACCCATCGACCTGCAAGGATGGTTCTTTACCGATAATAGTGGACAACGTCGCCTGATTTCTGAGCAATCCCTGGCGGCAGGAGCAACGGTGCGTATTCCGATCACGCGCTCTTTTCTGAACAACAGCGGTGATACGGTGATCCTGCACGATCCAACGGGAAACGCGATCGACACATTTTCTTATTCTGCAGCAGAGATTGATAGCATCGTCTGGCGCCAACTCACAGTTTCTTCTCCGCAAACCGACCCTGGGCACGAGATCAACCTCTCTCTGCAAATGCCTGCCACGACCGATAGCATATTGCCTTCGCCATTAGCATTTTCACGGCCTACCGAACGGCTTCCATTTTCGTTAGCACTCCGTTCGCCGTTGCCCGGTTACCTGACGATAACTGCCACTGCGTCGCCAACCGTTACTCCACCGGCAGTCAACGTGAGCACGTGTACTGATTGCTCTGAACCAAGGTGGTCATGGTCGCGGATCACTGCTGCGGTGCTGGGAGTTATTGCCATCCTGCTCTTTGTTACTGAACCAAAACCACGTCGTTCTGTGCGAGACTATCAGGATGTGTTATAATCTCACAACACTGGTGCCGAACATACGTTATATTCAGAGAGGAACACCCCTATGAAAGATCTGCCTACCCTGATAGGTGAACGGTTGACGCAGAACCTGTGGGGCGTTCTCGGCAATCAAGGGTATATTCTTGGTATCGATCTGGGCAGCTACGGCCTGCGGGTTGCCTTAGTTGACTTACAGCACCACACCTATCAAAATGCTTCCATGGAATTGGCCGAACACGAAGACCCGGACACAACAGTGAATCGTGTCATCGAGCTGGCCCGTGGCTTGATGGCTCAGGAAGGTGTGGGTACTGATCGGCTGGTACGGGTTGGCGTAGGCTTTAGTGGCCCGGTCGATCTCCGGCATGGCACCGTTCGATTAGCGCCCCGTCGACCAGGCTGGGAAAACTATCCGCTCCAGGAACGCTTTGAACAGGCCTTCGACACCGTAACTCTGATCGACAACGATGCCAACCTGATCGCACTCGGTGAAGCCGTATTTGGTGTTGGGAAGGGGTGTCAGCATCTTTTTTACGTTCACCTGAGCAGTGGTGTGGGCGGTGGAGCGGTATTGAACGGTCGTCTCTACCATGGTGCTCATTCCATGGCAGGTGAAATTGGGCATGCGGTCGTAGGTCATGGTTGGGATGGTGATGGTCGTCCGGAAACGCTAGAGGAATTGGTCTCTATTGGTGGATTGCTCCGACGGGCAGCCGCTGCCGGTCTAACCACCAGTCGCCTGGAAGATATTTTCAGTGATCATCCGGTGGCGCGTAAGGTTGTTCAGCATACCGTTGATTTGATGGCTACCAGGATTGCGCAGATTATTGCGTTACTCGATCCGGAAATCGTTGTCTTAGGTGGCATTGTGGTGCGTATTGGCGGCGATAGTTTCGTCGAAGCAATTGCCTCCAGGGTAAATCATTTCATCGCTCCCCAGTTTGCTCGTCCGGTACCGGTCGTGGCTTCGATATTAGGGCCAGACAGTGTCGCAATCGGTGCTGTAGCTATGGCCCTCGATAGCTTGTCAGATTAGTTTTGCTGATATGCCTCTCTTCTCTCGTCGATCATACCGTTAGCGTATGGCAGGTTCGCAACCTGTACCCCCGCACAGAGGAGATGGTGGTGGATCGGGACCTGGAGGGTGATGGTGGGCTAATGTGTCAACCGATGGGAACTACATGTGCATCACACGACGCGGGCCGGAGGCCCGCGTACCCAGGTGGCCGCAATGAGGCCCGTATCTGATGCCAATCCTGTCTGTGCAAGCCGTGTATCATCCTGCCAGCGCTGCTGATACCCCCTTTCCCCCCACCGCTTGCGAGGGGAGGTCGGAATAGGAAGAGAGCGACGAAAGCGAGCTGAGTGAGCAACCCCAATCCCCTCGCTTGCGGGGGGCTAGATGCCAGCGCACCAGGACACGGTTTTCGTGAACAGGATCGGTATGAGAACGCTGAAAATCCCTCCCTGCACGATCTCCTATTTGCATGTCGTGCTGAGCAATGATACAATACAGTGAGCTATATCGTACACCCTACGGATAGCAGGGAGGCAAGTCCCGCCTCTCTGTTTCCTGTTGTCTATGAGTTGAAGCTTGTGGGGGCATGATGGACGCAAAGACGATCATTTTTGGCGATACCGCCATCGACCGCTTACTCCAATGGCTTCGGGCAAGCGGTGAACCGAAAGATGTGAGAGACCTGTTATTGCACTATCTCGAAATTCTTTGCAAGCTGGTGACGGAGGAGGGCGAATGACTGCCACCACAGCAACACTGGCCGATGAAGTATGGCGGCTGATGACCGCACAGGGAATTCTTTTCGCCATTGATGCCCCTATTCGGCAGACGCTGAGTAATCTGGTCGCATTCTTTGCCGCTCGTCTACAACGCGATCCGGCGAGTGTGCAGGCTGAACTGGAAGCAGCTCTGGCCGCTGATGAGCGTTTCACCCGCGAGGAGGTCAACGGTCAAGTTATTTTTGTGACCTCTCGTCAGGGACGGTATATTCCCCGTGATACTACCGATCCGCATACCTTTAAACAGCGCCTCTATGAGCCAGAGAATCCGTTACCGATTGATGATTTAAGCGTTGTTGTATCTACGTCGCGTCCGGCAATTACGACGGTGGAACCGGTCTATATTTCAGACTACTGGCTCGAACAGGCCCGGTTAGTGGCGGCTACGCAGATGGATGAACAGCCGGTAGTTCAGCCCGAATCTCAGGAAGCTGGTGCGACGACACCGGTAGTTGTCGAGCAGCCAGTTGCTGAGGGGGCAGGCCCGGCGCCGGTTGGTGAAGAGCCAGGAGTGGCAGTGGTACCACCAACTGATGTTGAAGAGCCGGTTGCGACGGTTGTTGAGGAACCCTCGGCAGCGCCGGTTGCCGCGTCGGCTACCGGTGAGCGTTCGACAGTGCTGACCGTTGACGGCTTGTCCATTGATCTGAGCCGTTCACCGGCAGAGATCGTGGCCGAGCACGGCCCTGCTCTAGAGCGCATTCTAGCCGAGCGATTGGCTCAAGACCCACTCCGGCGGATCGTCAGCTTTGGGCGATTGCACTATCCGGAAACGAGCTTAGTAAGCTTTGGTAAGAACGATCTGCGCAAGATCCGCGACTACATCCTCGAACGCAATGAGCCATTGCTCGATACCGAGATCATTGCCGATCTGTATTACCACAATCCACGCCAACCTGATTACGAGGGTTTTCGCTTTTCGTTGAATTATCGCCTGTCGCGTGAAAAAGATTTTGAATTCGTAGGCGTGGAAGGCGCAAATATCTGGTCAACGAAGGGTTTGCCAGCCATTGGCTCTAAGCGGGTAAAAGCATCCGAGATGGGCCAACTGACCTCGTATCTGATCGAGGGCTTTGATGATAGTCTGGCTGATCAAAGTGTGGAGTCTATTCAGGCCAGTGGCAGTGTGACTCGCTTGCTAACCTTCTTTGAGTGGGAATACGGGGTGCTTCCGCTAGATGCTGCGTTGGCGACCCTGTTGCCGAAACCGGTTTTCCCTGATCAACGAAGTGCGGTTCTTCGCTTTGATTCACCACAACATTTCGGAACGTATCTGGTTGAAGTGCGCTATCCGAGCGGTAATCGTGGTGGTTGGTTGCAAGGGCTGGAAGATTTCTTCCGCGAGTATCTTGTACCCGGCGCTTTGATCACGATTAGTCGGACTAACGCGGTGAATGTCTTTACCATCAGCTACGAGGAGGGTGGTGAGACGACGGATCGTCTGCTGACCTTTGACGAGAAGAAGAACCGGTTTGCGTTTGCCAATCTCACCTTCTACTGTGCCGTTGATGAGGATTTGTTGCCGACCCAGAATCGCTATGGGAAATTGCGAAATCTGAAGGCGTTCCCAATGAGTGAACGGCGGAAGGCCGAGATGATACTCGAACACGTTTGCGAGGCGATGGGCGAGCGGGGTGGTAGCCGTGAGCAGCCGGTGTATCGAGTAACGTTTAATGATATATACGTTGCCTATAACGTGCTACGTCCGGCATCACGCTCGTTTTTGCAAGCGTTGCTCGATAGCCATTCGGCGATGACAGCCGATCCTTCAGCGTCTGGAACGTATTTCTTCACTCTGCCGCAAGTGGAACGAACCGAGACCGAAGCAGAGGATGTAGATGTAGAGGAAGATTTGCCAATCCAACCCACTTTACGACGGCGGGGTGGTCGGTATATTGATGAAGATGAGTAAGTATGACTGGCGACGATGAAGGGCGTTGGCTCTGCATCGTCGCTTTGTCGTGTTTCCCTGGGCAGGTTTACCATGACTCTGAGTTTTGCTGAGCGTGTTGCCCAACTCGATACGATGGAGAAGGCTCCGACGCGCCTCGATCTGAAGTTGCTGGCTAATTTAGGGCCAGAGAGCGTATACATCTTTTGGGAGCAGTGGCAGCGCTTCAGTCTGGATCGCCGACGCCATATTATGCGTTTACTAGCTGAGCTGGCCGAAGAACAGATTCAGCTTGATTACCGGCCGGTCTTTCGGGCATGTCTGGCCGATCAGGACGCTCAAATTCGGGTGCTTGCTATTGAAGGATTATGGGAAGACGACCATGAGCAGATGATGGATCGGTTGATCCAGATGCTCCACGACCCGGCAGGTGAAGTGCGAGCGGCGGCACTGCTCAGTCTGGCACGGTTTGCCTACCGTGCTGAGATCGGTGATCTGTCGCTCAGTGCAGGTCAGCGCTTGCATGATGTCTTGGTTGAAGCGGCTACCGATCCTGATCAGCCCTTTGAGGTACGGCGTCGGGCAATTGAGGCATTAGGCTATTTTGCCGAGTCTTCAGCAGCGCAGGAACTGGTTGACCGTGCCTACAATACCGATGATATCTACATGCGCGAGAGTGCGGTGCTGGCAATGGGGCGCTCAATGCAGCGCCAATGGTTCCCGTATATCTTGCGCGAGCTGCAAAGTCCATCTCCATCGTTGCGTTACGAGGCGGCACGGGCAGTTGGTGAGATCGGTGAAGATGGACGGGAATTGTTGCCTGCATTGTTACCGCTCGTCGATGATGAGGATACCGAAATTGCTCTGGCTGCAATTTGGGCGTTAGGCCAGGTTGGTGGGGCTGATGCGCGACGGATTCTCCAGCGGATTGCCCGTTCTCGTGATGAGGTGCGTGCTCAGGTTGCCCAAGATGCACTCGCCGAACTCGACCTTGATACCCTCTGAGGAAGTATGGCCTTTATTACCGATCAGGCCACGGCATTGCCTGATGGCTATCGTCACATTGTGCTGTCGCCGCATCTTGATGATGCGGCGCTTTCCTGTGGCGGGTTCATTGCGCGTATGACGGCGGCTGGCGAGCGGGTGCTGGTCGTCAATGTTTGTAGTGGTATACCCTCTGCTCAGGCGGGGTTCAGTGCATTTGCCCAATCGCTCCACGAACGCTGGGCATTGCCGCCATCATCTGTCGTAGCCCATCGTCGGGTTGAAGATGCCGCCGCGCTGGGTGTGCTTGGCGCCGATGCGCTGTTGTTGCCTGAGCTTGATGCAATTTATCGCTGCCCCGATGTGTATGCCGATGAAGTGAGTCTGTTTGCAACACCGATAGCCGATGATCCGCTCATTGATGCAGTGGTACGTCTGACGACAACGCTGGTCGAGCGCTATCCGCATGCTACACTTTATGTGCCACTGGCCGTTGGGATGCACGTCGATCATCAGTTAGTCTTTGCCGCTGCGACGAGTGTTTTGCAGGCTGCTGATGTACGCTATGGGTATTACGAAGATTTTCCGTATGCTCGCCAGCCGTCGGCTGTTGAACAGCGGTTAGCAATGATCGGTCGTAAGCACTATGCCCCACGCTATGTTCCACTCGATGAGGCGTTGCTTCAGGTGAAGATTACGGCTATTTCGGCTTATTCTAGCCAGTTGAATGTCCTCTTTGGTGGGGCAGCGGCGATGCCGGCTGCCGTGACCGAGTATGCCGCACGGATTGCGTTTCCGGCCATGCGTTATGCTGAACGGCAATGGGTGCGCGTATGAGGGATCGGTGGCGGGTTGATGTACCATCTTCTGTGCGTTGGGATGCGTTTGTTGCCACGCATCCGCATGGAAGTTTCTTGCAGGCCAGCCCGTGGGGGGCAATGAAAGCGCTGTTTGGCTGGCATTGTCGGCGCCTGGCAGTATTCGATGCAGCCGGTACTATCCTGGCCGGTGCCCAGGTGCTCTTTCGGCGCTCTTTCGGTCTGGCTTTTGGCTATACGCCACGCGGTCCTCTCTTTTCTGGTGATCCGACCGTTGATGAATTGTTGATACAGGCGTTACGACGAGTAGGCCGACAGATGGCAGCAATTATGATCCGCTTCGAGCCAAACATCAGCGAACGCGACCTGCGAGCTGCCGAATTACGGGCCTGGTTTGATCATTGCCGTCTTGTGGTCGCCGATACTATTCAACCACGCAGTACTGTGTTGCTCGATCTCCAGGCCCCAGAATCGGCACTCTTTGCCGCTTGCTCAAAAGGTCATCGGGCCGATATTCGGCGCGCTGAACGATGCGGAGTAACGGTGCGGGTGGGGAATGAAGCCGATCTCGCTCCATTTTACGATATTATGCGGGCAACCGGGGAACGCGCAGCATTCAGTATTCACAGTGCTGACTACTATGCCACGGTATGGCGATTGCATCAACCAAACGCCCGTCTTTTCATTGCTGAAGCCCAAGCGATGCCAGTGGCAGCACATCTGATCCTGGCTGATGCGCGTTACGGTTATTACCTCTACGGTGGTTCGACGACGGAGGGATTACGGAGCGGCGCCAATCATTTGCTGGCATGGCAGGCACTGCGCTGGGCACGTGAGCGCGGTTGCATCGGTTATGATTTTTGGGGTATCCCAGATGCGCTCGGTCAGGCAGCATTTGCCGACGATGCAGCGGTGCGCACGGCGCTTGAACAAGCTGCTCAGCAGGACCCGTTGATCGGTGTGTATCGTTTTAAAAAGGGTTTTGGTGGCCGCATCGTTCGTTTGATGCCGGCCTTCGATCTCGTGTTGCTGCCACCACTCTATCCCCTGGCAAAGCAGAAAATTGGAGGATAGCGTGACAAAATCTCTTGCCAGTCTCCTGGTCGGTCTCGGTGAATATCAGCTTATAGGCGATCCGCAATTACCGATACAGGCGCTCACCTACGATTCGCGTCGGGTCAGGCCGGGGAGTCTATTTGTGGCCATTCGTGGGCAGCATAGCGATGGTCACCAGTTTATTGAACAGGCCATTACTCAGGGGGCACATGCGGTAGTGGTTGATCGTCGCTATTGGTCCGGGTCGCACCATCCGGCGGTTCCGGTCGTTGTTGTTGCCGATAGTCGGGTTGCCCTGGCGCCATTGGCGGCTGCATTTTACGATTATCCCGGTCGAGACATGATCACGATTGGGATTACCGGTACGAAAGGGAAGAGTACGACAACCGATATAACAGCTCAGCTACTAACCGCTGCCGGGCGGAGAGTCGGGATGATCAATACGGTCGATTTCCAGATTGGATCACGCCGATGGCCTAACGATACGCGCCAGAGCACACCGGAGGCGCCAGAGGTGCAGGCCTTGCTCCGTGAGATGGTGCAGGACGGCTGTGATACGGCTGTTATTGAGGCTACTTCGCATGCGCTCTCCCCACGGTGGGGCCGGCTGGTCGGTTGTGCTTTTGCCGTAGCTGTGATGCTCAATATCGGTCACGAGCATCTTGATTACCACGGTTCGTTTGAACAGTATCGGGCCGATAAGGCACAACTCTTTGCCCTGCTTACCGAGCGTTCTGGTCAACGGTGGGCAATTGTTAATGCCGATGATCCCAATCATCACTATTTTCTCGCCGCAGCTCCGGCTGATGCTGTGCGATTGCGGTATGCGCTTAATTCCCCCGCAGAGGTGCGGGGAGTCATTGTCCGTAGTGAACCAACTCGTAGCACGTTGCGGGTGTCTTCACCGTGGGGGGAAGCGGAAGTCACTGTACCGCTTCCCGGTCAATTTAACGCCAGTAATGCACTGGCAGCGCTGACGGTCGCTCTCTCGCAGGGGGTTCCGCTTGATACGGCCGCTACCGCTCTTGCCGGTGTACGAGCGCCACGAGGCCGGATGGTAGCAGTTGATGCCGGGCAACCGTTTTCGGTCATCGTTGATTATGCGCACAATCCTGAATCCTTTGAACAGATTTTTGCAATGTTGCGACCCCAGGTACGCGGGCGTATGATCGCTGTGTTCGGCAGTGCCGGTGAGCGTGATGTTGCCAAGCGGGCTATGCAGGGTGAAATTGCCGGACGAATGTGTGATGTCCTGGTGCTTACCGACGAGGACCCGCGTGGTGAGGATCGCGAAGCGATTATCGCTCAGATTGCGGCTGGCGCCGAGCGGGCTGGTAAACGGGCGGGCAGTGGCTATCTCTGCATTCCTGATCGAGCACAGGCGATACGGGTAGCATTAGCTGCTGCACAACCCGGCGATCTGGTCTTACTGTTAGGCAAAGGCCACGAAGGCAGTATCATCTACGCCGATCATTCTATTCCGTGGAACGAAGAGGCAGTGGCACGGCAGGCGTTGGCCGAACTGGGTTATGGCAGCGCGCATGATTGAGCTGGCACCTCACAATCCGTACACTCTGACCATCTCCTCACCGGTGATCGCAGCCGCCGGTAGTTTGGGTGATGTGGTGGGGATTGCACGCTGGCTGGGACTACAACGGGCTGATGCCGACCACGGTTTAGGCGCTATTGTCAGTTCAACCGTTACCCGCAGCGGGCGTCGCGGGCAACCGCAACTGATCGCTACTCCAGCCGGTGTGCTTTACCACCACGGAGGCTTCAGTCTCGGCGTACAGCAGGTACGTGAACAGTTGGCGCCACGTTGGGCAACCTACCATGTGCCGGTATTAGTCAGTCTGGCCGGAACAGACACGGCAACGGTCGCTGCCGAATTGAGTGAGGTGCCAGGTGTTGCCGGTTTTGAGCTAGCACTTCCTGCCACTTCCGCACTTGAAGCCGAGCAACAGGTCGCTCGCGTGCGTCGAGTGACGCTGTTGCCGCTAATCGTTCGTCTCCCCGGTGAGTTGAACGATCCGGTTGCAGTAGCCCAGGCCTGTGTGACTGCCGGTGCTGATGCGATTGCTCTGATCGGTGGCCTGCCAGCCTGTATGCCCCACCCTGAAGGAGGGTTGATCTATGGACGACTGGGTGGCCCGGCTATCTTTCCGGTGGCGCTACGGATGGTAGCAAGTGTTGCTGCTGCTGTGCAATTGCCGGTGATTGGTATGGGTGGTGTAGCTACAGAGGCCCATGCGCAGGCAATGGTTCAGGCTGGTGCACGGGCAGTTGCCCTGGCCAGTGCGCTGGTTAGTGATCTGCGCTGTGGACGAATGCTTGCTGAATCGTTGCGTGATCAGGCTGCCCAGTAGTATGTACGGTCACAATTGGCTGAGAGTATCGAAAGGTTCCTGATCTTCCCATTCCCCTTCAACGTAAGACGATCTCGCGCACATGGACATGTGCCGGTTCGCTGACACCAACCTGGAAGATTTCTAAACGTACCTGTTGCACGGTCGTCGGTGCAGGCAGATCAAGTTGAACAGTCGGATCGAACGGGAGATTGCGGTATTGCTGGCGCACGACGTTCGCAACACCATCAGGGGTTGTCAACACTACCGTGAGATCAAGGTCCATCGAACCTAGGGTCAACTCTACCTGGCGTAGTGATTTGGGAGTGGTCAAGCGCAATTCAATCACCAGCGGATTCGCTTCAAACCCGCGGGCAAGCGTCATCGGATTGCCGTCGAACAGTTCATTGATACTCCCCATATCAAACAGAGAATGAGCGACAGTGATTGGTTGACCATCAAGAGTGTAGGGGGTTTCAATCAAGCGCTGCCGCTCGGCGCGTTCGGCGGCTAAGATTTCTTCGATGTTTGCCACGTATTCCATGCGCACCACGTAAAACCCTGGCCGCCCATCAGGGTAGGGGATAATCTGTTCTGGCGGCGATAGGATGAACTTTCCACTTTGTTGAGCAAGCGAATATTCGGCGTCGGTCATAATAAAGACATCGCGTTGCCGATTGAGATCACGAACAGTGTAGAGATAGGCTTCGATACTGATCAGCTCTACCCGCTGTTGTTGCGCGGGGGTCAGAAAGAAGCTCACAAAACTGTTTGGATTGTTCGCCCATGTCGGTGAGACACGCAGCACAGTGTGGGGATCGCGGGCGAGCAGGGTGGGAATAGTCTCGGTAAAAATTTGTTGCGCCCCGTATTGCATGCCGTAGAGACCGTAATCGCGAAACCAGAGTGGTCCACCGAGGACGGCATATTGGGTCATTGCCAGGCTACTTGCAGCCAAGAGTATTCCGGTCATGATACTGAACAGACGCTGCCAAAAGCGGTTAAACAGATCGAGAAGAACATCAATGCCAATGACCGTCAAAATCGTTGCCGGGACAACCATTCCCAGCATTCGCGTGATTGCTGGTCCAACCAGGGCGCTGCTGAAGGGTGCAGCCAGCAGGGCAATAATTGGAATGCGATAGTTTGGGTTGCGCCAATGCCACAGACAGGTGATCAGGCCAGTGGTGATAAAGGGCAACAGCACGAGCGGAAGATGACCGCTCTCTGGGAAGCGGTGTCGGTCGAGGTCAATCGTATTTGGCCAGAACCAGTAGCGAGGGTCTAACCCCTGCAGGTAGAGGCTGAAAAATCGTTGGATCTTTTCGCTGATGGGTATGGGCAGAATCCAGTAGGAGTAGAGCGAACGGAGGTGCTCGAAGGTGGCGTCGGGATGGAGTTGACGAAACCGCAGCCACGGGATGAGCACGAGCAACAACATCAGAAATGCAGTCCAGAGACGCGGCGCCGAACGGCTGAAATGGTAGCGAGCATCGCTCAGCAGCAAGAGTAATCCACTGACCAACATGACCCCCTGACCATTGGCGTAGCTGTAAAACGTCGCTGCGCCAAAGAGTATCACGGCCACGATCCAGCGATCATCGTGAAAACGGTAGATGACGTATGAGGCGAGAAAGCCGGCGTAGCAGGCCACCATCAGCGCTGTTTCAAACGCTGTGCGTGAATGGATAAACCATGCTGGCAGAATACAGAGCACCAGTATGCCGAGCCACCAGCGTTGGCTGTTGTACCCCACGCGGAGGATCAGCGCGATACCAAGTGGCGCCAGCAATCCAGCAATGACCGACGTAGCTCGGATAGTCCACACCGATTGATCAAACCCAAAGAGGATGATCCTGAAGGCATGGAGGTAGACGCTTAAGCTGAGACTCCACTTCTCTACATTCCGAAAGTAAGGTGGAAACCAGACACCGCTGGCATCACGAAATCCTTGCGCAACCAGTTCACGGGCTAATACGCCATGAATTGCCTCATCGCAGAAAAAATAGATGGGGAACGTTGTCAGATCGATGAAGCGCGTGTACATGTAGAGAGTAAGGCTGCCGCATAAGAGCAGCAGTTCACCGATGGTAATACATCTGAGCAATCCGTTCCCGGCAAGCGGCTTTTGCCACCAGTCCAGAGATAATTGATTGTTGGAAGATTGATTACTCATCATCACGATGGTATGATTTCTGGTGCGGCAGACATGGTGTATCGGTACGCTTTGTATTCATCAATTTCACCCGCCTCTGGCGTTCTTCACGCGCTACAGGAGAAGTGGGTAAAGAATGCGGCATGCAGTGGAACCAGCTTCAGGATACGTGTTTGAAAATGCAGCTATATTATAGCGCAACAATTCAGGAATACCGTCAATTTGAACACTTGATCTGGATACGGCTGGTGGCGCCACCACTGGCGCGTACTGTCCGTCCTGGTCAGTTTGCCATGATCAGTCAGCGGCAAACGCATAGTCTTGATCCGCTGCTACGGTCTGCCGTCTTTTTCGCCGGGGCTGATCCGAACAGTGGTACATTAGAGCTGTTGATTGATCCACGCGACCCAACACTCACCCGGTTGGTTGATCTGCCGGAGGGAACAATTCTGGATCTCGGTGTGCCTTCTGTCAACACCTGTACGATCAATCCAACGACCCAAACTCTTCTGTTGGCGGGTGTTGGTAGTACGTTGCCGGCTTTAGTGTTCTTAGCACGTCGGTATGCTGGAAAGCTGAATGTATCGCTGTT
>Ga0308395_1001919_pt1 | contig 12712 bp, 10 predicted proteins | sample Hotspr20SampleP4_FD_202097 | JGI IMG/M metagenome (GOLD analysis project Ga0308395, IMG submission 202097) | Hot spring phototrophic mat microbial communities from Mushroom Spring, Yellowstone National Park, Wyoming, United States - 20050930_P4 ...
CGAGTGGGGTACCACCTATCGCCATAATGCTTCCTCGTGGCCGATAGATGCCCCAATAGACTTCCCCATCAAATCGCGCGCTGACTTGGCGCGTTACCGCCCGCCCGATCCGACGTTGCCCGGCCGCCTATCCGAACTGGAGGCGGCACGCGACATGCCCAATGACCATCTGGCACTCCTTGCCGGCTTGCAGGGGCCGTTCACTACAGCATGGATGCTGATGGGCTACGAGCAGATCTGCTATGCGTTGTATGACGACCCCGAAATGCTGACCGAGATCTTCAAAATCTCAAATGAGTACTTCAAGGAGGCAGCGCGATTATGTGTGCAGGCAGGTTGTGATGGCATCTGGCTGGCGGATGATCTGGGGGACAGCACACGTGGATTCCTGAAAGTAGAACTCTTTCGCAAATATCTCTTGCCTTATCTGGCCGAGCTGGCCGAGTACATGGCAAACCTGGGGGTGCCTGTGCTGCTCCACTCCTGTGGACACATCCGCGAATACCTGCCCGATCTGGCCCAAACCAAGATCAGCGCCATCCACCCCTTGCAGCGCACTGCCGGCATGGATTTGCGCTGGGTCAAGGAGCACTATGGTCACCGCTTCTGCATCATCGGCAACATTGACTCGTCGCGCACGCTGCCGTTTGGCACGCCGGAGCAGGTGGCTGCCGAGGTGCGCGAGGCAATCGACATCGCCGCGCCGGGCGGAGGCTATGTGCTGGCTTCGGACCATTCGCTGCACGACGGTATTCCGGTTGAGAACATCATCGCTATGTTCCGCGTTGGCCGTGAATACGGAGGTGAATTCTACCAGAAACAACAATCAGATGTGAGATAGATTCTCCCTATGATGACACCCAAACAGGGGTGGCTTCGTGTTGGCGCCGTCGGATCACTTCTTCGACGCCGATCCGGCGCTGATCGCCGCCTTCGCGGACGAAGCGCGGCGGTGCGTGTATTGAAGGCACTGCAGCTGATGACCCCACCCCGTATCAGCCTTTAACGGCTCCATAATAAACCGAGCCGCGTTCATCAGCAAGCGGCTGGGACTTTATCGCAGAGCACGGCGGAAATTACATCTTTACAATCGTAGCCGGACGACCTCGCGACTCTGGAGCTGCCGCTTCAACGTGCCCCCAGGTCGAAATACGCCTGGTTAGATCGAATAGATTGACGTTTTTTCAACATCCGCGATATACTGGGTTCCCTGCGCTTCTAACCCGTACTACCTCCACCGCAGCCGAAGTGCGGAGCATTAGATACAGTCCCAGATATTCGCCCAGGAGGAAGGCATGAAAACCGGCTCGCCAGCGCCTTTCGCCCCTACCGAGCCCGCTAAGCGCATCCCGATCGTCGATGTGCTGCGCGGGTTTGCTCTGCTGGGTATCTTGCTGGTCAACATGGAGCTGTTCAGCCATCCAGTGCAGCTTGTTATTGCGCCGATGGAGACCTCGGCTGCTTGGATCGACCGCGCTGCGGTTTGGGTGGTTCGCTTCCTGGCCGAAGGCAAATTCTATTCACTCTTTTCACTCTTGTTCGGTCTGGGGTTTGCCCTGCAAATGGCCCGTGCCACGGAAAAGGGGATCCGTTTCATCCCTTTGTATCTCCGGCGGTTGCTCGTTCTGCTTGGGATCGGTTTGCTGCATGCCCATCTGATTTGGGTGGGCGACATCCTCACGCTCTACGCCCTGCTCGGCTTCGTGCTAATACTGTTTCGACAAACCAGCCCCCATGCGCTCGTCCGCTGGGTGATCGTCTTGCTGCTCATCCCAGTGCTCTTCTATGCCTTTGCGCTTGGGATGATCGCCTTGGGTAGCACTCAACCTGGCGTGGCCGAGCAAATTCAACAGGATTTGGAAGCGCAGCGGCAGGCCTATGTTGCCGCTATACAGCGTGCCTACGATGTGTACGCCAACGGTGGTTTCGTCGAAATCACCGTTCAGCGGGTCTACGATCTGAATTCCATGGCATTCACCAGTCTCTTCCTGACACCCAGCGTGTTCGCTATGTTCCTGGTTGGCCTGTGGTTTGCCCGGAAGAAGGTCTTTGAAGATCTTGAGGGGAATCAACCCTTCTTCCACAGATTGCTAGTGTGGGGGCTGATCATCGGCGTAATTGGCAATATCGTCTTCGCCTCGTTGATCGGGCCGGATTCACCCCGCTATATCCCCAGCTTGGAAGTGTTCGTGGCAACGCTCGGCCAGAGCTTTGGCGCACCAGCCCTCAGCTTGTGCTATGTGGCCGCCCTGGTGCTACTCAGTCGCAGACCGGCCTGGCAGCAGCGTCTTGCTCCGCTGGCTCAGGTCGGCCGCATGGCCCTGACAAACTATCTGGGCCAATCGGTCATCTGTACCCTGATTTTCTATGGGTATGGCCTGGGCCTGTTCGGCCAGGTTGGCAAGGCGGCCGGCTTGATGCTTGCGGTCGCCATCTATGCCGCTCAGGTGTGGTTCAGCAACTGGTGGTTGAAGCGCTTCCAGTATGGCCCGATGGAATGGCTCTGGCGTTCGCTCACCTATGCCCGATGGCAACCTATGCGTAAGTCGGTTGTCTCCCCGATGACAGGTAAAAAATGAGGACGTGCGTTCACATCGCCGTATTCACAATGGGGTTGAGCGGGCTGGTTGCCGAGGTGCTCCTGCTGCGGGAGTTCCTGATCGTTTTCTCAGGCAACGAGCTCTCCATCGGCATCGTTCTGGCCAACTGGCTCATCCTCGAATCTTTGGGCTCTTTCCTCTTTGGCAGGCAGGCCGAGAAGGTCCAAAACAGGTTTGAAACATTTACTGTGATCACCATCCTTTTCTTCGTATCTCTGCTTGCGGTCCTCTTTCTGGTGCGCATTTTGAAAAGGACGATGGGCCTTTCCATCGGCGAGACTATCGGTTTGATCCCGATGCTGTATTCCTCCTTTCTTTTGCTTCTGCCGGTGAGCATACTGCACGGCGCTCTGTTTACCTCCAGTTGCCAAATCTATTCCATGTTTTCCGGCCAGAGGGTCGCTGCTATCGGCAGGGTTTACGTGTACGAGACCGTGGGCACCCTTGTCGGCGGGATCGTCTGCACCTATCTCTTGATCCCCCACTTGCACACATTTCAGGCAGCCGTGTGGCTTGCCCTGTTCAACTTCATCGTGTGCCTCGCTTTGCTCCTCTTCGCCAGGCAAGCCGGGCGATTTCGAAAGACGATCCGGATTGGCTTAAGCGCCCTCATCATTCTGTGCGGTTATGGGATCTCCACCGGCCAAGTGGACAACTTTCATCATCATTCAATCCAGGCGCAGTGGAGGGGGCACAATGTCGTCCATTACCAGAACTCCCCGTACGGCAACATCTGCGTCATCGAAAACGAAGGACAATACATCTTCTTTGAGGACGGCCTCGCGAGTCTCATAACGCCGGTTCCGGATATTCCGTCCGTTGAGGAATTCGTGCATCTTCCGCTCCTTGCCCACCCGGATCCCCAAAGGGTTCTCATCCTGAGCGGCGGTGCAGGTGGTGTGATCTATGAAGCGCTCAAACATGGAGTGCTCGAGATCATCGAATATGCCGAGCTCGACCCGTTGCTCCTGGAGCTCCTGAGAAAATTCCCGACACCGCTGACCGAGTCCGAGCTCGGCGACAAAAGGGTCACGGTCCAATACACCGACGGCCGCATGTATCTCAGCGCAACACCGAACGTCTATGACCTGATCCTATTAGGGATCACCGATCCCTCTACTCTGCAGACGAACCGCTTCTTCACACAGGAATTCTTCACACTTGCAAAGAGCAAGTTGGACAAAAGGGGCATCCTCGTTCTTGGACTGCCGGGCTCCTTAACATACTCAAGCGAAGAGCTGAGAAACCTGAACAGCTGCATCTTCAACACGCTGAAAAGCGTCTTTCCCTCCATCAGGGTGCTTCCCGGCGACGGCACAAACCTGTTCCTGGCATCGGATTCCCTGGAAGTTTTATCGGTGGATGCCGAACAAATCATCGAGCGACTCAACCAGCGCAACATCCAGGCGGAGGTGCTCATTCCCTGGTATATCGAGCAAAAGCTACATCCCGGATGGCGGGCGTGGTTCGATCATTTCGTCGAAGGCGGCACCCAGAAAATCAACGCGGATTTCAGCCCTATAGGGGTGTTTTACAGCGTTGCCCATTGGAATGCTTTGTTTGCCCCATCCCTCCGCTGGCTCTTTGGATGGTTGGAGAGGATCAACATAGAGGCTATTGCCTTTCTGGTTGCCATCTCCCTCATATTCTATCTCATCCTTCGACCCAGAAATCCGCGATCCTTCCGGGCGGGTCTCCTACTGTGCGTCATCACGACCGGCTTTGCCGGGATGATCTTCGACCTTGTGCTGATTTTTGCATTTCAATCCGTTTATGGATATGTATTTTCATGGATTGGGTTTCTTGTGGCATCATTTATGGCCGGAGCAGCAGGTGGAGCAACGCTGACAACAGCCATTCTGGAACAGATGGATTTCAGGCACTTTGTGAAGATCGAGCTGGCGGTAATGGGTTTTGCGCTGGGGTGCCCTCTTGTGCTCTTGGTTGCCACGACACATTCGGGCAGTCTGGATGCGTTCCTGCTCCCGCTGATATTTCTGGCTCTTGCATGCATGGGCGGGTTCGTGATCGCCTCGCAATTTCCTCTGGCTAATAAGTTGTATTTGCGCGAGAGCGCGGGCTTGATGCCAACGGCCGGCCTGCTTTATGCTGCTGACTTGCTGGGCGGATGGCTGGGGGGCATCGTCGGCGCTGTGGTGCTTTTGCCGGTTTTGGGCCTTGTGGGTACGAGTCTCACGGTGACTTTGCTCAAGTTGACCAGCTGTGTGGTCATCGTCACCCAGGCCCGTTGGCAGCGGTAGGAGAAGAAAGGGTGAGTGAGAGAAGAGGTGAAATGAGGAGGTGGGAGATGGAAAGTGGTTTTTCTCGGAAGGTGACGCGGCGGGATTTTCTCAAGAGCACTGCGCAGCTGTGCCTCAAAGCAGGGCTGTCTCCACTTCTGCTCTGCTCCTGTCAGGTGGCCGCTTCGCAGGACAAATCAGCCGTTCCCAATCAACCGACAGTCGTCGGTGAGAAGCCCGATGACGCCCGCTCGAGCTTCGAACCGGCTTACCTGAAACTTCACCGCACGGGCGAACTGGCGGAGCGAGCGGAAAAGCTTTGGGCTATTATGGAAAGCTGTCAGCTGTGTCCGCGAAGATGCCGTGTCAATCGCCTGAAAGGGATGAGCGGTTTCTGTCATACTCCCGGTGCAACGCTCGTCGTGTCGGCGTTTCATCCGCATTTCGGCGAGGAAAGGCCTCTTGTGGGGATCGGTGGTTCGGGCACGATCTTCTTGACCCACTGCAACTTGCGATGCGTATTTTGTCAGAACTGGGAGATCAGCCAGCTCGGCATGGGCTCCGAGCAGGAGATCGAGGACCTGGCCGAGATGATGCTCCAGCTGCAAAAGATCGGTTGCCACAACATCAACCTGGTGACCCCAACGCATTATTCGGCGCATATCCTCAAGGCACTGGACATCGCCGCCGAGAAGGGGCTGCGGTTGCCCATCGTGTACAACACCAGCGGCTGGGAGCGCCTGGAGATCCTCGAGTTCCTGGATGGAATCGTGGATATCTACCTGCCCGATTTCAAGTACTGGGACAGCGAGATGGCTGCAAAATATTCCTCTGGAGCGGCGAACTACCCCGAGGTGACCCAGGCCGCGATCCTGGAGATGCACCGCCAGGTTGGTGTGGCAAAGCCGGTGCAGGGTATTATGCAAAGAGGGCTGATGATCCGGCATCTGGTGATGCCCAACAATGTGGGCGGCTCCGAAAAAGTTATGGAGTGGATCGCGGAGAACCTGCCCGAAGATACGTATGTCAACATTATGTCGCAGTATAATCCGCTCTACAAAGCATACGATTATCCGGAAATCGCAAGGAGGATCACCCGGGAAGAGTATCAAAAGGTGGTGCAAAAGGCCCAAGATCTGGGGCTGACCAACCTCGATATTCAGGGCTATTGGTGGCTGCGGGGATAGCTTCTCGCTGGATCAGCCCACATTCTGATGCGCATCCGATGCCGCTTTGACAGTGGTGTCCACATGGACAACTGATGCGAAATTCCCATGCACCTTCTCTATAAGCTGGGGTGCGCGCATCAATAAGCGACTGGGGTTTTGCCGCAGAGCACATCGAGAGAATCAAAAATTCTGCGTCTGCAGTGACAGGATTTTCGTGCCCTCACGGTCGCGGCTTTAACTGTTCACAGAAGCCACAAGGCCCTACCCACTCACCCCCAGCGCTTCCAGCAGCAGCACGATGAGCGGCGCGATGACGATCGCAGGCAGGTAATTGCTCACCCGGATGCGCTTCAGGTTGAGCAGGAGCAGCCCGATGCCCATGATGAGCACACCTCCCGTGGCGCCCATCTCGACCACCGCCGGCGTGTCGGCACGCACGCCGGCCAGGCTGGTGGCAAAGAGGTGCGCCGCCAGGCTCAGCCCGCCCTGATAGACCAGGATCGTCAGCACGGAGAAGAGCACCCCGGGCCCCAACGAAGCGGCAAAGGCCAGCGAGGCGAAGCCGTCCAGCAGGCTCTTGATCGCCAGCAGCTGATAGTTGCCGGTGAGCCCGTCCAACAGTGAACCCATCACCGTCATCGGCCCAACGCAAAAGACCAGGCTGGCAGTCACAAAAGCGCGTGTGATGGAATGTCCGCGCGCGGCGTCGTCGGGGCGGCCGAAGCGCGCCTCCAGCCAGCGCCCCAGCGCCTCCAGCCCATCCTCGATGCGCCACCATTCGCCCAGCACCCCGCCGAGCAGCACGCTGCCCATCACGATCAACAGGTTCTTGCTCTGCAGCGCCAGGCTGAAGCCCAGCACCAACGTCACCAGCCCCAGCCCGTTCATGACCGTGTCGCGCATCCGCTCGGGCAGGCGGGCGCCCAGGATGGTGCCCAGGCTGCCGCCGAGCAACACGGCGACGATGTTGATCAACGTGCCGGTCATCGCGTCAACACCATACCTTGAGGCGTCCGGGGAGGATTTCGATCTCAATGCGTCGTCCGGCGGTGCACAGCACCTCACCGTCCATGTGACCCGGCAGGCCGCGCAGCCCCTCGATCACCACGTGGCGCGCGCGGCGGATGTGCACCGGTTTGGCGCCCACGTGCGTGCCGCGCATCACCCGCGTGATGAACGAAGCGACGCGCAGCCGGCTCAGCTGGTCGGCCACGATCACGTCCAGCTGGCCGTCGTCCGGTCGCGCGTCCGGCGTCAGGTAGAAGCCTCCGGCGACGCGCGGCCCATTGCACGCCGTCACCAGCGTCACGGCCTGCTGCGGCAGGGTCTCGCCATCCACGGTGACCCGCACCGGATACGGCCAGCGCCCGTTCGACGCCAGCACGCGCATCAGCGCGGTGAAGTAGAGCAGAAAACCGCGGATGCGCTTCAGCTTGTGCGTTTCGAGCAACACATCGGCATCCAGGCCGATGCCCACCGTGTTGTTGAAGTAATATGTCTTGCCATCGGCGGTGACGCGCACCACGTCCATGCAACGCACCTGGCCGTCCACCAGCCGCCGGCATGCCGGCTCCAGGCGGGTGGGGATGCCCACGGCATAGGCGTAATCGTTGCCCGAACCGGCGGGGAGGATGCCCAACACCGCCTCATAGCCTTCCTCCATCGCGCGCAGCAGGCCGGCGGTCACCTCGCCCACCGTGCCATCGCCCCCCATTGCGACGACACGCTCGTAGCCCTCTCGGGCAGCCTGGTGCGCCAGGTGGATGGCATCCCCCTTGGCGCGCGTATGCACCATATCGGCAGACACCCCATAGCGGTCGAGGTAGGCATAGAGGTCGGCCAGCAGCTTCTCCGCCCGTCCGCGTCCGGCGATGGGGTTAATCACAATTTTGGTGCGCATCGGCCGATCATAACCTCGCCGTATCGTTCTCAAGGAGTTGCCTGGCCGCGGAGAGCTGCTGCAGTACGGCCTGACGTGCCGTGCCGCCCACCGAATTGCGCCGTTCCACCGCGCGCTCGCAGTCCAACCATTCCACCACGTCCGGGCCAAAGTGTTCGCACACTGCCCGGTATTCTTCGAGCGGCAATTCTTTGAGCGAGCACCCCCGGGACAGCGCACGCCGCACCACCTGACCGACGAGCGTATGGGCTTCGCGGAAAGGCATCCCCTTCGCGACCAGATAGTCGGCCAGCTCGGTGGCGAGCATTTCGTCGCTCAGGGCAGCGCGCATTCGTTCCGGATGCAGGGTGAGCGTGCGGATCACGCCGGTCATCACGGGCAACGCCAGCGACAGGGTGTCCAATGCGTCGAAGATGGCCTCCTTGTCCTCCTGCAAGTCCTTATTATAGGTGCTCGGCAGCCCCTTCAGCGTGACCAGCAGCCCCACCAGATCGCCGACCACCCGCCCGCTCTTGCCGCGCAGCAGCTCGAGCGAGTCGGGGTTCTTCTTCTGCGGCATCAAGCTGGAGCCGGTGGCGTAGGCATCCGCCAGCTCGACAAAACCGAACTCGCGGCTGCTGAAGATGATCAGATCTTCTGCCAGGCGGCTCAGGTGGATTTGCGTCAGGCAGCACCAGCTGAGCAGCTCCACCAGATAATCTCGGTCGCTGACCGCGTCCATGCTGTTGGGTGCGACCGTGTCGAAACCGAGTTCCTGTCTTAAGAATTCCTGGTCAATGCCCCAGGGATTGCCGCTCAGCGCCCCTGCTCCCAGTGGCAGCACGTTCAGGCGCGGCATCAGCGCATCCAGGCGCTCGCGATCGCGTTGGAACATCCAGAAATAGCTCAGCAGCCAATGGCTGAAGCGCACCGGCTGAGCGGGTTGCAGGTGGGTGTAGCCGGGCATCAGCACGCCCAGGTGGGCTTCCGCCCTGTCCACGATCGCGGCTTGCAGCGCGTGCACGTGCTGACGCAGCACCTGTACCTGCCCACGGAGGTACAGGCGGGTGTCGGTCGCCACCTGGTCATTGCGCGAACGACCGGTGTGCAACATACCCGCCGCGGCGCCGATCAACTCACCCAACCGCCTCTCTATGGCGGTGTGGATGTCCTCGTCATCCGGCTGCACGCGGAAGTTGCCGGTGGTGAACTCGGCGCGCACCTGCGCCAATCCGTCCAGCAGCCGATCGCGCAGCGCCTCGCTGATCACGCCGGCGCGTGCCAGCGCGCGGGCATAGGCTTCGCTGGCCAGGATGTCCGCCTCCCACAGCCGTATGTCAAAGGCGATCGAATCGCCAAAGCGCCGCATCAGCGCATCCGGCACGTGCTCAAAACGTCCACCCCACAAAAAGGTGGCCATTCCGTCCCCTTCCCCCATCCAATAGATTGACAGATTGTTTCTGTCGGCGCTCTTATCAGCAACTCAGCGAACAGCTCGGGTGTCTCCCGCCTGTTCGCTGAGTTCACGTGCACCCGTCTTGATACAACCGCGATCAAGCGCTCAGATGTCTCTAGTCGCGCTTGAACTTGCTATAGTCCGGCTCCTCATGCAATCCGCGCCGCACACCTTCCAGCTCGAGCAACGCACGCACCTTGAGCGGCAGACCGAACAGCTTGATGAAGCCCTCCGCGTCGGCCTGATTATATACATCACTTTCGCCAAAAGTAGCGTAGTCCTCGCGATAGAGGCTGTAGGGACTGCGCCGCCCCACCAGAATGACGTTACCCTTGTAGAGCTTCAGGCGCACCTGTCCGGTCATCGTCTGCTGGGTGGAACGCACAAAGGCGTCCAGTGCTTCCCGCAGTGGTGTGAACCACTGGCCGTTGTAGACCAGCTCGGCATAGCGCAATGCGACCATCTGCTTGAAATGCAACGTCTCTTTATCCAGGCAGATTTGTTCCAATGCCTGGTGTGCTTCCACCAGGATCGTGCCTCCCGGTGTTTCGTACACCCCGCGGCTCTTCATCCCCACCAGGCGATTTTCCACCAGATCAACCCGTCCGATACCATGGCGCGCGCCCAGCTCATTGAGCGTCTCGAGCAAGGCGATGGGGCCCTTGGCCTCGCCGTTGACGCGCTTGGGAATGCCCTGTTGGAAATCTATCGTCACATACTCCGGCTCATCAGGCGCCTTTTCAGGTGAGACGGTGCGCTGGAACATGGCTTCCTCGGGTTCCTGCCAGGGGTCTTCGAGCAATCCGCCCTCGTGGCTCAGATGCCAGATGTTCCCATCGCGGCTGTAGATGCTCTTGAGCGTGCTGGAGACAGGCACATTGTGTTCTGCGGCGTAATCCAGCGCGTCCTCACGCGAGCGGATGTTCCATTCGCGCCAGGGAGCGATGACCTTGAGGCGCGGATTGAGCGCCTGATAGGTCAGTTCGAAGCGCACCTGGTCGTTGCCCTTGCCGGTGCAACCATGCGCCACGGCGTCGGCGCCTTCCAGCTCGGCGATCTCGACCTGACGCTTGGCGATCAGCGGTCGTGCGAAGGAGGTGCCCAGCAGATACTTGCGCTCGTAGATCGCCCCGGCCATCATCGTGGGGTAAATGTAATCGGTGATGAACTCTTCGCGCAGGTCTTCGATATAGATTTTGCTGGCTCCTGACTTAAGCGCCTTCTCCTCCAGGCCGCTGAGCTCATCTCCCTGGCCGAGGTTCGCGGTGAAGCAGATCACCTGGCAACCGTAGGTGTTCTTCAGCCAGGGCACGATGATGGACGTATCCAGCCCGCCTGAGTAGGCCAGCACCACTTTCTTGATTTGATCGGTCTTGCGATGTGGAGACATAGACCCGCTCCTTACGTACAAGCCAAGATTTATATGCGGCGTCGAATCTCATCGATTTCGCGCAACAATGCCGCGATATTCGCCGTCAGCTTGAACAGATCGCTCGGTCGCAGGGGTTGCCTGTGGCGATCTCCGCTGCGCTCGTCCGGCTGAGTCAACATCCACGCAACTCCGGCGCCCAGGACAGCGCCCATCAACGCTCCGGCGATCAGGATCATCCTTTGTTGTGGCCACAGCTTCACAGCGCACCTCCTAGGGGGATAATAAAGCTAATTATAGTGCAGGTATGGTGTTTTGAGAAGCCCGATCACTGCCACTGCGATGTCCAGAGCGCAAAATAGTACGTGACGACGGCGGTGAACATCAAGCTGTCCGTGCGGTCCAAGATACCCCCGTGACCGGGTATCAGGGTGCCCGAGTCCTTGACGCGCGCTTCCCGTTTCATCATCGAAACGGCCAGGTCGCCGAAGGGGGCGATGCACGCGATCAACACGCCCAGGATAAGCCCGTGCACCAGCCCAATCGTCCCGGCCCAATCCATGGCCAACGCGCCGACACAACCGCCGGCCAGAACCCCGCCCAGGAATCCCCCGGTGATGCCTTCCCACGTCTTGTTCGGACTCAGCAGAGGGCTCAGCTTGTGACGTCCCATCGTGCGCCCCAGCAAGTAAGCCCCCGAATCGCTCGCCCAGGTGATCACCAGGGCCGCAGTCGTCCAAACCAGTCCATCCGGCAGGGCGCGGAGCGAGACGAAGAACGAGAGCAACCATCCCACATAGATTCCCCCGCTGACGGTGAGCGCCCAATCCACCGTCGAGGAGCCAGGCCGATAGCGCAGGATCTGCCATGAGATGGAGAGCATCAGAACCCACACCAGCCCGTGGCGGACGATGTTGCGATCGGCAAACGCGGCGTCGAGCATAAACAACACGATCATTGCATACACGAAGAGGAGCGACACCCGATGACCGCTCGCCTGCATCATCAGGGTGAATTCGTAGCCGGCCAGACCTGCCACCAGCAGCACCAGAGCAAAGAAGGCCCAACCACCAGCCCACACTCCCAACCCTGTCACCAGGCCTATAAGGATAGCAGAACGAACACGGGTACGAAGCACAGACCAGCTCGCTCGCCACTCTAGGGTTGATTTTTCGGTTTAATGTCCCCAAAACGACGTTCACGCGTGCTGTAGTCCACCAGCGCCTTGACCAGCTCTTCTTTGTTGAAATCCGGCCAGAGGACGGGGGTCACGTAATACTCCGCGTAAGCAGCTTGCCAGATGAGGAAATTGCTGGTGCGCAGTTCTCCGCTCGTGCGGATGATGAGGTCGGGATCGGGGCAACCTGCGGTGTAGAGGTGACGGCTGATCAGCTCTTCTGTGATCTCATCGGCAGTGTACCCTGCCCGGATAATCGCCTTAACCGCATCCACGATCTCGGCACGGCCACCGTAGTTGAATGCAATGTTGAGAATCAGCCGATCATTGTGGCGAGTCAGCTCAATGGCACGCAAGACCTGGGCTTTGAGCGCTTCCGAGATGCCCTCCAATCGTCCAATATGGCGCAATTGAACGCCTTCACGGTGCAGATCATCCAGCTCGCGCCCGATCACACCAGCGAAAATATTGAGCAGACCCTGCACTTCCTCCTCGGGACGCTTCCAGTTCTCCGTCGAAAATGCATAAATTGTGAGCATCTTGATACCGAGCTCCACGCATGCACGCAGGACACGGCGGATGTTTTCGACCCCTGCACGATGACCGGCCAGGCGCGGTAGCCCGCGCCGTTGCGCCCAGCGGCCGTTTCCATCCATAATGATGCCCACGTGCTGAGGCACCCGGCTTAATGGGACATCCATCGGCACATCGCCTCACAACTCCAGGATCTCACGCTCTTTTGCCTTACCGATCTCATCCACCAACGCAATGTATTTGTCTGTGAGTTTCTGAAGCTCTTCCTTGCCCGTGAAGAAATCGTCC
>Ga0308395_1001920_pt1 | contig 12710 bp, 7 predicted proteins | sample Hotspr20SampleP4_FD_202097 | JGI IMG/M metagenome (GOLD analysis project Ga0308395, IMG submission 202097) | Hot spring phototrophic mat microbial communities from Mushroom Spring, Yellowstone National Park, Wyoming, United States - 20050930_P4 ...
GCCGGCTCGCTTCCGCCGACTCTGCCTGCTGGCGCTGCGTCGCCGGCCGGTCCGGCCGGTCCTCTGCTTCCCGGTGGTGCAGCATCCCCGACTCCCGGGACTGCCGCCGGCCAGCCCGGCGCCGAGCCTGCCCAGCCCGGCCAAGAGGCAGCCGAAAAACCCGCTGTTATGGGCCCGGTCCAGGTGCAGCTTCTGGAGGGGTTGGATGTGCTGGTCATCCGGGGCTTACGCCGGGATGTGGAACAGGTCTTGTCGGTTATCCAGCAGATAGAAGAGCTGGCTCGGGTTACCGAACCGGTCATTGAAATTTATTCGCTCCGGTATGTGGATTGTGAGGCGGTGGCCACGCTGGTCCAGCAACTGTACACGGCCATTTATGAGCCTCGGCAGGGCATTGTCAGTGTCACTGCGTTGGTCAAACCGAACGCCCTGCTTCTGATCGGTCCACGGGGCAATGTGGATAAGGTGCTGAATTTGGTGCGGAAGTTGGACAAGCCGGTGCCGCCGGAGACGCAGTTTCGGGTGTTTCGGCTCAAACATGCCCCGGCGGAGACGGTGCAGGCGCAGATTCAGGGGTTTTACAGTCAGCGGGGCGGGCTGGGTGTACGGGTGATTGTCACGTCGGATTTTCGGTCCAACTCGCTGGTGGTGATGGCCCGGCCGAGGGACATGGTGGAAATTGCCGCCCTGATCGAGCGGCTGGACACCGACACGAGCGAAGCGGAGCATGAGATTCGGGTTTTTAAGCTTCAGAACACGTTGGCTGAGGATTTGGCCCCGATCATTCAGGCGGCCATTGGGGCCGGGTTGGGGCCGACACGGGCACCGGGGCAGGCGGCTCAGCCCGCTGGCCAACCGGCGGCGGCCGGCCAAGCCGCTGAAACAAAATCCACCATCCTTAGCTTTGTTACCGTGGACGCCCAGGGCCGACGCCTTCTCAAATCGGGCATTTTGACCGGCGTGCGGATTACGGCCGATGCCCGATCTAATTCCCTGGTGGTGTCGGCGCCGTCGCAGAACATGCCGCTTTTGGAAGCTTTGATCAAGCAACTGGATGTTTTGCCGGCCGCTGAGGCACAGATCAAAGTGTTTACCATTGTCAACGGGGATGCCAGCAGTTTGGCGGAGATGCTCCAGGCCCTGTTTGGCACCGCACAGGCGGGCGGAGCGGCCGCTGGCGGGGTCCAACTGCAGAACGTGGCCGTCCAGGGCGAAAGCTCGATTGTGCCGCTGCGGTTTGCCGTGGATGTACGAACAAACAGTATCATTGCCGTCGGTACTCCCGGCTTTTTGAATGTGGTGGAGGCGATCCTGCTCCGGTTGGACGAAGCGGATGTGCGGGCGCGGAAGAGCCTGGTCTATCGGCTTCGGAACGCTCCGGCCTCCGACGTGGCTAACGCCCTGAATGAGTTTCTGCGGAGCGAACGTCAGGTACAACAGGTCGCCCCCGGCTTGGTCAGCGCCTTTGAACAGATCGAGCGGGAAGTGGTCGTCGTGCCGGAGATCGTCAGCAACAGCCTGATCGTCAGTGCCACCCCGCGGTTTTACGACGAAATCGTCCGGCTCATCGAGGACCTCGACAAACGTCCGCCCATGGTGCTCATTCAGGTGCTGATTGCCGAGGTAACACTGAACAATGTGGATGAGTTCGGTGTGGAGTTGGGCTTGCAGGATTCGATCCTCTTTGACCGAAGTGTGCTGAGCAATGTGGTTACCCGGAATGTGACTACCACTTTGCCCAACGGCACCCAGACGACCACCCAGGAGATCATCAGCGCTAATATCGAGCCGGGGTTCAATTTCAATAATCAGCCGTTGGGCAATAGCGGAGCCAGTAAAGCCACGGAACATGCCGACGTGATCGGCACGCAGGGGCTGAGCCATTTTGGGCTGGGTCGGGTCAACAGCGAGTTAGGCTTTGGTGGGCTGGTGCTGTCGGCCTCCAGCGAAAGCGTCAGCATTTTGCTGCGGGCATTGAAAGACAGCCGACGGATGGACGTTCTGGCCCGGCCCCAACTGATGACTCTGGACAATCAACCCGCTTTCATTCAGGTGGGCCAAGAAGTGCCGACCATCCGGGGTGTAACCATCAGCCAAACCGGCCAGGTGAATAACGTGGATTATGCCAGCGTGGGCTTGATCCTGGGGGTAACGCCTCGGATCAGCCCGGACGGCCTGGTCGTGATGGAAATCGATGCTGTCAAGAGCGAAGTCGGGCCGGAAGCCGAGGGCATCCCCATCTCCATTTCGGCCACCGGCGAGGTGATCCGTTCGCCCCGGATCAACACCACCCGGGCGCAGACGACCGTCAGCGCCCTGAACGGCCAGACGATTGTTCTGGGCGGACTGATCACCCGGACCTCCGCGAAGATCCATCGGCGGGTACCGGTGCTTTCGGATATTCCGGTGGTGGGCAATTTGTTCCGGTACGACAATGTAACCACGAAGCGTACGGAACTTTTGATCATCATGACACCCCATATCGTCAACAACGAGCAGGATGCCGACCGAGTTCGTCAGATGGAGGCGGCCCGGATGAGTTGGTGCCTGGGCGATGTGGTGGCCATTCATGGCGACGCCGGGCTGCGAGGCCGGGGGGACGACTGGGGCGACGACGAAGTGCCCACCGTCTATCCGGACCTCTATCCGACGGCCGATCAAATGCCACCCTGCCGTGCCCGACTCCGCAACCTGCGGGACCGGGCCGGCCGATGTGTCTTCCCGCCCAACCGCCTGGAACCGGCCAGGGATCTCGGGCCGATGGCCTCGGCCTGCGAGGGGCCGCAGTGTCGGCCTGTGCCGCTGGTGCGGGTACCTGCAGGGTCGGTGCTGGAGGGCGCTACCGAACCAGGACCTGGCCAAATGCCCACGCCGGCGCCCGGTACTCCTCTGCCCTCAGAACAACCGTGGCCGCCGGAGGTGGTCCCCACGCCGCCGCCGGAACCGACCTCTGCCTCCCCTGCCTTGGAGCATCCGGGGATTTCTAGCCTGAACCAGCAGGGGGGGGTGGCTCCGGTCCAGCAGGGGGGTTGGGGGCCGGGCCAGCAGGGGGTTTCGGCGCCGGGCCAGCAGGGGGGTTCGGTTTCCATCCAGCGGGGGGTGTCTGCCTCAGCGCAGCAGGAGGGTTTTGTTCCGGGCCAGCAAGAAGGTTCTGTGCCCGTGCCGCAGGGGTTTTCGGCACCCGGGTCCCAAGGGGGCGCACCTCTATTGCCCGAAGGATTTTCCGTCTCGGCCGCTGAGTTTTTGCCCAAAGAAAAAAGCCGACCTTGGGACAAAATTCGAGAGCGGTTGGGCCGGAAACCTTCCTCCGGCACCCCCACCACCCTGCCGGACGGAACCGTGGTCATCGAAAAACCCTTTTCTCCTCAGCTCTTTCCGGCTGGCGGCGGTACAAGATAACTGAAAACCAAGGTGATTCCAGGCAGGAGTCGGCTGTTCCAAGATTGGGATCAAACAGGATTCATGCCATGAAATATCGACTGCTGGTGAGTTTCGGGTTATGGACGGCGATTGCCGGTGTGGGTTGGGGGCAATGGTTGGATTTTGATTTGCGGCGGAACATTCCCTGGCGGATTGGGGATGCTCCGTCGCCGAAAACACCCACGAAAATTGTGGCCATTTGGACCGATGCGGTCCTCCACCAACCTGGCAAACCGCCCACCCGGGGTTTTGGCGGACGACTGATGTTCTACGGCCCGGATGAGAGCAGCCCGATCAAGGTGGACGGGACGCTGATTGTGTATGCTTTTGACGAGGAAGGCCGATCCCCCACGGATGTCAAACCGGACCGAAAATATGTTTTCCCGCCGGATCAGTTTGCCCGCCATTACAGCAAATCCAAACTGGGGCATTCGTACAGCGTCTGGATCCCGTGGGATGAAGTGGGCGGGCCACGCAAAGAAATCAGCTTGATTGCCCGGTTTATTCCGAAAAACGGGGCGGCCATTGTCAGCGGCCAATCCCGGCAGATTCTCCCTGGGGTGCCGCCGGCAGAAGAGACGGACCATGCTGCCGCTCAGCCCGCAGCCGGGGCAGGAACCCGACAGAACACTGCCAGCAACCGACCCGCTCCCGGTCCGGCTTGGCTACAGGAGCCAGGACCATCTCCTGCCATGCCGCTTGGTTCGGGCAGGGGGCCGAGCCTTTCGCCGAAGGGGCTGGGTGGCCAGGTGGATCGCTACGGGCTGGATACCATAGGGAGAACCACTGGAATGTCGGGCGGGGGCACCGGCGGACCAATGGATCCCTCTTCTGGGGTGGTTCCGGAAGCCCCCGTAGTTCCGCCGCCACGAAATTCTCCGCAGCAGGTCAGCCCGGGGCAACTCGGGCCGCCGGGCGGCAATCCCCTTCGGCCAACCGGCTATTATGAGGGGCCGTCGGCCGGGCAGGTCCAACCGGCCGGGGCCGAAACCTTCGCCTCCGGCCCCATGCCTTTAGGAACCGGCCAAAGTGCTTCGATAACCAGTCCAAATCCTTCGGCAACTGGCCCAAATCCTTGGGCAACCGGCCAACCTTCTTCTCGGCCTGTCCGGATGCGCACGGCTACCATCCCGGTGCCAGCTCCCTTGATTCGACCGAGCAATCCTTCGGCCAGGACCTGGGAGGCAAGTTCGGCTTCCTATGAGGCGGAAGTTTCTGAGGCGGGAACTTATGGACCGGCAGTTCGCCATCGCCCAGCACCGGCTCCGGTTCCGAATAACCCGGGCTTCGCTCCGAATCCTTATGGCCGGGTCGTAGCCACAGAAACCGGCTCTGGGTGGCAATCGGCCCAAACCATGTCTCCCCCCATGGTGGGCAGTCCACCCACTGGAGGCAGCCGCTCGGCACCGGGGGCCTTCTCCTATGGCACGTTACGGGACACAGCCAGCGGAACTACCTGCCAAATACCGGCCGACGCAGCTACGGCTTCTGCACAGCCCCAGAGCCAGCCGAACCGGGGGACGTCTGGCCGACCTCCAGTTCGTTCCGGACCGATCGGACCCCAGGCTCCAGCAGGACCCATTGGGCCGCAAGCTCGCGATCGTGCGGCGTTGCCACCACTCCCTTGAGCACCGCCGTGCCATCCTCGCTAAGCAACACTTGAATCGGTTGGAGGGCCTGGATCCGTTTGCTGTGGCCAATCTTGGCGGTCAGACTGCTGCTGAGCACTTGGGGGCCAGAAGCGGCGGGGGGTTCAAAGCCCAACTCTACGGCCACGGCCAACTGCTCGCCCGATCGAGTGCCCCGGCTGGTTCGGCCTCCGGCGCCACCGGGTTGAGAGCCGGGTTGATTCACCCGGCTTCGTCCTTGGCCGGTAATCGCCCGAGCATTGAAATTCAAATTCTGATTGCTCATCATTCGGGTGCTGGAGCCCAGGCTGCTCAAAATGCCGCTGACGTCCTGGGTGTCGGCGCCGACGAATTGCCCCGGTTGCCGGGCACCCCGCATAAACCGTTCGGAACCGGTTAGTTGCAAAGTGCCTGTGCTGGAGGCTAGACCGGATCGGCCCAGACTGCCTGTGCCCAAACTGCCCAGGCTGCCAGTACGTCCCAAACTGGAACTGCCAAAACCCGAAAGACTAGAACCCCCCAAACTCGAACCGGAAAAGGTACGGGTTCCGGCCGTGGGGAACCCCCCCAACGTCCGAGAACCGAACATCGTCTGTTGGGTGGTGGAACGGATCTGGGCTAATACCCATTCCTGTAGCCCAAAAAAGGCCCCCAGTACGCCTACCAGAACCGGAATGGTTCCCCTCATGGTCGATGCAGTGGTTCGCCTCATGGCCGATGGCTCCTCGAAGAAATCTGCCTTGTTCTACCCAATTTAGGGGTAGCTTTATTCCCAACCGGTTGGGCTCGGAAACTCCTGTGCTTTAAGTTCTATCGGGCAAGCGGAAAGGATGACGGGATTTTCCTTCCGGGCAAAAGAAAACTCTCTGCGAGCACCCCTTTTTTGGACATGACCAGCCCGATGTATTTTGTGTGTTTTATCTAGAGCGCCTATTTTACCGTGCGGTTGGCCGGGTTCGGACTTCCCCTTTTCGGATTTAAACACCACCCAAACCGGCGAGTTTCTCTTTCGGATAGGTGTTCTGGCTCAGGGGACCAAAAGAAAGTGTATCTAAAACCCCCAAAGGAAACCCTCCCAGGCCCATCTGCGGGGAAAAGGTGGACAATTTTAATGTTCGGTTGTCGGGGCCGAGGCAGCCGAGGGTAAGACCACAGGCAACTCCAGGGTGAAACAACTGCCCAGGCCCGGCTGGCTTTGGACCAGGATACGGCCTCCGTGTTCTAGGAGGATTTTTTGGCTTACCGGCAGGCCCAACCCGGTTCCACGGGCACCTTTGGTAGAGACAAAGGGGCGGAACAGGTTGTCGAGCTCTTCCGGGGGGATGCCTGGGCCGTTGTCCCGCACATGGATTCGGGCGTGGTGCCCATCGCATTCGGTCTGAATTTCTACTTTTCCTCCTTCGGGGCGCTCGGCCAGGGCATCCAGGGCATTGGTTACCACGTTGAGCAGGGCATGGTGGATGCCTTGGGGATCGAAGACCATTTCCGGTATTTGGTCGGCCAACTGGAGATGGATCTCGACGTGCATTTCGGCGGCACGGGCCTGGACCAATTCCACCACCTCGCCGACCACGCGGTTGAGGTTGGCCGGTCGAAGGTCGGGTTCGCGTTCTTTGCTGAAGGTGAGCATATCCATGACCAAGGCGGAGATTTTGGCCTGGTTTTTTTCCACGATGTTCCAGCCGCGGCGGATCAAATTTTCGTCGTGTTCGGCCAGGCCCATTTCGATCAGATAGCTTCCGCCCCGGATGCCTTGGAGGATGTTTTTGATATGATGGGAGAGCACGGCGATGGTCTGCCCGATGGCGGCCAAGCGTTCCGCCTGGACCATGGCGGAGTAATAGCGGGTGTCTTCGATCGCCAGGGCCGCCTGATGCCCAATGGCGATCATCAGTTTAAGGTGATCTTCTTTGAACTTTGTTTCTTGGCCGGTCTGGAGAATCTGCTGCGGGCTGATCGTGGTATCCACGTACAAAACGCCGACAATATCGTACCGGCCCTGCATGGGCACACAGATGGCTTCTCGTACACCGGCCTGGAGGATGCTGGCGGCTGGGTCCCAACGGCGGTCTCGGCTGGCATCGCTGGTTAGCACCCCTTCCCGCCGGTTCAGGACGTAGTCGAGGATGGTTCGGCTAATGGTGATTTTTTCATCACTCCGCACCTTTTGGCGGGTCCGACGCACTTTGGGTACTAGGGCTTTGGTTTCCGGATCGATCAGCATGATGCAGCCCCGGTCTGCCTCGATCCACTCGAAAATCAGGTCCATGATGCGTTGGAGGAGTTGGTCGAGGTCCAGAGTGCGGCTGACGGCCAGGGCGGTGCGATACATCACTTGCAGATTGCTTCGGGCCCGTGCCAACCACGAATCCGGCGGTAAGACGGCTGCCGGATCGAGCAGTCGGCTCCCTTCGGCTTCGGCAAGACTGTGGACAATATGCGACGGTTCTTCGGCGCCCGCCGCAGCGCTAATATCCACGGTAAGGCCTGCGTCTCCGGCCGGCTCCGGGGTCAGTCCTGTATAAAGAAGCACCGTCCGACCGATCTGGATATGGTCGCCGGTGGCCAGCTCTGCTTGAGTAATCCGCCGCCCATTGACATAGGTGCCATTGGAGCTGCCTAAATCCACCAGCAGATGCCGATGTTCGTGCAGACGGATCTCCGCATGATGGCGGGAGACCTCGGTGTCGTGAATCTGAATGGCATTGGCCGGGTCTCGACCGATGCCCATGCGGGGTTCGGTCAGTTCGAATCGGGTTCCCTGATCGTTTCCGCGAATGACAAATAGCGACGGCACGCTCGGCGCTCCCCTGGCAAACCGGCCCGCTCCAGGGGAGCCCGGTCCGCTCCAGCCCGGCGAAATTACGGCTGGCTGCGATCAGGCAATCGGCTCCCCAGGATCAACTCCTCGATTTTACGAATCAAGGGGCCGTAGTGATAGGGTTTGGGAAAGCACTCCCCTGGAAACATTCTATCCTGTCGGCGCAGTGTGCCCAGCACCACCAGGGGGGTATGGGTCTCCCGGACCTTTTGGGCCAACGGTTGACAGATCCGCTCGGCCGTGCCGTCTTCCACCTCCAGATCCAGAATGATCAGATCGGGCCGGTAGGTTTGGGCCAGTTGTAAGGCCTCCTCGGGTGCCTCCGCCCATAGGGTCTCCAGACCCCGACGCTGGAGCACGGTTCCGAGGACCTCTCGGGTTTCTTCGGCTGCATCGACAATCAAGACGCTTGGCTTCCGTTCCAAGACACTACTCCTTTCGGGGGACAAGGATTCCCCAATCTTTGTGCCCCCCTGAGTGTTGTGTTTCGGTGGATGACGGTAGCTTTTCAGTTTTCTTAGGTTATCCAAATTGAATATATTACCCATGTTTCCTCGCCACGCCCCCTTTTCCTCTGCCCCCTCGTGGCACCGGGCCAAAAACATACCGGCCTTTCCTTCCTATGTCAAAGCGAATTTTTTCGCCGATTTCCCCTTAGAGGCTGTCCCGAAATTGGCTCACTGGCGGCCGCTGACCGTTTGGAACCCTTCCGATTTCCCAACATGCCCGTTTTTTATGGGGGTTTGGGCAGTTTGGAGGCCGCCTGTGGGGCATCATTTACCCGGCTTGGGGGATCGGTTGTTGAGGGGAAGGTTTCTCGGTGGGTTGGCAGGTGGATTTGGGTTTGACACTATCGGAGCGGAGTAGTTCGGCCTGGGCTTCGGAGGAAAGCGTTTTGGAAGAAATCGCCGGATGGGCAATGGCCGGAGGCACAGAAGACCGAAGGGCCACCGAAGGAAGAGTCGATCCGGCCAGATCTTCCAAACCATTGCTAACTTGAGCTGCTGGGAAGGCCTCTGGCAAAACGGTTGATCCGGCCGAATCCTGGAAACGATGCGCTATTGGAGCGGCAGGGGAGGCCACCGGGAGGCCGTCGGCCCCGCCTGAAATGGGTGCTTTTGCCCCTCTGCCAGAAGCCCAACGGATCCGTTTAACCCCACCGGAGCGGGAGGCCAGAGAGGGGGTAGCTTCGCGATGGCCCAGCAATCCGTAAAACAGCGTTGTTCCGGTAAGAAGCACTCCCATCAGCACAAACAGAGTCGGATATCCGGGCAGTCCCAGATCGGGGGCATGGTGGATTACCGCCCCCACCAGGGGGGAACCCACCATGGTCCCCAAATCGAAAGCCGACATGATCAGCATCGTGCCCAGGCCCCGGTACCGTTTGGGAAATGTCCGGCATCCGGTGGCCACCACGGTGGGAAACAAAATCGCATGGCCGATCCCGTAGGTCAGCCCCGGCAGCATCAGGGTCCATTCATTGTGAACCAGGAGGAAAAGGAATTGGCTGGCGGCGATGATGCCCAAACTTGCCACCACCAAGGGCTGTAAACCCATCTGGGCGGGCCACCGGCGGGTGACCACCCGGGTAATCACTGCGGTAATCGAATAGAGGGTAAAGAAGGCTCCAAGCCGGGGGATCCCCAGCTCGGCCGCATACGTCGCTACAAAGGTCGATGGCCAACCCAAGCCGATCCCGGCAATCAGAGCCACCGCCAAAATCGCCCCCGGCTGATACCGCCATAATAAATACCCCATGGGCGGCTGCCGACGCCGAATCTTGGGGGGCAGCGACCGACTGGTCGCCAAGCCGGCAAACAGCATCGCAATCAGCCCGATCAGCCCGGCGGCCACGAACAACCGATCCACATCCGCCCTGCTGAGCTCGGCTGCCCCGCAAAGCCAATCGCCTACCTGTGCGCCGACGACCATCCCCGTAAACCCCGCCGTGCCCAACATGCCGATCATCTCGGCCATGCGGACCACGGGCAACCGGCCGGAGACAAACGTCATGGCCGCCCCAAACACCCCCGCCACCGCTAAGCAATACGCAATCCGCAGCAGATAGATCGCCGGGGTGTCCGGCCGAGTGAGCCCCAGATGGGCAAAACAAATCCCACAGAAAGCGGCCTGGGAGACGAGCCAAACCAGCTTCGGCCCTCGGCGGTCGATCCCGCTGCCCAGCGCAAGCCGGGCCGTCAGACTGCCCACCATCCCCACCCCAACGATCCAGCCCAGTTGATATTCGCTGCCCCCCAGAAGACGGACAAAATCCGCATACCGGTACAGGATCGACACCGCTACCGAAATCAAGAAATTCGAGACATAGGCCAGCCAAAACGCTCGGCCATAGCCTCTTCTGTCCTGCCCCCGGAAAAGATTTATCTGATGGTCCTCTGCCGGAGGGGGAAGAGCCAAGGACCGCTTTTTTTTCAATAAGATGCTCATGTAACCAAAGTCGGCTATCCGGAACGAAAGAATCTGTATTTTAGCTCCCCGTGCGCCGACCGGCTAGAGGAAATTTTTCGAAAAAAGACGGAGGCCAAAAAAGGGCCTCGGACCTAAGTCCGAGGCACAGCCTGGGCAACGGCTGCCGGTGGCAAGGTCCCCCCTGTTCGAGGCGGGTTTTGGGGGCCGCCTATGGTTGCACCTGGCATTGAGGAAAGGCTTTGCGGAACCGCTCGATCCCCTCCGGCGTGACTTTGGTCCCTTGGACGAAGATTTGACGCAGGCTTTTCGCTTCCTGCAAATGTTGCAGCCCAGCGTCGGTGATCTGCGTATTTATCAGCCAAAGGGTGACTAATTTGGGCATTTTGGCTAAGTGAGCCAGGCCGGCGTCGGTAATGGCCGTGTCGTTTGCCATCAGCATTTGAATCTGGGATGCCTCGGCCAGCACTTGGGCGCCTTCGTCGTCGAACCGAGTGCCGTTGAGCGTCAGATGGGTCAGTCGGCCGGCTTCGTGCAAATTGCGGAGTCCCACGCCTCGGATGGGGGCACCGGTAATGTCGAGATTCTGCAAATTTTTCAACTTGCTCACATGGACCAGGTGCTCATCGGCTAGTTTGGCCTTTTGCATGGTCAGTTGGCCTAGTTGGGGCAGGTCGGCCAGATGCACTAAGCCCGCCCCCGTAATGGCCGTCTCGTTAAGCATCAGATGCGTTAGATTGGGGAATCGTTTGAGAAACTCTAGGCCGGCATCGGTGATGGCCGTCCGATTGAGATTCAGGATGCGGAGGTTAGGCAACTCTTTGATCTGCGCCAATCCGGCGTCGGTCAGCCGGGTATCCTCGAAGATGAGCGTGTGAAGGCGATCGAGGCCGGAAAGATGTTCGAGGGCCTCTGGCTGGAGCTGGAGTCTGCGGAGTGCGAGTGTATTTAATTGGGGACATTTTCGGAGCACTTTAAGTCCGGGGCCTCGGACGGCGCAGTTGGTTATCTGGAGATTGACCAGCGTCGGCATTTCCACCAGGGAAGCCAACCCAGCGTCGGTGATCGGGGCGCCGTCGATCTGCAAGGATTGCAGGCCGATCAGCTCCCGGAGCGACGAGAGATCGTCGCCGCCTTTCCAGCCGGAACCAATCAGCACCAGATGCACCACCTGGCCGTTATGATGGACCGTAGCGCCGAGTTGCTGGACTCGGCCGATCAGACGCTGATAGACCCAGCTTTTGTGCCAGGCCAGGGCGTTCTGCGCCCGCCAAACGGCCGACGGATTGGCCGACCCGGCAATCTGGTTTAGCGCTGCGACGGCTTGGGATTCCAATTGGGGATCGCCGGCAAAGGCGAATTGCAGGAGGAGTTGGATCGCCCGGCTCGTAACTTCGAGATTTCCTTTTTGCGCTGCTTCGACCAGCAGGGGAATGGCGGCCGCTTTGGCCTCGGCCAACTGCTGCATGGCCCGCTCCCGCTCTGCAAACTGATCGCTGTCCAAGTGGCGAATCCAATGGGCCAGCGGGAGATTGGATGGGCCGGGGGAATTGGCCTCCGTCGGCCCCCCGGCAGCCTCCGAAACCGCCCCTTCGGCTGCTTCCCCAGCTAGCTGCCCCGCTGCTTCCACCACCGGGCTCTTGGTTGCTTTCCGAGCTGCCCCGCCGGCTGCTTCTAACCCCGGTCCCTCGGCCCCTTCCAGAGCTAGCTGCCCCGCTGCTTCCACCACCGGGCTGTTAGTTGCTTCCCGAGCTGCCCCGCCGGCCGCTTCTAACCCCGGTCCCTCGGCCGCTTCCTGAGCTGGCTGCCCAGCTGCTTCCACCACCGGGCTGTTAGTTGCTTTCCGAGCTGCCCCGCCGGCTGCTTCTAACCCCGGTCCCTCGGCCGCTTCCTGAGCTGCTCCCCCCAGCCCTTCGAAAGCTGGCTCCCCGGCCGCTTCCCAAACTCCTCCAAAGAGCAAACCCGCACACACCTGGTCGGCAAAGACCGGGCTGCTACCCTCATCCGCCTGCAACACTGCTGCCAAAAGCAGACCTAAACTTAGGCCAATTTCCACTAGCATAGACATACGTTTGCCCTCATCGATTGGTGCCGCTGAGCCCTTCCCGACGGGAGAATTCTTCTTCCCGACGGGGTACATCCTTTTGCTCCTTCTGCCGTCCGAACCCCTAGGAAAACTCTCGGCCCCGCCGGAACACCCCAGGGAGGCCATCCTCGTTCCGCTGCGTGAAGCCCTGCCGGCCGGGAGGGGGCATTCTGTTTGGGATTGCCTTCTTGGTCTTTCCAATGGGCACCTCTTGAATTAGCCCCTCTTGTGAATAATTCTTTCTTTTTGTGCTCTTGGGAGTTCGGCCTTTTCTTTCACTAAACTCACCGGCCCAGGGAGGCAAAAAATAGAAACTGCCTATCTTCCT
>Ga0308395_1001924_pt1 | contig 12692 bp, 12 predicted proteins | sample Hotspr20SampleP4_FD_202097 | JGI IMG/M metagenome (GOLD analysis project Ga0308395, IMG submission 202097) | Hot spring phototrophic mat microbial communities from Mushroom Spring, Yellowstone National Park, Wyoming, United States - 20050930_P4 ...
TTCCTTTCGCCTTTCTTTATATAAAGGAAAAGCATCGCATAATTCTTTAACCTTAAGTGAAATTTTATTCAATTTATCCTCATTTTGATAATTTCTTATAACTTCATCAATCAATTCCGCAATTAATTCCATTTCATTTTCTTTCATACCGCGAGTTGTTACCGAAGGCGTTCCTATTCTTATTCCACTTGTAACAGTTGGTGGTTTGTCATCATAAGGAATCATATTTTTATTAACTATTATTCCAGCCTTTTCTAAAGCCGTTTCTGCTTCCTTGCCTGTTATATTTTTATTTCTTAAATCAACAAGCATTAAATGATTATCAGTTCCACCTGAAACAATTCTAAACCCTTTTTCCATTAATTTTTCTGAAAGTTTTTTTGCATTTTTAACAATTTGATTTTGGTATTGTTTAAATTCATCTGATAAAGCTTCTTTAAGGGCTACTGCTTTAGCGGCGATAACATGCATAAGAGGTCCGCCTTGAATTCCTGGGAAAACTGTTTTATCAATAATTTTTGCGAATTCATTTTTACAAAGAATTAAACCACCTCTTGGACCTCTTAAAGTTTTATGAGTTGTAGTTGTAACAAATTGTGAGTAAGGAACAGGTGAAGGGTGAATGCCTGCTGCAACAAGTCCTGCTATATGTGCCATATCAACGACCAAATAAGCTACAACTTCATTTGCTATTTCAGAAAATTTTTTAAAATCAATTACTCTTGGATAAGCTGATGCACCGGCAATTATAATTTTAGGTTTATTCTTTTTTGCAATTTCGCGAACTTCATCGTAATCTATCATTTCTGTTTTTGGGCTTACGCCATAAAAAATGACATTAAAAAATTTACCGGAGAAATTTACAGGACTGCCGTGAGTAAGATGTCCGCCATGTGAAAGATTCATTCCTAAAATTGTATCACCTGGTTTTAAAACAGAAAAATAAACTGCCATATTTGCCTGAGAACCGGAGTGAGGTTGAACATTTGCATGTTCAGCATTAAAAAGTTTTTTTGCTCTTTCAATTGCTAAATTTTCAACGACATCAACGAATTCACAGCCTCCATAATATCTTTTTCCCGGATAACCTTCAGCATATTTATTTGTCATAACACATCCTTGAGCCTCTAATACTGCTTCTGAAACAAAATTTTCAGATGCTATAAGTTGAAGTTTGGAATGCTGTTTGACGGTTTCTTGGTAAATGGCTTCCGCTACCTCCGGGTCAACTTTTTTTAAATTTATCATATCCTTTTTTCTCCTCCTAATTTTAAATTTTATATACTTTTAATTTTTTAGCGAGGATAAATCCTCCGCTAATTTTTTGTAGCACCCTTAAGGATGCCCTCCAGACTTTTTTAAATTATTAAACTTTTATTAATTCTGTTTTTAATTTTTCTATTAATAAATCTATAAATTTTTTAATTTTTTCAAAAATTTTTAAATAAAATTCTATTGAATTTCCTGCAGGGTCCTCAATATCGCCGTCACCACCTAAATAGTCTATTAAATTAAAAATTTTGTGACTATACTCAGGATAACTATTTTTTAAATAATCCGCTTGAAATCTCTCCATCGTAAATATAAAATCATTCTTTTCTAAATCTTCAATTGTAAGCCTTTTTGAAGAAAAATTATTTGAAACAGGAATATTATAATAAATTAATGTCTCTTTTGCTATCTTTGAAATAGGGAATCCATTATAAGCAAAAATTCCAGCAGAGTTAATTTCCATATTTAAATTATTTATTTTTGAAACATATTTACAATAAAATTCTGCCATCGGACTCCTGCAAGTATTACCAGTGCAAACAAAAATTATTTTCATAATGTATAAATTACTAAAAAAGAAATTACAAGTCAATCTTTTAATGTAATAATTCACCAGCAAATTTGAATCACTTTAAATTATTTTCTTGCCATTCATTAAAAATTTTTATAAATTTCAATACTATGATAGAATTTCTAAATGAATATGACCCAAAATTGATAGAAGAGAAATGGTATAAATTTTGGCTTAACGAAGGATTTTTTAATGCTGAAATAAGAAAAGATAAAAAGCCTTATACAATAGTTATACCACCGCCAAATGTTACAGGCGTCTTACATATGGGACACGGATTGAATAATACAATTCAGGATATTTTAATAAGATTTAAAAGAATGGAAGGATTTGAAGCCTGTTGGATACCAGGAACAGACCATGCAGGAATAGCAACTCAAAATGTAGTAGAAAAAGAGATTTTGAAAAATGAAGGTAAAACAAGAGAACAGATGGGTCGTGAAGAATTTTTAAAAAGAGTTTGGGAATGGAAAGAAAAAAATGGAAGTATAATTATTGAACAATTAAAAAAAATAGGTGCTTCCTGTGATTGGCGAAGAGAAAGATTTACTATGGATGAAGGCTTGTCAAATGCTGTTAAAGAAGTTTTCATTAGATTATATGAAGATGGTTTAATTTATAGAGGCGAATATATTATAAATTGGTGTCCTCGCTGCACAACCGCTTTAGCTGATGACGAGGTTGATTATAAAGAAACAAATGGTAAATTATATTACATAAAATATCCCTTAAAAAATTCAAAAAATGAATTTATAATAGTTGCGACAACAAGACCTGAAACTATGCTCGGTGATACAGCAGTAGCCGTTAACCCCGCAGATGAAAGATATAAAAATCTTATTGGCAGAAAAGTTCTTTTACCACTTGCTCAAAGAGAAATCCCTATAATTGCTGATAAAAGAGTTGATATGGAATTCGGAACAGGTGCAGTTAAAGTTACACCCTCTCACGACCCAATTGACTTTGAAATCGGAAAAGAACATAAACTCCAATTCATAAAAATTATGGACGAAAAAGGTTTTATGAACGAAAATGTGCCTTTAAAATACCAAAAATTGGATAGATACGAATGCAGAAAATCTGTTATTGAAGACCTTAAAAAAGAAAATTTAATTGAAAAAATAGAAGATTATAAACATTCAGTAGGACATTGCTATAGATGTGATACTGTAATTGAGCCTTATCAATCAACTCAGTGGTTTGTTAAAATGAAGCCACTTGCAAAAGAGGCAATAAGAGTAGTTCAGCAAGGAAAAATTAAATTTTATCCTGAAAGATGGAAAAAAGTTTATCTAAATTGGATGTTCAATATAAAAGATTGGTGTATTTCCCGACAGATATGGTGGGGACATAGAATCCCTGTTTACTATTGTAATGATAAATTAAATGATAAATGTAAAAAGAAAGATGGTATTATAGTTTCAAGAGAAAAACCTGAAATTTGCCCTTACTGCGGTTCAAAAAATATATCTCAGGACAATGATGTTTTAGATACTTGGTTCTCTTCTTGGCTTTGGCCTTTCTCAACAATGGGTTGGCCATCTGATACTTTGGAATTAAAATATTTTTTCCCAACTAATGTTTTGGTCACTGACCCTGGTATTATTTTCTTCTGGGTAGCAAGAATGATTATGGCTTCATTAAAATTTATGAAAAAAATCCCTTTCAAAGATGTTCATATACACGGTGTCATTCTTGACCAATTCGGAAGAAAAATGAGTAAATCGCTTGGTAACGGAATTGACCCACTTGAAGTTGTTGAAAAATTCGGAGCCGATGCTTTAAGATATACTATCGTAAGTATAACTCCATCAGGACAAAATCTTCTACTTTCTATTGATAAATTCAATGCAGGTAGATATTTCGCTAATAAAATATTTAATGCCGCTAAATTTGTTTTTATGAATTATAAAAACGAAAAAATCTTACCAATTGAAAAACTTACTCTTAATCTACCTGATAAATGGATTATCTCAAAACTTAATAGAATTATCAAAGATGTTACAAATTCTTTAAATAAATATAAATTTCAAGAAGCTGCTATTTCATTGAATAATTATATCTGGCATAACCTGTGTGATTGGTATATTGAAATTTCTAAAATAAGTATTTATAAAGGTAACGAAAATGAGAGAATAAAAACTTTTTCTGTGCTCTTTTATGTTTTTAAAAATGTTATGAAACTTTTGCACCCTATAATGCCATTTATAACAGAAGAGATTTATCAAAAATTACCTAATAAAGATGCTAAAAGCATAATGATTTCAAACTGGCCTAAACAGAATAAAAATTTAATAGATAAAAAATCAGAGAAAAATATGGAACTTATAATGAATCTTATATCAACTATAAGAAGTTTAAGAACTTTAGTAAAAATTCCGCCTGATAAAATGATTGAACTTAAAGTTTATACTAATGATAAAGAAAAACTAAAAATTATAAAAGAATCCGAAGACTATATTAAAACTTTATCAAAAGTTGAAAAAGTTGATTATTTATCAAAACTAATTGAATTAAAAAATGTTGTTACAGGTATTGTTAACAAAGTTGAAATTTTTATTCCAGTTTTAGGCATTATTGATATTGAAAAAGAATTTAATAGATTAGACAAACAGGTTAAAGAGCTAAAGGAAGAGATTAAGAATTTAGAAAACAAATTAAGCAAGAAAGATTTTTTAGAGAAGGCTCCAAAAGAAGTTATTGCTAAAAATAAAGAGAAATTATCACAGCTTAAAACTAATCTAAAATTATATCAGCTCGCATTAAAAAATATTTTATAAAAATTATATGAAATCAGAAGATAAACGAAGAAAAAAAATAACTACATTAGCAAAAGCAGACCCTGTTGCAAGATATATTTACGAAGTTAATCAATATCCAATTTTAACAAAAGAAGAAGAAATGGAACTTATAAAAAGATACAAAGAGAATAATGATATTGAAGCTGCAAAAAAATTGCTTTTGAATATTATAATCAATATTACGCTTCATTATTTGATTTAATACAAGAAGGGAATGTTGGTTTAGTTTTTGCTATAAAAAAATTTGAAATTTCAAAAAATGTTAGATTTTCAACTTATGCCCAATGGTGGATTAGAGCATATATATTAAAATATTTAATGGATAATTATAGCATAATAAGGATAGGACATTCACGAGCTGAGAAACGTTTATTTTATTCGCTATCTAAAGCGAAAGAGGAACTTGCAAAAATGGGTTATAATACTAAAAGTCCAAAATTACTCGCTGATATTCTAAACGAAAAAGTTGAAGATGTTATAGATATGGAAAAAAGGCTTACGGAGAATGTTATTTCACTTGACCAGGCAGTAGATGATGAAGGTAGAAAAAGCATAGGTGAATCTATTGTTATGCCTGGTGAAAATATTGAGGAAGAGATTATTAAAAAAGAGATGGATGAAAAATTGAAAAGTAAATTAGAAGAATTTCGCAATAAATTAAATGAACGCGAAAAGATTATATGGGATAAAAGACTTCTTTCTAATTCCCCTTTAAGTTTGCAGGAACTCGCAGATGAATTTAATATTTCACGCGAAAGAGTCCGACAAATTGAAAATAGAATTATTAAAAATTTAAAAAAATTTCTAAAAGCACAAAAAGATTTTAAAGTTGAAGATTTTATAATAAAATATTGAAATTTACAGGCTTTGAATAAAACTGCTTTTAAATTTTTTCAAAGATTATTCTTTCAAAATTTAAATCCTATTTTTTAATCAAAACTATAGTTTGTTTTTTTACTTTAACTTTTAACTATTTATAAAATTTAAAAGAAATTCTCTTTCAACTCCTAATTTTGTTATTTCGCCATGTCCAGGATAAATGGTGTAATCATCACTTAGTAATTCAAGAATCTTTTTTATAGAATCTTTTAATTCATTTTCATTACCTGTGAAAAGGTCAGTCCTACCAATTCCATTCTTAAAAATTAAATCACCAGAAAATATAATTTTTTGCTCGTTATTTATTATTACTATACTGCCAATGGTATGACCAGGCGTGTTTATTATTTTAAATATTTCACCTTCAAATTTTATTTCGTTTTTAATAAATTTATAATCAAATTTAACTGGATTTAGTCCAAATAATTTTGGAATGCTTTGGTCTTGAAGAACCATAACTTCATTTTTATGAATTAAAACAGGAATTTTGAATTTTTTCTGTAAATATTCCGCATCTTTTGTATGGTCAATATGTGTATGCGTGCAAATTATCATTATTGGGGTTAGATTATAATTTTTTATTTTTGATTCAATAATTTCACCATCATCTCCAGGGTCAATTATAATACATTTTGAATTTTTTGAAACAATGTAACAATTTGTCCAAAATCCAATTTTTTGCCCCACTATTAAAGTATGTATATCTAATTTTGAAAAATCCATTTTTTGCTCCTATTTGTGTAATATAATTATAAATTTGTTAAGTGTAACAGATAATATAGTGCAATTTTTAGTTTAAAATTTCAAATTTTAAGGAATTAAACTGATAGAGTGAGGATAGCATAATAAAATTAATAAAGTTTTCCTCCGTCCCTTATTCAGGTATAAATATTAAAATTACATTCCAGCTATAACTGCAATTTCAATTAAAGCATTTTTAGGCAATTTTGAAACCTCAACTGTTACCCTGGCTGGATAATTGTTATTTTTAAAAAATTTTGAATACTCTTCATTAAACGCTTGAAAATTATTTAAATCCGTTAGAAAAACATCGCATCTTATAATATTATCAAAATTGATTTCCTGAGTTTCTAATATTGAAAATATATTCTTCATAACCTGCTTTGTTTGTTCTCTTATTCCACCTTCAACAATTTCATTTGTTTCCGGATTTATCGGGAGAACACCTGATATAAATAAAAAATGTCCATAGGTAGTTAATATCGCCTGTGAATAAGGACCAATCGCCTTCGGCGCCTTATCTGTTTTAATTACCTTCTTCATATAATTTATTTTAAAAATTTTAAAAAAAATGTCAAGCTGTTAAAATTTTTCTACTTGACATTTTCATTTTGGAAAATATATTTTTAGCCGAAAAAAATAATAAAGTTTTATTTTAGAGGTGATAAATATGGCAAAAATAAAAGATGATTTATTATATTATAAAACTTATCATTGGGTAAAAAAAGAAAGCGATGATATTTATACTATTGGTATAACAGATTATTTTCAAGAATATTTAGGAACTATACAATATGTTGAACTCCCATCCGTTGGTGAGAATATTTTTCAAAATCAAGAATATGCTTCTATTGTTTCAGAAGACAAAGAGAAAGAATTGTTAGCACCTTTAAGCGGAAATGTTGTTGAAGTAAATGACGAAGTTTCAATAACTCCAAATAAAAAAATGGAACTTGAAAATGAAGAATAAATGAAATTAAAATTATCTTCCATTTTCTTTATAATTCTTTTGCTAAATTGTTCACAAAAATTTGAAATAAAAGTTGAAAACTCAAATAAAAAATATATAATTAAAAATATGCCAAACACTGATAGAATAATATTGACTATTAAATCTTCACTAAAGAATCCTGCAAATGTCAAAATCGTTATAAGCGATGTTACTGACGATTACTCTGATATGCCTATTTTCAGTAAAGAGTTTAAAGTTTACAAGGGTATGAATTATATAAATATAAAACTTTCTGAAATTGGTATAAATAAATTCGGATTAAGAATTTATCATAAAAATAAATTGATAGATTATAGAATAATAGAAGTTATCCCTTAAAATGCAAATAATATATTTTTACTCTCTTAAAGTATTAAAATTTAATAAACCTTCAAATCTAATAAAATTTATTTTAAATAAACTCTCTTTAAACGAGAAAATTTTTTTAGTAACATTAAACTCTTTGATGTTATTTCACTATTTTATAGAAAAAAAATTTAAAAAAATATTAGAAGAGGCTGATATAATAATTCCGGAAAGTATTGGAATAAAATTAATTTTTAAAATTTATAATAAAAAAATTAAAATAATAAATGGCATAGATTTTTTAAAATATATATTTTCAATGGCAGAAAAATATTCAATTTCAATTTTTCTTCTTGGTAGTTACGATGAGATATTAAAAAAAGCGGTTAAAAACATAAAAAAAGAATATCCCAAAATAAAAATTATTGGTTATCATAATGGTTATTTTAAATGCGAGAAAAAAATTTTAAAAACAATAAATAAATTAGAACCTGATATATTGCTTGTTGGTTTAGGCTCAGTTAAGCAGGAAAAATGGATTTATAAAAATTTAAAAAAAATAAGAGCGAAATTACTTTTAGGGGTAGGCGGAAGTTTTGATGTTTTATCAGGTAAAAAGAAAAGAGCACCAATTATATTAAGAATTTTAAACCTTGAATGGCTTTATAGATTGATATTTTCATTCTCAATTAAAAGATTAATAACAATTTTTAAAATTTTTTTATTATTAATAATAGTAATCATAAGTCGCATTAGGAAAATATTCAAATGTTAAATACTTTCTCTTATTTCTTTAATTTTTTTATTAAGGTAATATATATTATGGTAAGTGGCAAGTATTATACCTGAAATCTCTTTACTCATAAATAAATGTCGCAAATAAGCCATAGTATAATTTTTACATACAAAGCAATCACAATTTTTGTCAATTGGCTCAAAGCAATTTTTATATTTAGCATTTCTCAATTGTTTTTTACCTTCGGAAGTAAAGACTGCGCCACCACGAGCATTACGAGTTGGAAAAACTGAATCAAACATATCAATCCCTAAATTTATAGCCTTTTCAATCTCTTTTAGACTGCCTAAACCCATAAAATATCTTGGAACATTTTTAGGAATATAATTTATTAAATCTTCAAGTATTTCAAATGTTAGTTTGTAAGGTTCACCTACAGAAAGCCCTCCAATTGCATAACCATCAAAATTAAGCGATGTTATAAATTCGGCTGATTTTCTTCTCAATTCTTTTGAAAATCCCCCTTGAATTATGCCAAATATACTTTGGTAATCTTTTTTATTCTCTCTAAAAATTTTTAAACCTCTTTCAGCCCATAAGTTAGTTCTCTTCAAAGCTTCTTTCGCTTCATTCTCACTACAAGGATAACCTACACATTGGTCAAAACTCATAACTATATCTGAACCAAGTAAAATTTGAAAATTTATAATATCTTCAGGTGTAATATAAATTTTTTCGCCATCAATATGCGAACGAAATGTTACGCCATCATTATTTATTTTAACAAGTTTTGCAAGTGAGAAAATTTGAAATCCTCCGCTATCCGTTAAAATTCCATACTTCCAGTTCATAAATTTATGTAATCCACCTGCTTTCTCTATAACTTCCTTCCCAGGCCTTAAAAATAAATGATAGGCATTTGAGAGAATTAATTTTATACCAATTTCATCTAAATCCTTACTAAGCAGAGCTTTAACTGTTGCCTGAGTTGCAACTGGCATAAAAACAGGCGTCTCAATTTTAATACCATTTTTTAAATATATAATTCCTCTCCGCGCTTTGCTCTTTTTAGATTCTTTTAATATCTCAAATTTCATAAATTGAAAAAAATATAAAAGAATTAAAGGAAAGTCAAATTAAAATAGGAAAAGACAGAAATTTCCTAAAAAATAAACCGATGGGCGTTTGAGCGCTGGATTTTGAAAGAATCTTGCAAATTTAATAATAATTTACCCCAACACCCCCTACTTTCGCAGAAACTCAAACAAAAGCCTTTTTAGAAAATCTCTAATAAAACGAAGTAATTTTTAAGAGAGAAAAATTATTTCAAATCTTCAATTTCTTTAAGTTTTTTCAGATATTCAGCATCTTTTATCTTTTCCAGTGCTTTTTTATGGTCAGGAATAAGTTTTAAAACTTCTTTCCACATCTGAATTGCTTTATCATAATCTCCTTTAGTATAATAATAAATTCCCTGATAATAATACATCTCAGCTAATTTTATAATATCTTCTGGTTTACTTCCTGGAAATTTCATCTCAGCGGTAAAATTTAATGTGCTTTTGAAAGGTCCTTGCGGTGCATAAGCAGTTCCAATTTTTGCAAGCCTTTCCCCAAATCTATATCCAACGCCTAATCCAAAAGTAAATGAATCTGTTTCATACCCAATAAATCTGTAACCCGCTCTAATTGATATTATTTCAATCAATGTATATTCAATTCCCCAATTTATTCTTATCCTATTATCAAGTGGTTTTTCAAAATCAAAATTCATTAAAAAATCTTTAGCAAGTTTTGAACCAATACCTAATTTTATTGTTAAAGGAGTTGAATAACCTTTAATATCCATTAAACCAATATTTAAAATAGCCAGACCTAATTTTAATATTTTACCCTTTGTATTAAATCCCGCAATTCTTGCAGCCGGTAATTTAATATCATAAATTGCTCCTAAATCAATTGTAAAAGTTGTCCCAGAAATATCATCTACCATTTCATGGATTACTTTAAAAGTATTACCAATAACAAAATTTTTAATCTTTTGACCATAACCAATTGAAATAGCAAAATCATTATATGTTAGCTTATCATTTTCAATTATTTCACCCCATTCACCATAATTAAAAAATGATGGAATATGTAAATAAGCAATTCCTAAACCTAATACACCTTGTTCTCCTTTAATACCTTTAAAAGAAGGATAAGCCATTGCAAGATATTCATAACCAATATCCGAAATCCAATCATAATGTGAAATTAAAATATGTAATTTATCAATATTTCCTAATCCAGCCGGATTAACTGATATAGCTGATGGGTCATCAATTATTGCTGTAACAGCCTCTGAAAGTCCAATTATTCTTGAAGTTGTAGGAATTTTCAAAAATGTTGCAGAAGAAGTACCAACCCCTCTACCAATTAAATTATTTGTTAAAAAAATTCCGAGCACTAAAAATATAATTAAAAATAATTTTGTTCTCATCGTTTTATTACTATAACTTTTCTAATTTCACCAAATTCAGATGATTGTAAAAGAACAAGATACAATCCCATTGCAACATATTCACCATTCTCATTTTTCCCATCCCATTCTACTACATATTTTCCTATATCTTCAACTTCATTTTTTAATTGTTTTACTAACTCGCCTCTAACATTGAAAACACTTATATTAACATGAGAACGTCTGCTTAATTTGTATATAAGATAATACTTCTGAGTCAGTGGGTCAAATTTCTTATTTATTTCACTTATTGATTCAGCACTATCAGCAACTTCTTTATATTCTTTAATTTGAAATTGCCATGGATTATTTACACCTTCATTACCTACAATCCCGTCTCTATCAAATAATTTATAATTTGTCTCACCTGATGCCATCACTCCTAATACAATATTAACTCTATTGCCTTCAACAATTTCAGGGTCAGTTACAGGAACAACTCCTTCCCAATATCCACTAACAGGATTATATATAAGTTCTATTTTTCTATTATGGTCTAATGTATTATAAGGCGGCGTTCCATCTGGAATTGCATTCATATCATAAAAAAGAACCACTGACCTCGGAACATCCCCTATTATAGAAACATAAATTTTTATATCAAGATTGCCTAATGGATAATTTCCATTAAATTGGTCATAACTTAAAGAATGTATTCCATCCGAAGCTTTTACAATTTCAACTCGCTGTTTAATTATATGAACTCTGTTAGTCATAATTACAAAATATGCCGGATGACCATTTGTGCTTCCTCTATTTGTTATTACTATATCAAAATCATTGCCAGAATAATTTGAAAGAATTGTAACTCCTATATAATACCCAAATGTTTGACCAGAGTTTATAGGACCGGTATTATTAATAGGATTATTTGTAGATTCTGTTGAATAAGTTCCAATATTTATACCTGAATTTGTAATTGGTCTAATTAATAGTGAGATACCAGAAGTTTCATTTAAACTTCCTACATTATAAATATTTTGAAATAAGAAAGCTGTTTGTCCTGGTCTAATATTTATAGTCTGATGAGGTGGCGGAAGTAAGACAAATTTATAAAAATCAGTTATAATTGAAACCTGATTTGTCCATCTGTATAAATTTAAATCATACCATACTACAAGAGATGTATTAGTTAATTTACCAAAAACTATAATTGGAAGAATAAGAATTGTAATTATTAAAAAACAAATTTTAATGTTTTTCAATTTTAAAATTACCTCCAGATTTTATTTTGTTAGACGTTTATGAACAACAACTTTATACCAGAAATAACCGCTATCAATATCAGGCAGTGCACCATCAACTATTCCAAAATTATCACCATTATCTGGAGATACAGCAAGATTTAAAAATCTTATTCTTATTTTTTTAACATTTGGGTCTGTATTCCATATACCTTGTCCAACAGGGATGTAAGTAAAAGTTCCTGTTCCGTTATCATATCTTATTTCAATATTGGGTTTTAAACCAAGGGAATTTGTATAAGATTTATTTGTAATAGAACCAACAATGAAATCAGTATGTTCCGGAATAGTATCAATTATAATTAAATTAGTTGCCTTAGCATTTCCGTCATTGTCATAATAATTTGTATAAGTTATAATAGCATCAGGAACAGGTATTGCAGGGTTGCCGCCATTAGCAAGATATTGTGGTAAATTTGTAATTGATAAAACTTTTCTTAAAACTATAAAAGGTCCACTAATTGTAACTCTTGAATGAAAAACTGAAATATTTGTTCCTCCGTATCTATTACCATTATCACCTATATATTTAACATAAAAGCTTGGATTTCCTCCAATAATATTTAAATTTACAGGAACTTCACCCCAGTCTCCTGGCAAAGAATCTGATGATGTCTCTATTCTTAAAATAAAAGAGTTTATTGCACC
>Ga0308395_1001927_pt1 | contig 12668 bp, 9 predicted proteins | sample Hotspr20SampleP4_FD_202097 | JGI IMG/M metagenome (GOLD analysis project Ga0308395, IMG submission 202097) | Hot spring phototrophic mat microbial communities from Mushroom Spring, Yellowstone National Park, Wyoming, United States - 20050930_P4 ...
TTTGTATGGTATCTATTAAAATGAAGGGTAATTTTGTTTACCAACGCTTGGGAGAAAAACTGGTAAAGATAAGAAAACAAAAATCCCTTTCCTAAGATGATCTTTCCTCACTTTGCGATGTTGATCGAACTTACATTGCCAGAATTGAAAATGGAAAAGCCAACCCTTCCTTTAAAGTTCTTGTAAAGATTGCAAGAGGATTAAGAATAAAAGTTTCTAAACTTTTGGAGGGGGTGTGAATAATTTGAAAATTATTCCATCCATCCTTTTTCTACCGAAGCAGTCGAGAGGAGGTTGGTGTAGCAATGATTTATCTCATATTATTTAGAAATAGACTTATAATAAACTTCAATTTTATTGGAATTAAAAAGGAAATGTATTTTTTTATCAAGGGGATTTTACATTTTTAGATTTGTGGAGAGTTGTAGAGACGTGATTAATCGCGTCTCTATAAGATGTTTTTTTATTCTAAAAACCCCAAAAGGAAAACCGGTAATATGTTTACACAAAGTAATACTATTTGTCAAGTGGTGTTTATATTTAGTTGAGTAAAATGATTATTATCTATTTTTGAGAGAGTTTGTTATTGACAAGGGATGAGATGGTTTTTGAGTTTTAGTAAAAATTAAAGATGAATTTTTATGAAACCCTAATTAATTTTTTTTAGCTAAAATCACTAAAGAAGAACCAATTGGAAAATCTATGTATTTTAATAGCCATGCTTCAAATAAAACCACCTTTGTTAAAAACCAATTAATAATTTTAGGAAATTGGTTTAAGTCTGAATCATTATTTTTTATAAATTTGTCTAAAATTTTTCTTTTAATAAATATTAAAGGAAAAAGAAGAAAGAAGCAATAAGATGATTTTATAATTTTAAAACCCTCTTTTTCTAAAATATTTTTTAAATATGGTAACGTAAATCGCTTATTTCCAAAAACAGCTCGATCATGAGTGCTTTTAAGAAAATTAAAAGCGCTATCAGTTATTAAAAAATAACCATTATTTTTTAAAACACGATTAACTTCTTTTATTACCATCTCTTCATCTTTAATATTTTTATGATACAAAACATCAAAAAGAGTAACTAAATTAAAAGAATTTCTTTTAAAAGGTAATTCTTGTGCATCGCCGTTTATAATTTTTAATCCTCTTTTTTTAGCAAGATTCACGGCATATTTATTTTTTTCAAGACCGATAACTTTTCCATAATGGGTTAAGAATTTAGTTAAACCACCAGTGCCACAACCAATGTCTAAAATAAATAGATTTTTATTTGGCAGATGTTGATTAAGTAGTATTTTTATCAGTGCCCTTTTTCCTAAAAACCAAAAATGCTTATCTTCAAGCAAAAACATCTTTTTATATTCTTTAGCCTTCATTTTATGTCATCTTATTGATAATTTTGCAAATGTATCCAACTTCTTTTTTTGTTATCGCAAAAAAAGAAGGAAGAAGTAAGCCATGTTTGTAGAAATACTCTGAGTTTGGATATTTTTCACCTTCAAATTCATTTTTATAAACTGGCTGAATATGAATAGGTAGAAAAAAATCTCTTGTTTCAATTTTAAATTGATTTAATGCCTTTATTACTTTTTTCTTTAACTTTTCATTTTTAAAAATTATCGCAGGGAACCAATAATTTGGTTTACATTCTTTTATTGGCTCAATAAACTTAATATTGTGATTGTTTTTTAAAAATTTTTTATACCAAGAAAAAACTAACAGTCTTTTTTTTAACATTTTTTTAAAATTTTTTGTTTGCGATAATCCCAAAGCAGCTTGAAGACCGGAAAGAACAAGGTTATAGCCAATAAGATTGTGTTTAAAATGAGTTTTTTCATTAAAGTCAAAAAAGGAAATTTTTTTTGCCAAATAGTAAATATTTTTATCATTAGTGCATAAAGCTCCGCCATTACCAGTGGTGATAATTTTGTTGGAATAAAGAGAAAAACAAGAAATATTAGAAAAACTACCAGCATTTTTTCCCTTAAAAGTTGAACCCATTGCCTCGGCAGCATCTTCAATAAGATGAAGATTATATTTTTTGGCTAAAAAATTTAGTTTATTCATATCTATCATGTATCCATAAACATGAACTGGAATAATGGCTTTTGTTCTTTTGGTGATTTTTTTCTCAATTTGTTCAATTGATATATTCCAATCTTCCGTCGATTGGCAGTCAACTAACACAGGTTTTGCCCCAACCCAGACAACAGCATTAATGGTAGCAATCATTGTAAAAGTAGGAATAATTACTTCATCACCAGGCCCAATATTTAAGACTTTTAAAGCTAAAAATAAAGCAGAGGTGCCACTATTAACGGCAACTGCATATTTTGTTTGACTAATATTTTTGGCAAATTCTTTTTCAAATTTTTCTACCCAAGGGCTTTTTGAAGAAATCCAAGAAGAGTCAAAACATTTTTTTATTTCCTCAATGTCAGAATTGGTTAGATTGGGTGTTGAAAGGGGGATTTTATATTTCATTTTAAATTTATTTCAAACTCAAAGAAAAATTAAAAGGTAAATACTCAAACAATATTATACTTTCTTTATCTAATTTTTTCTTATTTATTTTTAAAGAGTTAAGGCCGTTAAAATTTTCCGATCTCATTAAACTATTTTTAAGTCTGAAGTACCAATGAGGATCGTAGTTTTGGTTTATAACTAATCTATCCTCGTCTAATAAATTATTAATTTTTATTAAAATTTTGTTAGGTGACCAATTAACAATTTTTAATGAACCCCTTCTATTTATTAAATAGACTTCTCCGTAGTAGTTTTTTTTATTTATTGGAGAAACTTTTGAGTGAATTGGTGAGCTTATATAACAATTAGTTATCCCCACCCCAGATTTTATAGCAAAAAAATGACTACTCCAAGGTAAATAAACGGAGTCAAAGATCAATAATGAATCAAATTTTTTATCGACATACTGATAATTTATGTCAATATTGCTATAATTCCTATAAGGAGTTTTACTTGTATTTTTATTTTTTTCAAAGTCTATTAAATAATTTTTATTTTTTATAATAAAGGCGTGTGAAAAAAAATTTGTATAGCTAAATAAAAATAAACTTAAAAAAATAAATATTAAAAGACTAAATTCAAAAATTTTTGCTAAATTAAATTTTTTTAATTTTCTAAAATAATAATCCCAGCCCAAGGTTGAGATTAATGAGAAAAATAAAATAAAATTAAATCTAAATCTTTGAGCGACTCTGAACTGGTCGTAAATGGGAAATTTTTTTATAAAGCGCCATAGATTAATAAAAAAATGATCCCCCATCATTAATGAAAAATTTACTATTAATAAGATAACAAAAAGATATTTAAGTTGTTTGTTTTTGTGGGTTTTAGCGCTTTTTAATAAACCCAAGAAAAAGAATATTACGGGGATTAAACCAACATACAACGAAGCCTCATCAACCCCATAATTCATATTAAAAATTGAAGGTGTTAAATGATATGGTTGGTTTTTTGAGAGTAAAAAATAAAAAAAGCCTTTTGTTGTATAGCCCGAATTTAAATCTTTAATTTTTCTTGGATGTTGATTAACAAAATCAAAAGCTAATATTAATTTTGGGAGGCATATAATCACTGTAAATATTAATATCAAAACAGAAACAACAAAGGGTTTATATTTTTTTTTAATTAGAGATAAAAAAAGGCCTATTAGCAAAAATGAGGGAATAAATATGACAAAAATTTGGTAATTTGAATAAATTTCTAAGGATAAAAATAATAAAGTTAATATGAAATATTTATTTTTGTTTTCCTGAATTCCTTTAATAAAGGACCAAAGAATTAGCGGTATGTAAAAAAAATATAAAAATGGAAGCATACCAACACCAATAGCTGATGATACCGAGCTGTTTAGAGTAAACAAAATACTTCCAAAGAGAGCTGCTTTGCTTTTTGCTTTTAAAATATCAGTCGCCAGCAAATAGAATCCCAACATTCCAATAAACCAATGAAGGAAAATACTAATTTTTACGCCATAAACAGTTTGAAAAATTAGAACAAAAATAAAGGTTAATGAAAAAATACTTGATTCAGGATGGCCAAAAGCCGGAATACCACCACACAGATAAGGATTCCAAAAAGGAAATTGTTTAAACTCCAAAATGATTTTTCGGGCACTTTCAAGATAAGCAAAATGCATATCCCAATCCTGAATTCCCAAATTATTACCACTCAATAAAATTGGAGAGGTGAAAACTAGAGAAACTAAAAGAAGAAGCAGAAAATTTTTAAAATTTTCGATTTTTATCATTTAATTTTAAAAATACAACAACGGTAATATATTTAAAAAACATCCTAAATAAATTTGATTTGCTTTTCCCAAATTTTCTTTTTGGGTAAAAAACTGGTATTTCTTTGATTTTAAAATCCATCTTTTTGGCATACCAGACCAAGCGAAGATGATATTCGCCATAACCATAATAAATCTTTTTTAAAGGCAATAAATTGAGTTTTTCTTTTTTAATAGCATAAAATCCACTCATATTATCCATTGTTGGAAATCCCAAGAAGTTTTTCAAAAAAAAATTAAAAATGAAGGTGAAAAAATAGCGAATTTTATCTTCCATTCCACCACCTTTTATAAAGCGAGAAGTAACAACAAAATCAAACTTTTTAGTTTCTTTTATTAATTTTGGAAGCAATTCCGGTGGATGATTAAAATCAGCATCCATTCCAACAATAATTTCTCCTTTTGCTTTTTTAATTCCAAAAAGAATGGCCGATCCAAGATCTCTTTCTTTTTTTCTAACAAAAACTTTTATCTCTTTTTTATTTTTAAAGCATTCTTTAACTTCTTTTGCGGTTTTATCTGGACTATTGTCATCGATAACTATAATTTCAAAGTTTTTTTTAAGAAAAGTAATAATTTTTTTTATTAAAAGACAAATATTTAATCTTTCATTATATGTGGGGATAACAATGCTAGCTTTCATTTTTATTTAAAAAATATTAAATAAATTTTTTTCTTCAGAAAATAAATTATAAATTTTTATATTTTTGTCAGGGAATTTATTTTTTAAATTGGAGTAAAAAGTATCTATATTTGGTAAATGGTAATTTAAAAAAACAATCGCAAAATTGCTTCGTTGTGGATAAAAAATAAATATCGAATTAATTTCGTTAATAACCTCTTCTAAATATTGATTTCTTATAATAAATAAATTTGGTTTATTCATCTTATTACAAAAAACATCACTATAATAATAATTAGTTATTGGGTAATAGTAATATAACTTATCAACTAAGATAATAACATCGATATTTTTTTGATTATTTATAAAATTTTTATATGGTATTTCTTCTTTAATGCTTGAGGGAATATGATGAAGATTACTTTTTGTGAATAAACCAAATAGTAAAATAATTAATAAAAGTTTTCCCAATATTTTATTAAGAAGAATTTTTGATTCAGATAAAATATGTGAATTGAATACTATAAGAAGAATAAAAAATAAATAGATTGGCCAAAATGATCTTTCGATCATCGAAGAAAAAAAATATTTATTTAATAAAAACAATAAAAAAATCTTTCCAATTAATGAGGCCAAAATAAGATTGGAACAAAACAAAAGATAATAATTTTTTTTATTTTTTAATTTGATTTCTAAATTGAATAAAATATTTAAAACGATTAGAATAGAAAAGATGATAAAAGAGGATAAGTTGTTTTTTCTTAATAAAATGATTTGGAGTAAATGATTAAAAAAATTAAAAAAATAATTATTTTCATAATATATGTTGCTAAATAAATAAATTATTTTTTCAAAATTATTTAAGAACTGAAAAATTCCAGGAATAATAAAGATTAAAATTATTAGATATGAGTTTAAAATTAAATAGTATTTTTTTAAGTTTTTTTTCTTAATTATTTTTATCAAAGAAATTAAAAATATTAACGAATAAAAAGATACTAAATAAAAAAATGAATAATCAGAATAAAAAGCCAAAATAGTTGAGAGAATAAATAAAGAATAGGCAATATAAAATTTCTTATCTAAATTATTTGTTATTAAAATGGATATTAAACTTAAAATAGAGATAATACTAAAAAAAGAGACCAGATTAAAAGGGCTAACCCAAGAGTTTAAATAAACAAAATAATGATTAAATGAATATATAAATAAAAATGCCGTCGTTAGATATTTTTTTTTAAATATTTTATTAAAGGCGTAAATCACGAATATTGATAGTAAGATATAAAGGAAAACATTAGAAAATCTTATAATCTCGAGTCTTTTAGTAAAGAATAAAAAAATTTTTAAAAAGATATAATATAAAACACCATGATCTTTAATCCAATGATTAATAAAAATAATATCTTTTATATTATTTTTAAGTGCAACTTCAGTATAAAAAACCTCATCAACAAAAATATTCCTTTCTGAAATTAGATATATTCTGATTAAAACACCAAAAAAAATAATTAAAAAATTAATCATAATAATTTTTTATATATATTTTTTATTTCTTTTGACATTTTTAACCAATAAAATTTATTTTTTTTATTTTTTTCTTAATAAATAATTAAATTTTATTTTATCTTTATTTAATTTGAGCTCAAAACAAAAAACATAAAATTATCTATACATCTTTTTTCGACCAAAGCGGTTAAAAAGAGATTGTTGTAGTATTTTTTAATTGAGCAGTCTTTTAAGTCATGAAGACCATAATTATTTATGTATTAAAAAGTTCCATGCCAGTTGTATTTGATATTTGGTCTTGGTTCGTAAAAATATTTTAATTCCCCTTCTTTGGGAAAAATGAGATTTTCTTTTTTAATCGGATTCACCGCTGTTCTCCAAGGATGTTTTTTTGTTTTTTGGTAGATTTGGAAGGAGAGAAGGGAGATGATAAATATTTGAATGATTATAAGGATTATGAATAATTTTGGTTTTATAAATAAGCTTAAGATTATTTTAAAATATTTTTTATTTGGCCATCAATTTATTAAAACCAACACTTAAAAAACGAAAAAGTTTTCGTTTAAAAAGATATTGATCTTGATCTTTTTCTATTTTCTGCCAATTTAAAGTTTTTGAAAAATCTTTAGCTTTGTTTTTAACAAAATTGTTAATACAGTTTCTTATTTCTTCTCTTCCCATTGTTTTTGAAGAAGAGGCAAAATTAAACCAGGAAGAATTCTTAGTTCTTCGATAATAACCTAAAAGATAGGAAATATAGACAAATTTTCCTTTTAAACAAAGAGTAAGATAAGTTGGGATATCGACAAAAGGATAATATTTATCATTTCGAAAACCACCAATATCCAAAAGCGTTTTTTTTCTAATCATTACAGTTTGTGAACCAATATCAAATCGGAGGCTTAAAAAAAGATTTAAAATTGAAGGCGGGGGATTATTATTTAAAAATTCTTGATTAAATTTTTGATAACTTCTTATATAGGCTCTTTTTCCAGACTGATTAGTCATTGCCCAATTACCATAGGAAAAAATAACACTTTTGTCATCAAAAACTTTTATTTGTTTTTTTAATTTGTCCTTGGGCCAAAAGTCATCACCTTCTAAAATAGCGACTAAGTCGCCTTTTGCTGATTTTAAAGCTTGATTGTAGGTTTCTTTTAATCTTCTTATTCCCCAATTAGTTTTATGATGAATAACTTTTATTCTTCTATCTTTTTTGCTAAAATCTTTGGCAATTGATAAAGTTTTGTCGGTTGAAGCATCGTCCACAACAATCATTTCCCAGTTTTTATAGGTTTGATTGATAGCTGAATAAATACATTGAGGAAGATATCTTTCGTGGTTGAATGTTGGGGTGATAATTGAAACTAAAGGTTTCATTCTTTTAATAAATCTAAAATGAGTTTTTTATAATTTCTTAACATTTTATCCAAGGAAAAATATTTTACTCTTTCTAAAGATTTTTTTGAATAATATTGGTATTTCCTTTTATTAGTTAATAACTCATACATCGCATCAGCCATTGCTTTTGGATCTTTCATCGGTACCAATATTCCATATTTACCATTATCTAAAATTTCTCTTGGTCCAAAAGGAGTATCGGTTGAAATGATTGGAAGACCGCGAGCCATTGCTTCAATTAAAACATAAGGAAAGCCTTCCCAATTTGAAGACAAAACAAAAATATCGGCTTTTTTAATAAAATTTAAGGGATTATTTATCCAACCTAAAAATTCGACTTCTTTTAATTTGAGTTTTTCTGTGAAAATTTTCACTTTTTTCTTTAAAACCCCATCTCCTAAGATTAATAATTTTAATTTTAAGAAAGATAGCTTATCATTAAGGATTTTGAAGGCTTTAATTAATGTTATAAGATCTTTCTGAGGGGTTAATCTTGTAATAGTGATAATTTTTTTTATATTTTTTCTATAGATTTTTTTATTTCTTAAAATATCTCCTTTAATAGAGTTATTTAGACCGTAATATATAATTTCAGGACAGCTTTTTAGATTAAAGAAATTTTTAATCTCGTAAGATAAATCCTGCGAAATAGCAACTAATTTATTGGTTTTTTTTAGAAAAAAACCCATTATAAATTTAGTTGGTAATATTAAAATTTTTGGGATTTTATATTTGATTACTGCTTTAATATTATTATGAATAGTAGATATGACTCTAATCTTTTTTTTAAATAAAAAATTTACCATTTGCGAAATAAAAATACAATGAAGATCTACTGTAATAATTAAATCGGGATTGCTTCGGTCTAAAATTTTTTTAAACCAAAAAATTTGCCTAATTAAATCTCTTAATAAATCTAAAGATATTTCATATTTTTCTCTATATTTTTTATTAGAAAAAAAATAATCAATCATGCTTTTTTCAATTTTTCTAAAACTTGGGTATTCAATTAAGGCAAGATTTATATCTATATTCATAATTTTTTTTAACTTCATTAAGTTAAATACGAAGGTTCCAGTACCACCGTCGATATTTTTTACCAAGATCAGAATTTTTGTCATTTCAATTTTTTAGAAATTTTATTTTTTATGATTAATTATTATAATAAAATAAATTTTATGAAAATAGCCTTTATAACTAATGCTATGAGAAATGATATGACTGGTGTTGGAGTTTATTCGAAAGGATTAATTGATGCATTTTTAAAATTATATCCTCAAAATAAATATATTTTTATTGATTTTGAAAAAAACAATTTTAACAAAAAATATCTATTTTTAATAAAAAACCCGTTACCCACAAAAAAAATGAGTTTATGGTTTAACTATGTAGCTTTGAAATTAAGAAATGAAAAAATTGATTATATATTTAATCTGACAGGTACTCCACACATTGTTTCTTTTAAACAAAAAGAAATATTTGTGATTCATGATTTTCATCAAATTTTATATCCTCAATTTACTACTTTTAGGACTTTTTTGTATAACAAATTTTTTTTATTTTCTAGTTTGAATAAAAGTTTTCGGATAATAGTAAATAGTAACAAAACAAAAAATGAATTAATGAATCTATTTAAGATTAGCCCTCAGAAAATATTTAAGTTATACTTGCCGTTTTTTAATAAGAAAATAAGAAAACCAAAAAAAAACATTTCTTTTCCTTATTTATTAACAATATCCAATATAGATTTAAGAAAAAATATAAAGAATCTTGTATCGGCCTTCAATTTGATAAAAAAAAATAAAGAAAATATTCCTCATAAGTTAATAATCATCGGTAAACCTGGTTATGGCTTTAAGGAGATAATCCAATATATTAAAGAATCACCTTTTTATAAAGATATAATTTTAACTGGTTATTTACCAGATGAAGAAAAAAATTATTTATTAAGTAAAGCAAGCGTTTTTATATATATTCCATTTTATGAGGGTTTAGGAATTCCTATTTTAGAAGCAGCCTATTTTAAGATTCCAATAATTAGTTCGCCTATTCCTGCCGCTATTGAGATATTAAAAAAAAATTTATTTTTAGTTAATCCAAACAATATTAATGGTATACAAAGCCAGATAAAAAAAGCAATTTTTTTCGGTTATCAACGAGAAAAAATTAACAAAAGTTTTTCGATAGTAAATAAAATAAAGAGTAATCAAAATATTAAAAAACAAATAGATGAGTTTTTGTTTAGTTTAAGATAATTTGTCAATTATAATTCGTGAAATAATAAGCAAGAAATAAAAACGCATCGAATTAGATGGGTTAATAAAAGAATAAAGAATTAAAGACCAAAAAGAAATAATAAAACTTGTTTTGATTGTTGATAAATTTTTGTTTTGAAGACTGCTCTTAAATAATAAAAAATGGAAATCTAATTTAATGAAATAACTAAACATCATTAGAAGTACCAATAAACCAATAAAACCAGTTTCTGAAAAAATACTCATAAAAATATTATGAGGATCATCATAAACCTGAGTAATTCCAGCCATAATGTTTTTATTAATAGTAGAAAAACGTAAAGAGGTAATTTCTTTACTAAAGTATTCTGGATAATTACCTAACCCTACTCCAAGTAAAGGATGACTCAGTCCGATTTCTATTGATTTTTTCCAAAAGTTTATTCTCCCACTTAATGTTTTTATATCTGTTTGGTTTTCCAATAAAAATCTATCTATTATATTGCTTTTTGAAAATATTCTAACACCACTCATAAGAGTAGCAAAAACTACAATAGTTAAAAAAAAACTTATGCGGACGGCGGTAGATTTCTTAAAATAAACTGAAGAAATTAACAGATTAATAATAACCAATAAGAGATATAACCTAAAGTTAGAAACGATTGATAAAAAAAGAATTAAATAAATTAAAAAAAACAATAATAATAGTTTAAAAAGTTTATTCTCAGTATAAACTTTATAAATTAGTAAAGGAATAAGAAAAAAATTAAAACTTTCAACAAAATTTCGTCCTCTTTCTATATTATAATTTATTAAAGAAGAGGCGGTGGGATGAAGAAATGGTAATATTATCTGTTTTATTAAGTTTGGAAAAAAAAATAAAAATGTTTCAAAAATTAAAAGAGGAATAAAAGATATAATAATAAGAGTAATAAAAAAATTAATTTTTTCTTTTTTAAAAAGGCGACTAAATACAAATACTAAAGTAATAAAAAAAACTGAAATTTCATATTTATTAATGAATTGTTTTACATTCGAAGCTGATAAAATAGATAGAGATTGGATAATAAAAATTAAAAGGAAAAAAACTACGGTTTTTGGAAAAGTTGTTAATGTAAGTTTAATTTTCTTATTTAAAACAACATTAATTTTTTTTTTAATTAAATAAGAAAAAACAAAAATTAATATAATCCTATTTATAGTTAAAGTTTTTGAAATAAAATAAAAAGGAGGAAGATTAATTGAAAAAAATAAAAAATATAAAAAAAGTTTCTCCATGCTAAATAATAAATCTTATCAAATTTTGAATATATTATTAAAATTTATTTAATTGTCTGTTGATACAGTTCTGAGGCTACAGCGTAGAATGCTGCAGTTGGTTTCGAGTTTTCATCAAAGATTAAGCCGTCAGGGTGCCAAGCGGCCACACCCGAAAATCCAAACATAGCAAAACCGTCAACTTCTTCCTCCATTGCTACTCTTAGCATTTTTCTATAGACTTTTGCTTTTAAAAGTTGTTTATCCTCTATTGAGCCGCGAAAATCTTCAAAATCAATATCGAATTCGGTAATGTATACCCTTACACCTAATTTTTTATATGTTCTTATTAATTCTCTAAATACCTCTGGTGAAGGAATATTATTTGCTTTTAAGTGCATTTGCAAACCAACTCCATCTAAATTGCCTTGTTGTTTTATTCTACTAACTAAATTCATAACAGCTCTATCATGATCGTCTATTCTTCCGTTGTAAAAAACATTAACATCATTATATAAAAGAATTGCTTTTGGGTCGGCTTCGCGAGCTTGCTTAAATGCCTCTTCTACGTATTTTATAGGCATTCTTGGAATTGTCCAATCAAAGTTCTCATTAAAAACACTATAAATTATTTCTCCATCTGGATAGAGACTCCTTAAATGTTGTAGCGTGTCATGAGCCCTTAATCTCATCAAGTTTATAAATTCATCTTCCTTAAGAGCCTTTACCCATTTGGGAGGATCTGTGTCAAATAAATGAAGCCAAAGGATGGTAGCATTATTTCTTCTGGCAAAATTTACAATTTTATCTGCTCTTGAATAATCAAATCTATATTCATTAGGTGAATTTGTTAGCCATAATGGTTCTTCAAATATTTCTCCCGAGCTTGTAAAAAAGTTAAAATTTCCAGCCGCTAACTTTGTGTAATGATAATCATTGAGTTTGTAATAAACTATTTGAGAACCAAAAAGAAAATTTTTTGAATCAGCGAATACTCTTAATGATTCTATTATGTTTTCCCACCTCCACTTACCATTTTCCCCCCCTTTCGCAATCATCAAAGGAACAGGTCCGGCAAGGTCGCGGTATTTTTTGGGGAAAAGGGAGGGGTCGAGGTTGTAGACGGCAACGACAAAAGGATTGCCATCCTTATCAACCAGAGGTGTTCCATCTTCTTTAGTTGAAACATAAGTTATTCCTTGAGCGATTTGTTCGGGTGAGAGTTTAATACCCGCATTTTTTAATGCATTGGCAAACTGTGGAATTGGTGCTTCTTTTTTTTTCAGGTTAAAAAGTTCTGGATTGGTGACGCGAGGGTCGGGGAGTT
>Ga0308395_1001933_pt1 | contig 12646 bp, 10 predicted proteins | sample Hotspr20SampleP4_FD_202097 | JGI IMG/M metagenome (GOLD analysis project Ga0308395, IMG submission 202097) | Hot spring phototrophic mat microbial communities from Mushroom Spring, Yellowstone National Park, Wyoming, United States - 20050930_P4 ...
CGATTTGGCCGGTTATCGCGGTAGCTACGGTGTCGAGGGCTTCTATGAAAGTGTTTTACGTGGCAAGCCAGGTATCGGGGTTGCTGAACCGGATCCCTGGGGCGAGCCGATTCCCGTTGCGATGGCTCATTATACACCCCCTGAAGATGGCAAGAATATATACCTCAGCATCAGACAGGCGGCTCAGCATCTCGTGGAGCGTGAGCTGGCGCAAGCGTTGCAAGATTCCGGCGCCGAAAGCGGCACGGTAGTGGTGCTACAACCCCGTACAGGGGCCATCATCGCCATGGCCAGCTTGCCCGCCTATGATCCTAACCAGTATGCTGGCGAGGCATATGAGACGTTTATCGACCCGGCAATCAGCAAGATTTACGAGCCGGGCTCCGTGATCAAGGTGGTGACCGTTGCAGCGGCGCTTGACTCCGGAGCGGTAGACCAAAACGAGATTTTTTATGATCCAGGTGCCATCGAGGTAGGGGGCAGTCCCATTTACAACCCTGATAAGCAAGCACACGGCCACGTAGACCTCACGACCGTTCTAGGTAAATCCCTGAACGTGGAAGCAGCCCAAATTGCAGTACGATTGGGACCAGAGCGCTTCTATCATTACCTGCGTCGCTTTGGATTCGGCAGCCTGACAGGTGTTGATCTGGCCGGAGAAGTTCCCGGCGGTTTTAAGACACCCAAAGACCCCGAATGGTCGGAGAGCGATCTCGGGACGAATAGCTTTGGCCAGGCGATCGCTGCGACTCCCCTTCAAGTCGCTGTGGCCATCGCCTCGGTCGCAAATGGTGGCTTGCTGATGGGGCCATATGTTGTTCAGGCCATCACAGACAACGACGGCAACAGCGTGATCACGCCACCCAAACCCATACGGCGCACCGTTACAGCACAGACGGCCCATGCCGTCACAAGAATGTTGGAGAAAGCAGTTGAACAGGAGACTGTTTTAGCGCGCGTGCCAGGTTATCGGGTAGCAGGCAAGTCGGGCACCGCTCAAGTATATGTTGCAGGAGGATATCATCCCACAGCTACCATCGCATCATTTGTGGGGTACTTGCCCGTTGATGACCCGGCGGTGTTGATTCTGGTGGTACTGCGGCGTCCCCAAACATCGCCATGGGGTTCACAAGTGGCAGCCCCTGTGTTTGCGCGCATTGCTAAGGCGCTTATGGTGTTGTTGGATGTTCCGCCTGATGCGGTACGCCAGCGTATGACCGATTTGCCGACATCCACGATGCAACCGTGATGTGGATTGAGAAAAGGCTCCCAAGATGAATGAGTACCCATCCCTGACACTGTCTGAAGTGCTGTCCGGGTTGACCGGTCACACTCCAAAGATCGGCAAGGTGACAAACACCCCGATCAGCCAGGTGATCATCGACTCACGGCAGGCATTGCCGGGTGCCATGTTCGTGGCGCTGCCTGGCAAGCGTGCCGACGGACACGCATACGTGGCCGATGCTTTTCAACGTGGGGCAATTGTGGCGCTGATTCATCACCCTGTCCCAGGAAACTGGGCTGTCATAGATACCACTGGTGAATTTCCATTGCCACAAGACCTCGACGCGGTACCGCTGCCCGTGTGTATTAAGGTGACAAACACCCTGAGCGCCCTTCAACGATTAGCCACCTATTGGCGAGGCAAGTTTTCGGTACGCGTCGTCGGCATCACCGGCAGTATTGGCAAGACTACGACGAAAGAGCTCACTTGGGCCGTTCTGCGCAGACGATTCTCCACCTTGAAGAACCCCGGCAATCTCAACAATGAAATAGGATTACCTTTGACATTGTTGCAGCTCCGCTCTACCCACGAGCGGGTGGTGTTGGAAATGGGGATGTACAATCTGGGCGAGATCACCCAGCTCTGCACGATCGCGCGTCCCCATATAGGAGTGGTCACCAATGTTGGTCCGACCCATCTGGAACGCTTAGGCAGCATTGAGCGCATCGCGGAGGCGAAATCGGAACTGATACAGGCATTAACTCCAGGTGGCGTTGCGGTGCTCAACTATGACGATCCATTCGTGCGGGCCATGTCTGGGAAGGCTCGAGAGGGAGTACGCATATTTTACTATGGCCTTACCCAAGGGGCAGATCTATGGGCGAGCGATGTGTTGAGCGAGGGATGGGAGGGGATTCGCTTCGTACTCCACTATGGGCGCGAAGTCATCCACGTCAAAGTGCCCTTGCTAGGACGCCACAGTGTCCACACCGCGCTGTGCGCCACGGCGGTGGGGCTGATCGAGGGTATGCATTGGGAGGAAATTCTCCCAGGTCTGCAAAACAGCGGGGTGCAACTGCGTCTGGTCAGTGTGCCCGGGATCAACGGTTCGATCATATTGGACGATACATATAATGCAAGCCCAGTATCCACCATTGCAGCACTCAATCTGTTGGATGACTTGGTGACCAGCGGGCGCAAGATCGCTGTTTTGGGTGATATGGCCGAGCTGGGAGATTTCACCGAGCCGGGACATCGCAAGGTAGGTTGTCGGGTGGTCACTACCGCATCCCTCCTGATCACGGTGGGAAAATTTGCGCGACTTATCGCTGAAGAAGCACGCGCATGTGGAATGCCGGCACAGGCTATCCTCCCGGTCCAGACGAATCAGGAGGCTATTGCCTATCTGCGTCAGATTGTGCAACCAGGCGACATCATTCTGGTGAAGGGCTCACGCTCCATGGCGATGGAGGAAATCGTGGCAGCTCTGCAGGAAGCCAAAGGCGGTGACTGATGCAGTACCCTCTGACGCTCGCGGCCATATCCTTCCTGGTGGCGGTGATTTGGGGTGCGCCGCTCATCAATTTGCTGCGTCGCTGGCGCATCGGTAAGCAGGTGCGGGTGGATGGACCCACTACCCACCAAATGAAAGTGGGCACGCCCACTATGGGAGGATTGATGATCCTGGTGCCGGTGCTGGTGATCACCGGGGTGCTGAACCTGGCCAACTTATGGGGGCTCACTCTCATCGGGCGTTCTATATTGGTGCCCATGGGCGTGATGGCCGCCTACGGATTGCTCGGTGCCTTGGACGATCTCACCGGCGTGCGTCGCGTGCCCACCGGTATGCTGGCCCGTCACAAGTTCCTCTGGCAAACCCTTCTGGCCCTTATTACAGCCCTGGTGCTCCACTACGGACTGAACCTGCGCAGCGTTGCTGTGCCGGGCATTCCCGAAAAGATCGACATCGGGGTGTGGTACATCCCGATTGCCACCTTTATCATCGTTGCCACGTCCAATGCAGTTAACCTCGCAGACGGTCTGGATGGTTTGGCAGGAAGTTTATGTACACTTGCCTTCGCCGCATATGGAGTGATCGCCTACTTGCAGGGCCAGACATGGCTGGTGGCTTTCGATTTCACCGTGGTGGGCGGCATCTTGGCCTTCCTCTGGTACAATGCCTATCCCGCCCAGCTCTTCATGGGCGATACCGGATCGCTTGCGCTGGGGGCAACCCTCGGCGTGGTCGCACTAATGACCGGTCAGTGGCTATTGTTGCCGGTGGTGGGCGCTGTATTTCTGGCAGAGGCACTGTCTGATATTCTACAGGTGGCATATTTCAAGCTCACCAAAGGCAAGCGTTTATTTAGAATGGCACCGTTACATCACCACTTCGAGCTATTGGGTTGGTCGGAAACACAGGTTACCCAACGCTTCTGGTTAGTGGGCATTTTGATGGCAATGTTGGGCGTCGCATTAGCTTTGATTTAGCTTCGTCAATCCAAAGTGAACCGAGGGATAACCAGAACCATTCATGACACCAGCCAATCTCAAATCTGAGCAGGAGGCAAACAGAAATGAAAATGTCAGCTTCAATCTCGGATGTCAAACAGCCAACGCTACGGAGCAGCAATGGAAGAGATCGCAGCTCAGCCGCACAACAAATGGATGATGCTGATGCGCGCTATGCCGCTGCCCTGCGACTGGTCCAAGCGATCGATCGCGATTTGCAAAAAGGTACGCGCCACTACTATGACGCGAGCGGCAAGCTCCTGGTATCATTGGATGAAGTGGTGCAAGCCATTCTGAACGATACCTTGGTGGTAGACAAGTCTCCCCAGCTCTTGCCCGAAGAGGGCATGGTGAACTGGTCGGCGATCGGGGAGATCATCGCCTGAAATAACCGTCTTAAGCTTCCAAGACGGACAGGCAGTCGAGGCTGTCTAGCCTCAAATTCGGTGAGGCAGTCGGTATGTGCTGCTCTGATGGCAATGCCATGCAGGTCGCCGATATGGACGCCCATCGGGTGGTGGTCGTCGGCCTGGCACGTGAGGGCGAGGCCCTGACGCGCTTTTTGGCGTCTCACAAATGCCAGGTCGTGGCGACGGACCTGAGACCAGCGGAAGCATTCGGTGAACGACTCGCTACGCTCATAGAAGCTGGCGTCCAGCTCGTGCTGGGTGATCATCCATTTTCGGTGTTAGATGGCGTTGAGGTCGTCTTTGTCAGCCCTGGTGTGCCATTCGATGCTCCCTTGCTGAACGAAGCGCGCAGACGCGGCTTGCCGCTGAGCACCGAAAGTCGCTTGTTCTGTGCACTTTGTGCGGCTCCGATTGTCGGGATTACCGGATCAAGTGGCAAGACAACCACCACTGCTCTGGTTGGCGAAATGCTCCGTACGGATGGGCGCGATGTGTGGGTGGGAGGCAACATCGGACAACCGCTCATCGAGAAGGTGGAGCAGATTCGACCCAGTGACTGTGTTGTAGTGGAGCTCTCCAGCTTCCAATTGGAGTATTACCATCCCTCCGCCAATGCGCACGTACGCGATGTGCACCCGATCTGGATGCCCTTGTTGTGCGGCTGGAGCCCGCATATTGGGGCGATCCTGAACATCACGCCCAACCATCTAGACCGCCACCCCTCCATGGAAGCCTACATACACGCGAAGAGAGCGATAGTGGCCTATCGAAAGCCAAAAGACATCGCGGTGCTCAGCTATGATAATCCGATTACCAGAGCAATAGGCGAGAACTTGTCAAGCGATGTGCGTTGGTTTAGTCGCCATACGCAAGTTTCAACGGGAGCATACCTGGCAAAGAGTGAACAAGAACCGGCGGTCGTAGTGTGTCGTGGAAGCACGACACACCAGGACACCCCAGAGACACGCACAGTGTGTCGTGTCGGAGAGATTCGCTTGCGGGGCGAGCACAACGTGGACAATATTTTGGCCGCTTGCGCTATCGCGGACGCGCTCGGTGTCTCGCTTGAGGCGATGCACCAGGTGTGCACCACGTTCTCCGGCGTCGCGCATCGCTTGGAATGGGTGGCCGATATCGCAGGTGTCCATTATTACAACGACAGCATCGCCACAACACCTGAGCGGTTAGCCGCTGCACTTCGCTCATTTCAGGAGCCCATTGTGTTGCTTGCCGGTGGGAGAGACAAACACCTTCCGTGGGATGAGGCGGCGCGCTTAATGTTAGAGCGAGCACGCCACATTATCTTGTTCGGCGAAGCTGCCATGCTGATTCACGCAGAGCTCGCGAAGGTCCAAGCAATTGCCTCCTCTGACAGGTGTGACCCCTGGCCCACCGTCCATTGCACGGCAACACTCGATGAAGCAGTGGATCTGGCCGCTTCGATTGCCCAAGCAGGTGATGTGGTGCTTCTATCTCCGGGCTGTACCAGTTTCGACGCCTTCACAGACTTCGCCGAACGCGGCAATCGCTTTCGAGAACTGGTAGAAAGGCTGCAAAGACGCGCAGAGCGCCAAGGTTCTCTTGACCCAACAGGGAGCCAGAAACGGTGAGTACCACACGTGCTGGTGCAAGAAACGTTTCAGCGTACGACTGGCCGCTGGTCGTGGCCGTCGTGGCACTGGTCATCCTTGGGTTGATGATGGTGTACAGTGCCACCGCATTTCATGGTCTCAAATACCGGTTGGATGCAGATCCTTCGCTGTTGTTCCTGAAGCAGCTCATCTGGACAGCTGTGGGCACGGTTGTGTTAGTATTGATCGCGCGTATTGATTACCAGCGATGGCGCAGATTTTCGGTTTTGATATTAGCCGGCACCTTGGCACTCTTGGGACTGGTGCTGGTCCTGGGCAGACAGGAATTTGGGGCACAACGCTGGTTGATCGGTCGGTTGCTCGGCACAGAAGGTGGATCCGTACAGCCGAGTGAGCTGGCCAAGCTAACAATTGTTCTGTATGCTGCCGATTGGCTTGCCTCCAAAGGGGAACGTATCCGTCAGGTCAAGGCGGGGTTGATCCCCTTTGCCGTTTTGCTCGGGCTGGTGGTCGGCCTGATCGTTTTGCAGCACCATCTCACTTCCGCAGCCATCATCGCCGCAAATGGCATTGTCATGTTCTTCGTTGCGGGGGGGAGTATTTGGCAAATATTCGCGTGTGGGGTTCTTGGGGGTGTTTCCATAGGACTGCTCATCCTGGAGTCTCCGTATCGACTGGAACGTGTCCTGCTCTTTCTCCTGCCATTCAGTGAGCAGGCGGAAAAAGGCTCACCAACAGTTCGGAGCGTGATTGCCCTCGCCGCGGGTGGTCTGACAGGCGTCGGGATCGGCGAGAGCCGAGGGAAATTTGGCTATGTTGCAGTGCCTCACAGCGACAACATTTTTGCCATCTTGGGCGAGGAAATGGGGCTGATCGGATGCCTCGGGGTGTTGGGGTTGTTCGCCTTTGTCGCTTACCGGGGGTTTCGCATCGCGATGAATGCCCCAGACATGTTCGGGACGCTACTGGCCACCGGGTTTACATTCGGACTGGTCTTTCAGGCGATTTATAACATGGCTGTCGTCACGGCAACCGCGCCGGTCGCAGGTATCACACTGCCCTTTATCAGCTATGGTGGTTCATCCATGGTGGTATCATTAGCAAGCATTGGTTTCCTTTTGTCCATTTCGCGAGGAACGGTCTCGCTGGAAGAAACAGATCGACTCGCAGGAGGGGCTCTCGGCAGTGAGGCTTATGATCTCGGGGGGCGGGACAGGGGGACACGTTTATCCCGCGCTCGCCGTGGTGACCTATTTAATCGGTCAAGATGAATTGCATCCTATATCTCCCGTTAGTGCGCCTTTGGCAATCTGTTGGGTCGGTAGTCACAACGGGATGGAGAAGACGCTTGTCGAACGGAATGGCATTCCGTTTATGGGCATTGCCGCGTCGGGAGTGCGTGGCCGCGGGTTGTTTCAGGCAGTGCAAGGGATGATCACTTTAGCCCGTGGTTTCGCACAGGCACGTCGTCTGATATCCACATTTCGACCGAGTGTCGTCTTCGCAACCGGGGGATATGTGTGTGCTCCGGTGGTGCTGGCGGCGTGGCTCGCTCATATACCGATTCTGATCTACCTGCCCGATGTGGAGCCCGGCTTGACAATTCGATGGTTGGCGCGCTTGGCACAGCGGGTGGCAGTTACTACAGCGGCTTCGGTGCGATACTTTGAACCGGGCCAAGCTGTGGTAACCGGCTATCCGGTCCGACAGGCACTGTGTATGCACCACGATCCTGTATCTGCTCGAAAACGTTTGGGGCTAACCTCGCAACCTCTCGGCGGAGGGGAGCAGGTGTTGCTCGTCATGGGCGGTAGCCAGGGTGCGCGCAGCATCAATCGGGCAATCTGTGACGGGATCAAGCAACTCTTGGTAGAGGCACAGGTGATCCACCTCACGGGACGTCGAGACGTGGAATGGGTGCGGGAACGCCGCGCCGCGCTGCCCGAAGCGCTCCGTGCCCGCTATCACGTGTATGATTACCTCGAGGAAGAGATGACAGATGCACTGTTGGCGGCTGACCTGGTAGTATCACGTGCCGGAGCCTCCACATTGGGAGAGCTCCCTGCAGCCGGTGTGCCCAGCATATTAGTCCCTTATCCGTATGCCGGTGCCCATCAATGGGCCAACGCGCAATTTCTCGCCGGCGCTGGTGCAGCCGTAATCGTGCCGGACCATATGGTGGACAGCCAACTGGTGCCAACGGCAGTTTCACTGCTCAGGGATGCCCCTCGCAGAGAAGCTATGGCGCGCGCGGCGCGCGGCCTGGCACAGCTGGACGCCGCCGAACGTATTGCGCGTGAGTTGAAGGAGCTGGCTTCGTGAGCCAATCATTGCAAATTGACTATACGCTGGTGACCTATATCGTGATCGGCATTTTCGCTCTGGTGGGTTTCATGCGTGGTTGGTGGAAAGAAGCGGTGACCACCGGACTTCTTACCTTGTTGATTTTGGTGGTCAAGCGGCCAGAATTAGCGGCTACCGTGTTCGATTTCATCGACAAGCTGGTGATGACCATATGGCAAGCGCTTCAACGTGTGCGTGAAACCTCCGATCTGGTCGCTTCTGCACTGCCGGCCGAGGAGCCACCTGTGATCGATGCCAAGCGGCAGTCCGTTTACATCATCATTCTGATCGCAGCCGTGATCGCTTCTTACTTTTTCAGCAAGATAGGTCTTACCCAGACGATGAGTGCCGGTGCGCGCCTGATCGGCGCTCTGCTGGGGGCTTACAATGGATATATCGTGCTCAATCTGCTGGACTGGTTTATGCGGGGGCGTCTGCCCAGTGTTGAGGAGGTGACCGCTGCCGGCGTTCCGCCCCCCAGCGAGGTCACGCTTACAGTGACAAACCTGCCAACTACAAGAACTCTAGAGCAGGACGGGGTGGTCTTGTTGCTCTTGGCAGGTGGATTTCTCGTGTTCCTTTTGGCGCTTGTGACCTCTATCGGGTTTGTTCGTCGACAACCACCGCTCTACCGCAGAGCCAGGATAAGAAGAATAAGGCAAATAGAGGAAAATAACAGGGAAGACTAGACGAAGATGGGGGCTCGATCAGGGTCATTTGTGAAACGTGTCCATCTGGTCGGCATTGGCGGGGCCGGCCTCTCGGCGATCGCGCGTGTGCTGCTGGCGCAGGGCTATCGCGTGTCCGGAAGCGATCTGTGCGCTTCGGAGATGACCCGACAGCTGCAGATGTTGGGGGCGACCATTTACATCGGCCATGCCGCCGACCACCTCGGTCCAGATGAGGATGCCGATCTGGAGGCCGTGATCGTCTCCTCTGCCATAGCTCCCGAAAATCCTGAAGTGCTGGAGGCACGTCGCCGCGGAGTGCCGGTTTACAAACGCGCAGAGTGGCTGAGGCATATCAGCACAGAGCGAAATTTGCACTGTGTGGCGGTAGCCGGCACCCATGGCAAGACAACCACTACTGCGATGATCACCTACATCGCACATCAGGTAAACCTGCAACCGACTTTCATCGTCGGAGGCACAATACGCCAGCTGGGAACGAACGCAGGTGCCGGTTATGGTGACGTGTTCATCATAGAAGCCGATGAATATGACCATATGTTTTGGGGCCTATATCCCGAGATCGCCGTGATCACAACGGTCGAATGGGATCATCCTGATTGCTATCCAACACCGGAATCGATGCGCGACGGCTTCGTTCAATTCGTGGGGCATATCTCTCCAAAGGGGTGGTTGGTCGCTTGCGTGGATGATGCCGGTGTAAGCGATGTGATCACCCATGCGCACCGCAGCAACCAGTTGCGTGCCTGTTTGGACACGTATGGGTTGACAGCCCAGGCACGTTGGCAAGCCCAAAATCTATGTGAAAACGTCCGGGGTGGATATGACTTCGACATAGTGTGTGATGGTCACCGGGCATCCCGAGTCTCGTTGCAAGTACCAGGCCTCCATAATGTGCGCAATGCACTTGGAGCTATAGTGGCAGTGGAGCATTTGGGGGTGAGTCTACAACACGCGGCAGCCGCCCTGTCGGATTTTGCGGGAGTGGAACGTCGTTTCGAATGTAAGGGCGAGATAAACGGCATCGCTGTGCTCGACGATTATGCGCATCATCCCACCGAGATTCGAGCTACTCTGGCAGCAGCCCGGACGGTCTACGGCAAGCGTCCGTTGTGGGTTGTTTTTCAGCCCCATACGTACTCACGCACGCGAGCGCTGTTGGATGCGTTCGCCCAGTCCTTTACAGATGCCGATCACGTGATCGTGCTGGACGTTTTCGCTGCCCGTGAAGCCAAGGATGAGGAGGTCAGTGGTGCCCTCATCGTGGAACGCACTCATCATCCCGATGCGCATTACATCGGACAGATGGACCAAGCTGCTGAATATATCCTGAAACACATCGAACCGAACGCCGTTCTGATCACGCTGGGCGCCGGAGATGGATACCGGGTGGGAGAGCTGGTGCTTCAGAGGTTGAGACAGCGTGCACAGCAATAAGAGAAGTTTTTATGCGACTGGGGAGATATCCCCGAATGTTCTGGCACTAGAGGCAGAGCTTGGTGCCATAATGGGCGATCGTGTACGTCGCCACGAACCTATGGCACAACACACCCCTCTAAGGGTGGGTGGCCCGGCTGACTTGTGGGTCACCGTTGTCACGCTGGACGAGTTGATCACTGCCGTGCGGCTGGCACGACAGCATCGCTGTCCCGTTTTGCTGATTGGCAGCGGCGCCAATTTGCTGGTGAGCGATAAAGGGGTGCGGGGGCTGGTGATACAAAACCGTTGTGAGGGCACCACGTTCATCTTGCACGACAGACCACGTGCCTTTGTGCTTTCCGGCACGCATCTGGCATCTCTGGCACGCCTGGCCATGCGTCACGGATTGAGCGGATTGGAATGGGCGATCGGGGTGCCCGGCACCTTGGGAGGTGCCTTGGTCAACAACGCCGGTGCTTTTGGAGGCTGCATTGCCGATCGTTTGGTGCGTGCTGAGCTTCTTACACCGAGCGGAGAGCGTGTGTGGCAGCCCACTGAGTGGTTTGAGTACGGCTATCGCTCAAGTCGTCTGAAGGATGCTACGGCCGGGTCAGAGGGTGCCTACATTGTGTTGCAGGCTGAGCTGTGTTTCGATCGCGCTTCACCGCTGGAGATTGAGGATCGGATGAACCATTTCAACGCACAGCGCAAGCGCACACAACCGAGCGGTGCAAGCTTGGGCAGCGTGTTTAAGAATCCACCAGGAGACTATGCCGGGCGCCTGATCGAAGCGGCCGGATTAAAGGGACGACAGATCGGCGGAGCACGTATCTCGGAACACCACGCCAACTTCTTCCTGAACATAGGTCAGGCATGCGCCGGCGATTTTGTCGCCCTTATTGAACTTGCACGCGAAACAGTGCGTGCACGATTCGGGGTGGAGATGGAATTGGAAATTCAGCGGGCAGGAGAGTGGGAGTGACCCAGGTTAATGGCGAGATTGTGCGTACCCGACCACGGAAGCTACGGGTAGGGATTCTCTTTGGCGGGCGCTCGAATGAACATGAGGTAAGCCTGATCTCGGCGCGTGGGATCATCGAAGCTATCGATCGGCATCAGTACGAGGTGGTGCTGATCGGTATCACGCGTGACGGTCAATGGGTCGTGGGGGATGATCCCCTGAAAGCGCTGTCAACCGGCCACGACATGGGACATTTGAAAACTGTAAAAGTTCCCCTGGTGACGCGCGATGGCTGGAAAGCGCTTGCGACCGAAGGTGATCTTGAGTTGCAGAACTTGGATGTCGTCTTCCCTGTCTTGCATGGCCCGTACGGTGAAGACGGCACGATCCAGGGCTTGCTCGAGGTTCTGGGGATTCCCTACGTCGGGGCCGGAGTATTGGCAAGTGCAGTAGCCATGGATAAGGCGATCGCCAGACAGTTATTTGTTGCCAATGGGTTGCCTGTGTTGCCCTATTGCGTGTTTCTGAGCCGCACGTGGGAATCGCACCCCGAAGAGGTGATCGCCGAGTGCGAGAAAATGTTGAATTACCCGATGTTCACCAAGCCCGCCAACTTGGGATCGAGTGTGGGGGTCAGCAAGGTCCATAACCGTGCCGAGCTGGAAGCCGGACTGTGTGAGGCAGCCCGTTATGATCGCAAAATAGTGGTTGAACAGGGCATCGAGGCCCGTGAGATCGAGGTGAGCGTTTTAGGAAATGACACGCGCATCGTTTCGGTGCCCGGAGAGATTATCCCATCGCGCGAGTTCTACAGTTATGCTGCCAAGTACCTGGACAATGCTTCTCAGCTGTTGATCCCAGCACCACTTTCGTCGCGAGAAGTGCAGCGTGTCCAAGAGATCGCCCTCAAAGCCTGTGCGGCGATAGATTGCGCTGGTATGGCACGGGTGGATTTCTTGATGGACAAACACACCGGGGAAATCTGGCTGAGCGAGATCAACACGATCCCCGGTTTTACTCCGATCAGCATGTATCCCAAGCTGTGGGAGGCGAGCGGCATCGGCTATACTGAGCTCATCGACCGGTTGATCCAGCTGGCCTTGGAACGATTTGAGGAACGACAGCGTTATTCGACCCGCTTCGATCCGACGCGGGCAACATAGCCCGGTGTGCAAGCGCGTGCGTGAAGAGAAAGGGGGCCGTGCTTATGCTACGATCGCGTAGCAAGCGTCGATCTCAGAGACGACTGGGAGCAACACTCCCGAGTGCCGGCACTCTCTATTATGATACTGCCGCGACGCGCGTGTATCGGGTATCCACTTTCGACCGTGGACGCCTTTCGAAGCTGCTGGCCGGCATATTGCTCCTGGCGTTGGTTGGATCGTTCTATGGGGTGTTCTCTTCACCGATGTTCTACGTTTCTCAGATCGAGGTGTATAGCAACACATTGACCAGCGCGGGTGAGGTGCATCAGGCGGCCGGACTCGAGGGTATGA